>Ga0307512_10000220_pt1 | contig 80079 bp, 72 predicted proteins | sample 14_EM_MG_FD_200267 | JGI IMG/M metagenome (GOLD analysis project Ga0307512, IMG submission 200267) | Populus trichocarpa ectomycorrhiza microbial communities from riparian zone in the Pacific Northwest, United States - 14_EM | ecosystem: Host-associated > Plants > Roots > Unclassified | place... | reverse complement strand
TTGTTGTTGTTGTTGTTGTTGTTGTTGTTGTTGTTGTTGTTGTTGTTGTTGTTGTTGTTGTTGTTGTTGTTGTTGTTTATTCATACTGTACTTACTCTAGCCAGAGTACGACAGGCCCTTATCCCCCCCCTCCTCCAGGGGAGCCGGTTAGAGGGTGGAGCTACCACCTACTACCCTTTGCCCCCGCTGACAAAAGAAATGTAAAACTAAAATGTAATGAAATGTAAAACACTGGCTGCTCCATCATCCCTGTCTCATCCCGGTGGGAATGTCTCAATGTCCATTGCTGTGAGGATGTCCACCACCGTCTTATCATATATCACCAAGGAATACAGTGAGAAAATCTGTGGCTGCCAGCAATGGCCTGTGTTCGAGCCCATTGCCTTCCCCATCTCCTTGCAGAACTCCTGCTGCTGGTATTTCCACAAGCTACAGTGATGGAACAGATGCTTCTGAGTTTGGGCCACTATTCCACTGCTCATTTAGCACTTGGTGTCCTCTTGGTGTCCGAACCATCGTACGTATGCTCCAGTAGGCGCATAGCTGCACTTCAGTTGATGGAATCTTATTGCCAATGACATTGTGCATGTTATTACGATAAGACTGTTACTGCCTGCGATGTTTTTCTGTCTGTTGCTAAAGTGTTGACCGCATTTGTTCGCCTCCCACTGGGCTTTGGTTCCTGATCTTCCTTTGGAGATCCGACTAGCTCATTCTGACAGTGGGGTTCATGGCTGTACAATTGTTGAGCTTCGGTTATCCTCTTGGGCTATGTTCACCTGCGGGTCTGCTTCTTTGTTGCCAAGGATACCGGAGTTTGCTGGGACCCAATGGAGCTCCATTGCTATGCCTTGGGTGAGATGGGCCTGTGCCCTTCAATCGATCCATTGTGTGACTCGCTGTCCAGAGCCCAACTCCACAAGTGCCATTGGTTGAATGATGGCTTGTGAATCACTAAAAACTGCCACTGTCTCCACACCTGGACTTGGAAGTGTTTTGCTTCTCTCCATCCTCACACAGAGCATGAGTCCGATCACCCACAGCTCAGCATCAATGACCTCCATATGTCCAGCGCCCAGATAGCTGCTGTGGGATTTCCATTCTTGGATGTGTTTGCACACAGTTGCAGCTCCCAGTTGGCCATCGTCTGAGCGGAATCCATCGGTCCACCACATCCTGACACACAGTTCGACAGTCGCTTCTGTCCCTCTCCCTCAGCAGTGTGTGGCTCTTGTTGTTACAGTTTCGTAATACAGTATGATGGTCCTGACCACTGATTCTTCACCTGAGGCTGGTGAGTTATTGCCTTCGGTCATCTGGCTGTGCTCATGCTCAGTGTTGACTCCCCTGCATATCGGAGTACTGGAAGAAGGGTTTTGGAGTAGCTCCTTTATCTTGATAGTTTATGCATTTGCTAGTCCAGCTGTGAATCATTGTTGTCTGCAGTCCAATATTACAGGGGTGGGTGTAAGCCCTGCCTCTCACAGCAGTACCCTCTGTGGTGTCATGGGCAGCGCAGCCAGAATGGATTTTGCTTGCCAATTTAGAAGGAGTTGGAGATCATCTCGCACGTCTACTTCTATGAGATCACACCAGCATTCACTCCCATCTAGTGCAACTGCTCAGACACAGGCCATTTTGAGGGATCTGACACACTCTGGGCCAACCCTATACACCTTCATAATGGTTACGAGTGTAGCTTTGGCTGCCCTGGAGTACTTCATGCATTGGTTGTGATGCTCCTTGAACATCCGGTGCATTTCAATAAGGACGGCCAGTCAGCGTGTTGCTTCCTTCGTGAATCATGCAGGGCCATCACTGACTCTGATCCTTGCTGTCAGCTTTGGCAAGAGGTGCTTTGTGTGGCTTCACCTGAGTGTGAACAGTGCTGCCTCTGTTGTTGCTCTATCGAACCGAAGCCCTTGCCGACTCGCAATTCAATGCATTTTATGGGGCATTTCTCACATTTCCTGACAACCTGACTGACATTGCTTCCACTCCCCACTAGACCGACCTCATCCACAGACCATAGTCATTCGGCTGAGATGTACTCCTGGACTAACTGAATCAGTCCTGAGCTGTCGATTACACAGAGAATCCATGATGTAGGAGAGCTTTGTGGGATCCCTGCTTTCACTGGGTGTCTTATCATCGCATTGCTCTCGATTATCATTTGTACCATCCTTTTGGAGATAACACTTTACATCCATCATATGAGGTCTGCATCCATATGCTTGGCCTTCTTTTCGTTGACCAGCCTTCCTGTTGCACCTCTGGGAATACTGCCTGTATTTCCATGAGAAGCACACCAGTTATGATGCAGTTTGTCCATGCAGCATGGGCTCTGTCGACCCTGGTCGCTGCTGCATTGATTGCTCACTACCCATTTGTTTGGCTGAACTGTCCATCGATCAGTAGTCCCCTCCATTCGGCCTCTTCTGATAGCAGTTCCACAACTTCGTACTCAACGACCTTTCGCATACAGCTGGGTTGTAAGGTCTTGCAGTGCATATTCAGCTGCGTATAGTCATTGTTGCTTGGTGTGTGACATATGACTCCACTGGCTCGCTTCAAGGCTGTTGGAAGCCATCCTGTGCCAATTGTCGCTTTTACCTGGCCGGCCATGCTCTCCTGGTCCCATATCCAGAGCAGGAACATGGCTCTAAACGACAGTCTGACCAGCGGTGGTGATTTTTTGGCTGAGTCGGAGTAGAGGTCCCACTCGACTACTTTTTTGATTACTCTGGTGTATGTAATGGCTGCAGGTGGACTACGTTGCTGATCATTATTAGTTGGAGGGAAAGAATCTAGCCTCCGCACCTCCTTCTTTTGTATGGCGTTGTTCGCTTGCTTGCCTTATGTGTCCGTTAGAGCCGGCATGGCCATGCCCACTCAGGGGTCATGTTAGGTGGGTGCTTTTGATCCTGTTTATATACTTAGGCACGGCCCTAGATTCTATTTTGCAATTCTGTAGCCAACCTCCTCCACTCTGCTTTAAGCATTCATTTCCTATGGGGAAGAGGATTGACTTTTCCTTTCCGAGTCCTATGTAAAGGGTAGTAGGTGCAGTTGGAAGGTTGACTGGTCGACAGAATAAATGGCTCGTTGGAAACAGTCCTTCGCTGGATATCCTGACAAGTCGCGGATATATCCCTCTTAACACAGACTGAAATGTTTGGGGATATAGCACTATCGATGTTTGAAGGTCCTTGCTGATGTATTGTAGATCCCGGGGGAATAGCTCCTTTCAATGGGAATTGTTGGTACTCCAGATAATTATGTAGCTCATGTTGTAAACCGACTAATGTCAACAACCACCAAACACACTTTGCAGCAACTGAATCTTGATGCTCCTGAAATGAGCTAATCAATTTTCCGAATATCCACAACAGTACGTCTGCTTTGTGATCCAAGGTGATTGTCATGAGGTGGGGCTTCCACTACCATGCTAAGAGTTTGTATATACAACTAATAATATGGGTATGTATCTGACAACAAATGTGTATGGATAGGTATTATAAAAACACAATTATATTTTAGATTCTTCTTTCTCTGGTAGGTTTCTGACTGTTCGCTGCTACAGCTTGTCCTTCTCATTGCCGAAACAATGAGATAGATTTATTGTTGTCTTTGAGAGTTTGTATGCCCATACTTCAACTCTATGTATTCAGTGCTCATGACAGCATTATCGCGGTTAAGTCATACCATTTCCGCATGCGCTCAGTGATAGCTGCAACATGTGCAAGTAAGTTATCGTGTTCATGCAATGTGGTTTCAATGTGTTATGCTCCTGATCACAATCAGGCCATCCAATGGAAGATATTATGTCAGACAATGTGACAGACCAGACTGGAACTTAGACATCTCACATTCCGTTAGGAACAGTAGTTGGAACATCATCCGAACATAGCTGATAGTGCTTTATCCAAATTCATGCCTCACCCTAAAGGCTATTTGGCTTGAGTCATAGATTGAATTGGCAGAGAACCAATACTATGTCCACTTAGAACAAGACACGATAGCTCGTATCATAAACCGAGTCTGACTTTTGGAATGCATCCTAACTCAAACAGATGAGCAGGGTTGCTTCCAACCTCATATCATCAGCCGATGTAACGATTTCCTCATTCATGACAGGCTCGGGCTGAGACCATACGCTTTGGCCGGTGAGTACCCAGATAGTCCCTGGTGCCGCAGACAATAGGTCAGACGTGCCGCTGACTCTCATATAGACTATTGACCGCTGTGTCCATGCCAAGGCGTAATCTCCAGTCCAATCAGACATGCCCTGCAAGTTTCAGAGATAATGATTGTGGTTGAAAACTATTCGCACTGCTGGAGCCCAAGCTTCCTAGTTCTAGCGACACAGCTGCGTTATCCAAAGTGAATCCACTAAACCCTAGTGCTTATCCAATTGACATGCAACCCATGTGTAATCCCACAAAAGACCACATGGCTGGATTTCTTCTAACGCCACCAATAGGTGTTATGCCTATCATGTGACTAGACTGAGAGTGACTCAGTCACATGTATCCATTCGGCTGTCACAAGTACAATTATCACTGCTAGGGGAAAACCCCTAACATCACCCCCTTCTCTAGGACCGGTGACCACAATGGTGATCCGTCATAACAAGTAGAATCGTAACTCAGTTTGCACTCAGAACCAGGTTGCTGGGGAACACCATTCTCCGTCAATAATTCCATAAGTGGTTATCCACACATCCGACTTTGCACCGCTAAAATTCACTAACTTCGGTGTCCCTCATCTAAGAGAATGTCAATATATTTGCACCCTTAGCATACATGATTGTCATGTAGCCACTTCTAGTCCTGGAGTGCATTTACTCCATAGAGCCGCTTTCTCCCACGGGCAGTACATACACAACACCAGTGTACCGACAGGGGCATTCATCCTCCCGAGCCAACATGAGTACCACATGGGTTCTCCCACACTGCTACAGCTTGCAGGCCTTGCTATCAGATTTGCTTCCTGTTACCAAGGATTATTTCTAATGAGAGGCCTCACCCTGCCTAGCATTTTCCGGGAGCAGATGAGACTCCTCAACCATCGGGAGCCTGCTGCACACTGCAACCATGGGACATCCAATGGGGTAACAGTAACCAAGAAATTATGATGAACCTCAGGGTGCAAACATTCCATATTAATATGGGCCGCTTTTTCCTTGATCCAAACTCCCTGAGAGGTGGCCAGTTAGATACAATCAACATTAGTTTACCCAATGGATAATATAATGGCTGGGTCTCAAAAGGGCGCTTCGAGATTCTGTTCCTCTCTTCTGGGGGGCATCCCCAGGCTGCTCAAGCACAGGAATTCCAAAAATCCTTATTTCAAAATCAGTATCCGTCTCTTAGACTTCGAGACCCCCTGATTCCATTCCCTAAAGAATACTCCTTGCTCTCTGCCGTCTTTGCACAGCATATATGACCGCTTATATCTGCATCAAAATCTGGCTTAAAACCACAAAGGTATATATGCTTACGGGATTCTTGAGGGCTGTTGTTTGTGGAGTCAAATGCTGTTGTGGGTTTATGCTTTGACAGTTACCGGAATACACTTCAATGTATTCATGGATGGGCAGTTTGATTCCATCATCAATGTTTATTCAGAACATAATGCCATTTCACACGTCATGAGTAAGAGTCAGGGAGATGGTCCTTCGATTCAGAGTGGTGTTTCACTGCGATGTGTGGGAGTCCTTGATCACCCATGCTGCTTGGACAATAGTGAACGCATTGTGTTTTGTGCGAATTGCTGGACAGTGGAGTTGAGTTCCACCGGTTGAAATCTTATACTCGATAGGGCTTGGGAAATACATTATCATGTTGATCCATTTTATTATTAGTAGGCCGCTGTCTGTTCGTCTGCTGCCTTAGACCTTAGATAGACATTGTTACCATTGATGTCCCTTGAGAAAGTAATCAACTAAGCATATCACTACAAAAATGCAGTAGCACACCTGTATAGTATCTACTTATACATCTCTTAAAGGAGATTGGGGTCGCAGTTGCAATCATGCTATATGATGAGTCCATGAGGGCGATCATCAGGATCGTGTAAATAGTCACATAATCAGACTTGCTCTCGTCATTGTACAGTCACCATGAGGTATGACTAACAATGTTATCAACCAAGTACCGTAATACATGGTTTCAACATTCATGGATCATAGTATCAACATGCAAAGGCATAAGGTCAAGAGTGCAAAGAGGCTCATTGCAGCGATGAATAATATATTCAAACCTTCTGTTCCGTATTGACGATGAACATGCTTGTGTTGAAAATAGTACTGGACTCATTCAGTAGGAAAACCATATTGTTGAGGATGACCAAGTGATGAATGGCACATTGTGTCATATGATCAAAGCAGTCATGCCTTTCAGTATTGCTTTACATTCTGGCTAGGTCAAGATGTGATATAAATGCACAAAAGGTGCTATTCAATCTTGAAGGCATCGATATTCGACGGTAGCCCCATCTATTAACAACCGAAGAAAGATTACTACGGAGTATTCCTAACAAAAATTGCTCGGCTAGAATTATAAATGGTCTGGCTGTTCGATTTAAGTATCATGGCCTTGGACCAACTTTACATATACATCCATTATCATGCTAATAGTCATAGAAATCGGAGTGTTGAAAACAGAGAAAAGGCATGGAATGCCCTGGAATTGAAAGTTGCTACATCATTCAATCTCGAGGACAATGTTTAAACACGTTGCCACAATATGCAACAGGGTCCACTCAGTGTTCGTTGAGAACGCCCATGACAGTTGCATTTAAGCTACCACTTTCATTATGTGCGATATGGGGATGAAAATGATAGTGTCTTCCTTATATTGCTTGATTAAAAGAATACTGTGGTACAGTCCTATATATATAGAGGCAGTGGTACTACTGATCTAAATGGTAATATGGGATGGACTTGTCTGCATTGAGCTACACAACCACCAATTATATATCGATGTTGTGTTCACCATCAATAACCACAGCACAATTGCTCTAACAATCCGTTATCGGATTGGCTAGCCCAATCGACACATTAAAAAAGTATGATGGGACCCCATAAGATGTCTCAGTACCAGATATTCATATCTTTAGTGTCAAACTCAAAAGACCATCCATACAATTTGGTATTCCAACCAAATTTTATTCATCAATCGATCAGGTCTATTATGACCTTACTGGCATCCACCATTATTATAATGATAAGAGAGTGTCACGTAATATTATCAAAGGTCATTACCCCAAATGCTTAGCGGTTCGCTTCTGTCAATCGAGGTATAATGACCAGTTTGATTACACCAATCAACACTCCATGATTATTGTTTTGCTATTAGGAGCCTTTGCACAAGAATGGTATAATTGATGGCATTCAGAGCCCACCTACTGAGGAGGGAGGTAGTGTTGATATGTTACAAATTCTTGATACATTATGAATTCTCACATTAATTTGATATCTAGGCACCCGAAATTTCGAGAAATTCTTCAACCTTGAGTTCAGTAGTGACCCGATATTGAGGAGCACAAACGACCAACAGTGGTATAATGAAATTCTCCAATGTTGAGTCCAGTCGTGTCCCGATAGTGGGAAGCAGGAATGACCCATGGTGATATAATGAGATTTTGCATAAGAATAAGTATGAATGGGCAATTGAATCCAGAAGTATGTATACACTTGGGAAGTTTTCAACAATAAACCAATATGGAAAATTAATTGTCTGTGTGGTTACCAAAATAAAGCAATTGTCTACTATACACATGTCTATACGCGATATGATATTGCTTGATATGTTGGAAAGAGTTACATAATGCACATATCATATTTGAAGATCGAAATGCTTTCTTACAACGGAAGGCAATGGGTTCCCAATAGCGAGGATCTCTGAACGATGATAACAAGAAGGACATGTCTCTAACCCAGCTGGGCACATTCGCCAGGAAAAGACTATTGGACTTGCACGAAGAAACTTCTTCTGGTCACAGAGGGATCAATGAATTAACAATAGTGTTAGCAATGGTTCCGGACCGTCACTTCGGGTCCGGGTCAGGGTCCAAACCGAACTGTTGCCAAATTGGCGGTCGGGGTCGTCAATAAACCCGAACTGCCCACTCGGGTACGGTTCCATGATGAACTCCCAACCCGTTTGAATTGAGCGGGTTGTAAGCGGGTCTCCCAGCGGGTCCATCTATTGATTGATATAAGGCTCTTGTATTTGCAGTGTGTTAATAGTATCTTATCAGAATCGCGTTTTCAGCAACCAATAATGTAGTTTTGCTTGTTGAGCAGTTTGCAATATCGATTGATTTGGTATCTGTGTTTCACCTTCAATATATGGTATTTTTGCCTAGCAAGGCGGTCAATAATACAGTTATGCACGCGAAGATCCGCGCGATGCCTTGATTACGGAATATGGAAGTCCTAAAACTGTTGACGCTCCATTGTCGCTCATTTTCAGGATGCTGCAGGGAGCATGTCGCTGTTGTTTTTGCCAGTAAAGGCTGCCAATATCTCATAAATGGATGTCTGCAACCAATCGGCACATAACCTACCCAAGATGCAAAGCCAAAAATCGTTGACACTCATGCCAAGAATGGGGTGGTGACCGTGTTGCAATCTCTATTGCCAATAACCGCTGCCAATACGTCGGTTATGCATAAAAATGACCCTGTCACTCATGAATTACCGTACTTACAAGACCACAAATCGTTGACGCTCCGTTGACACTCATGCTCAGAATAGGGCGGTGACCATGTTGCTATCGCGTTTGCCAATAGATGCTGCCAATACGTCCGTTATGCATAAAAACGACCAAGTTACTGGTGAGTTACCGTACTTACAAGACCACAAATCGTTGACACTCCGTTGACGCTCATGCTAAGAATGGGGCGGTGACTGTGTTGCTATCTCTTTTGCCAATGAAAGCTGCCAATACGTCCGGTATGCATAGAAATGACCAAGTCACTGGTGAATTACCGTACTTACAAGACCATAAATCGTTCACGCTCCGTTGACGCTCATTTTAATGTATTGTCCATTCAGCATCTGCTGCTGTCAATAATTGTTTTGATCCTGATTTGACTTCATTGGATGTCTTTCTACATGATTGAGACTCGGCCCTGTGGCAAAGCCGAGCGGCATGATAATCTTGCACTGTTCACTCTCACACGAGTAAAAATGATGTATCATGCCAAAAGAGTCATTGTGCCTGCTATACATCAATTTATGAACCGATATTTACACGCTACTTCTTACCATTGGCCCATAATATATCTCTAACTGAAACTCTCGGTCAAGCTACATAAAACTGGTGAACCATTGACACATTCTGTCCTACTTTTTCTTCCCTCCTTTATTTCTCCGCATTTCTATTTCATTGACCGTCACCAACACCTTTTCAGCCTGTCTCCTTGACCTCTGTGTTGGCCGAACCAATCTGGGAACATTTGGCGCGTCACTCACATCCTGCTGCTCTGGGCAGTCCGGATCCTCAATGCCAGTGTTTGGCTCTAAATCGGATTCATCGTCCGCTGCGCAATCCTCTTTGCTGTCGTTTGGAGTATCCAAGTTGCCATTCCAGTTTAGCCAATCGTTGGTGTCCAAAATGCTTTCAGGTGCGCTGTCCTCATCGCTTTCAACTGGATGACGGTTGATTCTCCGGATTCAGCAGACATTTAAGATTTGAGTTCGTCCTCCAGGGAGGTCCTTTGCAGACAAAGCTGGTGGCAAAGGTGATCTTTCTGACAATTTAAATGCAGCCGCACCATCATGTTGAAAGAGTGACCAGGATGCTTTGACGATATCTTCCGTGACCGAAATGTATCCTACGGCAGTCATCTGCTTACGTTTAGCGCCAAATTCCTTCTGGGTAGCACGTATGTTTTGGCTGCCCTGCCACATCTCCAAAAAGTTGTGAACCTTGGCCATTCTGTGCAATTTCCTTTCCTCCGCCTCTTTCTTCATTTCCGAGTCATTTTCTGTATTTGTAGGATCCAATTCTGCGTCAGTGCCTGCCAAAATCCCATTTATGGCTGGGGCGAACTGCCTGACAACAACTTTTTCGCGAAGGGTCTCGCCTGTGGTTTTTGACTGCCTCCAGCCAATATCATCTCGGCCAAGGGAAAAGCTGGCCTCCACTCTGACACCATGTGGTATGATAGAGAATATGTCACGCGCCACGCTGGAGAGATCTGCGTACTTTGAGTGCGTTTCCTCCTGTTCGCACCACCAATCGGTTCTGTCCGGTAACCGAAATGTACAGCTAATCTCAACTGGGTCGGAGTGGTAATCGTTGAGATTTGGATTGATTTGTCCCCAGTTCTTCGGAGCTTCAGGCGGCGAATTCAAATAGAGCCTGGTGGTGGTCAATCAGCGGGCTGCGCGATCGCTTCGTCTGGGTGTTGTCTCAGCCACATTGGTAGGCGTTAAGTATTCCTCATCATTGCTGGACAAATCATATTAATCAAAGGATGATTGATAGGACCCTGAAGCCATTAAAGAAGGGATGAGATTGCTGCTCGGTACCGTTTTGAGTTTATTCACCGGCACACGTTGATGTTTGGCACAGTATTCATTCTGCACATAGTTCAGAAAGGCCTGTTGGTATTGTGTAGTGTAGAATGTCTCGTCCTCAGGATCAATATCCATTCCCTTGTCCCACTTCCTAAACCATCGCACCTTCCGGAAAGGATCGAGGATGTGTGCAGAAATCAGTACCATGCCCGTCGTTGGACTCACTTCAGCGTAGAATTTTGAAAGCTTCTATCGTGCTAACTTCACTGCGAAGAACAAGTCTTCCTTCCATGGAGTCATCTTCTTGGCCAAATCTCGCATCACGCTATCCATGTGATCGAACATGTCATTGTATACTGTGATAATGTGATGCAATGTGACTGTATGCCTCATTGACATCCAAAGGGTCCAATATCAAAATGGCCTCAATACTTCCATGACATACTTGACAATTGTCCATTCATCCTGAGTTGTGGATAGTGGCCGGTATTCGGCGTATTTTGGGTTTTCAAGCCACTTGTGTGTGAATTCACATAATTGGTAGGTGCGCTCGAGCAACTCCAGAGTAGAGTTCCAACGTGTCTTCACATCCATAATCGGAAGTACTGCAATGCGGAGTTAGGCTTTTCGACAGTGAATGAACTCGTTTCGGCGACCAGGTGTCAGCATAATTAATCCCCCAAGCATTCTCTGCTATATGAAGGTCAGTTTCAGGACTTTCAAAATCTCATGAAACATGTACTTTCTCAATCATCTTTGCTAAACCTGGTCTCATGGCCGACACCTTGTTGATTCTAGCATTGCCCTCTTTTTGAAGTCTTTGACTCTTCCCAATGTCTATGCATTCATTCTCTCCAAATTGCTGGTCGTGCTCAAGGGCTTCCCAAGACTTGGTGCAGCCTTTTACACCGAGACTGCTCATGAATGCACCTAAAGCCAGCTGTCTAACATGCGCCATGCATGGTATGTGGTTTCTCAATGCCGGCCACTCGATTCCAGAGGCTCAAGTGTTAGTTGCAGCTCGCGTGTCATTGAGTAGTTTGAGGAAGCATTATCAGTTGTAATACCAAGCAAACGGCCGTCGGTCAGCTCGAAACGATCAAGCACTTCCTTCACATGTACGGCTAGCCTTGCTCCAGTATGTTGGCCCTTGACCTATCATCTTGAATTAGCTTTCGAAACGGGAACGGAACAGGCGATCAACCTCATCGAAAGCGAGTCGAACTTCATGCAATGCCCAATGTTGATCCATATATTATGCAATGACCGACGTTAAGGCCAGTTTGTTCGTTGAAGTCCATCTGTCCAAAGCGGAACTCACTCTATTTCGTAACGGCAATTGCTTCTTAATTGCACCCACAGTCAGTGCATATTCCCTCCGGCAAATGTTGCTAGGGGTCGTAGTGGACGGTAGGACTAGATCGTCCAGTAATGCCTTATATGAACATCGCAGCTCAAGATTTAATATAACGTTCCATAGAATGCGTGCCGAAACAAATCCTAACATGAGGAAGCGATTCCATGTGTCTTGGTGAAATTCGGAAGTTTCAAAGTCCTAAGCTGCCAGTTTGGAACGTTTTGTCTGTCATTTCGATCAATATGGATTAAACTGGATATCAAGTCTGATATTCCTCTGCAAACTTACGATTGTGATTCCTCGACTTCCTTGCCTCTTCAGGATGGCCAAAGCTGTTTCATCCACTGTCGAACTAGTCAGTTCAATAACATCTGACTCTGTTAATTCGTTTAACTTTGTGATGTGAGCTTTTGCCAGCAAGTGTTTCCCCATTGAGCTGGTCGCATGTTCTGATGGATGGCAAAGAACTTGATGACAAATGATACAAATGATGCTAGGGCGGCTGGTCTCCTCAATTCCGCAGTGTCAATAGAATCGCCACGACGGCACATGTCCAGAATTATTCCAAGTAATAGGCCGCTTCGAGCCTTCATTCATTGAAGCCCACCATGCATCGAAGATGATTTGCAATGTAAGCTCGCTCAAATTGCGAATCAAAACACGTTCATTTTTGGTGGAGATCATAACCTTCAGCAATGAGGTGTTCAAAGATTTTTTATCCGACATGGCTGAGAAAAGTAGGATGCTGGGTATTCCGACTCCAGAGACTGCAGAAAATGACGATACAGCACAGCAGACTGCGGGTTCTTAAATATTGACTCTACAGCTACAAGGACGATACTCAGATCAGTAGGACATTGCATGCATACTTGTGAAGTTGAATACATGGACAGATTGCAACGACTGACCCCATAAAACTCCATTTAGGAACGGCCTAATGCAGTTTATTTTTGTGTAGCATTCGGAGCCTTGACACACGGTGGGCGCTGAATTGTAGGAGGCGGACGCGATATCATCACTTGCATTTTTGCCAATAAAGGCTGTCGATAGGTTTGTTGTGGGTAATCTGCATTCCATTCCGGTTAGATTATCCAAGAAACCAGCGCACAAATTGTTGACACTCCGTTGACACTCATTTGGGGACATGGTTCAGATCTCGTTGTAGGCATATTTGCATAGAAAGGCGGCTAATAGCACAATTATATATCATTGTGGTCGCATAGCCCCTTCATTTTCCAAGATGGAAGGCCTAAAATCGTTGACGCTCCGTTGACGCTCATTTTCAGGGCATAGTGACAATGACGTGGAAAGCATCTTTGCCTACAAAGACGGCCGATAGTCCGATTATGTGTTAATGTTGCCGCACTGCCCTCGGATTTTCCAAGATGCATGGCCAAAAGTTGTTGATGCTCTGTTGACGCCCATTTTTAGGACATAGTTTCGATGTTGTAGTAACCGTTTTTGCCTAGAATGGCAGCCGATAATCAGATTATGGCTTAATGTCGCTGCACAGCCCTACGATTGTCAATAATACAAGGCCAAATGTCGTTGACACTGCGTTAACGTTCATTTTAGGACACTGTTGCGATGTCGTAGCAACCGTTTTTGCCTAGAAAGGAAGCCGATAATCTGATTGTAGCTCAATGTCGCAGCACAGCCCTAGGATTTTCCATGATACAAGGCCAAAAGTCGTTGATGCTCCGTTGACATTCATTCTCAGGACATAGTAGCGATGTTGTTGCAAAAGGTTTTACCTAGAATGGTGGCCGATAGCGCAATTATGGGGTAACGTTGCTGCACAGCTCATGCATTGTCCATGATGCAAGGCCAAAAGTCGTTGACGCTCTGTTGACGCTCATTTTTAGGACATAGTAGAAATGTTTCCACCACCATCGTTCCATAGAAAGGCGGCCGGTAGTTCGATTATGACATACTGTAACCACACAGCCTACTTGATGTTTCATGACGCAATGCCAAAAATGTTTGACGCTCCATTGACGCTCATTTTTAGGATGTGGAAACGAGAGTCTCATTTACGGTTTTCGCAATGATGCCGACCTATACATCCGCTTTGGAAGGATGTGACAATGCAGCCTATTGATTGCTGAATGTGTAAGACACAAAATCATTCACACTCTGTTGACAATCACATTAATCACATCGAAACAGCCTTTGTACACTCAATAATTGTATGCAACCAATCATATACTCATTATTGACCTCCAGTATTGCGTATGTATGTGTTATCGTTTGCATCCAGGAGTTTTGTTATCTCTCAATTTCTGACGAACTGCTATCTACGCTATCTGAGTGAGAAATGACGTGGCCCTATTACATTCCTGTGCTTTGGCCGGCAAATGACGGCATGTTGATCATTTCACTAGCTTTTGGTAAATATAGCTCGACTTCCTCACCATTCCTTATCCAGCTCCTTCTCCTCGATTTCCATGACGCACCACAAGTAATTTCAAATATCTCAACCATGTGCACCAGGTCTGTGCAGAGAGTTATACAGTTGGATACATGGATGAATTTAGCATGATGGTTGTCATTCAGATCAATTCGTCATGCGCACTGACTGCTCTCTCTATGACACGTATGACATCACTCACTTAAAGTTTGTTAGCACATTTCGTCACTAATATTGCCTTTGCTTTGTCACTTAACAGTCACTTGCAGAGAGAAACCATACGTTTTGCCCGTCTTAAAGTGCGATTTGGATTCTAGAACTTTCACATGGTGCGTTCGACCCCTGCACATGCACAGACGAATTATCATCTCTCACAATCTGATCACTGAAATCAAGAAAAAGCTGACACGTAGCGAAATTCGTAAACAACTTGCTTCTCACAGCATTCGGAAGTCAAAAATTACAGTTTGCATACCTACTCTTCCTAGGGCACAAGAGCCGGCACCATCTCTTTGTCGGAATCCGATATGTATATGGTAATTAGCTGGAGGCTATATGCAGGGGTAAAAGATTACTGGTTCAACAGACCTTACTGGTTCAACTGGCGTCGCTTTCAGCAATGTTGACGAATCAGGCTTGGCAGCTGGCTCACCGCTTGGTATGCTCGATTTTGACTGCGGATTCAGCGAACATAGCCTGACATGACTACTTCCTGGTAGAAAAGTCCCTTTTGGCCTTTGCGATATTCTGGGGACAATGTCGAGACTCTCCATAAGCTCTCCAAATGTTGTCTGTGGAGGTGCCAGCAGGTCATCATTTGTTTGCGGCTGAACGACGGCAGGAACCCTCAATTCGAATTTGCCGTACTTCTTCGCTGGTTCACAGAAGTAGTCAGCTGCATCCTCCCATCCCGGTTGAGTCAATTCATCGAGCTTCATCTGCTTTTGCCGAAACCTCTCCCTGCACTTCTGTACCGTTTTCGTGATTGTGCCCATCACCCAGCTGGGTTCTTCATCTTCACTGAGCTTGCCCTGCTCAGTCTCTTCATCATCCTCATCTTCCCCATCCTCCCTATTGTCGGAACTTCCAACATCACTCAGACTGTCTCCGATAGCAACCAGCATCTCCTCAAATGTCTTTTCATGTTCTCTGGACGTCAATTATCTAATTTAAGCATGCGTCATATCGTCCGGCTCTTGCTGAACCGCTTCCTCTGCATCTTCAACTCGCTTTCTTGGCCCAGCGGTTTCTCTGTCAACATAATCCTCAATCCATTTCTCTTTCTCTTCATCGCTTAAGAAGTGCGTTTCTCGTCGTTTCTCCACTGCAAGCTTCTTTTTGGATCTGAAGCTGCGCTATGCCCCAAGTGCTCGCACTCTCTCTGCTTTCAAGCCACTCTTGCCTTCATTCGCATGATGACATTGTTGGGTTGACTGCATTGTCGATTTGCCGTATCTGCCCACCGGAAGTGGCAAAAAGTTCTTCTTTGGAGCATTGATCATTGTAGTTTGCGTGGACTTTGTTGTTGGGCGAGATGCTGGATGTTGCAAGTTATGGACAATATGGAGGCAAGCTGCGTCTTTTATGTCAAGGTTGGTATGTTTACTCATCTTGAACAAAGCAAAATCTCCCTCTTGACTGTCAATAAATCAGGAATAGTGACGCTAACAGTACAAGATGACATGATTGTTACCGTCATTTTCATGCATTATCCCGGGGATCATTTGAGACAAACATCAGCAGACGTCCATTCCGTGGAACAACATCCTATCAATATCTAGGTATTAGGCGATTCCGGCAGTCGTAAACCGCAGTGTATCTAGGGTACCAACCAAACAACATCAGACCGACTTTTTACACATTGTGGGGCGGTGGGAAACCCCTGCAACTTGCAGCCATACTCAGTAGGATTCATCTTGAGCATAATGATCATGTTGGCTGCTACGTATTTCATTCTGGCAAGAAGCTGACTATATAGTCCTCAGGGCTTCCCACTTCCTCTCGTTATCATCTTCCTCTTCTATCCCACACCAGCACATCATGGATACACACAACTACAACCACCCTAGTTTCTGTCAGAAACACCCGGGTGTTCCGGATGGCTCTGACGGCTCTGACGGAACCTCATACCCTCTGAAGGACAATTACACGCTACCCGTCACCCAGGCGACGGGTCGCGTTGCACACGTACCTCCTTTACTTGTTGGTGATGTATACACACAATCAGAACGACACGTGTGTTACACTGTTCGCAGTGGCTGCAGTTATGCTGAAGCCGTTGTTTCTCCGGCCGCCGCATCTTTGGAAATGCTGCTGGTGCACCTGGAAATCATGGCTACTACTTATCGTTCAATGATTTTCAAAACTTATGCATTCAGTTTGTATTCTCATCTATGTGTCTATGTATCTATATAGCTACCTATCTACACACGGTTTATCTGGACTGGCAGCACGCGGTGATTGTCCTCCGTTACCCCTGTATCACCGTACACCCGCCGTCGCTCATTAACGATGTACTTGGAGGCTGTGATTGAGCGAGTTGAGAATTGCACTTGGAGGCCGAGATCGAGTGAACTCAGAGATGAACTGGGAGGCCAGGAGCGAGTGAACTCAGAGATGCACTTAGAGGCCATGATCGTGCGAACTTGGAGGCCGTAATCGAGCGAGTTGGGAGATACACTTGGAGGCTGTGATTGAGCGAGTTTGGAGATGCACTTGGAGGCCGTGATCTATGCGAAATTGGAGGCCGTAATCGAGTGGATATGGATATACACTTGGAGGCCGTGATCGAGTGAGATTGGACAAGTACTTGGAGGCGGTGGATGGACGGCGCACCCGGTGCTGAGACACTATTCATCAGTTAGTTAAATTGCAACCGTGGGAATGCGACAAGGTGACTTTAGTTTTCAGCTCTCATAGAGAGCTGGCTGATTGCGGTCGATCGTGTAGGGAGGCCTGCCGGAAGCTGACGCGTCATTCAGGGGTCAACTGGAAATTATGAGAATGAAGGGAAGAAAAACAATCTTGGGTGGATGCTGTACTCGGTGTATGCTGTACACGGTGTATGCTGTACTGGGTGTATGCTGTACTCGGTGTATGCTGTACTCAGTGTCAACTCATGATCATGCCATGGAGAGATAGAGAGGGATGACTTAACTTTGTGTTCTGCGATGATGGTTGAGATGTGGATGAGAAAGAGAGATATGGGGGATGAAGATGAGAACAATGTGGAGGATACAAGCAGATATGACTAATCAGGGGTACGACTTACCTGATTGGGTTGGGCAGACCTCGTGTCGGTGTTATTACACGCCGGATCGGGACTCGTACCTGCCGTATTGGGGATGGTGAATTGACTCGCACACGAAATTCTCTTAAGTCCCAGTTTCTCATGATGATTTGTCCCGTCTCCTCTACCATCACCAAAGAACAAGAAGTTCACTCATTCCTCTCTATCTCTTCATGCCATGATCAAGAGTCAACCTGGCTCAAGGAGCATAGGATGAGGGTGGGAAGTTATGATGCTACCCGGCCGCGAGAATTCACGCAATTGGGTGGATCCACGAAATTGTGGATAGAGCGAGTGAGATGAAAAGTTGAGAAAGATAGAGTGTGTATGTCGTATAATGCGATGATGTCTTTCTACTCCAGGGTCTGCATTGCAATCCATTCGTATCATGGGATGATGTCTTTCTACTCCGGGGTATGCATTGCAATTCCGATGCAAGCGTGTACCGAATGAACCCATTCCGACGTATGGTCACAGTTGGCCACAACCCCAGAGTGTTTGTTTAAAATAGGAGACCAACAGAGAGAGAAAACACGGCAAAACAGCGATCGGAGGGCGATACGCAACGCGATGCGTGGTATTGACGCCGCACGCAGCGTAATCCGCCACCGTGGTGTCTCTGACCGCTCTGACGGAGCGCGTCCACTCTGAAGGAGCCATTCCGCCCGGACGGAAATGTTTTCTGCTGATGCAACCACCTCCGCCAGGTGAGAGCGGATCGAATACCGGCCGATCGGCAGGTGCTACATCAGATATGGACATTCTTGGCACACAACAAGAGCGCAGACACAAGATAGTTCACCGCGACGCTGCCAATGCAGCCACCAAACATATGACCCAGGATGCCCATTTAATAATCGTCTGCAAGACTGCAAGCAGCGAAAATAAGAAGCAGCATGCAGTTGGATGTGAGTATATCCAAATCGAGGCAAAGGGCAGTCAATTGACCGTATAACGTACAGCAGGTGACAGTAGAGAGCTACGTAACGAATCTATGGCTGCCCATAATGGGAAACCTCCATGGTCGACCAAGGCATTTGCCCGCCCAGTCCGCGAAATCGAACATCATGAAGTTGTCAGCTCTGGGATCTTCGCAGATGAATTTCCTGATAAGCATCCCCACGAGTGGACGAAGCAGGTTTGATTCACCTTAGAGGAGGCTACGGAAGCCAATATGGTAGAGTTAACAGCCGAATTTCATTGTTAGAAGCAGCATCTAATGTCTTGTAGGTTGTCAACATGTCTGCAACTATGGCAAGGCAAGGAGGTCGGGCACAGCTGGAACAGTCCGACATGCGCCTGGCGTTGAATATGGCCAAAATGGCCAAAGAAGGCTTTTCGCGCGCCGCAATAGAGAAAACAAAATATCTCATCAAGAAACCACGCACCGAGGCCCGAGAAGAGAAGAAGCGGGGTGTTGAGTTCTCTGGGCATAAAGAGATGAAGGGTGCGATACAAAGACACCCGGCAGTGCTTTGTCAAAACCAAACGTCCGGCTGCCTTCCTTGCCAAAATGGCACCGCGAAGAATCCACAGACTATCTGGAGATGCAAAGGAACAGGTGCACCTCCACCCGACCAATGCAGACAGCGGACTACAGAGCCGACTCCATTACTGCCTGGCACGCCACCCACCCCAACTGGTAACACTTCCGGAGTTCAACATTCTCAAATTGTCAATTTGCCGGCCAGAAATCTGCATTATGATATAGCTCTTCCTTGTGCGGAATGTTTCGATGAAGAGGATACCGAGCACGATACCGATTTTGATCCAGATATGCTGACTGATGAAGGTTAGTACTCTCTCTGTGGTGTGGTAATGCACGTCACATTCATTTTGAAGACAAGAGCAGCGGATTGAGCGATCCTGCAACTGGTGACGAGCATTGAGCGAAAGACACGGGATTTTGGAGATTATTATTATATATATCTATGTATTATTAAAGAACAACGTAGTGATCAAGAAGAAAGTAAATAAAAACACCAGAAAGGCAGCCAAAACAATGTGAATGATGGACTGTGCCAAATTGAATGATTGCATATTGTGGATACAGCCATGGCAAAATGAGCGTCAACGGAGCGTCAACAATTTTTGGTCATGCATCCTGGCAAATCACACCTCCGATAGGCAGTAGTTTGTCATAAAGGAATTTTTGGCTTCCTTTATAGGCAAAACAGATTGCAATACCCACCCTGCCCCATCATGAAAATGAGTGTCAACGGAGCGTCAACAATTTTTGGTCATGCGTCCTGGGAAATCACGCCTCTGATAGGTTGTAGTCAGTCATCAAGGCATTATTGGCTGCCTTTATAGGCAAAACAGAATGCAATACCCTCCCTGCCCCATCATGAAAATGAGCATCAACGGAGCGTCAACAATTTTCGGTCATGCCTCCTGGGACATCACACCTCCGATAGGTTGTAGTCAGTCATAAAGGTATTATTGGCTGCCTTGATAGACAAAACAGATTGCAATACTCTCCCTGCCCCATCATGGAAATGAGCGTCACGGGAGCGTCAACAATTTTTGGTCATGCGTCCTGGGAAATCACGTCTCCGATAGGTTGTGGTCAGTCATAAAGGCATTATTGGCTGCCTTTATAGGCAAAACAGTTTGCAATACCCTTCCTGCCCCATCATGAAAATGAGCGTCAACGGAGCGTCAATGATTGTTGGTCAGATATCCTGGGTAATCTGCGGGGCGACAGGTTGCACAATGTCATAAACTGATTATTGGCTGCCTTTATAGGCAAAAGTGAAAGTGAAATGCTTCCTGCCCCATCTTCAAAATGAGCGTCAACAGAGTGTCAACAATTGTTGGCCTTCCATCATGGTTAATCACAGCGCGATTTGGCGGTTATTGTCTATATACATTGTTATGACTGTTATTATACACTAAAAGGCTCAAGAATACTTAGTGGTAGCTCTGTAAATGAAATAAGTTGTTACTGTCCCAGAGGATGTGGCTGGAATATCCCGTACATATCTGCCTATAAAGGCTGCCTTGGCCTTCTTTATGGATGCTTGTGAGCAAGCACCACTCATATTACCGAAGATGCAGGACCAAATATCGTTGACGCTCTGTCGACGCTGTGTTGACTCTCATTTTCAGGATGTGGTTGGGCACTTGAGTATGCTTGTTTGCACATCAAGGCGGCTAATACGTCGAGTATGAACCGTGATGTACCAATGTTAATATTTTACGATTAACAGTAGCATATCTGACCGCGACCATAAATGTTGAACCCAAAACGCAGAACAGGCGATTCGAACCGACGGGTCTAGTAAAACCCGGCTAAACCCGCACGTTGACGGGTACGGGTCCAGGTTTGGCCCGTCAAGAGTCAGCGGGTCGGGTTTGTGGACAGCTCAGGAACCGAACCGACCCCTTTTTGCGATCCAAACCCCGACCGCTGGAGGGTTACCCAGACCCGCTGCTAACACTAATTAACGAATATATCCGCTCATGTCCGGATTGCCAATGGGAAATGGCAGCGCATCGTGCTCATTATGGACCTTGCAGCTATTTGAGCTAGCGTACTAACCTTTGGATAAAATATCTACAGACTTTGAGGTTGGCTTATGATGTTTATTTGCATCAGTGGTTGTTGACTATGAGATAAAATGTTATACCTTATTCCTCTCAAGGAGAGAAAAGAAGAAAGCACCAGAGTTGAATTGAAAAAATCTGAATGAAGATATGAAGAAAATGGTTAATGCCAATAGGGCCTACTATTAGTCCTACTATAAGTCTAATATCCCATCCAATAGCAACACAGGATCAGGGGATCCCTCGAAAGGATACTTCTAGTGGCATATGGTTATTTATTCTGTTGTAGAACGAGATCAGAATCCATGAATTTTGTTCATGGTTTTTCATACTCATTGATCATCATACTTTCCGAAACTTCCATGTCTCCTTTGTCAAATTATGCAGCCAATCTAGCATGCCGAAAATCATGTGCAATATAAAAAACGTAGTGTCAGATTACAGACGATCGTTGTTTCATCTGAGGTGAAACAAGTTGGCGGAAAGTATACACACATACATGATTGGGATGATTGCATTTCAAGCAATACGAGTCAGGCTAGAAAACTGTTGATCGAGTAAATCTACAGAATGGGAAGTACCTCATAATCGCAAGACGTTTTACACATAAAACATACATTATGCATACCTGTAATCAGGGGTTCAAGTATGAAACACAGCATACAAATTTCCTTATAATGATACTGCAAGACAGAATCAGCATGATGACGATACAGAACAGTTCCAGTAAGAAGAACCTAGTATCATATCCCATCCCACAGGAGAAAAGATATTGGGTCTGAATGGCTATACTAGCAAAATGGTGCTGATAGCAAGAATTACTCCACGAAAACAGAACATCATCGGGAGTCATGCGCTTGCACTATGTTAACCTGGAAACCAAGTACCGAGGGTTTTTAATGGCAAGCAATTACACTTGTCTTGTTAGGAGCAAGATAGAGTTTTTGGAGATTAGCAGTTCCTTTCTACAGCTTGAGAACAAACCTAGTAAGAGGGGAGGTAGTGTTATGCCGTTGGTGTTACAGTTATAGTTCCGGGATCATACAGCATCACTCAATGATGCTTGATCTGGGATCACGAATTATCACCCAGATTTCCAAAATGGATCTACCTTCCGGATGTGTCCACCTATTAGTCATATCTCGGTTACCAGACCTTCATATGAACTGATTGATGGCCAAACTCTAGCCAAGCGCAAATACGATGTGTGCATCATCTTAGGATCAGAACTGTTTGCAACATCTCCATTCTCAATGGTCACTCCTTATCAGCAGCAAACCTTATTCCCACTTGCTGACCAAACATCTATTTCACTCATGCTCCAATGGTTCATTCCTGATGAGATGATGTGTCATCAATATCAGACCACCATGGCATCTCGAGATATGCAGAGTCATATAGGAGATAAGCGAATCAATTCCTATTTCTCCCTCACTTTCTTGGTCTGGGTGAAGAAGACCTGGGATTGATATGTCCTGATTGGCGTGGGATACTCTCCTTTCTGTATATGGCACAACAACTCAGTTTCAGATCACTGTATATATGGCTGCAATGAAGCGTAGTCAAGGTAAACGTTCTGACGTTTGCTGCAATTGTTAAAGTGTTATGTACCTGGTAGGTATATGAGAGGGCCCTCTGAGTGGCTCTTGGTGACACGAACCTATTTGTTGAAAAGTGGCTTCGGATGAGCTCGTGTTCATGCGAGGTATCACCAATTGCGTTTATGTCGTAATGCGAGCACCTTACCTCGATGATGTAGTAAATTCTCCTTCGAGTCAGCACTTGACTATCCATGGTTGAGACCAAAAGATGATGTGGCAGTTATGTATGAGAACTCTGAAGCAGGTTTCAGCAGTCTTAGGATTGTTAAAGGTGTCAATCACCTGAAATATAAGCAGCGGTACCGACAAGGAGGAAGGACATCGATCACATACTATCGACAATATGATTCATTCACAGATACCTATTGTCCTTCTCAACCTGGAGGTGAAGCCTTGACTTTACACCAGTGTATTATGTATTAGTTCTGCATCGAAGTCAACAAGGATACTTCTCGCTTGACGTCCAGAGGTGTTCATTCGTTATTCAGTTCTATATCACAGATATATCTATCACCGCTTTATACTTGGTCATTCTTAGTACCTGCATCGAGGCAAGTCGTTGATTGGGACATGAGTAAGGCGATAGTTTGCAGTCTGAAGGATGTCCGAGAATCAGCCCAATAGCGTGGTGGGTCATAGGATACTTCTCTTGGCATACTCTTGAGTTGGCACTACTCCTTCAGCAGAGGGAAAACTACTTTGCAGTCATTTATAAACAAGTCGATGCTTGGAGTCGTCGCACTCTTGGACAGTTAGTCTTCTAGTATAAGTGCTGGTTGTTGGGACTATTCTTTTGAGTTGTCAATAGGGTGATACTCTTGAGCCGTGTATATGAGCAGACTGAGAGCTTAAGACAATCCTCTTCAGTCCATACTATCTATCGGGGACTGAGAACGGCACAGTTGCCTTGTGTCTCTCTGGGGTGTTAATCCATATACGCATCCTGAGTCAAGCGTTATTCATCGTCTTCTTTTTCTGTCTGGAATTTATTAGGGGCTTTGATTGATTAGAACCTAGGGTGAATCTCCCGGTGTTACATGATAAGTCTGTTATAGATCGACATTTCAGTTCTTACAGACCAGAATCTGAACACCAGTATTGACAAGCCAGACACCCAATCAAATATCCACATTGTTGTATTTCGTATCTTCACATCCTGAATGAAACCATCATGTAATAGCCAACCCTTATATTGAGTATGCAGTTTCGGGATTTTTGCTCAGACTCATCAGTTTAAGATTATACCCAGTGTGGGATTGCAAATTGTAATACATATAAGAATTGGATTCATGCTTCAAGTAACAGCTATGGTAGAATTCCGTACACTCTGTAATTGATTGTACCAGACAATGTAGCTGTTGTCAGATACACCAGAAGATCTAGAAGATGACAGTTTGATGGAAAAGCATGGGTCTGAGGCACTGCATTCTGCTGTGAAGTGTATGAGATGTGCCAAATGGACTGAAGACAAAGATGCTCAAAATGATGCAGCATATCGGATGATTCAAATTGAAAACCCTTCGATCTAGCCAAGGTGGTAAGAAACATACCTGCTGAATGGTGAACTACTTGATGGAATCACAAATGGAATGCATTCCTCTTTGGGCTTGAGTCGACTGAGGCACAGTGCGGACAACTGATTACCCTGGTGGCAAGACTTCCTTTGAATGGTGATCCAGAAGTATGGAGGGTACTGAGATGGTGGCTAGTATGTATTTCCTTGGTTGTGGAAAACCCAAAGAATATCAACAATATTTCACAATATAATTATAATAAATGGCCAGTATATACTTGACTGATTTTGCGAGCATCTGAATGAAGTGGAGAGTCATTTCGGCCAATGTTGGTCAATAAACCTACAGTTGTATCACACAACTGACTAAGATTAAGCATCAACAGAAGTGCTCCTTCATAAACCAGAGTCAAATAGAGATACACATTCCAGTCAATCTCCTCAACAATATGCTGGGCTGTATGATGATTCTCCCGCCAAGATTACTTATCAAAAGCGGAGGCTAACAAAATATATCCTGGATTATCTGGATGTTTTCCCCAAGTTTACAGAAATGGACATCAATAAATACACAGCAATTCAGCTCAGATTCCAGAATTCCCCAAATCCCTCGGTTTTGGTCACTACACCCAAAGTGGCTGGGCATGGCCTGAATTTTACAGCAGTAAACGATGCTGTAATTATTCAGAAGTTCTGCATATTGACTCAGTAGTGTGCAGCATTTGCATACGATGACATGGTTGGATACAACAGAGTTTCAAATTTACAGCCTCCGAATGCTGGTTCTGTCAGCTATAATAACACAATCAGTGATCTCCACCAATCCTCTGTAGCGGCCCCAATGAGAGTCCTGTACAGGATGAGGGTTTCACAGGGCAGCATGACTTCAATGATTCACTGTATGCTGCAGTCTCATGAAAATGACAGTAGGCAGCTGGCAGAGGATGGAGACATATTGCAGTCAGACTGAGACTATAAACAACAGTATTATAATATTACGACAGTTGAATGAAGTTATGCCTTCTTATTCATTCAGCCAACCTCAAATTCTTGACTTATGTAAACAGTCATAAAGGGTCATTTTAACACACTCTCTCCTGCATAATGAACTGATTTCCCTTTCATTGTGAAGAAAATCAACTATTGATGTAGAAATTGTAGTTTCTTCAATCAGGGCTGGTGAAAGTGGAAATTCTTGGCCATTTTGAAATATAATTAGTGAGAAATGTAAGAGGAAGTGGATTGATCAGCAGACATTGTGTAAACTGTAAAAATGTCCAAATTGGATTATCACATCAGTAATCTTCCAGGCATACTGGTAAAACACAGCAGCAGAGTTTTCAGAATTTCCTCCTGGTACTTATTCACTGGTGAAGCCACTGCTGGCAATATAGTTGTCATGGTCACAATATTGAAATCGCTTCAAGCTAGTGGCTACAATTGCAAGTTCAAGGCTCTCTCCATCATATGATCATTGAGAATAATTGAATAGTAATATGCAGCTTCACCCCTGGCTTTAATTTATTTGTAAACCTAGAATATGCAGTTTAGTGAAAATCTCAGCCAGGTATGAATGCTGAAATCAAAAGAATGGCAATCCATGATTCATTTACTGTCAGGTGTACCAGAGAGTCCGGTAAATGACTTTAGTCTCATAGTTACAGATCATGTCCTGCACATTTTCCATTCACATATGATAATATGTACAATGCAGATATTAATGATAACCTGTACTTGAATATGAGTCGCAGATTGTGCATTCATGGCAAACCAACCGCTTTGCTAGCCCATGATGGAAGTTCAGGCAAATCTCAGATTGGCAACCCTCTGAGTTGGATGCCGAGACACACCTTGGGGAATCTTCCCAAATTCAATGCTGTCACCACCAGGAGATAGTTGTCTGCGATTGAGTTTCATGCACACCTGTGATCCACAATCTGGTCCAGCATGATTTATACAGATTTGCTTGTACCCAACTTTGCCAAGCAGGAACGCATTGCAAATGTATTATTGCAGCCCAAGAAAATATCACAGTGACAAATCATCCACTGAAGGAGATGACTAACTATCATACTCGGCTTATATATTTTGTTTCGCTTCATTTAGAACAAGTTTTCTTCAATGTTGAATGCTTCTAAATCAGTGGTTGCAGTGTACACAGATTGTGATCTATTAATGGCTGTATATGACCTGATGAAGTGGGCGTATTCTGCATGGGATCTGATGATATATGAAACTATGCTTGAGAGGTATTTGAAGACTGCCGCTGAAATGCCTTGTCTATTGAGCTTGGTGTCAACTGTCCATTGGAGGAAGGTAGCCACTGCGCAGCAAACAATAAATACACAACCCTGGCCATAGAGTAATGTCACTTAGTTCTAGATTGACAAAGTAGTAAGTATGGACATCTGCCTTGAAATCCTACAATAGCATTGGTATGTTTGGGCACTGTTATTGGAGTAAGAGCTTGAGAGGGATAATATCACCAGACTGTTTGTGCTCAGCAACTCTGGAAATGGCCAGCAACTCTCGCTCACCCCATATACCACAGTTCATCAATCATGCATAAGTTCTTACCACTTTTAATACAGATTTAACTGAATTCTATCTAAATGTATGATTGGGGAGCCAGAAACCATATCTTGAAATACATTATGTGATCTGATTTCTATCTAGAGAGTTCAAAGAGAGTGAATGGTGAAAGGCTGTCTCTGCTAAGTGGCCCAGTTTGTGGGTGCATAAATTCCCACATACTGTATATCTTGAATAGATTCACCTCAAAATGAATTTCAACCCAGCAAATCCAGGCTCCCCAATCATTTCTCATCCCACAATTTGCGTGAAGATTATGTTCCAATAAAGGCTTACATTAAAAAAACACAGCATTGAAGAGTGCTATTAACTGTCAAAGTGTGGCATGTCTGCAATCCCAGCCATTGCATTGAATGCTACATGACAATTTATACCTTGGTGCACCTCCACTCCCCAGAACTGCATGCAATTATTCCTCTGCCCACTGTGAGATGACACCTCACTATTTGTTTATACTATCATAACCAGCTGTCAACCTTAGCAGTTGTGTCAATAAAACATCATAGTAGTGTGACTTATAATCAATGTTTAATCTAATGATGTGGGACAAAAGAGAGATTTAATACACACTCTGGATGTCAGAGAGTATTCATTAACACATTGCTAGCAATCTTGGCATTAAGAAGTTGTTGAATGAATAAGATTACCCCTGAAGCATCATTATACCTTACCAGTCTTTCTGTATGCTTGGATATCTCCTTTTTGTACTCAAATTCTCTCTCGTCATTATTACTTCCAATGTCATTGTTAATGCATTCTACAGAAACAACTGAAATAAAGCATTCAAAGTGCAGTTATACTCACCCTAATGTCTTCTCAACCACTAACATCTTTGCAGCATTCAACTACACCAAAATATTACAACAATTGGTGAGTCTGTCCAATCAATATTGTAAATATGGTTATTCATATTCATTTCCTATCAATAATATACGGCTTTTGAACCCATGAACCTCAACCATCACCCTAATGGTCCAAAATCCATTGAGTGCTACTGATTGTCAATGCTGCAAAAATGCTATGCCATGCCATCAGCTCAAATAATTGAACTTACATATATAATTACTTTGTTTGGACAATTCATATACAGAGGCGCTTGTTTTCAACCTGGTTTCCAGTACTCTATTTGACCAGCACAATCGGTGAGTCAATGTTACAAACTTGTTAGTATTATCAGTTTCTTAGATAGGTCTGTTTCAGCAGTGTCAGATTCAAGTACTTCAGGTTCAGGTGCATCAGGTTTAGGGGCTTCTGATTCAGATATATCTGGTTCAGGTGTACCTGGTTCATGTGCATGTGGTTCAGGAGTATCTTTATTCTGGTGCATGTGGTTCAGGTGCATCTTGTTCAATTCAATGTGTATTGGCTTAAACAAACCATGAAATCATGAATCCATGGTATTTTGGTGGGAGTGCAAATATTCAGCAATACAGATTAGGCATCCATCAATTCTAGTACTACTGACAGTATCTAAATCACCATACTAGACTGCCATCCTCAATATCACTATCAAGGTAACATCAATCTTTCCTAAACCATTTCATGGCGAGCCTCACAATGTATCCTCCTCAATCTCTTGCACCTTCTTGCTTCCCTTTGCTCTTTAATGTATTGTACTCCATGTTATATTTGATACATATACACTGTCTCCTACCTTCGGCAACTTCAATCTTTATTTCAACAAGATAAAATCCGTGCCCAGCCTGCTTTGGATTCACAATTCATGGATGCATCATAAAGCATACTGTGCAAAGCACTTGCAATCTTACTTAAGAAAGTAGCTAATCTTCCTTATGCATCAAATGTTTACCTCCAATCATGCCATTGTGCATTCTCTTGGTCATGACAAATGTCCCCTAAGATATTAATCAAGCTTGATGACAATACCAATTGGGTGCTTGGTACAAATGACAGTGAGGAAGACAGTCTACCTTGTCATTCCACATCTCGGAACATGATTTGGATCTTCAACATAAGGTCGTCAATCTAGGCCATAAATGTCAGGTCTGATCATTATGAACTACAAGGGTTCCACTATCCTGAATATAGAGCCCCGCAGATACTGCCATTGCATGCATTCCAGCCACACACTTCTGACATCCCGCTTGGGCTGGGGCTCCACATTGGGCCAGTTGCCAATAGTCAACTCTCGACAACATATGAAGCGAGACTAACTATGCACCCACCCAGGAGCTCCAGATACTGATTTCTAGTGGAGACCAGAATGATCCAGAACCCAGGACTGGTGGAGATTAGAATGTTCCTCTAAACCTTAAAGGGACATTTGTCGTAGCAATATTCGTGATGGAGGTAAATCTATTCATGAAGATTGCATTGCAACAATCATCCAATCAGGTGTTGGTGGTGGTTGAAAATGCTTCAACAGCAGCCATGGATGCACAGGATTATCAGTATGCATTAGTAGGCGCTCCTGTAAGTATCCAATATGTGTGTCAAAAATCTGGTAGTCCATCTTTCAGAACAGATCCGCAAATATGTGAAAGTATAGTCCATGATTCCTGATTCATGCTACTTGAATGGACTTTGCATATTGACTGCAGCTGAATAATGAAAACATTACACTGAAAAATAAAGAAGGTTTGAGGCACATAAAGAGATTGGGCTCATCCAAGAGTTGTCTACAGATACCAGTCACATTTACACTCTTAGACTGAGCTTTTATTCCGCTTAAGAAGCTTCTATCTGACAATATTTATCTTGTAAAGGCCATGGAAGACTAGAAATTATTGTTCACGCAAATGGAAATTTCGGATTTAATTTACCATCAATACCTCTTCACCACCAATAGCTTGGGGTGCCAGCCTACTACATTCCAGTTCATTCAAACATCTCGCTCTGTAGACTTCAGCCCTGCCAGCTGGTGCTATTGATTGTGTGTCATCAGTACATGCTGCTGGGACGAAAGCAATGGTAATGTTTTCTCTCTATTCATACCAAGATATATTTTGCACTTCTCCAGTGATACATTTCACTGTGGAAGCCACTGTTCTTATCATTGACATGTTGGTGGGCCACTTCATACCCCCCTTTGAGGCCAACTATGCTAGGATCAGCACTCCTCAATTCCCATCTGTGATTGTTAGTCAAGAACTCCTCCGTATCATTCCCCACATAATTCATTATCTTTCAGTCCTTCCCCAGTGCGATTGGTGTTCCCAAATCACTGTCAGCTATTTGTACTCTGTATTGATGCTCCTACCTCACTGCACCAGTTCGGAATCCTCTGCTCGGTTAGGCACTTTTCAATTCACATCACTGCTTCTCAATCTGGATTCTTGCTATTCTAGTTCATCCAGTAATTACTGCTCCCTCCTTTGACATTCCTCCGCTAGTATGGGTGCTTCTACTCTGTTACAAGCACCGCTGAATCCCAGTTGTCACATGTTGACCTGGATTAGCATTTTTCAATCTCATTTCACACTTCACTGTCACCTTCTGTAAACTCCTCTGTTCCACTCTGCACTCTCTATCTTGTTCTCTTGTGCGCCTTCTAGTTGATCCTCTTTGTCACCTAAATACATCATATTTTTCTTCAAACCCCATTATGATTTGAAGCACGCTGACATTACAGTTCACTTTAGATTAATGTCACAAATCTTACCAATCAACATTGGACTGCAACTTCCCTCACATGCCTAATCCATATCATTATCAAATAAATCAAATGCCTTCTGCTTCTTTGCACTGTTGATGAAGTCAGTGTTCATGTGTTCATTGCCTTGATCATATTCGAAATGATGAGATTTGATCTCATGTTGATTTACTGTTTTGGTGTATATTCTTTGATTATGTAATCACTCACCTTTTCTTTGGTTTGTTAAAGAAGTGATACACAAAATAGAATGTTGAACATGATGTTAGCTGATATACATATGATATAGAAGTGATAATCAACAATCATCCATGCATCATATTCTCAGTTGAGGGTATTGAATTGGCAATGTACATTAGGAGAGTTACAGATAATGCCTGCAGTCTTCCGAATGACCATCTGTAACTATCTAGACATTGGTCCGACAGTGCTTGGCATTCCCACCTTGAATGTATTGCAATCTCAGGTTCTCTCGATGTTCTGTCTCCAGAATGCTGATGTGCTCTCAAACATTTCATAGTCACTACCATGGCACTCCCGAATCTGTCATTACAGATCGGGGTTAGTCTGAGGGCTTGCCGGAATCCTCACCAATAGTCTGATTGACTGCTGAAATTGAAGAATGTAAGTTCACAGTCTGCCTCCTCACACACACTCCAGGAGGCTTCCAATGACTAAAATACATTGTACTGATGATGAGTCATAACCTCTGATTGGCTGCCCAAAGTGGAAGTATAAATACAGCCTTCATAAATATAGGATCAGTGATGTGGGGATTGGATTTCATAATCATTGCCACTGCAATCACATATCTGCTGGCCATCTGAGCTCTCATTACTGCTGGTACCACCCCCAGATTGGTGCCATAGTTGTATATTTTGATCCTACTAGGTTTGTTAGCTACTGGTACTGGAGGTTTGATAATTGTTGCTCCTGCTACTTCAGCCTTGTGGTCTGCAGCTACAGTTTAGATCGTTGCAGCTTCTACTGCAACTCCCCTGGTACCTGCCATAGAGGTTTAGATCACTGCAGCTACTGCTGTCTATGAATATTCCAGAAATCTTCAATATGCAACTGCCAGATCTGGTTGCACTTGCCAATGTGTGTGGAGTATCTGTTTCTGCAGATTCACATTTGATGTTTCAGTATATTGGCTTTACATGTACACAGAATTCACAGTTTGTGACTGTTAGTTTCATAGGGTATATCAATTTCACCCTGTACATTGCGACACACTACTCAGAATTGAGATTTAACTGAAAGATATTTGTTCCCAGGTCAGTGTTACAGTCTATCTGAATGTTAAAGTTATGCAGGAAACATATCTGAATCGCGTTCGGTGCCAAGGTTGAAATTATACAGGATGCACTGAGTTGTTCATGTCAGAGCTAAAGTAATTACTGTATAGGTGAGGTTGTTTCCAGTTTCAGAGCTGGGTAATTGTAAGATAGAGTGATTTTTAAAGTTTTGGTGACTGGCACAGTTAAGATGATTTTCAGAGTTAGGGGGATTGTCAGAGTTAGGGTGAATGCGTAACTCAGTATGCTGTATATATATTGGGTCTCCAAAGGAAGAGTTGAAGTTATGCAGTATTATACATTATGTCACGTTGAGTAACATAGTAGAGAGGTAGCAACATCGATGGAAATTGTCACTGTTATGGCAATTGTCACATTCCAAGTTATAATCTGTATGTTGGGTCTCCAACATTACAGTTGGAGTGATATTTTTCATTCTCCTGTTCACAGCCCGTGATATGTTTCCATAGTCAAAATTGATATTATACCAGATTGTTAAGTTTCAGTAACCTGTCAATGGTTCTGAAAACGTTCTTGCCCACAAACTGCTACATTGGGCCACACTATGAGACCATTGTCATGCAACCACATTGGAATTTCACTCTGCATATTGCACCATATGGGTGAATTTTGCCGCACCCTTGTCTCTTCTTCACTGCTATGCATGTCTGACAGGCAGATACAGTTTGAAATGGTGTACTTTCTCAAATCCTGCCAGATTACTCCATTCGTTCTTCCTGGGACACAGCTGTTGAACTGACAGGTGAGTACTTGATCTACAGGTAATGAAGTTCTAAGATTACAGTACGAGTAGTATAGTATTATACGACTGTACAAGGTTCAAGGTGTATAAGATTTCTAGTGCAGCTTTGCAATGCACAGCAGTAGACAACAATGGACATTCAGAAGGTAACTAACTTTCATAGGCAATGGATGATCCATATTCCTATGAGTTGATGTATATGATAGTGGCACTGGATATTGGTTAGGTACCTATATCTCTACACAGGCAGCTGAGTCAGGTTTAGTTACACCTTGTGGACTATTGTTCCTGCTAGCTGACCCTCAGACCAGCTTTATCCCCACAGCTAAAGAGTATGGCCATTGTAGTAAAGGAAGCAGTTTGAGAACAAAACGCTTTACATTGTTGTATATGACTGTAAGTCTTCCAGAGAGAATGTAGTGTGAGAATATTGATACAATTCATATGCCATAGCAGAAGATAGGTGGTATATACTATGTGGGCTGACTTGCACAACTATTAGTATCTATAGTATGGCCACCAGAGTGTTTGACAACAAGTGTACCCAAGTCTAAAGTAGAGTAAAAAGTTGGTGTCAGTAATATGAAATGGACACTGTATTTGAACACCTAGATTATGTTTGTCAGAATGACCTGTTAGAGCAAACTGTCTAAGCAACTGGTTAGAAGAACCTGTGAGAGTAAGGATCATGGTAAACTCGCAAAAGCAACCTGTCAGAGTGACCTGTAAGTAAAACATCATCAGAGCTACATTTTGCTCAATAGGTATATTGTACAATCAACCATTCTCTGATTGTAATTGAACAGATTGGATGATTATGGCGGACTCACTATAGTTCGCTATGTGATCCGATGAGTGGGTACATGAATGCAAGTCACTAATCATGGAAATTCACTGTATGGTTTGGAAATTGGGTATTACACATGCTAATCTTGGTAACTATATATTCTAACTATGTAATATATATACAGGTGGTGGTGGAGAAGTTGGGTAACACCATGAGTGGGACTAGAATTCATGCTCTCATTGAGTATAGATTTCCATTCTCTCCCCATAATGTTCTCAATCTAACTACCCTACAAACTTGATATGACTGGTCACTCAGTCCAATTATTGAAATAATATCAGTCTGATAAAAATATATTGATACTCTTCAGAAAGAGAGAGATTGGACCAAGATATACCTGCTCTGCAGGAAAGACTAACAAACATCTGCCAAGCGAATTGAGTCTTCAGCTGTGTTAAGTGTTTCTGTTTTGCTCTGTCATTGTCACTTGGATTTCCAAATTGAATAAACACTAATGACAAAATGAAGGCAACAACTGGGTGTTATGGATATCTCGTTGGATAGGACTATTGTGCTTCAACACTGCTGGTTCATTTTGTACACATCTTTAGGTCTTTAGTGGTTAGTCTTACCTTGTATTGGTATCAAGGGATTTCAGTTTAGAGTTTAATTAAACATCATGGAATTGCTTCAACAAGGTTTTAGGAAGTATGGAAACTATGATTTATTATCCCCATGAGTATACAGTACTGTCTTGGTAATATACTTGAAGAGTCCATAATAGTCATGATATCACATTGTTAAGAGATAATGGCCATTTGTCCACTAAGCATAGTTATGGCTAGTGTTAGCAACGGTTCCGGGTTACCCGGCTGCGGTCCAGGTTTGGAACCGGACCGGATGGTCCAGTTCGGGTTGTTATCCGGAACACAGGGGTACCCAGCGGGTTCGGGGACGGGTTGGAACCAGACTGCGGTTCCATATTACGGTTCCTGCAACTTTGCCTCCAATTAAGTATCTGAGTTCTGATGGTATCGTGACATGATCAGTACGTAAATTGTGCAGTTTTAGCCCCTCTTTCACCTCCCGCTGTCAGATTTGCGATTGGGCCAATATTCGTTGAATCGCTGGGAAATAAGGTGATATTTCGGCCGAAAAGTGCGGGTTTTCGATAGCGACTCAAGGAATACTGGTCAGATCGCAAATCTGGGAGTGGGAGGGGAAAGATGGGCTAAAACTACACAATCTACGTACTGATCATGTCACGATACGATCAGAACTCAGATACTTAATTGGAGCCAAAATAGTACATTTGAGATGCCGGGTTTTTGGTGGGAACCCATTGCAACGGTCCTGTTCCGGGTTGGAACCGGACCCGGAACCAAGCCGGGAATTTGGACCCGTTGCTAACACTAGTTATTGCCAACTCTTTGGTGAGTCCCTGTCAGTCTGGCAATTAGATTTGTTGTCAGACTTGTTTATTTGAAGGTTTCAATGGCTGCTGTTGGAGTGGCTGCTGTCAGAGTTATATTGAGGTGAGTGAGCAGTCAAAGTGAGAGACAAAATTACATCATTTGTCTGTACTAGTTATTTATACTGCCCGAAACCTTTCAACAATACACATATGTGGAATAACCCAAATTTTACTCCATATTCAGTAGAGTAAACCCAGAAATGCAACGAAACTCAGATACCTAAGAGAGATAACCCAGATCCCCAAATGAATCCCCACACCCTATAGAATCTGTAAATCTCACAGTGTTCAGAAATCCAAACAAATCCGGAAACTGAAGAGAACTATATATTCAACCTATCAGAGACCAAAACTGTGAACGCAGAAGAGATACTACAAATTTAAGATCCAATCCGGAAGTAAGAACAGCACAAACCGAAAAATCCAAAATATACCAAATTTCAGATTAACTTGTATCCATTGCAGCTAAATATTGACCAATCTGTTGTGATGAATCTGCCGGATGTTTAATTGATTGAGTCTAAGCTAAAGATGATATGTAGTCTATATATTAGCTGCCAACCTTAGTACAAAGCCAGATGAGGCCATACTTTAACAAGACACAGTCTAATACTCCTCCAGGGTATCAGTACTTCTATAACATAGTAAGCTATTGAAAAAACAGACAGAAAACAAATAGAAGACAGAAGCTGCACAGTGTCGTGCTCCCAAACACATACCAAGTAATACGCCATGGCAGTAGACCACTGAAATGCCATACCTAATCCTAGAAGTTGATTATGCTGTTAGCTTCAACTGACTCAAGTTCCAGCACATCACTCCTCCAATGGTGGCACACAGTTGAGTTGTATTATGATAGGTATTGCAGTGATTCTATTCACAGCATCTCAGTCTGAACAATGGGTTATGGTGTCTATTTCAATTTATGTACTTTTGTCAGAATGTGAGATTCTTTGAGGTTGAGATACCAGAATTCTGCTCAACAAACTCAGCTGTATATTCACATTCGCCATTGAAATGCAGGTAGTCATATCCAGTTCTACAGTGGCAGATGGTTGCATAGTCAAGTGAATTCTTGTGTTGGCGTCAAAATTGCAGACTACTCTACATAGCTGTGAATGGCATTGGATAATCTTCTGAGAGGTTACAGTTTCATTACAGCTTGCCCTGGGGAACTCATTGCTGTAGATCTTGGATCACCATACATGGCCTCCCGGGTGGATTAGTAGGATTATGATCGTTGAAGTTCTAGAGTTGACTGGACTTACATTACCATGGAAAATAATGCTTACTCATTGTTACGATAGTCGCATTGTGGTGAAACTATGGAGCTAGCAGGCAGCGAGCCCACCATCCACACTCCACTGCACCTCTGGCGGCATCCAAAGGGAAATTGTGGGGCAGAGCAGTTCAGGCTCAAGGAGCATCGGAAAATAGTGAGAGGATGTGATACTACCTGGCCATGAGGAACCACACAATTGCCTGGATATATGAAATCATGGAAAGAGCAACTGAGACCCAAAGATGGGAATGATAGAGAGTGTATTTTCGTTGTGTGATATGATGAGGTGATGTCTATCTACTCTGGAGTCACCTGAAGTGTACTCCCCATTGCTCAGGCCATCTCCTTAACCCATGTACCTCTGTATACCCCCCCACCAAGTCACTCAGCCCATCTCAATTATCCCTGTATCTCTGTACACCCACCATTGCTCAGTCCATCTCTGTTATCCCTGTCTCTGCCTACCCTCCTCGCCAGCTCTCCTCTGCCAAGCTGAGTGGCGGTGGTCATGATGAATGCATTTTCCTGCCACATTGTCCAAAGACTTCATTCATTCAACCCTACAATTACCAATGCTGGTCTCTCAATTTACCCAAGTTACATTCCCTGTGCATTCCTCAGGCAGTCTAACTGCTGCCCTGCCTGGGGGTTTCCTGTTGGTCGACCAACCTCTTCCAGGCATCCACCATCGATTGCCACCCAAACTTTCAGACAAAGTTCAACACTGTTACTGTAAGTTAATCTCTGCCTGGCTTGGGCACTGGTTCGCAGGAAAACAGCCTTTCGAAATGACTAGTCCTGTACTCATACCTAAGCCTACTTGGTACTCACCCCAAACATCCATTGTCAAGTTGCCATTTTGTTGCTATCATCTCATATATAGATGGAAGTTATCACTTCAGCCGTCCCAGCTATCCCTGCCATCCCTGCCTTCCCTGCCATCCCTGCCATCCCACCACTTCCAGAATGCTAAGTTATGTAAGTCATTGTGTGCATGAATTTGTTGAGAGGAGAAATCACTTACACTGTGCAATAATCATCATGAGTGCATTGGGTTTCCTGACCATGGATGCATCTGCAGTGTATCTGGAACAATGTGGCCATACCCATATATTGGATAGCATATTCACAGTAATCTGCACTACAAATGCATTCAGCACAGTGCTCGGAATGGTAGTGGCGCACAGGCATGCTACAAGTTGTGATGATCCTATTGAGAGGATTAAATAATTGAAAACCCACTAAGACATCATGCTGTGTATTTATTCGCTGCCTGCCCTAACCCAATACCACATGAAAACGTGCTCATCAAAGACTCAGTCGAACACAATCATAGGAGTCTAGAGAGACTGTTGAGAATGATTCCAACCATGGTATCATGTACTTGATCGGCATCATGATCAATGTCCATACTGGCAACATTCTGGAGGAACCCCAGCAATGATATCAAATATAATTGCGTTATTGGCGATGTGTGGTCAACTAACCAATCAACCCCAATGAGGTAAACCAATGTGCTGTAGATTCCATTTGCTGCTTACCAATCCACAGGATACCTGATTATGTCTGATATTCAACTGAGTCTTTTATACCCTGTTCTACCATGACAGAAATTTGGCAAATGTAATGTATATTCAACCTCTCTTTGCATGTTAGAGAGAAAGAGTCTATAACACTCACCTGCCCACAGTTGATAAAGTACTGTACTGCCGAGACACATTTATTGGTACCTAATGAGCAAAGGATACATCAGTTAAATGAATATTCGTCGCTGAGAGCCTATGGGAGTATTTGGGAGTTGTCAGACCAGAATCCCAAGGCAGTCAGATCCCAGAGTTGACTGGACAGATGCAGTGGCCTTCAGGTGCACCTGGCAGTGCTGGAGACAACACTGCAAGGATACAAATGATCAGAAAGCGCTGGCAACAACTCTGCAAGGACATAGGAGGTCTGGAAACAACAAGGGGAGTACCACGACGCGCCAGCGACAAGCCTGGGCACAGTGCTGACAATTCTGGGTGCACTGGTGACACGCTGTTGAGCACTTGGGAACACAGACAATAAGCCTCTGTACAGCTCGAATTGCTGTAGAGCTATCTGGGCAAAACATCATCTCCTTGAGGAATACTGCTGCTGAACCGGGAAATCGTAGTTGCTACTCATCCTTAGGCGATTCTTGAAACTCAAGTATGCAGTTTGTATTCTCATCGATGTATCTCTGTATGTATATAGCTATTCATGTGCACTCAGTATATTTGCATTGGCTCCAGGCCATACGTGAGATAGATTTGGGGTGGGCCTGAGGATAGCAATCCATTGAACTGTGGGATACTCTTTGAGGCCATGATCGAGCAAGTTTGATGATACACTTGGAGGCCATTATGGTGCAAATATGGAGACAGTGATCGACCCAGTTTGCATATTCGCCTGGAGGGCATGATCATGTGAAGTTGCATCCGCAACATGTGTTTAAGTCACTGGGAGTCTCCAGGAGTGTGGGAGAGGAGGCAGAGTGTAATCTTCCAAGCGTCAATTTCTGGAGCGAATCAGACCCTAGGAGGGCATTCTGGCTGGCCCTCAGAGTCACTTGCATCTTAGTTGAGTTAGTATGGGAGCACGATAGGCATGGTTGTGTGAAGCTTGGGACCACATCGGAGCGGAGAGAACTTTGAGAGCACCATTGGAGTAGTTGTGATAAGTTTGGGAGCACATTGGAGCATTGGAGAGAACTTTGGGAGCACCTTGGACCGTTGCCCAACCAATGCGGGAATTCCAAACTAACTCTGAGAGATGCCTCGGTTGTTATAGATATTGATTTGGAGAACTGTGGGCAGTATCTGAGACTCTCCCGATGTATACGAGCAACAGATTACCCTCCACAGCGAACATGATGCATGTATTGTTCAATATCATCTTCTGAATCACACTATGATACGGAACACCACATTCAACATTGTACTTTGGGCATCGCTGTATTAAGTAACCAAAGAAAATAGCGAGACATCCAAAGATAACAGCAGGTACACTGACACTATCACCCCTCCAAGCGATTAAATAATCTCAATCAAACATCATGTCAGTATCATCCACTCAATCTCCCATCTCATCAGGGTCAACAAATGCAGGAACACACAGTTCATGAATGGCGCAAAGAAGCAGGAGACACTCGTTGTATTTCCAAATGAGTCAGACCTGGCAAGTTGGTAAAGTTGAAATCCAATGTCATTTGGCTCAATTTGTGACATCTAACCAAGGTTGAATTGAGATGTTAGCTAGCTGGGAATCAAAACGTAGTGTGACAGGCAATAATGATAATGTCAGGGGAAAATGACATGTGCCATCAAGAAAAGAAGCGCCCGAAAGGGGAAAGTGATGGGAGGACAAGGGGAGTAGAGCCGGTGAGGGAGGTGCGCAGAATGATACAGAGGGTGTAAATCGAGGCCAATGAGTGCTGACAGGGATTCAGGAGCATCTTTCCAGTGAATCAGCGCCCATCTAAGTGGAGCTGAGCTGAAAGGGGGTCAAGAGTCTGGAATATACTTGGGGCACTCCTATTTGAGGTTAAGTAGCGCCAACAGGATTGAGGAGCGCCAAAAGACCAGGGGGTATGGAGTGTGGAATGAATTATTGAAGTGGCAATCCAGGCTGAGGAGCGCTGATGGCGATTGGGGAGCACCTATCATAGCGGAGGAGCACCATTGGGGGAATAACGCAGCCCACAATGTGTAATTGATGAGAGCAGTGGCTTCTGCAGTAATAAAATCTATCACTGTGGAAGGGCAAAATTTACCTCCATCTTCATCTTGGGAAAACATAACCAGAACCTTCTTTCTGGTGTCATATTCAGACAGCCTACAATGAATAGCTCCGGCTGCTATCACTAAACTCTTCGCAGTGAGAGGTTGAAAGAACTGTGATGTTGTAGGCTAGAGCCAGAAGCTATTAAGGGGGATGAATAATTGATGGGAAATTACATCAAGCACATCGATTCGTGTGAACCATGATTTCTGATTATCCACAACGTTTGAGAGATAATCATCATCAAACCAGTGATTCTTAACCTGGATTCGAAGCTCAGTCTCTGAGCCCAAATCCATCTGGTGAATAAGAACAACAGTTCGATCAGTTCTATCTGCCAATCGCCTTTGAATTCTACCAATCATTATATTTAACAATGTTCATCATGGGGTTTAGTAAATATTATAGGTCCAATAGAGCAGGGTTGATCGGAAGAATACCACATTTACAGCTTCTCGTGTTTGCGGATCAATTTTGTGAATTTGACCACCAAGCAAACGACACACAGATGGTATACCTACAGCAGTAGTTGCTAATGCTTGCTGATGATCCTGAGCTTCAATAGTAAGATTCCAAGCTTTGTCAACCATCAATTACCTCTTATCAGAAATGATTGGCCCAGCAGTCTTTGTGTACATGATCGACTCCATGAACCTTTTTGCAACCTCCCATGTAGCTTTCAGTGTTGCGGAACGTACTGATCTCCACTGGGCTGTGGTTATGCAACATTCTGATCATCACTAGCCTAGGGAACCGGGTGTGTCTGGGCAGGTACAAGGCTAGTCTCATGTAATCTGTCGATGGTTGACTTTTGGCATTTCTGCAATGGAGGTGCTATGGCCCGAGCTGGATTTAACAACATTGGAAGTGGAGTGCATGCAATGAGAGTATCAGTACAGCTCTGTTGCTTTGGCAATGGAACCCTCGTAGTTTGTAGTGTCTTAATGTAGCATGCCTGGCATTGATGTAGAACCTTCTGTCAGTGATCCAAATCATCTCCTGCAATATTGGAAGACAAGGTGGACTCTCTGGGGTCTTCACTTTTGTCATTGCTGATCTCGCGATCGGTATATTCATCATCCTACTTTATATGAGTTATTGAGCGGCCATTAGCCATCTACAACACAATCCTTGATGACAGGGTTGGAAGTTCAAACATTGGATCAGCAATGAAGCTTGGCTGTCTTCTGGAATGTAACCGCTCTCTCAAGGTGTGCTACTGGATTCGTTGGTGAATAGTGAGTCCGCATCTGGCTGGTGGTTGGTTCAATTGGATGAGGTTCGGAAATGTCGAGACCAGTATATATTGGTAAACATAGTATCAATTTTTACAGTATATTATAAAAATAGTGCATTGAAGCACAATACAAGGTGGAGGTGGATTCAATTTGAGGCGAGCGTGGAAAATAGTCTGTAAGACATTTCAGTGGTTCATATTTACATCGTGAATGGTAGTACATTTTCATGCCCCCAATTCCAAATGTTAGCACTCTTGTGTCCATGTATGCTGTTGATGCAAGAATGAACTTAGAGCTGAACCAGATGCACCTGAAATGCTCGAGACATTAATATGTTTGTTATCACTAACTAACTCTCGGCTCCAGCCATATGGAGTCCTGAGAAATGGATTGATCATGCTTGCCCCGGCATATGACTGCACAGAATGTAGTCAGTATGCCTCTAGTTCGAGCATATGAGGGGTGACCATGTTGCCCAGAATTGTCAGTGTTTTGAGAATCTGCAGACCTTGGACAGAGTTTGGGGGCCTTGGTGAGTGGCAGGAGTTGAAGTCACAAGTGTTCAAACTGAGCTTGGTGTTGCTGATAGTGGATGAATATGAATCTCCAAATGTGGCATATCCGTTGGAAGGACACTCTATCTTGACAATGATTTGTTGCTTCAAGATTCTGCAACAAAGTTAGTACTTGATTAGGCAATATCGTATACAGAACTTCACTTTCAGCAGTCCATGCCTGCTGAATTCACACTAAGTATTGCAGTTCTGTGTAAGAGGGAGAGAATTTATGTGTGCAAAGAAGAGATTCAACATATAGAGAGAACAGTAAGGAGAGATGCAACATAGAGAAAGAACAGTAAGGTACGATAATAAAGATTGAGGGGTAGCCTAATCATTTCCAGTACTCGTCAATACCAAGATTGCAAGCAAATGCGCCACAAATAGTGATTTACCTTAATATATTGTGAATAATATCAAGTAAACACTGAATCATTTAATCACAAACTGCTCATCATGACTCTCAATGCTTGATTGGTGACTTAGGATGAATGATGGGGTTCAAAGCAGTGTATGGATGATATGAATGCATCATGAGGCTTCATCTGACAGCGGGAACACAAATGATAGGCATACAGTTCCGCTGAATTGAGGTGTAGCGAGCATCGATTTGGCATGCAGGATTCAATCCAATGGCTGGGATTGCAGGCTAGCCTTACTTCAACAGATACTTGTACTCTCAGAATCTGCCTTGTCTCACCATGAGCTTTCATAATGATTTGTTCTTCATGCACTCTTGTGATTGGTAGTTGGCTGTAATCAGATATGGTCTGTTTAAGATTTGTCATGAAATTAAGCCTTTCAAGATTTGTGGTAGGAAGGAGCTGCTGGTCAGTGGTCACCGATTGAGTTGCTGAGCAAAGACTGTCATTCAGATTCTATCTCTTTGCGCTCTCTTGATGAGATGGAAATCTGGTCAGATAATCTATTTTCAGATACAGTTTCTTGGTGGCCCAAACATACAGGTTAGTTAGAATGCAGTAAAGTCTGCATTAGAAGGATTGTTATTTTGAGCTTGTCTGAGAAAGTGCGGAATACAGGGTGAGTGGGAGTTGCCAGTGATCTGCAGAGTCGCTCAGCAGAAACTGTCTTTTGAGATTCTCTTTCTCAAGCTGTAGCTCGATTATTGGGCTGAAACCACTGAGGTAATTTTAGGAATCTTCACAATGTTCATCTGAACATACTTCTTAGTCGATATTCAGCTAAGCGGGGTTAGTTATAGCCCAGGGTGGTGCATTTTAGGTAAGTGTGCAGTGGACACCTTCCTCCAAAGGATGGGTTGACATGGAGCATGACAGTTATGGCATTTTCTCATTGGCCTCTACATACCAATGAATTATCAATTCAGATATTAGCTGGGGCAGAGTGGAAGGAGCCCCCAGTATCTACAATGATAGCATCTGAAAGATAACACGCAGCGTGTGCTGGCAGACCAAGATTCAACGGGGTGCAATATGGAAGACAGTATACTTGGAATGAATCCGAAAGAATGGTTTAATGAAATCATGAAATGGATAGACATCGCCTCTGAGGTGGGCCTGGACTAGAATCATAGGTTCATAATGGCTGGCTTCGGATCAAAATTGGCATTCTGAATAGAATATGCATGCAGTGTCAAATCTAAGACTATCAAACTCGACTTGACAGTGGATCTGAGGTGTACCTGAAGTTCATTCATCAGCGAGGAAATACTGTGCAGCATATTCTTCAGTAAACCCAGAAATACCCAAGCCATGTCTTATGATACAACACATAAACTAGATATCACCCAGGTAGTATTTACATCCCAGGATGATTGGAATGTGCTGTGCTGAATCTGTCAAAATAAGGTTGAGAAGTGACAGGGACTCTCCAGTGCAATTGACTGTAAATCATTCAACATTTGTGATTGATTCATTGAATAACCCTATTCCTTTTGTGACAACTAGTTTCCAGTGCACCTGACTTATACGAGTAACATATGAATTGAACCAATCTCGGAGGTTCAGGCGCACCTAAACAACTTACCTTGGACATAATTCAGATTTAGTCAATTCCACACCGACCATCAATGATACAGATGAGGAGTGCCTGCAGCTTCAAACATTGTTCTCACTCTGACGAATATCTGGCACTGCAGAATTTGGCTCAGTTAATAATTTCGAGAAAAGAATTCCAATCTGCTGTCCACCGTTGTACTACAGCACCAGCATTTCATCGCCGATATGATTGTCGACCATGAGGCAATCGTTTGGTTTAGGAAATCTGTCTTTATGATTGACTCTATCACCCATTCATCAGTATAATCAACTAACACACAATGGAATCACACTCCAAATGACAATACTACCATAATATGTGGGAGTACCTTACTCTTCGACTATTTCACATGAGTAGGTGAGATCATGTTGGTTGTATGTTTAATGAGGCATACCTCGATTTCACACTACTGATGATTTCTGTTCGTCCTTACATTGTGACAGCAGAACATCTCCTTGCTCTATAAGCCACTTCGTATGGTCCTCATGACACTTTAGAATCGAGTATATGATCAACAGTGTGATGTTTGGTCGGCCCATCGGGCCATGTAGGACTCTCAATTGTTCAACTCCAGAGAGCTAGTGGAGATTGCTCGCTCGGTTATCATACTAACTTCATCCCGCATTCAATTGCCATGTCTGTGGAAATCTGTTTTACCCCAGCCGGACAACCAGCGCAAATCCCTGGCACTGCTTATTCAATACCCACAACTTCTGAGTTATTACTGCATGGTTTGCTGCTGTAAGATTTAGACCACTCCCACCCACTTTGGGTGTAGTTATGAACATGGAGTATTGTGGTGAATCATGTAATTTGAGCTGCATTTCTGTTCCGCTCATGGTTGATCATTTCCACATACATGAAGAAAATATCCAACTGCTGCCCAATAAACTTTATGAGCCACTACTTCAAATGACGGACTTGGCCAGGCAGAGGGCAAAATAGCACCACCATTTAAGAAGACGGTGCACAAGGCAAAGCATATCCATTGCTTTCAGGTTCACGTAGGAGCTTCTCATCAGATGCTCCATCTGCTTCAGGTTTGGGATAGTCTGCTGATCCATTAACCAGCACATGCACAAATGTGACTTTTAGCGATCAGATAGTTGAATAATCGACCCAAGTATCTAGTCACCAGTCCTTGTACCACTTTCGTGAAACCTCATTGTGATCCTCTGTCACTAGATTCAAATGAGAAACAAGCTAGCTGCCATCTATGAAACCTCCACATCACCAACAACCCTAGTTTCCGTCAGAAACACCTGGGCGTTCCAGACAGCTCTGACGGCTCTGATGTAACCTCGTACCCTCTAACAGACAATCACACGCTTCCCATTGCATTGCATACTTACCTTCATTACGTTTCGCCCAGAATGTGGTGATGTGTACACACCATCGGAATGAGACATGTGTTACACTCTTCGCAGTGGCTGGAGTTATGCTGTAGCTGTTTACACAACGCCTCACGATGTTTATGCCTTTCTGCGGCCGATAGCCACATTTTACCTCTCCGCAATTGCTATTTATCGGATGCCGCACTCTTCCCATGTATGTTTAACTTTGAGATTTTGTCAATTATTGCAATACAGTCTTCGCTTGGGATACATCGCATGCCGTTGCATTTGCTTCGCCATTATCGTATTTTACACGTCTGAAATATACTGTCCAATCTTCAAACTCTCTAGTACTATGCCCTCCATCCTCCACATTCTGGTGTGATCTAGCATCGGCTTGCGATCCGTCATCCTCCTCATTCGCATCCTCATCGTCGCCATCCACCCCCTCATATCCGTTGACATCACCTGTTCCCAGGTCAAACTTCAGCAGTTCAGTCGCAGGCCGTCGTGGCAGGCTGGCGGTGGGGATGGCATCACTCTTGTCGCTTTCATCACCTTCATCTTACCGATCCCCGCTGCCACCTGGCATCCCGATATGCAGTACGTCATCTGTGCAATTGTTGTCTATCGGGATGTTTGTTTAAGTGCTTCTGATCTCAAGTTCCTCAAGCACCATGTCGGAGGTCAAATAGTCATGAAGAATCGCATTATCAACACACCCTGCTTCCACGCTGATGACCACGGCAGGAGTTGGGTTCTCCGCCTGTTGGTTCCGACACTTGACTGTAGCAAGAGTGTTTTTATACACCCTCTGTTGGTAGCTCTCCGGTAGTGTGATCCAGGTATTCATCAACGATGTATATGTGTCTGCAACGCCAGGCGAGGTTAACAACTTGCGACCCGTTGCAGCGCAGCAGGATGCGTTCTTACCAGGGTCATTCTTGTAATTGAAGTAGTTCGAGCGATCACGTATGTCCACTTTCAGCTTTGACTTGGAAGCTTTCGGATGAACACCTTTGTTCTTTTGCGACTCCAAGAGAGCATGGCATAAGGTGGTGCAGGTAAACATGATCAGTGGCGAGGGTATATGACCGTCCATTGGGGGATTCATGCAATTATGAAATCCATCAGCACACTTAGCGTGATATTCGCATGATGATAAAATTTGATGTATAAACACTGCGGGATTGCTTCAACCAGGAAGTAAAATTGATGCTGGCCATTCGTTAGCAGCTTTCGTCCCTCTCTGCATTCGATTTTGACCACGTACAGCACCTTCCACATGCTCTGCAACAGGAAAAATATCCTTATTGTCTGCCAGAAGGGAATCAATGTATTCCAAATGCTCGGCGTCAGATTAACAGCAGTGGAGATCATGAAGCTCTGCAAGGTGGTTCCTTACTGATCGAATAAAATGGGATTTGACCTTATCAACTTGTACTCAAACCTGGTATCGGTTTGAGTGTGTAATATCCAACATGGGCTGTTGCTTCAGCATTTCCCTTTCAAGATCTCCTTTGTGCATCCCTCAAATGCTACGGACAAAATGTTGTTTCGTTGCATTGCGGTGTTCCAGTACATCTCTATTATCTACAAGTGTGGGGCTTCAGCTAATGCTTTCGCAACGCGTCGCGTTGCATGTCTTACTGGCCCCAAGTTGCTTGCACTCATAAACGGCCATCTGTTCCACATGTAGAGCTCGAGGAGTCTGCCCATTGCAAATACATGACGCGCGCTGTCAGAGCGACCAAATTGATGGATGCTGCAAATGCTGGAGACCACTCATTCAGGTGTAGACACTGCCTGCGGTGGCAATTGCCATGGCCTCTGTGCCTGATTGTATTCTGTAGCTCGCGTTCGCAGTGGATTTGTAATGATCGGGCGGGCTTCTGGATCTGGGATAGGGGTAGGCAGGTTATCAAGATGGCTGAGAGGAGTGGGAGTGATAGCAATGCTGGATGCAGGGCGGGATACAACGCAACAGGTTGAGTCTATCTGTGAGGTTCCTCCGAGTGCTGGTGTGCTACCACTGCTTATACTTGGCGTGGCGGTTGGAGTGTTCATTGACTGTCGCTGTGTAGCGGACGTGGTGGAAGTTACCCGTTGAGTGATATGTGCAACGCGACAATAGTTCAGCAAAGATGAGGGGGTGTAGTTCTGACCTTGGATTATAGAGGCCACGGAACTCCTTCCTTGAGAGGACTCCCTCCCGCCAGCTGGTACGGAAACGCGTCTCTCAGCAGGCGGCAGTTGAGAATTCCCTGAATGCCCACGCTTTTGTTGATTGTAATGATTAGCAAGACTTTGAACATTTCGTACGACCGGAGTCATGTCAGGGTGAGGGCTTTGGGAAGGCATACTCCGATATAGATGTTCAATGATTAGAATGCAGGAATAATTTTCTGTACATGCGTATGCAATGGCAGGCTAGGTAGACTCCTACTGGAGCGACCAGAGCCGAAATCAATGAAAAAGGGAGGTGCAGGGTAGACCGTGCTAGATTCTAAACCCTGACAATACTCGGGGACAAGATTCCTTGAGAAGCATTCAATCATGGGGTTCACTGCCATAAGATTAAACTCATCATTGATATTCACTGTTGTAGCAACGTCTGCAGGCCTATTTGGACTGCTTGGAGGGTGTTTATGCCTTCTTGGCGCGGTTATCATAGTATTGCACTTTTTCTTCGCACAATGCTTCGAACCAGTCATTTTGTATATCTTCAGCTTCCCGGTGCAAATACCCCATTGGCAGAGCACCACGCCTCGCAAAGCGAACAATGACGTATTCTCTAACCTATGACATCAGTTGCATGATCTTTTGCCACCGCTAGGCATGTTCGTAGCCTTGCTGGATGGTTGCCCAGTTGGGACAACCGGAGAACAACTCAGTGTGCTGCGAGATGCATGAGGTCTGAGCGGTACAAGTGGTGAGTGATGCAAACCCAACTCCCAGCGTTGAAAACATACCTCACTGCGAGTACTAGATCTCGTGTCGAGGCATCTCGGTCATGAGGTGCCTGGTGGTAGTGCAAGATGAAGGCTGGGCTGTTTTGTGTTCGTTAACCAACAAGCGAAGTTGAACCAAGACATCACAGGAACTCGAGTATATATATCCCTTCTTCCCGCCTACACCTCCATTCTCTTTTCCTCCCGGATTTAACACCCTGCCAGCATCCTCAACTCTCTCGACATCACATGACTTGCACAAAACAACACCTCTCATTCTAAAGCACACCCAATAACCTACACAACTTTGTATGTTCCATCTGGGTTTCCTTCCGCTACATGCAACTGTATCATAATGCGGATGCCTCGGATGTAGCATCATTATCAACTCACAGCGATGGCACCAAAGGGCAGCCACAAAGGCAAGGGGAAGGCAACTGCGAGAGCAGAAATGCAGACATCAGTTTTGAATCGATACCTGTCGTTGAATTGGGACTGTATACAGCGATTCATCTCTGAATACATCTGAGGACTCATACGAATATACAAGGTGTGCGGCGTCAAGGATGAGAGGGCATGGGACCTCTTTTATGATATAATCTTTCTTGATCCAGTCACGACTCACCACTTTTCACAATTCCAGGGAATGTGGCGGCACTGCAGGAACAGGAGTTCGCCTTTCGGGAGATGTTGGCAGCCTTCTGCTCAGATATGGGGCAATGGTTGGACATAACCCACGACCAAATGAACCATTGGAGGTGGGACAACCCCCGTGCCTTCAGGGATCAAGATGATTGCTGCAATCTGTAGACAACCACCTCAGGGAAGGTTAAATGCACTGGTGAGCATTTCTCTTCATACGATAGTGATAATCTTAGGGCAAAGATTTATCCACCAAGCTGCCGTTAGTACAAGCCAGGAGACTGCCTGGCCGTTAGACCACTGAATTGTGATGGGATAATCGATGAGGATGATGATAATAAGGACTGGGCGGATTCCGGTGCGCCAAGTGGTAGAAGGAGCTGTCCTAGGGATGGCAACGAGAATGACGACAGCGGGGGTGAGGAGGACACACAGGGAGGTGAGCAAGCGACCGGGAAAGGGAAGGGAACAAAGGATGGGAAGGGGAAAGGAAAGGGGGAAAGGGATTGAGAAGGGGAAGGGGAAGGCAATGGAGGAAGGGAAGAGGAAGGGGAAGGGAAACAGTGAAGGGAAAGGTATTGTTACACAAACCCCAGGGGGAGATGATATCCCTCGTGCCATTGCATTGCAGTTGCAGAAGGAAATATATCAGGCAGACTTGGACATGGAGGGCTAATGGGAGCGGGTATATTTAGAGCCGGAAGCTTCCCCCAGCGTGTCAACTTCCTCAGATGATGATACCGACTCTACCGAGGAGTTGGAAGGCGAATATGACTCAGAACATGATTCTAATGTGGATATGCGCATGGAGGATGATGTGGACGCGCCGGACGGCATTGATTTAGATGGCGATGTGGATATGGAATGAGACTGTGACAATGACGAGCAGGAAGATGACGAGGAGGATAATGAAGAGGAGGATAATGAGCAGGAGGAGGATGAGAATGAGTAGGAGGATAGGGATGAGGATGATGGCAAAGAACCTCAGACAATTGGCCAGGGAGAGATGGTAAATACATCGGCTGACAATATAGATACCATGGTAGATGATCAGCCAATCGTGCTATGTGAGCAAGGCGAGGAGATGCCCGAGCATACCCCACGGCAACAAGTTCGGCACCTGCCCAACGGCCCCAAACCCCGGAACCTCCCCCATGACCATGAACTGCGGAGACTCATCCCCTCAGTGGGCTGGAGCATTTAGGGCCTCTGACCCGGCAAAGCCTCGAGTGGCGGTGCCAAATTTGTGAGAAGCTGTGGCAGTGGGAAACACTTTGAATGTGGATGTGGTTCAGCTGCTGCTCGACGTATCAGCAGGTGGCTACAGTGTCTCCGATGTCTGTCTCCCAGATGTCGCTCTCGCCAATGCTCCTCTCCCTGGGGCGCGCCCGAATGGCTCGGTACACGAGGAGTGAAACAGTCCTCGCGTTCTAGTTGGGGCGATTGTTGTTGTGACCGGATTAGGGTCGGGTTTTTGTCTTGTTCGTTTCCTTTCTTCTAATCTATTGATCTCAGGCATTGAGTATTACATGCGTCGCAAGGTTTTTGAATCACTCAGGGTTTATTGTATTTATGGGTTTTGTATTGGTTTTTTTTTATTCATAGTATTATGGAACATCATGCATGCAGCAATTTTGTAACTCCTGGCATGTAAGGAACCTCCATTGGATGGTGTTGAGGCTCAATAAACCTCTCAAGTTAGCTGAATGTATTGGGAGCTTACACACCAGGCTGCTCAGGCCCAGCACCAACTGTCGTACCTTGCTACTGTGTGTACTCCGCACGTGGCGTGTCGTCGACAATGCAAGAGATGACCCATTTCCGTTGCCCCGAATTTTCTTGCCAAAAGATGTTCATCTCAGACAGCTGGCGACTTAAACATATCAAATTCCACCATCCTCGACACCATCAAGTTGCGCACCACTTGAAACTGACTATATGCAGCGCGCCCGGACGCGTTGAACCCGCTCAGCGTCATGCATTGAACGGTAACAAAGATTCAGTTGAAGACTTGGACCCGTTTCCTTACCTTGAACAAGTGGAAAATATCTCAGACTCGGAGTCTGAACCACCGCCACCTCCTCTGCCGCGGGCGGATATGTACTCAGGCACCGGCACTCCGGTGATCAATTGCATTGCTGAGACATGTGAACGCCACGCTCAGGGATGCCTCGAGACGAACCTACACAACACTCTCTACTACCCCTTTGCGACGCCTGAAGAGTATAAATATATCCTGTGTGGGATCAAGAAGAAAGGCATGAAGATGTACTATGAAAACGTGCTGAAGGAAGAAAACACTGCTCTGGGTTTCCCAAGCTTCAAAAATGGGGATGGCGTCCAGAAGCTCGTGGCTAGCATGCCTGATGATCAGGCTCTTGGGGAGTGGGAACTACACACTCTTGAGGATATGAGATGGAATGACAATCACCAACGCCCTATCAAACTCTGGAGTTGAGATATCATCAAAAGCATGAGATGGTGGATGCGGCAGCCAGCCCATGCCGAGCATCTCATTTGCACCTCTCGGTGTTGCTTCAACAGCCATATGCCCCCGAAACGCCTCGATACCCCAATGCAGAATGCCGACTGGTGCTGTGAGGCACAATTAAAGAGAGATAGTCCAGGATATTAACGTACTAATCAACGTTTAGTCAACTCTCAGAGTGGGGGATACACTGGTTCGCTGTATTTTCATGTCTGACGGAACACATCTCTCAAATTTTGCTGGCGACAAGAATGAGTGGGCTGTATATATGACAGTAGGCAATCTATCTTCGAAGATCAGCAAGATGCCCTCAATGTATAGCATCGTAATGGTCACTCTCCTGCTGATCCCAATCAAGGAACACAATATTCCTCTGAAGCGGCGGAATGAGCAGCGGCAAACAAACCCAGTGGTGCTGAATGAAGTACTACGGCGGGAACTCCAGCCTCTGATGTGTAAACGAAATCCCGGCGCCGAGAGCCGGTATTACAAAGTTCTCTGTGCAGATGGCAACATCAGGAGTTGCAAACCGGCTTTAGCAGCATGGCCTGCAGATTGCCCAGAGGACAGCGACCTACACCAACTTGAGCGGCATGTCTGTTTTTGGTGCCAGTGTCCAAAGAAAGAACTTGCGGATTATGTCCCTCCTGACAAGCAACACCCCTGGTGGGATCACAACCTATAGAGAACGCTCAGTGCAGCCAACACCAAGGCAGCCAATGCCGAACTCTCTTTGCGCCAGGTTCACCGAGAATTCAACCTGTTTCGATATATTCCCTGTATCGTGAGCGAACTCCCTAAGCCCGACCTCCTCCATACAATGCAGATCAGCATGCTTGACCACCTCCAGTTGTGGATTTTCCACTTCATGCAGAAGCACGAATCGCTCGACAAGTACTATGCAATAAGATTATCCGTGCCTGCTTACCATGACCTCACACCAATCAATACGTCACATGACGAAGTTTCTCAATGGAATGGGGAGCAGATGATGAAAATGAGCCGGTACCTGCTTGGAGTAGTAACCCAGTCTCTACGAGGCAGAAGCCGCACTCAGCGTCCTATATTCAATTGCACAATTTAGTGCACACGGGGATTGTTAGAATTCTATGTGTATGCTCGATATAAATCTCACGATGCTGCAACATTGAGCTACATGGAGGACAGTTTGCATTGTGTTCACACCTTCAATGATGTTTTCTTACTCGGGTGAGCTGGCGAAAAGGCGAAGGCCAAAGCCAATGCCCTGAGAACAGAACTCGTGATGAAGCGAAAGTTAGACAAGGAAACATATACTGAAACCTGGACGACGTCCAAGACGTGGTGGGAACTGAATGCCTCGCAGGATCATATCAGCTTCGACATAGATGTTTTGAAGGAGTTAGATGCTGACTTCCACTTTCCAAAGATCCACTTGATGTCTCATTGGGTCGAACAGATTCATTGATATGGAGCTTTGGAATGATATTCTGCCAAGAGACATGAACAAGCACATAAAATGAACCTCAAGGATGGTTGCAACACCTCCAATCACAATCCCAACTACCTGCCACTAGTAATCATGTTGCAGCGTCGCATTCTCAGCTTCGAAATGAGTGAGCTCAAACTCCAAGCCCTCGCTCAGCGTCCGGAGAATGGCGCTGATGGCTGCAAAGTCCTCCCTTCCGGTGCTGATCTGGCTGCCCCCCTGAGCAGCCAGTCATATGGGGAGCCCGAATTCATGGGACCCCAAAACCGCCGTGATGGAAAGCATTCTGACACTATGACCAAAGACTTCAGAGCATCACTCGACAATATGCAAAACGCAATGCATCGTGTTGCAATATACAGCGGCACATGGGAGTTTATCAAGCATATGACCCGTAACACAACGTATCTACCTGATGAATAACTGCACGCAATGGAGCTCTGTATTTTGAATGGTATTACGGCTCGAGTTCAGGGTTTAGATGGTGATGGCATATCTCAGATTTGTCGATGCACCGGAAGCCAGAGCTGGCGCGGAGGGGATCGACGGAATGACTGGGTGTGGGTAAAGCAACGCCCGGCGAGGTGTTATGGTGCATTGAATGGGCCCCTCCCGTGGCAACTGCAATGAGTATTCCAAATCACACTCCTAAACCAGGATGGAGCTTTCGTTGAGTACCGGTTAGCCCTGGCGCTCACCACAATACCTGAAAACCCTGGAAACTTGGATCCCATCTCAAAATGTGTACAAGTGAGAAAAGCACCGGCAGCTATTGCTTTGCAAGTTTTCAGCATGGGAAACATTGTCCGCTCCACCCACTTAATTCCAGAGATAGCTACTAGTAGTAGCACAGATGATGAACTGAAGGAGGGATGGATTGTCAATAGCCAGATAGATCTTGCGAGTTGGAATAATGTGTATAATTGGTAAAGAGAAAATTGCATTTTGCGCACAGGTGGAAGGAACGCAAGGAGAGATTTTTGCAGCATCACCCATCACATTGCAATCCCGATGCCAGCGCGTACCCAATGTAACCATTCCGACATATGGTCACAGTTGATGACAACGCCAGAGAGATCATTCAGAATAGGAGACCATCAGAACAAGAGGAGACGGTTCAACAGGTATCAGAGGGCGATATGCAATGCGACAAGTTGTATTGACGCTGGGCACAGAGAAATCTGCCACTGGGGTGTCATTGACAGCTGTGATCAACGGCGTCCACTTTCACGGAGCCACTCCACCCAAACAGAATTTTATTTTGCTGATGCATTCTCCTGAAGGACCTTTCAAAGTGTATCTTTCCACATAGGTTTTCAGTTTTGGTTACCTTTTCTCAGTCCATTCAAGATCAACCAGTTGAGCATTCTGCTTCTGAATCTGAATGATTCGTTTCCCATTTGTGAGTTTCGATTCCAACTAGTAGTTCCTTGTCCAAGGCAATATAATTTGGACCAGACGGTGTGCCGCATTTTTTTCACCTTTATTGTTATCAATCCAGATGGTATACATCGAACTCTGCACTGTGGAGTACTGTGCCTCGGCACCGCGCATCTCCATCACCATACAATGCTATAGATCTTCAGGTGCAGCTGAAAACAGCCACATCGTCTGATAGCACCAATCAAAAGGTGAATGCAATCCTGGCGTTGCGGTGACTTCAAGCTTGAATTCAATGCTAGCGTTCATCGTGATTTGCCAGCCCACCCTATTTTTTGTCTTGTACCAATGAGACACATCAAACATGCCCAAACTCGATGAACAGTATGAGAGTTGGCTGTCGTGTGATGGTTGTGCTCTGCATGATAAGGTATCATATCAATCATTGTGAATAATCCATCGGTTTTCTGGCTTGTCAAGACTGGTGTTCTGATTCTCACGGGTGACATTCACATTTTCCCCGACGAGCCAGTGCAAGACATTCCAATCCGTCCCCTATATGATCTTTTGAATGACACTCTGGAATGGCTCCGCTGCTGTGGGCTTTGTAACCACTAGGATTGGCTCTATGGCTAAAACAAGTACTTGATGCCCCAAGGCTGAAGTTGTCCAGATCTCGAAAAGGTGGTGGGACACCGAACTCAGTCTTCTCAATAGATACCCTATTGGTTTTTGTTGATACTCCTCGGACAGTCATTCTGAGATAAATTCAATCACTCTTCAAGGGTATTCGCCTGCAAAATTGACAGCGGCAACCCCATAATATCCTTCTCAGTCAGCAATTTGCATATCATAGCCACTGCAACAATGGTAAACATCTTCCCAAGACCCATTTTGTCTGCCACCAGTGCTCCTGGGATATCTGCATCCCAAACCCATCTCCTCACAATGAACCATATCGCCCAAACATAATGCACTAGACAGTATGTTTTTGGTAGGCCTGGACTTGAATACTTCTCGGCAGGAACACGGTCATTGGTTGATTGGCAAATCAGACAGCTTTTGGGCTGACTGATTCCTTCATCCATTCACTTGTGTTCGAATTTGTTGTTAACTGTATTGGGAACAGTGCTCAATATTCGACTAGTATTATCTGGATTGAGGACCTTCTTGCCATCCACTTGCTCCTGAACCTCCCTGGCAACTGTGTGAGTGTGCATATTGTTCTCAATAGGTCTCTTTCAGTTGGTCTAAGAGAAGCTAGGCAAATGAGCTCATACTGTAGTGCTCCTGAAATTCGTCATGATGTTTGGTATTTCACTCAAAACCATTAGGACACAATCAATAGGTGGAATATAATCAATTCTATTCACACCATCAGAACTTACATTAATACTATTAACAATCTCTTTTCCACCACTCTCGCCATCCTCCACTCTTACATTTTCATCATATTCCTCCCAAGTCACAGAATACTGATTCGCAGTGGGCATATCTAACCATAACAGGGCTGGCAGTGATTGCCTTGGGTGGTCTAATAGTGTACTCCACATTATCCTTCCCTGTAGCTGCCTTCATTTCTACCAACAATGGTTTCACATTGTGCCCCAGTTTCAACTTGAAGGCATTAGAGAGGAAACTGTTGTACGAAATCTGACCACATATGGCGTCATTCATCATCTACCCTGGTACATTCAATCCCATCTACTGTTCATCCAATTCTTCGTGCTGGAAGGTACATTTGGATATCGCAGTCAGTTGGTATGGTTCTTTCAGGATACAATTGTTTATGACCAATTTAAACAACTGCTCCTAGTGCGCGATATCTGTGTATGCGGCTTACAGTTGCTTGCCAGATGTCTGGTCATTGTCACACTTTGGCACCCAAGGTATCACAACCTTGAAAGTTGTATTTGGCAACTCTTGGAGGGTACCTCTTGCCTTGTGGCATGGGCGCTCTCGCAAATCTGTCACTGGTTGCATGGTGCCTTGCTTTCCCTTCGTCATCGCCTCCTGAACCATGCATGCACATGTCTTCCCGAACATTTCGATCCACTGTCACGGAAACCACACACCATTGTCAAAATTTTCCAATCGCAGCCAGTTCTCGCAAGTGACCATCCAATCTCCACCTGGGGTTCCACAGTATTGAGGTTCATTTCAAAGCCGTTTGAAATGGATCTGCCTTTGGATAATGCACTGATGCTTTTTCTCCAGAAACCCTGCCACCAATACTTTCTTCCACTTGTTGAATGTACCAAAGTATGGCTGCCCCATCCTTCTGCCAAATTGCTTCAAGGAGAATTCAGTCTGCTTCAGACTGATTGGGGCATTGCCTTCTGCGAGACCCGTGACTAACACATCATCGCTCGCATTGTTTGCACCTTATTCGCCATATGAAAGCTCTGGTAATGGGGGCCAATCGGTAATCCCTGCAACATCTATTCCGAAGAATTCTGCTACTAGCTGGAATCATTTTGCTGAGTAGCGTATTGGGGGTCCCCAAGGTGAGTGAGAGATGTGTATCAGTCGAGTAGAGGGGTAGGTAGTCGGCCAAATGACAGGATTGTTCACAGGTGCTGCTGGAGCAACTTGCTGTACACCAGGAGATGACGGCCCTTGTCCTGTGAATTGCTGAGGGAGTAACATTTGATGTCCACCATAACCTGCTTGGGGGAAATTGTATCCCTGCCTCGTCAGGCTACAACTCAGATATCCTTGGGTTGTACTGGAGCAGTATTGTGAGCTTGGAGTCATGTTGACTGGGGCAGGGTGGTAGAACTGGGGAGCGCCTGGAAATTGTGGATGCAAAGGAGGGTGACTGTACCCTGGTGGGGGATCAAACTGATTTGTGGGTTGCCTGAATTGAACATCTTATTTCACTATATTTCAAGTATGATTATCTAATCATTCCACAGTGTGATCTGAGCATTGTTGCAAGCGAAGCAGCCTACCAGTTGGAGCCATATTGGTTGCCGTTGGTGGAGATCCATTCGTCGACATTGTATTTGAAAAATGATGGTAATGAACCAGGATCAAATTGTAATTTTGAATAAACCCGAGTATAGTTGAGTATATTGAAGGTAGCAGTGACCGTCAGTGGAATTGCAGGCCTGTTATATGGTCTATTTGTCACGAACTTTGGTGTTTCACTGCACCTTTGATCCCTGAAACCCAATGCAGAACAAGAACCCACAATCACACAACTCCTGCCTTTCTCTGTTATATGCTCGGATTTGTATACTAGGAAGTTGGATAGAAGCTCACCTTGGTTTGGTTCATGATGGTAAAAGGTCCTAAAAGGGATAAGATATGATATTCTCGAGAAATCCAACAAGAACCATATCAAGTGTCAAGGTTCACATGACTCAGAATTGTACACTCAAAAACCACATGTATGTCCTGCAACTTCATTCAACAGGAGGCCCATGAGTTGAGTAGCAACAGTGATTGCTTCCTGTGGAGCTTGCTTATGTTGAACAATGTAGTCTCCTCAGGATTCACCCACCAGTCAAGGATCCCTATTGAAGGAAACATCCTACAAGGCAATCAGTTCTCGATGATCATTGAGCAGGTTTACAGCTAACTAGGAAGCGTACATATTCATTGACTTAAGCTGATGATATCCCACATTATCCACTGCTCAAGGTTCAAGTGCGGGAATCAACGACACAATGTGTCAACAAGGTAGTATATGATAAGGCTGATTCGAAGGTGTCTTTGTTTCACCCCTTCCCAACATTTGGTTGGGTGTGATGTAGCTGTAGAAGTGATATGCTAACCTGAGTTAGCTCGCTTTTAAACCAATATTCCTGTGAGTCAAATCCAACAACAAACCATACCCCCTAAAGCAACATTGAGATTTGTCAGAATACTGAGCACATCTCAAATATTGTCAACACTCACCAGAAAAATGTTGAATGCTTTCTGTGCAAAAATGAATTATTTGATGAGAACCAGCCGGAAGCTCGTTATCAACATTATCACCCAATCTCAATAAATCAAGGGCTATTACCTGATCGGATTCTACCAACTGCTGGCTACGATCACCCTGAGTCATCATGGTTTGACTTGAGTAGGTGCACCTGATTGGCCATCAACATGCTGTCAACTACTGATTTACACAGAGATAATGTATCTTGTCCCCCAACACATCAGCATACTCCCAGGGAAGTACCTACATACACCGAGAATCCTGATCACACCTTTTCCCTTGTTTGAATGAAGTCAAAGACTGATACAGAGGCTATTGGAGTGAAAATTGTGGGTGGGAGAGCATATGGCAAAGCAACTGGATTAAACATCAAGCATTGCAGATACACTGAACTGTGGAATCGATGGTATCCAGTTCGGTCGGCACATGACTTTCTGCGGGCTCAATTATTCACCCAGCAGATGACAGGGTGACTAGCTCAACAACCGAGAGGTGGACAGGAAAACTTCATACCCGGATCATTCTATCAAGCAGATTCCCTGCTAATGCTCCACTCAGAACTACTGTTAGGAATGGGTCTGGGTAACCCACCAGTGGTCCGGGTTTGGCCTGCAAAAATGGGTCGGTTCAGTTCCAGACTCGTCCAAAAACCCAACCCGCTGAGTCTTGGTGGGCCAAACCCGGACCTGCACCCGTCAACCCATGGGCTTTGCCGGATCTCGCTAGGCCCTTTGGTTCCAATGTCCAGTTGTGCATTTCGGGTTTTTCTATTTATGGTCGCATTCAGCTATCCTACTGTTCAATGCAAAATATTGACTTTGGTATATCATTGACTATTTGAGATGTATTGACTGCCTTTATACTCAAAATAAGGAGAGACACCCTTCCGGCCCAATTCTAAAACTGAGTGTCAACAGAGCATCAACGATTTTAGGTCTTGTAAGTCAAGTAATTAAAATGTGATTTGGTCATTGCGATCCATAATCGACATACTGGCTGCCTGTATTGGCAAGAAATGACGCCGCAAGCTCCGGGCCCCATTTTGAAACTGAGCGTCGCCTCAGCGTCAAGGATATTTGGCGTTTCATAATGGGCAATGAAAGTGTGATGTGGCTGGTATTGTCTCTATACGATGTTTTGTCCGTTTCTATAGGCTAAAACGCTCATGAACTCTTGGTTTCGGCATTGTAAATGAAACAAGTTGTGACTGCCTGGGAGGCTGTCGCGCAAATATCTCTTGCTTATCTGCCGATCATGGCTGCCAATTCCTCGTTGATAGATGTCTGCGATCAAGAGCCATTTAGATTACGCGAGATACAAGACCAGAAATTGTTGACGCTCCATGGACGCTCATTTTCAAGATGGGGCAGGGAGCGAGTTGCTACCACTTTTGCCTATAAAGGATGCCAATACTTCGATTGTGTGTATTCATTACCAACTCATGTTTTTATCACGCAACTTGCTGGACCAGAAATTGTTGACGCTCACGTGACGCTCATTTTCAAGATGGGTCAGGGAGCGTTTTGCGTTCTCTTTTCCCGATAAAGAATGCCAACACTTCCATTATGTATATTCACTACCAGATTGCGTTTTTATTACCCAACTTACAGCACCAACAATCGTTGACGCTCCGTTGACGCTCATTTTGCCATGGGCAGATCCACAATATACCATCATTTCATTTGGCGGAATATATCATTAACAATACTTTGACAGCCTTTCTGTCTTCTTCAGGTACTATCTTCTTTATCACTTCATTGTTCTTGAATAATACATATAAATAGATTCTTTAAAACATGCTATAAAGTGTCCGGCAATTGTGGATAATACTACACTCAAAAATCACAATCCTTACAATCTGTGTTCGTTTTCACTGGCAGTTTCACTAAATTGGCTGCTGTCGTCTGCAAAATGGACATTAGCTGTATTACCATGCAGCAGATAGTGTACTAACCAGTGGATGTTCCTTCATCATTCGGCAAATCTGGAATACAATCTTCATTGTGCTCGCTATCCTTGGCATATGTATCATGATTGAAAAATTGAGTGCCGGGAAGGGGAGCATGTTAATATTCATATCTGGCGGGCAGATTCGGGATTTTGGAACTTTGGGCGCGATTCGAGTCACCGTATGGCGCAGGTGGCGTTCCGGGTGGAGGTGGCGTTAGTTCTGGTGTCGCGTGTTTGCATCGGACTTGAGGAAGTTGGCCCGTGCCGTCGCGCGTCCATGGTGTCCTTGGATTCTTTGCGGTGCCATTTTGGGAAGAACGGCAGCCGCCAGTTTGATTTTCATAAACCATCGCCAGGTGTCGTTCTATTACAGCTTTCACCTTTCTAAGCCCAGGAAATACAACACCCCACTTCTTCTCTTCCCGGACTTCTTCGCGAGGTTTCTTGATCAGGTGTTGCGTTTTCTCTATGGCAGCGTGCGAAACCCTCCTTTGGCCATTTTCGCCATATTCCAGGCGAGGCGCATGTCTGACTGTTCTAGCTGTACCCGACCTCCTTGCCTTGCCATAGTAGCAGACATGTTGAAATCCTGCAGGATATTAGATGCTGCTTCTGAAGGTGAGAATCAGCGATTACCTCTACCACATACACTTCCGTAGCCTCCTCGATGGTGTTTAAAGCCTTTTTCATCCATTCCCGGGGACACTAATCACCAAATTCGTGCGCGAAAATGCCAGAGCTGACAACATCGTGATGTTCAATTTCCCACACTGTGCGTACAAAGGGCTTCCTCGACTATGGGGGTTTCCCATTACGGGCAGCCAGATATTTGTCATGTAGCTCCCGCCATATACCGGCTGTTCATTATTGAATCAATTGACGGTCATATACCATGATATGGACATGCTCACATCCAATTGCGTGCTGCATCTTGTTCGTGCAGCTTCTGGTTGTACGAACAATTTTTAACTGGGCGTCCTGCATCCTGTTTCCGGTGGCTACATTGGCAGCTTCGCGGTGGACAAACTGGTGTCTGCATTGTTGCTGTGAACCTTCAAGTGACGCATTGGATGAAGCGCCCGTCATTTCGCTCGATTCGGATCCACTCTCGCCTGTCTGAGGTGTTTGTGTAGCCATGACTTGCTGGTGTGGAAAAGGAGAGGAAGATGATAACCGAAAGAAGTGGGAAGTTCTGGGGAATATATAGTTAGCATCAAGTCAAAATAGACTGACCGACTGCTGACATGGACGTTCTACTCATGATAAATCCGCCTGCGTATAACTGCAGGTTGCAGTGGTTTCCAACAGTCCCGCGATTTGCAGAGAGTTGGTCCAATGTTTTATGTTTGCTTACATGGATGAATTGAAGTTCACGACAGCCGAAATCTCATTAATGTTACATATAAGCAGGATATTCTTCGACGGAAAGGACGTCTGGTGATGTTTGTCTCAAGAGATCACCAGTATCGTACATGAAACTGACACTGAAAATCGAGTCATCTTGTACGGTCAACACGACTATTCCCAATTTAGTGACGGTCAAAACGCAGAATTTGTTTTGTTCGAGTTGATCAAGTATACCAACATTGACATAAAAGACTCAGCTTGCCTCAATATGGTCCATATCTTGCAACATCCAACATCTCTCCCTATAACAGTCAACATGAAATACAATGGTCAATGCTCTAAAAAGAACCTTTCGCCTCTCCTGGCGGGCAAATATGGCAAATCGACGAAGCATTCCACACGATGACGTCATCAAGCTTAACAGGGGAAGAGCGGGTTGGAGGCAGAAAGGGTCCGAGCCCTTGGAGCATTGTGTAGATTGCGATCCCAAAAGAAGCTCGCGGCAGAGAAAAAGAAGAAACGCACTTTTTGAGCAATCAAGGGAAAGAGCAATGGATCGAGGATTATGTGGAGAGAGAGACTGCGGTGGCAAGAAAGCGAGTTGAAGACGCAGAGACAGCGATCAAGCAGAAGCAAGAAGATATGAGCAATGTTGAAAATGCGGGATTGACCACCAGAGAGCCTGAAAAGACATTGGGAGAGATGCTGAATGCTATTGGTGACAGTCTGAGCGATCTTGCAAGTTCCGACAATGAGGATGACGCGGAAGATGAAAAAGAAGACGTTCATATAGAGCAGGGAAAGCTGAGGGAAGATGACGAACCAGGGTGGGTGATGAGCACAATCTCCAAAACGGTACAACGCCGCATCCAGAGGGTTCGGTAGAAGCAGATGAAGCTTGACGAATTGACACAACCGGGATGGTGGGACGCGGCCGACTACTTCTGCAAAAGAGATAAGAAGTACGGAGCATCCGAATTGAAGGTTCCAGCGGTCATTAAGTGCCAAACGGATTATGTTGCAGCGGCACCTCCCACAACAACAGTTAGAGAGCTATTAGAGACTCTTGATATCGTCCCCGGAATATCGCGAATGCTGCAATGTACTTCTCAACCAGGAAGTAGCCATTTGACAGTAGGCTCAGGGAAACCAAAGTCACCCGAACGCATATCTTCACTCCCACCCAGTGCTGAGTCTGATTCGTCACTGATTTTGTATGCGACGCCCGTTCAACCAGTAAGCGCCTACCACTGCATATTGCCTCCCGACCCAATTACCATATAGAAATTGGATTCGGATGAAGAGATGGTGACAGCTTCTGCATCTGAGGAGGAATAGATAGCCAAATTGAAATTGTTGACGATGTAGAGCTGGGAAAAGCAATTTGCATTTCTATTTTGCTAAGGGTCGGCTTTGTCGTGATTTCAGTGACCAAATTGTGAGACATGGTAATTCATCTGTGGGTGTGCAACGGTTGTACGCACCATTCCAACATGGTGAACTCCAAATCACGCCACAAGATGATCAATGAGCCGGTTATTGTCTTTCTTTTCACTGTCAAGTGCGAAAGCAAAAACTAAATTGGTGACGAAATTTACCAACAACTTATAAGTATGTGATGTCATACGAGTCAAAGACGGGATGGTCAAAGCGCAATATGAACAGGTATGCATGACAACCATCATGCTGCATTCATACATGCATTCAAATGCACAACTCTCCCCTTAGCCCTGGTCCACATGGTCAAGATTTTGAAAATTGCTTATGGTAGGTCATGGAAATTGAGGAACAGGAGCTGGATCAGGAATGGTGGGACAGTCAGGCGATATTGATCAAAAATTAGTGGCTGAGTCTACATGCTGCTGAATGCTGGCCAAACGCGCTGGAATGTGATATGGCTACGTCATTTATTGCTCATATCACGCATGAAGTAGTGAATCAGATAGTGAGGGGCGACAAAACATTGGGATGCAAAATATAATACGTAGAAAAGACAGATTGGTTGTCAATAATTCCAATATATGCTTGGACTACAATGATTGAGCATACAATGACAGTTAGGCTGTGTGTAATGTGAGCATCAACAGAGCGTCAATTATTCATAGTCTTTCACATTCTGCAATCAAACAGCTACATTGTCACATCCTGACAAAGTCAATGTATTTGATGTTTTTCTGTTTAGAAGGACAAGTGAAACGCTTGTTGCCATACCCTAGAAATGAGCGTCAACGGAGTTTCAACAATGTTTGTCTTGCACCTTGGAAAATCCAAACGCTGGGCCACTAGACTCACTCATGATCGGAGAATTGGCCGCCGTTCTAGGCAAGGCAGGTAGGGACAACATCTTGACTATGTCATAAAAATGAGCGTCAACGGAGCGTGAACAATTCTCTGTGTTGCATTTGGAATAATCCAGGGGCTGTGGAACGACATCTACCTACATTGCATGTATCGGCCGCATTTCAACGCAAAAATGCTAGAGAGGACATCGCGACTATCTCCTAAAATTCAGCGTCAACGGAGCGTCAACAATTTTTGGTCCTGCATCTTGCATAATCAAAAGGCTGTGCCTCAGTTTTAATCCATAATAGAAGTATTGGCCGCCTGTATAGGCAAAAATGCAAGCGACGATATCACTACTGCCTCCTAAAAATTAGCGTCAACAGAGCATCAACAGTTTTTGTGCTGGCGCAGTAACCTACACAGCAACATACTGCATTGTGTTGTACCGAAATTGAATTATCAATGGTCAGTCTTTCCAATCCCTCCTTGTATACCACTACACAACTCTAGATGCAATGACGCACAGAGCTTACTTCTTTGTTGCTCGTAGCTCTAGAGTCAATATTTAAGAACCCGCAATCTTCTGGACAATACCATACCTGTTGACATCCTTTCAATTCCAATTACCCAGCCATCCAATTCCTACTGCCATGTTGGATTCACAATCTTTGAATACCTCGTTGCTAGAGGTAATGATATCTTCCAAACATGAACGTGTCTATAGTCGTGATTTGAATGACCTTACACTACGAATCATATTCGATGCTTCTATGAATGCTGGCTCGAAGCGTTCTATTGGTTGGCAGAATTCTCAACATGTGCCTTCATGGTGGTTCTATTTGCATTGCGGATTTGAGGAGACCGGCAGCCCTGGCATCATATGTATAGTTTGTCATCAAGTTCTCCGCCATCCATCAGAACATGGGACCAGCTCAATGGGCAAACACTTGCCGGCAAAAGCGCACATCGCAAAGTTGAACGAATTAACAGAGTCAGAGGTTACTGAATTGACTAGCTCAACGGTCGATGACGCAGCACTGGCCATATTGATGCGGCAAGGAAGTTGTGGGATTACAATAGTAAGTTCGCAAGAGAAATTCGTTGGCAACATTGACATCTAAGCCATATCGACTGTATTAACAGACAAAACCCTCCAATCTAGCAGCTATGGACTTTGTAACCATCGAATTTCACCAAGACACTTGGAATCGCTACCTGATGTGAGGATTTGTTTTGCCTCATATACCATCGAACACTATATGAAATCTTGAGGTACAGCGGTCATATAACGCATGACGCTGCGAGCTGGTGCTACCGTCAGCGAGCAGCTTTAGCAACATTTGTCGGAGGGAATACTCACTGACTGTGGATGCAATTAAGAAGAAGTTGCCAACAGGAAATAAAGTTAGTTTAGCATTGGACGGGTGGACATCAACAAACAAATTAGCAATAATGTCCGTTATTGCATATTATATGGATCGCAATTGGGCAATGCGGGAAGTGCAACTTTCTTTCGATGAAGTCAATAGCCTGTTCTTCTTCCAGTTCAACAGCTCATTCAAGATAATAGGTCAAGGGTCGACATACTGGAGCAAGGCTAGCCACACATCGAAACGAAGTTCTAGATCGTTTTGAGCTTACTGACGGCAGCGTGCTTGGAATGATAGCTGATAACACCTCCTCAAATTACTCGATGACTCGGGAACTACAATCCACACTTCAGGCCACAGGAATCGAGTGGCCTGCATTGGGAAACCACATACCATGCATGGCGCATGTCATTGAGCTTGCATTAGGTGCATTCATGAGCAGTCTCGGTGTCAAAGGCTGTACAAAGTCATGGGAAGCACATGAGCGCGATCAGCAATTTGGAGAGAATGCAATCACACATATTGGGAAGAGTCAAAGACTTCGAAAAGCGGGCAATGCTAGAATCAATGAGGTGTCTGCTATGAAACCAGGTTTGCCCAAGATAATTGAGAAAGTACGTATTTCAAGATACTCTGAAAATTCTAAAACTGACCATCGTATAGCAGCGAATGCTAGCTGTGTTGATTACATTGACACCTGGTCGTCGAAATGAGTTTATTGACTGTCAAAAAGCCAATGTACGAATAGCAGTGCTTCCTATGATGGATGTGAAAACACGGTGGAATTTGACACTGGGGTTGCTTGAGGGAGCCTATCAATTACGAGAATTCACCTGTGAGTGGCTGAAGCATCCAAAAGACAGCAATAACCGGTCACTCTACACAACAGAGGATGAATGGACAATTGTCATGTACGTCATGGAAGTGTTAATGCCATTCCGATACCGAACTCTGTGGATGTCGAAAAGACATACAGTCACCCTGCATCATGTTATCACTGTCTATAATAACATGTTCGATTATATGGATGGCGTTTTGCAAGCTTTAGCTAAGAAGAAAACTCAGCGGAAGGGAGATGTATACTGTGCTGTGAAGTTTTCGCGACAAAAGCTGTCCAAATACTATGCTGAATTCACTCCAACGACGGGTATGCTTCTTGTTTCAGCACATACTCTTGATCCTTTTTGCAAGTTGCGATCATTCAGGAAATGGGACAAGGGAATGGATATCAATCCTGAGGACCTGACTTTTTATACTACCCAATACCACAAGGCATTTTTGAAGTATGTGGAGAACAAATACTGTGCCAATCACAGACGATTGTCGGTCACTAAACATGAAAAACTACAGAGCAATGACTTCATCCATTCTGCAATGTCTTCTCAAACTGGTCAATCATCTTTTGATCCATATGATTTGTCCATTGGTGATGAAGAATACTAAACGCCAGAAAATTTGGCCGATACAACACCCGGACAGAGCGATTTCGCAGTACACCTATCGACCGCCGCAAGGCACCATTTCAATTCGCCGCCTGAAGCACCAAAGCACTGGGAGAAAGTTGAACCGAATCTCGATGATTACCACTCCGACCCGATGGAGATCAGCAATACCTTTTCGATCCCGGATATCGCGGAATGGTGGCGACAGCAAGATGAAACGCATTCAAAGTACGCCGATCTCTCCACTGTGGCATGCAGCATATTCTCAATCATACCGCATGGTGTCAGAGTGGGGGCCTGGTTTTCCCTTGAACGAGACGTGATCAGCTGGAGGCAGTCCAAAACCACAGGCGGGACACTTCAGGAATAGGTTGTAGTAAGGCAGTATGCTCCCGCTAATAATGGGATATCGGCTGGCGATGACCCTGTATTGGATAGGTCGGAAACCGATCACAACTTGGACTTGAAGAGGGAGGCAGAGGAAAGGAAATTGCACAGAATGGCCAAGGTCCATGACTTTTTGGAGATGTGGCAGGGCAGCCAAAACCCACGTAATACACAGAAGGAATCACGCGCTCAAACAAACAGATGACAGCCATAGGATACATTTCAAATACGGAAGAAAGTATCAACACATCCTGGTCACTCTTTCAACATGATGGTGCGGCTGCATTTAAATTGTCAGAAAGATCACTGTTGCCGCCAGCTTTGTCTGCAAAGGAACTCGCTGGAGGACCAACTCAAGTATTGAATGTTCGCCAACTACGGAGAATCGACCGTCATCCAGTCGAAAGTGATGACGACAGTGCACCCGAACCCATTTCCGACACTGAGAATTGGCTCAACCGGAACGGTGACTTGGAGAATCCAAATGAGAGCGAAGACGACCGTGAGGTAGACAATGAATCAGATGTAGAGCAAGACAATTGCTTCGAGGATCCAGAATGCCCTGAGCAGTGGGATGTGTGTGGCGCTCCAAATGTTCCTGGATTGATTTGGCCAACAGGGAGGTCAAAGAAAAAGATTGAAAAGGGGTTGGTGACGGTCAATCCTACCGAAACAAGGAGGATCAGGGGCAATAGAAAAAAGTAGCACAGAATGGGACAATATGTTTTCGGCAGGTTCTTTATGTTGCTTGACTGAGAATTTCACTTAGAGAATTATGATGGGAGAATATTGACCAGTTATGTCTGAATGGTAGTTGATAAACACAACCATAGCAGGGAAATTGCGTGATTCAACGTGATACATACCTTTCAATAAGATGAGAACGACCCATGCCAGCATATTACTAATGCCACAGGATCTAGTCATAATCAGCCCAAAAAGCATCCTATAAGTTTAAATAATGATTGGTACAATCATCAAAGGCGGCAGATTTTGCGAAGACATTACATTAGAATGAGTGTCAACGGAGCGTCAACAATTTTTGGTCTCGTAAGTAAGGTAATTGAATATTCAATTGGTCACTGCCATGCAAAACAAACGTGTTGGCAGACTTTATAGGCGAAACAGATATCACCTCGCATACTGACCCATTCTGAAAATAAGCGTCAACGGAGTGTCAACGATTTTTGGTCTTGTAAGTAGGGTAATTCAGTATTGATTTGGTCTCTGCCATTCAAAACAAATGTGTAGGCAGTCTTTATTGGCAAAACAGATAGCAACATGGTCACTTCCCCATTCTGAAAATGAGCGTCAACAGAGCGTCAAAGAATGTTGGTCATGTAAGTAAGGGTATTACGATTCAATTTGGTCGCAAATACACATAACCAACGTATCGGTGGCCTTCATAGGCAACCAAGAAAGCGACATGGTCACTGCCTGATTCTAACAATGAGCGTCCACAGAGCGTCACCGATTCTCGGTCATGTACGTAAGGTAATTACAAATCAATCTGCTCGCTGATTCACATAACCATCGTATTACCAACCTTTACAGGCAACAATGTATGCGAGATGTGCACTGCCCCATTCTGAAAATGAGGGTCAACGGATCGTCAACGAATTTTGGTCATGTAAGTAAGATAGCTACGATTCAATTTGGTTGCGAATACACATAACCAAGGTATTGGCTGCCTTTATCGGCAAAAAAGTATGCGACACAGTCCCTGCTCCAATGTGAAAATGAGCGTTAACCAAGTGTCAACAAGTTTTGGTCATGTAAGTCCGGTAATTACGATTCAATTTGGTCGCAAATACACATACCTATCATATTGCCAGCCTTTATACACAAAAAAAGAAAGCGACATAGTCACTGCCCCATTCTGAGAATGAGCGTCAACAACGCGTCAACGTAGCATCAACGGAGCGTCAACGGAGCATCAACGGAGCATCAACGATTTTTGGTCTTGCGTCTTGGTCAATCTAAATGTCGCTTGGTGGTACAGATTCATATGCCACGTAATGACCGCCTTTTCAGCCAAAATAGTACGACATTTCTTGGTTACCCCATCATGAACAGAGCGTCACCCGAGCCGCAACAATTGTTGGTATTGCATATAGGGTAATCCGGGTATCGCACAGATATCAGAGCTCATAACAGAACTATTGGCAGCCTTGTAATGTAAAAGCACAAAAAAGACATGGAAAAATACTGATTCCAAAATAATCAATATTGCAATGTGCAAAACCTGCAAAAAGTTATTGTTGGATGTTGAAAATGCGATTTTGATAAGATGCTATTATTATACAGCGAAAACAAGAGCATTATATGAATCTACAGATGGACCCGCTGGACAACCCGCTGACAACCCGCCATATTCAGACGGGTTGTGAGGTGTCCTTCAAACCGTACCCGAATTGACGGTTCAGGTTCACTGACGACCCGGACCGCTAATTTGGACACTGGTCGGTTCCGACGTGTACCCAGACTCGAAGCGCCGGTCCGTAACCATTGCTTACACTAACCAGTACTTGATTTCTCGCTCAGTGATGATTGTTGGATTGAAGGTCACTCACATATATTTGGAACATTGTTTGCAGGGATATCTTCAAATATCTCTAGTTCCTCTTAGCTCATCTCCTATGTCAGGCGCACCTCAATATTAGACCCGTGCACCTTGCTGACTCTGAGGGGTGTCGAATCTACAGCGAGAGAAGCACATGGGATTGGTGGCAGGTCACACAGGATTGAGGTCCTGATGGAGCAATGATTCTTCCGGTTATTTGTGCGTCCGACACGACTCACCGGACGAATGTTTCACTCGTTCAGCATGCCTGGCCATTGTATCTCAGAATTGGCGATGTTCCAAACGATATTCGCCCCACACCTGAAACCCACTGCTGGGTTCTCATCAAACTGATCCCATGTCCCCCAAATGGTTCCAAAAACATTCACAAAGCATGGCATCACGTAATTGGTGCTGTGCTGCTTCAAAATTGACATTGTGATATCACTGGCTCTGGCTGGAAATGTGATTGTACAGATGGATTCCAGTGACAATGTTACCCTCTGTTAGCTGCCTGGGTCACAGACTATCCAGAATAGGTGATAATTGCTCAAATCTTCTATCACTCTTCCCCAATGTGTGAAATTCCTAACAGTGCGCCGATGGGGCAATCAACATGTTGACCACTCACTAGATCAAGAGACCAGCATGTTTAGTTTGAGCTGCCGGAGGACACAAATATTGATGTTCTGCACACTCTAGGTGTCCACCCTATCTGCAACCAGTTCTGGCAATACCTTTGCTGCAATGTCTACTGGCTTTGGTTACCTGATGAATGATATCCGCTTCACCTGCATTCATTTAAGAATGTATTGTAATGCATGATAAAATATGTGAAATCAAGAAATGTCACGAATCAATTTGACAATCGATTTACATCCATACCATGATGCCCTGGCCTCCACTGCGTCTCAACACCATTCAATGCATTGAAAAGTGGTACATGGCAAGTTCAAGAGATACATGGAATAATCAGAACACTAGCTGTCAATTGCGCTCAAATTCCTGTCCACTTCAAAAATGACTGGAAAACTGTGGCAGAAACAGGCTCTGATAAAATTGCAATGGGAGCAGTGCGAGGATTTTGTGAATTCTCTCTACGTGTTAGCCAACAAAATCACTCTGATCTATCCCTCAATGCACTAGACGATGCACTCAAACAATCCATAAGAACAATGGTCATTTTCAAGAACAGGCAATCTGGAAGTCTGTGAAGGCCAAAGTGGATGAACAGATGGCAAGGAAATCCCTTCAGTTACAGAAACAAAAGATTCTGATGATTTGTGCTGCAGTGGAGGTTCTTGTGTATGGGGCTGAAAAGGTTTCCACAACAAAATGTAGGCAATTTCAGGTTCGCCTGAAGAGAGCCTGACAAGTGGGAACCAAATGGTCAGAAGCTGATTGTCAGAAGGCAATCAAGCAATTCAAGCACGAGATCCATCCATTGACACCTGTTGAATGCAAGCATTGCAATAAATGTTTCCAATTTTGTGAGCGACAACCATTGAAAGCAGTCTGCACTAAGGTAAGCAATCCCAGAAGCATATTAGCCAAAAAACTTACACAAATGCAAAGTGCTGCACAGCACAAGTCTCACGAGGCAGCAAATATAATGTGCAACAAGCCAGTACCATTTCAGATAAGCTTATCCGTTGCTGAGACCGGAGCCACCACCAGGATTTTAGCGAATATGGTGAGCATCACTGACCAGGTGGAGAGACACATTTGTGACATTACCACGAATAAGCAGATGCCGTTCACGAAGGAATTATTTGTTTGCTTGATCAAGTTTGAAGATTGGCGTGACACAAACAGGATTTTAAAGCTCCGGAAAACCCTTGAACAATGAGTAATACATTTCAAATATCCAAAGATGCCTCTTGTGAGCCCTATGTCATATTCAACTACGCGAATGGGTTCTGGCGACAATTTTACTATTGATGATTCTAAATGGCAACATATGGCTGACCTGAATCAAAAATATTGATCTTCCAATACCGTCAATAACATTCGACAGATGCTCGAGCAGATTGACCAGTAAACCGGTCTTGACTAAATGGAGCAGACACTGTCCTACCATGCCCGTTGAGGCTGGTACAATATTGACTCCGCCTATGATTTCTACCTACTGTTCGGTACTGAAAAATGGCGAAGCACATACAGAGCCCGTCTGACACGTCTGCAGACAATCCAGGCCGATTCCTATTCCTGCGACATATCACAGCTGGTACATCATTTGAGAGAAACGCATGTCGACAGAGTGTGCAGAAGTAACACATTCACCTTGGTCAGAGATGCATCAGAAGAGTGCTGAATTCCAAACTTTGGGCAGCTATTATACGTGCAAATTGAAGAGGACTGGGGACGCACAGTTTGTGGATTAGCGCTCAGATATGATCAGAATGTACTCATTGACAGTATATTTGATAAACTCCACAATGGGCTGTTGTATTACTGTGAACAATTTCACAACACTACTTCAATTGAGCATCTGAGAGGTGATTGCAAGGTAGCATATGTTATGTGGGTACTTTAATCCCAATGATCAATACAACATTTATTTGACCAAGTACAGCCGCCTAACTAATTCCTCGTCTTATCCCAAGACTCAACCTCGTATCAACTATTCCAGTAGTAAGCACTCACCAATCTTCCTGGTCTGTCCAAAGTCTTTCTTCGGAGAATTCGTCGAATAGCAACAACCCTGTAGTGATGTATCAGTGCAACTCGTATCCAATACGTTCTATAACCACTCTGTATACAAAGATTCGAGAGCTGTTGGTTAAATCACACTCAGTTTAGTACGTGACATGATTGCCAGAAGTTTCGACAATGTTCTGGTGTGCGTGTTAACATTGTGTTAATGTCTTCAAAGACATAAAGCAAATATTCACTTAAGTGAAATGGGGAAGTAATTTTCAGTTTGAATAGATTGAATTCTTAACAATATTTTAAGGCATTCTTCGCTGGTAATGTCTGACTGTGGATCACTGCTAGAGGGTGGTTCTTCGCAGTGTTGGGGACAATGTTAGTTCTTCTATAGTCGGATCCTCAGGTGAAACCATAGCTTATCACTGAGGTCAACTGAAGTGACTCCGTGATAGTGCCAAGAATTCCCTCAAGGTTATCGCGTCCATGCATGAGTGGTTTTCAGGCGTTATGCCCCCACTTGGGCAATCCTCATGTCATGCTATCAAATGCAGTAATATGACAACTCATAACTTCAACTTTGACATCTTGCTTCTCATTTGTTCAGTAGTTGGAACATCTGACAACTTGTAGTCCTATCAGTGCTTATCGCAATTTATATTACTAGCTCTTCATAAGTCATTGCCTCGCATGAATCAGGTTATTCGGCATTGCGTCATAGATTTAATTTGCGACCAACCGATACTCTGCCACTGTAGATCATGACACATCAACGTTGAATTATTAAACGAGAATGACGTTGCAATGCACACTAACTCAAACCAATGAGCGGGGTTTCTTCTGGCCTCATATCTTCAGCCAATGTCAATAATCCCTCAGACACCGCGTGCTTAGGTTTCGACCTTCTGTCGACTGGGGAGTGCCGCAAGGTATTCCCACCACTGTGTCAGTGTGCTTGCAGATCACTCTTGCTCGCATCTTGTGTTATGTCTGCTGCACACGTAATTCTGCGTAAGCGCAACTCAACTGTGTGATGTCCCCCTAGATATGATATTGTAGAGGTGTTCAATAACTATGTGCACTGCAGAAGATTATTTGCTTCCCAGAAATGGCAACATAATTGCATCATCATATGTGAATCTGCTAGCGCAAGCGTGCTGGTCCCTAATTGATCCACCTGCCAGTCTAGTGTAATCCCGCTAAGAATCACTTGACTGACAACCATGATGATGTTCCACAAGTAGGTGTTTTGTATATGAGTCACGTGCAATCGTCACATGTTCTTGCTGCAATCCATTTATGTATCATTACCACTGCAAAATGAGAACCCCTAACAGCATATACGAATGCCAATCAAGGGATCATGCCTGAATCTCATATCATCTTAGTCCAGTATAAGCAAAGTGAAGAGAAAGACCACGATAACACCTTCCAAGGATGAATTCCCTCCGTTCATAGATTATACCTTTGCTGGACTCCCTGGAATCAAATCCTCTACTATCAGGAGCACCTGTCCACCAGATAAATGATATTGAGCTTTTCTAGGAGGTGCAAGAAGACTCAACAATGGGTATTACATTCTCAAGCTCAAGAATATGCTGTGCTGATTTCAACAATGTACAAAGATCCGCATGGTTAGGCTGATTGTGCTAATGAATTTCTCTGGATTCTCAAACAGACTAATAAGATTCATATTGTATCTGTTAGAACAATATGTTAGACCAGCACATTTGGTGCTGCAGAACACTGCATTAAGCAGCATCGATACCATGTGGCTTGTAAATAATCATGTATATTTAGATACCTACTGCACTGTATATTAATTAGTTTGCCACATTCTGGTATGTAGCAGTGAGATTGTTTATCAAATTGTACAATTCAATATAGACATTATGTATTACCATTCCCAGAGTCTGGCTCCAGGCGCGCCAGAATCATCTTGTAGATGAGTGTCATAGTCACAACAACTCTGAAATTTTACTAACTTAATGGCTCAATTTTGTCATATCCTGAAGACAACTTCATGTTCGTTAGAATATTCTTGTATTCTGTTCCGCTACTTCAGAACCTTTGAGGAGCATCTGAAAGTTCTCTCTGAGCACGTGAGACCACATCGTATTTGATTCAGACTGTTGGGGATCATCTGGGATCATCTGGATGATTCAGTGTGGGCTGTTAGGAGAGCTGAGGTGGTGAGTTATGACTTCCGAATGATTTCACAGTAGGCTAATGTGGAGGCAGTGCTCGAGTGGGTATGGCGATGCCAGTGAACCAAATGATTTGTGAAATTGGAGGTTATGATCAAGTGAGTTTGGACATGCACTTGGAAGCTGAGATCAAGCGAAATTGGGGTAGGATTTAGAGGACGTCGATCTGAACACTGTCGATTGGGAGGCGTGATGCGTACTGATATGCAATTCCTCAGCGAGTCAACACGCAATGGTGGGAATCTGACAAGTTGACAATGCTTTTGAGCTTGTGTGAAGAGCTGGCTGGTGGCTGTCGAACTTGTTGGGAGGTACGCCGGGAGCATGAAGCTACATTCAGTTGTCAACCTAGTTATAGTCAGAATCAATGGAGACTGGCTGACAGATAGTGATTTTTGGGTGGATGCTGTACTCCATGTGTGCTGTATTTGGTGTATGCTGAACTTGGTATGCACTGTACTCTGTGTGAACTCATGATCAAGGCATGGAGAGACAGAGAAGGGGGATTTAACATCATGTTCTCAGGTAATGATTGAGTTGAGGAAGATACAGAGAGATGGAGGATGAAAATGGAACCAATATGGAGGATTCAACTTGGTGGGAAATTTGGGATACAACTTGCCTGATTGGCTTCAGAATACCTCCTGTGGGGATTCTGACCTGCCATATACGGAATGGTACATTGACTCCCAAATGGAATTCTCCGACGTCCCAGTTTCTCATCATGATATCTTAATGCTCATTTCATTTCTCTCTTACCTGTCCTCAACTCTACCATCACCTAAGAACATGACGTTATGGCATCTCTCTCTATCTCTCCATGTAATCATCATGAGTGAACACTAAGAGCCATATACACCGAGTTCAACATCATGCCATGATTGACGGTATCTCGATTCCAGCCAGTATCTTATCTCTCATCCCTCATCTGTCATCTCTCAACTCACATCTATGATCCCCAATTTCTCGGCTTCCGTTGTTGTACTCTGTCCTCAATAGTCTGAGGATGACAGCTTAACAAATCAATAAATTCACGACTGCAGTTGCGACTTCCAATCGACCACCTGCAGATATATCACCTCGATGTAGTGCTCCAATTTCGCTCAATCGTGGCATCCATAACCATCTCCAAACTCGCTCAGTTATGGCATTCAAGCTTCTACAGTGATGGCATCCCAGGTTGTCTACAAACTGGCTTGATCACGACCTCCAAGTGGATGTCCAAACTTACTCCATTGGGGCCTGCAAATGCATCTCCGAATTTGCTCGATCAAGGCCTTCAACGGATCTCTGATTTCCCATGATCCCAGCCTCCAAGTTCATCTCCAAATTCACTCAATCAAGGCCTCCAAGGAGCATCTCCAAAGTTGCTTGATCTCCACCTTGATGGCCACACCATTATGGCCATCAAGTACGTATCCAAACTCGCACAATCACAGCCCCGAAGTGCATCTTTAGGTCCACTGAATCGGCATGTGCAGGTACTCCGATGGCTTCAGAGTACCATCTGGTGCTAGATTGATCGTATTTATATGTATAGATAGACTTAGATAGATAATACATGCCATGTTAGGATGTAGCAAATCTTCTTGTAATTGTAACAGATTAATATGATTGACAAAATAGCTTGTGGTTATGGGACCCTATGCATTACTGCTATGAGATTACTGCACCAAGATCAAAGTCTCCCATAGAGGTAGGCAGAGGTGCCATCAGCAATTTTTACAGTCTCCCACAGATGATCTGAGCTGTTCTTCAAATCTCCCGCAGACCTGCACTGAGATCTCAGGTGCTCCAAAATGTGACAGTCCCAAGGTCAAATATCATAGCATCTTGAATGCACCTCCATAACAATATGTGCTTTCAGGCAAGCCTGGGAATACTCCTGCAGCTTTTGAGAGCACAATGCTTAGCGCCAGGGGAGCTTTGGAGCGAATGGAATTACAAATGAGCACTGGTGAGGTCAACAGGATTGTCTGAGAGGTTTGCTTGTGGCATCCAGATCATTTTATATTTTGCTGATGTAGCAAAACAACTGTCACCCAAGAGGTAGCAGCGCAGTGAAAACCTTGTATCATGGTTATATGATAGTCAATGACATAGTAAAATTTCGAAATTAAGAGTCAAAGTTGATCTCAGTCGCAAAATACAGGGATGTAATAGTGGTGCTAAGTGCTTCAATCAGCAAGTTGGTATGTGGCTAATATACCCACTTATTCACAGTCTCTCTATTTTCTTTGAATGTTCAGGTATTCTGCATACACTATCTCAACTGAGTAACCTTTGGTCCCACAAATGGCAATGCAGCATAGATCAGATCATCTGCTATACCCTTGATGTCTGCATCCAGAGGTGTGCAGTTCATTTTCCATTCCTTAGCATTTACAAACTCTGAACTGATCATACTCATTATGATCAGATTTGGTCAACCCATGTCAGCAACTCTAGTGTATACAGTTGATCATGATTACAATATAGTTATTCCCATATTCATCGAGCCTGGGTCAAGAATAGGTTTTACAGAATAACACCCAATCAAATCCCCAATCGGCTGAACAGGCGTTATCTTGTCCATGATTGTAGTCTCCATCGATGTGTTCCCCGTGATTTTTTCTCCGAGCCTGTGGTACTACCATCTGCCACTTTAAGGATGAACTGAGCAGCTCTAGAGGACATTGTGAATGTAACATATTTAGATGTTACATGCAGACAGGGCATCATGATACTGGGCTCTGGGTTGTTGAATCAGATGTCACTTATGATGATCTGCCTTCCAATTATTATTCATTTAACTCGGAATTGACACTTGCTGTTACTTTCCTCATCGCTGGGCAGTCTAACACTCAGAAGCAATATTTGTATAGCTCTTTATAATGTCCCCAGGTCACCAATTAGGGGTGACATATTTGCATCCCAAGTCATTGTTGTGCAGTGAACATCTCATGCCAATTGTGTACCTGGCTTGAATGAATCTGCAACTTGCGTGAACACAGTACAAGATTCGGTACCTGACATATTACTATCCAGTGAAACCAAATGTTCGTCAAAGTTGAGTGTATAGTAGAAAGTGTTTGGTAGCAGTTGTAGTGTCAATCTGGATCAACATGCAGAAAAATGAAGGATCCAGTGGATAGCCTCCATGCCACTTACCATTGTGGTTGCCATTAGCATCCATTGGCATTGTGGCTCCAAACTGAATATAAAACACCATGTACATATTGCAATTCTGGAAGTGCATTTTAACCAACATGCTATAAACCTTCTGAATCTTGCCAATTCACGTCCTGATTATTCTCAATTTGTGGGCCTCATCCCAGATGATCAAATACAGTATGGGAGGTTTCCATAATTTCAAACTATGTACCTCCTCTTGATTGCAGCTGTTGTAGAGTATCCCAATTGTAGAAATTATTACCATTTTCTATTGTTTACAGTAAGGAGCAGGTTGATTGTATGCCCTCCTCCCAGAAGAAGTACGATAATTGCCATCAGGAGTTTTCCTGGTAAACTTTATCACATCTGCTTCCCATTCTGCTGCCACTGGGTTAGGGCTATATGAACCTTTGCTGAATGTTACGATAATGGTATGTATTCTGGTTATACACTACAGTTAATGATGTGAAGTGGACCTCCTCCAATTGCTTTTGTGACTCCCTCTTGATCTCCAATGTCCATTCATCATCTCATTTCTGTCCTGTGGTATTGATCACTCATTGCATCTGGAAAGTGGTATTCAGTTAGTGGTAATTTACCATAGACGATATGGCCTACAGTAAACTTCCATAACACTGATAACACCAAATACAACAACTGACCCCTGAGCCATTTCCTGTAACCCCCAATAATACAAGTGTAATTGACTGCTCATACAACTGCAAATTACTGATAGCACGATGGAGTAATTACAGTGATTCAGTTGTAGCGCATGTATTATCTACTTCAATTCGTGTAATATACTATATAGTCATCACAGTTACTCATTTATTTGCTACTCTGACATCTCGTTTTACATCTGTAACATGCACTCTTTTAACTCTGACATGCTCAGTTAGACAACTCTGACAAGCACAAGTGCACACTCTGACTGTGATGACTCCACCAAGCATGCTCCCACAACTCTGACATGCTCCTCTCACATCTTGATCATGCTCACACCTAGTGTTAGCAACGGGTCCGGGTAACCCGCCAGCGGTCCAGGTTTGGACAGCAAAAACGGGTCGGTTCGGTTCCAGAACCGTCCAAAAACCCGTCCCGCTGACTCTTGGCTGGCCAAACCCTGACCCATACCTGCCAACCGGCGGGTTTCGCCGAGTTTGGTTAGACCCGTCGGTTCCAATCTCCGGTTCTGTGTTTCGGGTTTCATATTTATGGTCGCATTCAGATATGCTACTGTTGATGGTGAAATATTGACATTGGTACGTCACGGTTCATTTTCGACGTATTAGTCGCCTTGATGTGCAAAAGAAACATACTCAAGCACCCAACCACATCCTGAGAATGAGTGTCATCAGAGCGTCAACAGAGTGTCAACGATATTTGGTCTTGCAATCTGTTTTGCCTATAAAGGCGGCCAATGATTCCTTTATGACTGAATACAACATATCGGAGGTGTGATTTCCCAGGACGCATGACCAAAAATCGTTGACGCTCTGTTGACGCACATTTTGCCATGGCTGTACCCGCAATATGCAATCATTTAACTTGGCACACTCCATCATTCACATTGTTTTGGCTGCCTTTCTGGCGGTTTTATTAACGTTCTTCTTGATCACTACGTTGTTCTTTAAAAATACATAGATATATTTAATAATAATCTCCAAAATCCCGTCTCTTTCGGTCAATGCTCGTCATCAGTTGCAGGATCGCTCAATCCGCTGCTCTTGTCTTCAAAATGATTGTTAGCTGCATTACCACACCACAGATAGTGTACTAACGTTCATCAGTTAGCATATCTGGATCAAAATTCGTATCGTGCTCAGTTTCCTCATCATCGAAAAATTCTGCACAGGGAAGAGCTGTATGCGAATACGTATATCCGCCGGGCAAATTGATGATTTGAGAAGGTTGAACTTCAGAAGTGTTACTGGTTGAGGCGGGTGGCGTGCCGGGCAGTGGCGGAGTCGGCTCTGCAGTCGGCTCTCTGCGTCGGTCTGGTGGAGGTGTACCTGTTTCTTTTGCGTCTCCAGCGTGTCTGCGGATTCTTTGTGGTGCCATTTTGGCATGGAAGGCAGCCGGACGTTTGGTCTTGACGAAGCATTGCCGGGTGTCATTGTATCGCAGCCTTCACCTTTTTGTGCCCAGGAAACTCAACACCCCGCTTCATCTCTTCTCAGACCTCGGCGCGTGATTTCGTAATGAGATATTTCGTTTCCTCGATTGCGGCGCGCGAAAAGCCTTCTTTGGCCATTTTGGAGAATATTCAAGGCCAGGCGCATGTCGGACTGTTCCAGCTGTACCCGACCTCCTTGCCTTGCCACAGTTGCAGACATGTTGAAAACCTACAAGACATTAGTTGCTGCTTCTAACAATGAAATTCAGCTGTTACCTCTACCATATATGCTTCCGTAGCCTCCTCTCAGGTGATTAATGCCTGCTTCATCCACTCATGGGGATGCTTATCAGTAAATTCATCTGCGAAAATCCCAGAGCTGACAACATCATGATGTTCGATTTCGCGGACTGTGCGGACAAATGGCTTTGTCGACCATGGAGGTTTCCCGTTACGGGCAGCGATAAATTCATTACATAGCTCTCTACGGACACCCGCTGTACGTTATATAGTTAATTGACCGCCCTTTGCCTCGATATGGATATACCCACATCCCACTGCATGCTGCTTCTTATTTTTGCTGCTTGCAGTCCTGCGGACGATTTTTAAATGTGCATCCTGGGTCATATGTTTGGTGGCTGCATTGGCAGCGTCGCGGTGAACTAACTTGTGTCTGCGCTCTTGTTGTGTGCCAAGTATATCCGTATTTGATGTAGCGCCCGCCACTCGGCCGGTATTCGA
>Ga0307512_10000219_pt1 | contig 80089 bp, 95 predicted proteins | sample 14_EM_MG_FD_200267 | JGI IMG/M metagenome (GOLD analysis project Ga0307512, IMG submission 200267) | Populus trichocarpa ectomycorrhiza microbial communities from riparian zone in the Pacific Northwest, United States - 14_EM | ecosystem: Host-associated > Plants > Roots > Unclassified | place... | reverse complement strand
GACAAGGTTATGGTAATGATGGTAGTGCATAAGGCACCGGGCATCATAATATAGCATAAGGCACAGGGTATCATAATTGTAAATTGCAGAATTGAAATTGATGGTGCTGACAACTTTTGCTGCTTGGACACTGGCCTGCTGACGCTGACAGAGGCGTAAAAACAGCTGGACAGACACCCCGTGCTGATTGCTGACGTCCGAACCGCAGTGGCCGGTACAGTAGTTTTGAACAATTGCTTGGACTTAAAAATGCGCAGTGGAACAAGCCTTAGACTGCTGTAGAGTGAGTGTCGACACTGTTGCACAGTAGGTAGATATTGAAAATTTTACAAAATGAGGATAATTATTCGGCACGGACGTTACGGAATCAATCTCTAGAGTAAAAAGTACTGGAACCCGTCAAATTTAGCCGATAAATTTGATTACGGGCTGAAAACTGTTTTGTAAGTGGATCTCTGATTAAAATAGCTGGGATTTATTCGTATAGAACAAATTAACGAGTGTATTATGAGTGACGACAAAGTCCGAAAGAGGGGATTTTGGCCCGATTTTGCAGCCCCTTGGCACTGTTTTGCGACCCTCACCAGGGCGTGCACCATTCCGTTTGTATACCGACGGAAATTCCATCGGTTACACGGCAACACCCCGTGTACGTAAAGCACAAGTACAATGATAAAGACGTCCTTGTCTTGTATATATATACTCGGAGGGTGCGGTAAATCTGGCGTGCCCCATGGAATGCGGAAAACCTACACACCAATTCTAATAAAGATTGGGTATAGAGTAGGCCATGCTCTCGTAAACCATCCGTTCTTTTTTTGTGCTTCCTGTAGCGAACCGAGCTTGCGAGCGACGAGAAAATTTGGTAAACGAGAGCAAGTAGGCCATCAGAAACCTAACTACGAAGTTTTCTCCTGTAAGTATTCACTGGGTCGTAAAAGACGATGATCTTTGCTTTGCACGAGTACAGGAAACCCACAGCAGATCAACTCTTCGGAAAATCCCCCTAAGGTGAGGTCGGTAAAGCAATCATAAAAACAAAACAAAACAAAACATGATCGTGAACACAAGCCGATCGACGCCATTTCCAACTCCTTTGCGCAGTCGCTAACACAATCATACGAAACAACCAAATCAGCGTACAGTTGCATCCAGATGTCGTGGCCGCGATCCAAAAAGCAGTATCTTCACAACAACCAGATAAGATAGGGAAGCGAGGCCAATAGATATGAAAGAGACCGTGTTAAGGAATGTACTACTACTGTGTATGACTGCTCTATGTATCATATATCCACACTCTTCTCGCAATCGTCGGTTTTCTGAGCCGTCATGCCACTTGCCCCATCTGCCACCAGATAGAGATTGTCTTACAAGTCTTCAAAGCCTTCTATGAAAGGGATAACTAAAGGTCTGTTGATTTCGGCTGCGAACTGAGCTGCATTTGTGACGATACCTCGAAGTACATGTTCGATGGAAAGGTTATACCCGTAGGGAAGATACGTATGTGGGTCGAATGCTCGAAGACACCATTCGACAAAGCACGAACCACCGACGAGTTAAATAAGTGAGCGAACGCGCCGGTCTTGGCACGCTCGCCCGAACGCAACACAGCCCTCGAGTGCAATTACTCCACACACAACAGATACATTAAAGAGAACTTGCATATAGAAAGTTTACATAGTAAAGGTTATCTACCAGCGAGTAGGGCCGCAGTTCACACGATACAAAGTGCGAACCCTATTTGGCATTCTATTCACCCATCTATAGATTCTCTTCCATGGTAAATCCTCCCACAGCTCCTGTGCAACCTTGATGACCTCCTCCCATCCATGGGGACGCTTATTGGGGTCTCTCATTACCCTCCTAAAGCGCGCTTTCCAAATAGACCACATATTCTCAATTGGGTTCATATCTGGTGAGTGGGCAGGCCAGTCTGGCTTTAGCATGTAGTTCATCAGGCGGAATTTGCGAGTATAGGCTGAAGTATGGTAACTTGCTCCATCCTCAATAGTGTGGGCTTGTTCCTCAGCGCCTCTCACGCTCTCGTGGAGTGGTAGAAGGTGCGGGACAATAATCTCGTTGACATATTGAGTGGAATTGAGGCCGAGTTTACTAGTGCGTTCTTTTTCGGTGCGTTTTCGAACAGGACCAATTTCGTGTGTCCCGTAGCTGAGAATCCGGCAAAGAATTGGATAGACATTGGCTCGCCAACGAAGGTAGGTGGTTGACGCGTCGTTAGGCGTTGGTAGCCTGACCCAATTTGGACGAAACTTCGTCTGTGTAAACATACTTTCTCCACATCGGCTTGTCTTTATGCACACGCGCCCATTGCTTCCTTCGCAGCCTCGAATCCTTATCTAGCCATGGCTTTCGCCTGCAAACGCGTACATATAGGTGGTGCTTTCGCAAGGTATCTCCCACAAGACGTTCGGACACATTGAGCTGGGAATCTCCGGTAATATCGCGTAACGTTGCACGGGGATTTCGCGTCGATAGCTGGCATAGGTACCGCTCATCGTTCCCCGTGAGTTTTTTTGGGGCACCGGGGTGTGGAGCGTTGTAAATTTTGTTCTGTCTTCCAATCCTGCACGATCCTGAAACCCCGCTCTTGGTCATCCCAAGGTCCTTCGCTATTTTCCCATAGGATTGCCTTGCAGCGCGCCTCTCAATGACATCGACCCTTTCTTCAAAAGCAGCCTCGCGTCTCTGCCCATTCTTGTCCTTTGGCATTGCTTTGTTGTGGTGTGGTAGGCGAAAACTCGTGTCGCTCGGTGTTTTGACGAAACCGGTTGCGTTCGCTCACTTGTCTGCTCGGCAGAAATCTGCCCTCCCGGAAAATCTCTCAAGAGACAGTAGGATGGACGGATTATGGCCGGTTACAAGGCATTTTCGGGTACAGTCCATCCAGAAAGCCTTAGGATATCCTCGCGTCACCGTACTGTGTCTTGGGAGCATTCACTGCCATAGCAGCCCTACGTCCATCTCTGCACTGTGCAGTAGGAGCAGGGGTATGTTGAACGCGGAGTGTTGCATTCTTATAAGATAGGGCGTCAGGAAATGCCCTCGAGTGAAAGGAGCTTTGCAATGCTGGTGTTTTTGATTGATTTGCCTGGTGAGTATTTCTAGCTCCATGAATGGCGATGCGAAACATTGGAGAATGCTCTTCTTCGTTGACCTTCTGCCCACCTGTATCGGCTGCTGTATCGTGTGAGGAGTATTCCATAAAGTCGATTCGAACTCGAAGTTCTCTATTCGCCGAAACGACGGCGGTTAGGGTCAGTGAAATTACTGGGGAGGGGAAGAGAAATACCTTTGGATTAGATATATAATGGCAACAAGTGCATGGCCCCACCCCTCCCAATGCCCCTGGCAACTGCCAATTGGCACCAGGTCCCAATGAAGAAAACAGAAAACCACACCAGCGACGGCAAGGGTCTCGGAGATGATGAAAAGAGGAAGCTTCCACTTCTCAGCAGCGTTGATGGCCAGCCTTGCAGCCTTCTTAGCAAAAGCTAGAGGAATCCGGAGAAGAATCAATGTCATCCATAGCATCACATCTATAGACTCAATTCAGTTTGAGGTAGGTTTCTGTCGAGTTATGCATCCTTTGTATGCAAGATGAGCTGCTTTGCCGACTTCTTCTGTCTGTGCCGTGCTGTTGTAGAAGAGCGACTTTACGAAAATCATCTCGAACCCAACTTTGTCGAACTCCGTACGAGCAGCTTCGACGGATATAGTTGGTGAGTAAGTCAACTGATTTAAAGCAGTCTGCCGTGAACTTTGAGGCGGTGCAAAGAGGGAGATCTTGGTAGAGCACTACTATGGTTGTTGTCGTGCTCGTATACATTGGAGCAAGACATAGTGCAGATCAAAGGAAGGAGGTTTATGGAGGGGATATGGCTGATGCTGGCAATACAAGAAGAGAAAGGAAGTTTAAGGAGGGGATACGGCCGATTCTGGCAGCACAAGAAGAGAAAGGGGAGATGCTGTAATGCTGGCAGTATAAGAAGAGAAAGGAAGTTTAGGGAGGGGATATGTTGCAATAATGGGTGGAGAAAGGTCCACAGGAAGGATGATGATTTGAGGAAACCTGGGTGACAGGTCATGACCGTGGGACACATACTTCCAACCTTAGAATCATCCCCGTCCAACCCCACTTACACTGCACACTTCGCCATATTCTTCGCCACCGTCATGCGGTCACCGGCGCTCTCCAGTTCTTCGAACCGTCCCTTCCATCTGAACCCTAGTCACACTCGCCGTCACCATTGAGTTTATGTGTTGCGGCCATGTTTGCAAACGGTGTTGAATACGCGGCCGAAGCCATAATCCACCACTTGAAGAAGCAGAAGCAAGAGCGCGAAATCGAGATCGTGCCCAACTTTATTACTGCGCTCATGGAAGACCATGGTGAAACCAAGCCATCTCACATCTTCACTGATTGGGCGAAGAAGATATTGAAAGGTGAAGACTATCCGGAAGAAGTCGTTGAGATGTACCTTCGTCTGTATTCAAAGTGGGACATGCCGGATTAGGTTCTCAATGAATTTGGTATCCTTATCAACAAACATGGCTCTCGCTTTGGCCATTTCCTCGTTCCATCTGCACACGAACTGGAAATGACTCTGAAGATGATGCAAGGTTGGCTGTTGCGACGGAAGATGGCTGGGATTTAGTGATGGCAGTCCTGGTGGAAGGAAGCCCAGCTGTAATGTGTGACACGGAAATCGGATTCGACGGGAAGGGGGAATGGCCCGAGCGCCGTCTGTGCACTGGTATACTGTATCGTTAAAACCAGGAATCCGATTACTACCAAACTTGAAAGCAGAGTTCATCACATCATAAAGAAAAAGTAAGAACCTAAATGAAGGCCGGTTCATCATCATTCCTCTCACTCAAAGTCCCCATCACCCCCCAAAAGCTTCCGGTCATCCTCCTCCTCCCTTTCTCTCCACTGAGACCCTTTTGATGTTTGGGGTCGCATGGCTATTAATGTGGTCTTACTCTAAGTCCTCAAGATCATATTCTAACCCTTCCCTTCCCCCTCTCCCTGTGCGAGGAGTCCTAACTCTTCACCGCGTAACAGAGTCAGTCTGTAGCGCCCATTTCTCCGGAGCATCTTCCGTCGCTAGGATAGCAGTCGATATAAATCGGGTGCAAGTAGATGATACACAGGGCGCGAAGGGGGGGAGGCTAGTATAAGATTCGGGCAATTGGTGAATGGTAAAGTTGTCACCCGGGGGAGAAGTATCAGATCGGATTGGCTGATTGCGGTGCTCCAATCCGCGTGCAATCTTCTTATCCATGGGTCAAGTTCGCCGATGGACCTTCGACGACGAACTTTACGCAATTTTGAGGGAAGGATATCCTGCGAGATTATATCAAAGTGAGCCCAGAATGGCGTCTATTCGAGCATCTACTGCCACGAGGCTTGGTGGAACCGAAGGCGAGGAAGAAGAGAGCGAAAAGCTAGAGTTGAAAATTCGGCGTCGACGACGAATTGTTGAAGCAGCCAATTAGAGGGTAGCAATCAGGGACGAAGTATTTACGGTGGTTTCACCGCTATTCTTTGTCAAAAGCGATTTTTCCTTTGTTTTATATCGGGCGGAGCTTTTGAGCAGGAAGTGGATGTATGTAAGAGGTTGACAGCTGTATGATTAAGATGCGGCTCTGCGGGAGTGGCGTTGTTAGATGGGGGATCCGGAACGAGTCCCCGTCTAAATAGACTGCTTCTGTGCCCACAATACCCTAAGAACCCTCTTAAAAATATATAAAGTCGCTTTTTTAAGGGATGTTCTCTTTATAACTAGCAGAGCTAGATTCCTGGCGCGCAGTTATTCCCTTTTTATATGGTAGTTAGGTGGTGGGTGGTAGGAGCACAGGTAGGGTGAAAGGGAAGCGTCAGCTAAAGTGGTTTCCGCTGATGCTGAAGACGATCACCGCGATACCGCCAACTGTGCAACTGTGCAGAACTGTTGTTTCCGCTTCTGACTAGAAATCACTTGGTGGTGGTCGATCCCATTTTTCACGTCTACTTAGACGGGGGACTCGTTCCAGATCCACCATCTAACAAGTCACTGGGAAAATTTGACCGTCACTACCTCTCGTCGTTTCTACATCCAATTCATTCAAAGTGCTCTCTTTTTGAAATATGCGAGTTGCGGGTTCCACTCGATCGAGAGCGTCCGCTGAAGTTCGTTTATAGCGCTTGCTCGGTACTTCCTTGTTATATCTTTGGGAGTCAGCAAACGTGCTCCCATAAAGAGAGGGAGGAGTGTATCGGAGTGCTTCCCAGCGTTCGAGAGTAGACATCCGGATCAACTGTACTAAGCTATGAGGTAAAGAACCGTCACCTGGCCATTAGTACCTCCGGATTGTTATTTGTCACTGTTGTCCGAGCATCTCTGAGTCAAAGCACCAATGTTCAGGCGGTTCTGCAAAAAAAAAAAGTATGAGAGCCTTCGAAACTGATATTAAAGAGAATGTGATTCATACTTCTGCTTAGTACTTAGGCACAGTATCTCCTCCCAGCACACATCACCATGTACTCTTAACGCGATGAGAGCCCTAACTTAAATTATTGCATGATAGGTCTCTGCCATCTTATGGCCGGAGATGACTCTCGTATGGCCGGAGGTGAGTCTCGTATGACCGGAGATTGCTGTCGGGCTGATGGCATTCAGCCCGATCTATACATAGATACGTACGCACGCATTTACACTTGTATGCCATATATATATGGCCTTGTGGCCCTCTTAGATAATTCACAATCAAGCTTCTCTAGCATCACTATTTCAACATAAATATTCAATTAGTAGATTGTCATCAGGTCTATCAAAACCAAAGCGATAGATGATGAATAGTAGGACGAGATGGTTTCACACCTAGGCACTTACCATCTGCGCGAGGTCCTGGCGAGCTGTGGATCAAGGACATGAGCGCCAATTCTTAGGACTTGAAGATTTGAGCCTCTAAGTTCTGATGATACTCAAAAAGGCACATGAGTAGTGTAGTGGAGACCTTGGTTTCGAAAACGCAATATGAAGCTGTGGAGTATCTTAGGCAGTTCTGGATGCGATTGCTACTGTTCTAGTTACATAATCCGATAATAATCACGTTATAGCTTGTTTGATACGATGATCAATAATCTGTTTCAATAGCTACTCAAGATCACTCAAAGCCTTAGGACCTGCATTTTCTTCATCCGGTAGATAAAAAGCCCCCTCGACATAGAATACTATTAATACACCATCCTAGTAAAGAAAAGATGAAATTGTGATATTGCATCATTTGATATCACTCACAGCCCGCAGACACACTATTCGTATTGGGGGCCGAGCAACCTTCCTTAGTTTTTGGTAGTACTCTGGCTGTTCATAAAATGTGATTTTGTTCTAACAGTTTTTGTGTCATTACTTCGATGTTCCCATTTAGTGTCTTCATCCACTCACTCGTACCTGGAGGTCATTCAAAACCAATGGTCAGCACGATGGTTGGACCTGGTAAACAATAGAGTGTGAAGAATTTATGAGATGACTCGGTAATTAAAGATAAAGTAGCAAATTTGACCGGCTGTCCTGTCGGTGCGGATCCTAAATTGGTCTCCCGGGTGATACTCAGTGATCCAGGAACAGGTGCTGTAAGCTGACAACTCGTAATTCAGGGTAAAAGACTTTTAAATGATGACGGTGTGCAGAAGTAATAATAAGGTACTATTTAGTCAACTTGTGCTCAGAAGAATCGAAAACCACCATTTAGAAGCATCAGCTATTAGAGTAGAATCAAATTATATACGGAGGTAGAGTGTGCTCTCATTCCCAGATTTTGTCGTCGCTCGCAAGCTCGCGCCTCGAAACGGCTGGGTTTCGAGCGCAGGAACGGAGCGTGTCTCAAACATTGGAGTACCATTTCCACCAATCGCTCTCGTTCCCTCAAGCTGGTATTGTTCTGAGTGCTCCATGCCCAAGTATCTCCATCAGAAGTAGCGAACCATTGTGCCAGGAAATCTGACCACCTGGCTCTCTCTCGTTTATCGCCCAACAGATAGCAGCAAACACTCAGGCACGCCACGTCACATCTCCTTTTTCTCAGGGGTCGCGCAGAATCAACATCACTATCACCATCGCCATCGTTGGTCGGGTGATTCGGTCTGTCTCTTTGGCTGCGACTCGAGACTCGAGACTTGTGATTTGGGAAACGGACCGCTTACGAACCTATCGACTGCATCCCTTCCCTGCAACCTAACCCCTGCACTACAGAGCTGCACAACCTAACCCAGCCTGACCTAACCTTCCCAGCAGAAACGCGATCTTGGTCTTGTCCAGAATGAAACTACGTCCTCCGTTGTACAATTCCTGACGTTGTTTCTTCTTCCCAGAGCTCTCCTTCACCCTTCGACACGTTGAGCTGGCTGGACTCCTCTCTGTATCCACAGCTGCAGGCACTTATTTCTTAGCTGACTAGCTGTTATCATCTTTGTGGCTCTCTCTGTTGTGCCTTTGTTTCCCTTTCTCGTCCCTCCTTCGCCCTTTTGCTGTTTCGGTTGACTGTAGGGGAGAGCTTTGTGTGTCCGAGGGCACCATGTTGTCGTCGCTGGCTATCCACCCTCCACCTCCGATTACAACGACCACGTACAATATACCAACATTTCTCTTAAGCGCTACTGTCCTCCTCTACCTCTCCACGTTCGTCGTCTTTGCCGTTCTTCGTGTCATCACCGGCATCTCCATCCAGCGCGTGGGATACCTATCACTAAAGCGAATCTCGCTCGACCCAAGGGATGATGTCAAATTGGAGATTCGGAAGCTAGGGTTGCTATTACATAGGCCAACGTTCGCTCAGCCTACATGGGTATCGTTGGTTGTGCAAGATTCACATGTAACACTAGACCTGCGGAAGAAGGATGTGGTGACGGATAACAGTGACGTCAACAAGACAGGTGGGAGAGGGGAGGAAGGGATTAGAAGAGGATCTTGGATGAAACCAACGAGTACGGATAGTAGTGGTGGGAGTGACGGCAACGGCGATGGTGACAGCGGGAGGAAGGGGAACAAAGTTGTGGAAGGCGTACGGCGACTGAAGGAGAATCTGAAGAAGGTACACAAATGGATTAAGTGGATTTGTCTAGTCGACATTGTGGTAACCAATACCACCGTAACCATCACCGATGTTGGTAGTATTCAGATCGGGTCTCTCACCATGATGGTTGATACAAGACGGGGTACGGCGAATCGAAATCCAATGTTCGATCACTGTACAGATGTAAGGGAAGGGCAGTGGCCCATTGAGTGGATTTTTGCGATCAAAAGCGTTCTGATCCTCACAGACAAAAAGGAACCTACGGAGCTGTTGGATCATGGAATGTGCAATGTCTATGGGGTAGTGGAGGAAGGGATGGCAGGGATAAGGGATCTGGCTATCGCATTCAAGTTTGGACGAGTTACATTGCCTTGTGATGAGCTTTTGAATTATGCCGAAAGGCTGAAAGGTATCCGGAAGAAGGCTAATAAGAGAGCACCGAAGCGTGGTGGTATGGGAATATCGTTGGGTTCCGTGATGGAAGAAATGGCAATACCGGGAAGCCGGGCACAGAGGATGACCGAAGTCATAATGGAGAGCAAAGAGCTTCTACATAGCATATTGAGAGGTGTTAAAGAGATCCAGTATGCCATCGGCTATCTTGTGATTTCGAAGGAATTATCCGACATCCAACCGGCGGGGCGCCCTTTGCAAATTTCACTAGGAATGAAGGAGTTTGGGATGGATGTACACCAATTGGATCAGAAGAGCCCCGCACATCGAATGTATAGCCATCCCAACTATACTCTAGTCAGCTGCTGATTTGTAAAGGTATTTCTCGCCGAATGACATTGCACACCAGGCTCTTCTCGCTACTACATCAATAACTGTCAGTCTCAATGACGGGGTGCGGCAAGATAAGATTCTATATATACCGATGGTTACGATGACCTCCAGAACAACACTCTTCTCCAAAACAATACAGATAATGGAAAGTTTGGAGTCCAATCGCAATGCCAACATCTTGTCTGCGAATATAGTTGTCACATCGCCGTCAATTGATCTTAAACCCAGACATCTGCCTCTCATTGCGGCATTCCTCCAGTCCAGGCCCAAACGTGGGCCATCGCCATCAGGCAAGCAGACGCACTTGATTTCAAGACTGTTACCCAAGGCCAATGTCAAGCTTTCAATTCAAGAGCCAGTCATGAGGATCGTGCTGCCACCAACCGAATCAGAACCTCAGGATCTGGATATGCTCATCTCTAGCCTTTCAGCAATATCAGTTGACCTGGAAGCTTCACACGAGGCAGAAGGTCAATCTCGCTATTCACTCGATGCGGCATTCCGTATAACATCACACAGCTTGTATTATCGAGCGTCTTCCGGAATGCGACATGATCTCCTGCAAACCGAAACTTTCGATCTGAAGGTACAACTTAATGCTTCACCAGAAGTTCAGGTCATTGTCAGCGCTTACCTGTCGTCTTTCTCGTTAAGGCTTGCCCGCCCGGAGATTGTACGGGGTATTGACCAAATGGTATCACAGCTTGACTATGACTACAAACTAGAAAAGCTCCGTCATAAGGAATCTTCTGGAGAGCCGAATTTCCTGCGGAAGATGCCGCTATGGCTCGAACAGTTCAAGCTAGAATGCAATGACTTCAGTATTGAAGTCGCAGGTGTTGACGAAGAAATTTCGGAACTCACCAGAGGGGCAGCACTGCAAGTGGACAGCTGGACTATTGACTACAAGTGCAAAAGAGGTGAAAGCAACTACTGCCCAACCCCTCGGCGCAGGGCTACCTCCAGGACCTTGTCGAAGGACGACGCTAAGAAGCCTGGCTCTTCTGGAGTAGCTTCATCGTCCAAGAATGCTACCGATGGACGCAAGCTAAGCTTTCATGTGCGAGGTTTGGGCGGATATATTGTTGATAGTCCCGATTCTTGGGATCAGGATCCCTTTCTACAGATTCCTCACTTTGATCTTGCGTTCGCTACCAATAATGACCCCGAAGGTCCAATCCTGCAAATCAGTTCTGTTTCAAAATCCGTATACTTCAACTATTCTCTGTATCGACATTATAGTGTGATTGTCGCAGCCCAGGTTCTACGAGACGCATTTGGTGGGATGTCAAAGACCGCCGTAAACGATGGTTCTTTGTTACAAACGCCTCCCGACAGTTCACTCCAGCCGGGGAAATGGGGTGAGATGGACCTATTGGAAAGCCCTTCGTGTGAGGCAGCAGAATTCGTCAGCATTGACGTCAAGGTACACCATGTTCAAATTAAGGCCAGCATGCCGGAAGATCCTCCAATTATGATTGAAATTTATCAATTGGATATGGGTCGGCACAGGTGGGGGTTCCCTTTCCTGAAGGCGAAACATTTTCGGCTGTACGCGGAATCTCCAAAAGTTAAGAAATGCTGGGCGAGATTGATCAGTTTAAGACACTTTCGACTCGATCTCCGGGAAGCAAGGAGACGATCCGAAGGGAGGGTCATGGATGAGAAATCGATCGACTTGTCTGCAGATGCTATCCGAATTGCCATTCCTCACCAATTGACATTATACAAAATTACCGACAATATCATCAACACCACGAAAGCATGCCAGCAAATGCACCATCGGTTCAAGACAGGTACCAATGAATATATCTTAGAGAAGATTCCGGAGGGACCAAAATCTGTTCCTAAAGTCTCCCTGAAGACCAAAGCTCTGCTGTTGGAATTAGAAGACGATCCTTTCGAAACCCAATTAGGTATGATTTATCGGGTTGGTTTGTCGGAGCAAAAGAAGAGACTTGCTAGGGAAGCCGCCTTTGATGTGAAGGTTCAAAAAATGGAAGAGCGTGACCGGAGAAAGTCATGGGAGACAAGTCGAACGAATAGTGAATACAAGTTTCGTGATCGCAGTCGAACATTGAGACAGGACCTTATTCGCCCCGACGGCCTGCACCCTGAAATAAAAGTCAGGTCCAAGTCCACGCAACCAAGTAAAAGAAGCATGCGTTATGACCCGGAGAGCGCGGCAGGCCCTTCTGAGAGTGCTTCGGTGTGTGTGGAGGAGGCTTGGGAAAGGCTTCAAGAGCATAATTCTGTGGCGTGGATCAAGAGAATCAGATGGGCTAAAGAACAGCATCGAACGCGGATGAGCGAAGCGAGGGAGATGTTTTGGGGGCATGACGATATGCCTACAGATACGACGGAGAATGAAACTATTCTTGGCTTGCCCATGCGGCCAGCCTTGATGGCAGCTTTCTTCAACGATGTTTCCATCGCAATAGATAAGCCATCATTCCCTCTGAGCGAGCTGCCGAAGTTCCTCCATAGAGTCGGGAAGGGTCTACCAGAAAATACTGTATTTGCATTGCTAGTTCCGCTCAGTATAAAACTATCTTTCAGTGAGGGAAGGGTGCTACTCAGGGACTACCCACTTCCATTCATTCACGTTCCACATACGAGAGTGGGCCAGCGAGGACATTCATGGTCATTACAAGCAGACTTTGTATTGGCCGAAGAATTTCGAGGGTCAGAATCCATGCGGCATGCAAAGGTTAATATAATTCCGCCGACAACAACGCAATGGATTCAACATGCTGGTTTTGCTATTGATGTACGACGAACAGTGTCTCCTGTGAAGTCATATTCCGATGTAAGGGTTTCAATAAACACCTCATATGCTACTCGAATATGTTGGTGTACGGCGTATCAGCCTGCCATTCAGGATATGATGATGGTATTCGAAACATTTACAAAACCGCACGTTGATCCGAGCGAAAGAGCAGGCTTTTGGGATAAGATCCGATTGATACTACACTCGCAAATCACTTTAGCATGGGAGGGCGATGGCGACGTCCATTTGGCATTGAAAGGTAATATAACACTGACATCTGGGCCGCATGTATGCGTACTGACATAGTTCACAGGCTCTCGAGATCCGTACAAGTTGACTGGTGACGGCGCAGGTTTTGTCATGTGCTGGAGGGGTGATGTCCAGTGGGACCTAGGCAGGGATGAAGACCCACGAAAATTCATCAAGGTGGATAGCGGAGAGTACCTACTTGCGGTACCAGACTTTACCAATTGTGTCACTGAAGATGTCGATATTGGCGGACTTCCTGACACAAAGAGCATCAACAGCACAAATAGCTACGAAAATATTGCTCAGTTTAAGAAGGTTATTATGAAACTTTCGGGCCGTGTTCGGTGGTTGGTTGGGTTGATGTTTGAGCAAGAGATCTCATCGGAGGAGGATTGGAAGCAAAGGAAACGATCGTTCGAGTTTATACCCCACTATAAAGTCACTCTCAAGAGTCCTCAATATGCGAAGGCTCCGCCTGGACAGGTCCGTACCATTGATGCTCGCTCAATTGTTGGATTAATTGACTAATGAATTCCCTTAGGTATATGATGCTTTCAGAGGCTTCCGGAGTCACCATCTTCACCTTTCGTTGTCTATAGTAGCACCTATAGCAAGAGATTGGTCTCCCACCAATGCTTCACCATCGACAAGCTACAACACCATTCATCTCACTCCTAAGTTCTTCACCCATTTCTTTGCATGGTTGGCCTTATTTTCTGGGACCATGTCGCTACCTATTCGGCAAGGTGCTTTGTGGCCCGGGCCCGAGAAATCGAATAAGAAGTTCGGCCGGCATCTTGCTACAATCAAATACAAACTCTGCCTGTCCCCACTGTTCATAAGTCATATCTACAAATACCACGACAAAGATGAAGCAGGCAATGACATAGCCGCCGCGACGGGACTGAAGGCTAAACTGGATACATTTTTACTTGACATTCACCAGCGTCGAGAGGAATCTATACTTACTCCCAAAAGCACTACTATGAAAATCAATCAAGCAGAGCTAGACTTCCATTCCGCTGACATCAGAGCAGTCCATGCAGTTACTCCCAGCGATACCGTAGCGGAACTCGTGGACCAGGCTTCTAGTGAACTGCAGTATCTGTCAGAGACTATTAGATATACCGGAGACATGTCGCAATTTACAATCGTCGACGGTGATTACTCTTGGATTGATATGGATGATTTTGTGGAGTTGGACTGGGCGCAGAGATACAAAACACCAAAGACCAGTATTATGCCTCTGGCTTATGCGCCCAGATTTACGTACTTCCGGCAAACCGATCATTCCGGTGCTTTTTCGGCAATGTCTCCTTTTGGCAACGAAGCTTCGCATGACTGTATCATGTCATTAAACAATGATCCCAGAGAGATACAGTGTGCCCTTGTCCAGTCAAGGCTGGAACGAGTAAACTACCAGATGAGTAAAAACAAAGAGGCCATTGAGAATCTGGCCCAGCTTACAAAACAGAATCCGACAGTGATGGATCTCCAGGCTGAGTCAGAGAAGCTCATCGAGGAAAGCTCTATTCTTCATAATATGCGAGAGTTTTTGCAAACTATGTTGCGGAGAATATCGAGTAAGCTCGATGATGGAGAAAGAAATAAAGAACAAGAACATCATGATCACGACAACGACTCTGACGGTGAATCAGAACTGCTTGGAATCGACGCATCGCCGTTTGCCGACTATGCCAGCGACTTTAATAACCGTTTCATTGTACACAATATGCAGGCCAAATGGAGTAACCCATTGAGGAATATCATCCTGAAGTATATTCACCAGGCTGGGCAGAGGCGTGGTTTTATTTACTACATGTCGCGAAGGGCTATCAAGTTCATTCTGGATATCATCGAAGAGCAAAAGATTTTCAGCCAACCCACGACTTCTAAACGCACAGAGTTCTCTTCATCGGGTCCTTTCAATACGGACGAGCTCAACGATAGCGCTACGCTGCTGAGTCGTATTGAGCAACTTCTGAATGATGACGTTAAGGTAGTAATGGCGGATGAAAAACCGTTCGATGCTACCAATCTCGACGAAGTCGCGACAAAACTTGCTCGAGACGATCTGAAGGCCGACGTCGCGGAGGAGTACGTCCCGCAGAACAGCTACCATGTTCGTCTTATTGCTCCACAGATCCAAATGCAGAGCGAGAAGAATAAAGGAGCTGCTGTGCTTGTGGCTGCCCAAGGGATGCAGTTGAAGATCGTATCGATCATGGACCGTGATAGGATTGGAGACGAAGTCAGTGGATTAGTACAACAACGATTCGCCCTGAATCTGGACAACACACAATTCTTTGTATCACACCACCCAGATTTTGTTCCGCAGTCTATGTCGCTACATTCGGAAAATCGCTATGGTGCTCCTAGCGGCTCGTCCTGGCCTCCTTGGGTACCACTGGAAAGCATGTTCGATTTCCGCCAAACTCCTGTTGGCTTCTCCCGCGTGGTGGAGAGGACATCTGCAACATTACGATATGATAAGCATAACTCTCTTCGTTTGAAATACAGCGACCAAGTCAGCGGATTGGAAGCCGGACAATCAGCCACTAAAAATGGGCCTCTGGAAACAGAGAGACGGGTTGACCACGTTTGGGTGGATTTCCCGTGTGTCGAGGCAACGTGCGACTCCAGTCAGTATTTTGCTATGTATATCATTGTTTTGGACTTGTTATTGTATTCCGAGCCAGCAGAGAAGGTGCGAAGTGAGAAGCTGGAGAAGATCATGTTGGCATCTGATTTCAGCGACCTGACCGGAGCTCCGGAGATGGTCGAGCGTCTTCAGAGTAGGATTCACCAGCTCACTGAGATCAAGTCTTATTTCATGCTCAACGCACAGAATTTAGATATCGAAGGATGGAAAGGAAAACTTTCCGTGGAGGAGGACTTGGCAAACTGTGAAGAAGAGCTGTTCTTCTTAATGAAAGCTATTACGACGGCACAGCGAAAGCACGAGGATCGGACTACCAATGCGAGTGGTGGTGTTTTGAGGTGGTACATCACAGCTTCCGAAATCATTTGGCATATGCTCCGCGAAAAGTCGGATCCTCTGATGGATATGTGCTTGCAAAAAGCAGCTTACGAGCGAATGGATAATGCCGACGGATCGAACTTGAATACCTTCGAAGTGGAGATGTTGAGAGGATACAACCTGTTACCGAATGCTATCTATCCAGAAATGATCGCGCCGTTTTTTGGTCACTCTCGAGCCGTGCCAGAGGTCCGACATTCCAAAGTATTGCGAGTATATTGGAATATGCTCGAGGCAATTGCTGGTATCCCGGTCATGGATCACTTTGAAGTTAATCTGTTTCCACTCAAAATTCAGCTCGAGCGAGAAATCGGAGAAAAGGTCTTCGAATACATCTTCCCTGGGGCTGGTAAGAGTGCTTTCGAAAGCGGGTTCTCGCCATTCCTGGTCCATTCAATGAAACCATTGCCAGATAAAGCCGAGGAATCCGAGAGCGATAATGATGCTGCTTTTACTACCGAAACTCAGTTAGTCGACGATAGCTCTTCTACCAGGAGTGATATATCTGCTGGAATAGAACTCCGTTTGCGACCAACGATGTCTCTGACCCAAGAACACCGGCCGAAGACCTCCCAATCGGAACTGGTGCGGCCGAAGACATCAAGTGCTGCTTCGTTCTTGACTTACAAGTCAAGTAAAACCCTGGCTGCCAAGTCATCCGCTGATTCATTGTCTTTAATGACAAGACGGTCGACAGAGGGACCTGGGTCTAGCCTTCCAGTCCCTGACAGAGGAAAGAAGATGCAGCTTTTCAGCAGGTCCGCGAGTAACGAAAAGACTGAACCACGATCGGATGAATTATCGCAAATGATGTCCAGAGCTTCAAACTACATGACGCTTGCATATGTCAAGATACCCAGTGTGGTGTTGTGCTTGAGTTACAAGGTAAGTTCAATAATCCGATCTAAAGTTACTGTATATTGACTCCCCACCATCTAGGGACGGGGCGATAAAAACATTGAGGATATCCATGAGTTGGTCTTCAAGATGCCAATGCTTGAATATCGCAACAGGACATGGTCCAATCTGGATCTCGCCATGCAACTGAAGAAAGGTATGCCACCATCCCCGATTTCTAATTGCTACATTGAATCTAACTGTCCTTGTAGACATCATACGGGCCCTCATCTCTCATACTGGTGCGATTATCCAAAATAAGTTTACGCATCACCGTCCCGAAAAGCCACAAGGCAATCTGCTTCGCATGATGGCCAATAACGGTTCTCTCGGCACTTCTGCAAACGGTCGACCGGGAACTGCTTTTGATGGATCCCAGCTTACCAACACACCGCGAGAATCTTTCAATATTCCCAGACCTGCTACTGCGATCCCAAACAGCAGAAGCACACCATCAATCTTTCGAAGCGATGCCTCGAGCGCTTCGGGCGTAACAATATCCTCGGCTAGTAGTATTAGCCGCATTGAAAGATCGGTATCGCAGCCCCCTGAAGACGCCGATGTACGTGTAGGATTACACCTACGGGGTTTTTTTTAACCACACGAGTGCTGACAGTAGCATAGGCTAGTGGGAGTTTTGCCAATACTCTAGGGAGACGCTTCACAAACCTTGCGGGTGGGAATAGAAACAGGGATGGAAGTCAAGAGGACTCTGAAGAGAGGTGGCTCCCCCTCCTCCCTGCCAGTTGAAAGATATCACACTGACGCCATTGGCAAACTAGCACTAAGAAAAAGAGTAAACTGCTACTTGGAAAGAAAGTTTTTGGCGGCTTCTAGAATACCAAACGTTGTATACAACCACAGGACCGCTCTTTAGTCGACTAATTGCTTGTTTTTTTTTCGTTCTTTCCCTTCATTGTAAAACTTTTGATATCTATTTTTTCTCCATTCCTTTTCCTTTTGTTTTGGTACCCTTACCGCATCATCCCCGGGCGTTATGCAAACATACAGAGCATTCACTACTAGAGGCGTTCTCTCGTTTTTGTCCCCCCCCCCTATTTCCTTTTGTGTTTGTGTTTTATGTAGGCAGCCTTCGCTACATGTAGAGTTTTTCTTTTGCATTTCAATTCCCCTTTCATTGTTATCATTCAATCTATATGTAATTTGAGTATCCTTGTGTTGGGGGTGAGGAGGAAGAGAAGGAGGCGGAAGGAAGGAGTCTCTTCGGTTTTGGTAGTATATATATCTGTAATTTTGGCGGGAACAACACGAAGTCGTATCTCAAATTCATATTTATTATCTCGTTGGGTTCATGTTTATTGTCGCCGCCGAGTATGAAGGTCCACTAATTGAATCAACCCTAACCTGAATGGAATCTGGGGAACGTGGCTTCTTCATTCTTCACCAGATCAATGATGGTCTCCAAAAATCTGAGGGGCAATAAGTATTTCGCATTCTCTGAAACTCCGGCAAACCTCAGGACGAACTCCAGTATTCCAGTATAGTAATAATACAAAAAAACGAAAAGCGGTGCAGTCGCGTGAGCATCATCATCGTGCACCAATTTTCTTCCCCGCACACCAAACATCACCGCCATCAGCCGTGATATATATATCGAAATAGATTCCAACAATCATGCAATAAAAACTTCCATCGCCACTTCATCCCTGCGTCACCTTTTCACCTAGAAGGTTAGTTTACTCTGCCCCCTTCTTTCCCCTAGCTTTAGTCGACGAGCTCCTCGCTTTCGTTCCGGGACGCTTCAGGTGGTGCTCCGGGATCCAGGACTCCTCATACTTAGCGCCGGTGGACGAGCTGAGAGTGATTGGCGCCGGCTTGGGGGTGTCGAACTTGCGCCGAGGCCTAGGCGCTACCGATGCGAACCAGGTCGTGTAGACAAAGTAGGCGGCTAAAGTGCAACCGGCGAGGAGAATAAGGTAAAGGAATATCCTAGATAATGTGTTACGAAGGAGCGGACCGAAAGGCAGGCGCGTACTTACATCTGCGGGTCAAAGATAGAGGCTTCTGGTTCCACGATTGAAACGGGTCCGCTGTATGACTGGACAGTCACGATCTGGGCAGGTCATCATCGTCAGTATTATGTCCCTACCATTATTTCAGAACGTGTGTTCAAACCTCGTTATTGCCGGTGGAGATCACCAGCGAGATCTGGAGCGTGAGGATTTGCTCCTTTAGGTCGGTGGTGAATTGCCATGGTTGGTTCAGCTTCTTGGTATTAGCTCTACAGTCGCGCAATACGAGAGAAAGAGTAATACCTGACGATCACGCCCAACAGTAGCACCGACTTTCAACGATGTGAAGTTCTTGACCGCGACCCCCTTGACCGGATCAATAAGCGATCCGCCGACATACCGAACGATGATTGGCTTCTCTTCGAAGTTGTGGATGTGCACATTGACCTTCGTCGGAACGCCATTGACAAGACGGACCCCGAGCTGCTGCGAGTCGTCGTTGACAAACTTGACAGAGGTGGTGACGTTCAGGTTCTTGGGCTTTCCATCGGGGATGACGTTGTTGCTGCTCCCAAAGAATTGGGCGGATGTGGCAACGGCGATGAGGAGCAGAAGGAGCGGAGATAGCAGGAACTTCATGATTGATGGAGATTGACCGGATGCGAGGGAGATTCGGTGATGCGATGTGATGTGAGATGAGACTGTAGATGATATTTTTGACGTTTGTGAGCATGGGGGCCAAGACGAGGCCTGTCTCGATTGGGTTCCATGTCCATGGACCCCCTTTGCCCGTCATTGCCACGCTCCCGAAGCACTAAGCTAAGGCTGTTCGATATGCGTTCGATATGCGCTCGATTATGCACTCAACAGAACTACCCATCGATCCTTCCATCTGTCTGGGTCGAATAGAATGTTCCACCGATAATTGGATATGTGAGCTACACGGTCAGCATGCGTTCTGGAGCCACGATATCCAAGGAGACACGTTGCTTCCATCCGATTCCATAAAGACACTTCAGATGATGCGCCAGGTGGCTACGGAAAGATACGCCAATGAATCAGGTGAATAAGGATACTCCGGAGTTAATATCTTGATTACTGAGTCTTTGTACAAACCACGCAAATAACATCTCGCTCCTAGTGTGGCTGTCAACCATTCGCGCCGTATATCAGAAAACCAAACAGGGAAGTATATACAGAAAAGCAACCCAGTCCAATTAATCCTCCCCTGGAACACTCAGAAGCCAAATACAAAGAAATCCCCGAAACGTATTAGAAAAGATAGACAGAAAAACCCAAATTATTACAACCGTGAAAGGGGATGCGATTGGCGGTGCAAGTGGGTACTAATCGAGCAGGATATATGCGCTACCAGTATAAACATTCCGACTTCAACCCCAAAACACCACAGACTGAAGGGCGCAGTAGCTAAACAACATCACAAGAAAAACCATATACAGCCCAAAATCCCAAATAATTACTGGTAACAAGAGTCGTATGACACATAATCATCGCGCTCCATTCAAAGAATCACAACAGGAACGTACCAAGACAGAAACGGAAGGTTCATTGTAAAGTATGTAACGCCAGTCCCTTCTAAAAGATAAAAGAAGGAAAGAGAAGGCCAGCAATACACTCACATACCCCAAACCAACCAGACACCAGCCAAAGTAGCAGTCAAAAGGACTATTCCCCATCCCGGCGCCGGTGCAGTCGAAGAACTTTGCTCCAGATGGAGCGCATATATGGACTGGTTGTTCGTCTTATTCCCGCCAGGGTCCTGGGAAAAGAAATAGATATCTCCAGCCTTTGGTTGAGCTGTCTGATCCGGTATCTTGCACACCGTATTCGCTGCTGCTGGATTGGAACATCTTGTTGCATGGTCTTTCAAACGTGCTTCGTCCGAAGAGTTGAAGTATGCTTTAACATACGACACAAGCATTTTCGCATCTTCTGTTGGAGGCCCGCCGGACCATAAAGGCTGACCATTCGACCAATGGGAGAGAACGATTTTGCCAGGTACTTTAGGTATGTACTTTTCTTCGACCATGTCAATAAGCCATTCGCCATCTCCGTAGAAACTGACAGCGCTTGGTTGCCAGTCTATGGTATTATTAGTATCGATTTATTCATTGAAAAATTCTAACTAATCAACATACCAAATCGATACTCATGAACGCCATCAGCAGGGTGAAAGGGTAGCGGAAAGATCTTGTACGTTGGAGTAAGCGATGCATCACCACCGTCTTTCATGCTGAGTACAGAATGAAGCACAAGATTGACCGGGGAGTATGTCTCGTTCATTTGTGCAGATAGAAACTCCATGTCGATCTCTTGGGTGTCGTTGAGATACCTGGACTCTTATCAGAATGCTATCAGAGATATCGCAACTAAAGCCCAACCCTACCAGAAGAAGGCGGCACATGTGCCATTGATAGCCGTGGTTTGAATTCCGGCTCTGAAGGTGCCATATAGCATGTCTGTTCTTGTAGAGTCCACTTCTGCAACACTGACATATTCGTCATTTTCCGCAGTTGTTCGAACCCACAGCTCAAGCCCTGGTTCGCCTCCCAAGATGCCAGTCGATGCGCTTCCTTCCTTGGAGGGATTGGATACAACATTCTTCAGCTCAGTTTGGCGGCCATATGGGCCCTTAGACTCCTTCTTTTCGACTTTCCACTTTTGAACAACCCAATCCGTATCGTCGGTAATGTTTTTCAAAGTTGTGAAGTCCGACTCTAGAACGTCAGTGAATACTGCGAATGCACCATCCGATGTGTTGTTAACTGAATAACCGCACTCGCAGTCGGCTGTATTTCATTGTCAGTACGCCCATAACGGCCCAACAAGCATTGGTATAGACATAGGTAACCACTAGCTAGCGGGAAACAACTCAAGGTCAACACATACCAAACGTTCCGAACGGTCCAAGCAACAATACAATTGCTGGCACGAGAATGCTAATAACTCGAGCAGCTAGCATGATGCGTATTACCTTGTTGCGATTTGTCTAGATTCGGGTTGCCCGCAACAACTTTTTGAACTCTATGCAGTTTCTTGAAGGAGTAAAAGGAACGACGGGAAATGAGCGAAATTCGGGTGTGAGAAGAAAGAAGTGTTGAAACGATCGAGGTTGGTCTGGTAGTTCTACCCACAAATTCAAAAGGAATGACTGAGGTGAGGTGGAGTGGGTAAGAAGCAATTCGACGTTGCCTGCTCTCGAAGCTTCAGAAGGACTGAAAGAAGGTGGGAAATGAGGACGATTCCTCAACAAAGGTTTCGCCGTATCCACACACGCACGATACTATGTCGAGAACCTGATACTAGTGCGACGTCCTTTTGACTTGGGAAAAGAGTATCTGTCCTTTCCCAATCCCTCTACCCCATCCCCCGTGGTCCGTTCCTGTGGAAAGCCGTTGAGAGAGTGCCAGTGTGGGTTCCGGAAGACGAGCGAATGTTTTTGTATCGTGAAACAAGACAAGCGAATGCAGGTATCCAATGTGGTAAGCAGCAAGAACACAGCTAAACGGAAATTTCGGCCATTTCACGACCAACTTAAGTAGTGAAAAACAATTGCGCGAGCGTAAGATGGAGGTGTACGAGAGGAGTGTAGCAGATGAACTGTGCACTACATGATGGAAGGAGAAGACAATCACGGATGTTTTGTTATGTTGTTATTGACGAGGATAACTTTATGGACTTGCAAAGGCTTTTTGCTTCTACACAGCTACAATGAATAGCTGGGTAAATGTAAAAGGCATGGAAGAGTGGTTGAAGCGAAGCGGTTCTGCCATGACAACACTGGCTGTGCCGCCAGGCGAGGTCATACACAACGGTCGAGATATTGCACCCATCACAACTAATGAATACTGCGGAAGCACGCAGAGTGGAGTCCGAACTTAATACATCAGTAGTGGAGCCCCGACCGTTTCTTATTCACAGCTTCGAGGTCCCCTGCCTATAAGCAATGTATCAGACCCGAACTCCATACCTCCTACACAGGCATTCATTATAATATTCGGTTCATTATGATCCCTTCATCATTCTGGAAGACCCCTCAGTTGAGTGCTCGATCATATCTACCCGCAGAGCGTCTGCCTCTACTTGATCTAGAGATGCATGTGCTCCAATGCTATTGCCGAATGTTATAGATTCGCTCTCGACTAATAACAGGAGTATGCTACCTTACTTAAGTACTTAAGTACCCGAGTAACTATGGTATAAAACCGTATAAACTATGTCTATCTGCATCTCCTTTCTAGTATAAATCCAATCTAGGTGCAACCAAAATAATGCCCATGAGCCCCGCCGATGTCAAATATGCTTCCTCCGTCCCAGTCTTCAAGGTTTGTACACATCATAACACGGGAGTCAACTAGAAATGTAGGCGAATTGAATATTGCCCCCTACTATAACTTCCGCAAATTCCTTCCGATGTGTAGGGACTCGGTGGGACTGTGAAGCCCTTCCAGACTCAAAGTCATTGGGAGAAGAGATGATGGATCGACGTTAGCATCCCGCCTAAGCCCTCGTGGACTGCACCGTTACCTGACTCTTCTGCTAATCCTAAACTCACATCCACTTTAGTAATTCAAATGCTTGAGGCTAGATCTGTGAAGCTTTGCTGTTTTTGCCCTCTGTCACGTCCGTGGACTCTGCATCAATCATTAAGTTAGGAGCAATCGTCACGGCAAACGGAGGGACTCCTGGCGTCCTGGGGCGGACAAAGCAGCGTAGCTTTCTTCCTCTGCAATTTCACCTTCAAACAGCGGAGTACTGCTCTCACTTGAGAATCATTGCACTTGCTTTGGGACTGCTTTGGACGCCTGTTGTTTGTAGTGATGATATCTACGTGAAATTGTGTAACTTTCAGCATTTCACGTGATGAGGCTCGTTTTGAGTTTACTTTCGCGTTTGAAGCTACTCCCACGTTCCATATTCACCTTCCATATACTCTAAACTTCACCATGAGCATATTGTGCGCGAGTAAGTCACTATTCATCTCATGTCCATTGTTGTGATAGGTATCTTACGAGTATTTCTAGTATCTGGCGAGGCACCGACTAATCCTGTCGCATCAACGAAGTCTGGTACGGTGTTCGAGAAACGATTAATTGAGGCCTATATTTCAGAGCATGGAAAAGATCCGGTCACCGGAGAGGAGCTCTCTACGGCCGATTTGATTGAGCTCAAGTGTAAGTAAATTCTACTTTGAGCAAGGCTTCTCTAATCCTCAGCAGCCGCGACCACTGTTCGGCCGCGACCACCAACTCTTACCTCTATCCCAGCGCTCCTCGCAACGTTCCAAAATGAGTGGGATGCCCTCGCTCTTGAAACACATACTCTCCGCCAGCAGCTGGCGCAAGTGCGACAAGAGTTGTCGACCGCGCTGTATCAGCACGATGCGGCTACGAGAGTCATCGCAAGACTACTGGTGGAGAGGGATGAAGCCCGAGATGCACTAAGCCATGTTACTGTGGGGGCTGGCACTTCTTCGGCGGCAAACGGTGAACAGATGGAAGTGGACGCGCCGCAGGTTCCTGAATACATTCAGGAGAAGGTGGCAGCCACCAAGGCTGAGTGCGTCGTTAAGGGTTTAAATATTATTGGGCGAGCTGTGCTGACTGATTCTTTAGGCTTTCTGCGGATCGAAAGAACCGTCCGATACCGGCGGACTGGGCGATAGGAGATACTGTTTCTTCATTCAAGACTACTTTGACTTCTGAGCCTCTTTATCCTGGCACCAAAGCACTTGCTCTAGATGCCACTGGAGATCTCGCACTTGTGGGGGGTGCAGAAGGCATTGCGGGCGTCTATTCAATTTCCCAACAACAACTTCTGACCCCCCTGAAGTCACAGGATGGTGCCTTGAATGATGTGGCGTGGGCTGGGAAGCATGCGCTTACAGCATCGAGCTCTGGAATTGTAAGGGTGTGGAACGAACAAGGCAACGACAGCACAGCGATTGCTGCTCATGCCGGAGAGGTTGTTGCATTGGCAATGCACCCTAGCAAGAGCATGGTGGCTTCAGCTGGAGCGGATAAGAGCTGGGTTCTGCACGATATTGATGCTGCCAAATCTGTTGTGCAGGTTTATGACCCAAGTAGTATGTCATCCCGCACCTCGTTTGATTCTAACTGCCATTCTGACGCGGTTCTCAGAGCTTAACTCAGCCCAATTCCACCCCGACGGACATCTCTTTGCTGTCGGTACATCATCAGAAGTCAAAGTTTTCGATGTTCGTTCCGCCAGCGTTGGAGCCACCCTAGGACCGCTCTCTGCCTCAGTGTCTTCTTTAAGTTTCTCCGAGAATGGTTACTGGCTTGCACTCTCTCTGCAAGGCCAAAGTACCGTGGAGATATGGGATTTGCGCAAGATGAAGGCAACAAAGAGCTTGGATATTAGCAGCAGAGTAGATCATGTTATATGGGACTATTCTGGTCAGTTCTTAGCTGCAGCAGGTCCAAGTGGTATCAGCGTGCAGCAATACATAAAAGAGGGGAAGAAATGGGTTGAGCCATTTAGGACTGCGGTGGCGGCAGTGGCGACGGCCTGGGGCCCTAGAGGAAGCAGATTGGTGTCGGTTAATAGTGAGGGTAACATCTCAGTTTTGGGGGCAACTGAGTGAAGCATTTCTTTTGACGAGCGATGTCTTTGGGTTTGTCCCATCTATTGTAGTTCTAGCCAGAAATAAGTAGTTACGCATTTTAGTTATCGTATGTTATCCCTTTCCTTTTGCCTTAATTTCTTCGGCCTCGTAATTACATGTATAGAATACGGTTGTTCTGTTCTGAGTTTGCGAGGCAGTTCTATACATGATCGAGAGGTGCAGTGTGTCAGTTCTTTTTCCGGCGCTCAATCGAGTTCATCAACTCACAAATATCGATCTGGCTTGGGTGGTCCAAAGTCCAGACTTTCAGACATGTCGCCTCATCCCATGACACCTGCCGCTCTCTCCTCGCTCACCCCATTTGTTTACCCTCTGCATTACCTATCCTTTTGCTGCGCGTACGTACTGGGTGCTCGTATGTGTGCTTAAGTATTTAATAGCCAAAGCTGGATGGTTCTTTTGCTTTAGACTTGTATTGGCGTTGTTATTGTTGTCGTTCCCTGAATCGTGAAGGGTGAGGAGCACAGCAGCCAACCCTCCCTGATACCCATACTGGTTCTATATACTGTTGCTTGTCTGTTCTGCTCTTACCCACCAAAAGCTAGTCGCCTCAGCGAAAGCCCAAAGCTTCCTCCATCATCCGCCTCACCTCACTTACCTTATCTACGTTGCCTTAGACTGCTCTTCCCTCCTCTTCCCTCCTCTTCCCTCCCCTCTCCCCTCTCCCCCCTCTCCCCTCTCCCCTCTCCCCTCTCGGACCTCTTCTTACCTATTCGTGTCCATTCACGTCCTTTTTCGATCGTTTTTTTTACAGTCATACCGAAGCGCGATCACTTCGCCCGAGGTTTGCAGCAACTGCAGCAGTACAACGAGCAACAATGTCGCAAGACCGACGGCCAATACAGCAACAGCGGATGATCCACCCTGTGTTTGAGGGCAACGGACCAGCTCGCAGAGTTAAAATTCAGGTTCGTTGCTGACTGACTACAGTCATTAAGTGTTGCTACCTATCTCTATCAATCCGGTGCTGAGGGGAGTTGCAAACCCGAGGGCGGGGAGGTGGTTGCTTATGTTGGGTCGTGGTTTCCTTGTCGCGATTAACTCACCTTCACCTTAACCTTCCCTCTTAACTTTTCTTCTACATACCCTACCTAGTTTGACGGCTAACGCTAGATAACTAACTTTACAATTAGAGGCCTCAAAGCCAGGCACCCGATGCCGTTCTCTCCTCCTCTTCCTCCCTCCCAGCCCGCTTCTCAACATCGTCATCCCCCAACCGCCTCAACTTCTCCTCAACCCTCCCAAACTCTTCTAGAACCTTGCCACATCACCACCAGTTCCACCAACATCACCACTACCAGCAGCACCACCACGCCCTGCATCACCACCACCACCACCACCCTCCCCCGCCTCCCCCGCCTCCTCCTCCCCCACCACCACCACCTCCTCCAGCTCTCCCTGTATTCCATCTACCACTGCCACCGCAACTGGTGGTCCCCGGACATCCCTTCTTCAGGCAAAACGTGGTGATATCACCACCAATACATCACCATCACCACCACCACTTATTCTCACCTCAAGATCAGCAGCACAGAGGGATGCCTTCACCAGTTCAAGTGATAGATTTAACGGGATCCTCTCCACCAACAGGACCTCCCTCTCGGCAACCCTCCCGGCAACCCCCTCGGCAACCTTCCCGCCAGGGTGGTTCTTCCGTGTCGAGGCCCTCCCGTCCCAGAGAAGTTATAGATGTCGATGCTTTGCCAGACTCTCCGCCTGTCAGAAATCAAAATGAGGATGAAGTCCAGATGTTATACACAAGGCCAGGACTCCCCAGACCACCTCCAAGGGGCCGATTTCAAGGACGGGAGATGCCGCGTCCAGTTGAACCACAAGCATTTCGAGCTCCGAACTATCTCCCCAGGGTTTTCCAGGATGGTGCTCAGGAAGATCCCATACTAGGGCATGGGGGAAGAATAGGGCAAAGAAGTCCTGATATGGGAGCCAATGTGGGCTTTTTTTACCCTCAGCCGCTAAGGGGATCAGTTGGTGGGAGCAGAGCAGGGGCTGGGAATCCCAATAACATGCTAAACCTTATGGTAGCATCACGAGCCCGTCGCTTTCACCACCAACCCAGTTTCCAACCTCCAAACTTAGATTATTCTATACAGGCACCAGGCATATTGAGACCAGATACCCCTCCTATCGATGCCGCTGCACTTAGGAATGTGGATTACAAGACGCCGCCACCACCAAGACAAGGCTTTACCAGGAGCCCCAAGGAAACAGACGTATTAGTGTGTGTACAATGTGATCAGGAGCTAGGGGTTGAATCAGAGGCACCAAAAGCCAGCGAAGTTTGGACTGGCAAATGTGGTCATGTGGGTGTCCTCTTATATTCCGTTTCTATAAATTCTTAACTAATCTCACTCAAGTGCTATTGTGGAGGCTGCGCAATGACTTTCCGTGCACCACCCGGTGGTGGGTCAACCTCGAAACGACCACGCAAAGCAAAAAAAGCCTGTGTGATTGAGGGGTGCACAACAAACCTGTCCGCCAAGACAGGAATGTTCAAGATTCACTTGTAATCACAACACGGACAGTATCCCAATGGCTATATTGTGCCAAAAACGAATCAATTCCAAATGATTTCTGTTGTCTTACAAATGTCGAGCTTTTCTAGATCTAGTTGGCAATCTTGCTGTTAACAGAAAGCCGCTGGTGCATCAATCCAGCTCTTTGTTGGACCGTCTCGTGTCTGTGATTTGTCTGTTGTTTCTTTATCTTTTCGGTGTATACTTACTGTCAGGGACTATATCTGAGCTGTTTCTCTTTGAGACTATCGGCAGCTGCTTTAATTTTTAGTCAGGCTTCTAGCATACAACTTTGGCGAGATTGCTCGTATATTTTTCCCTCTTGACTTCATTCTTAGGCGTTTTTTTCTCTTCTTTTCAGCGGCTTGTGTCATGTGAAATCATCGGGCAAAATACGGGGGGCGTTCGGGGTAGTACTAGTTGGGGTTCTTTTTCCTCGCAGTCAATAGAAGAAGGGATAGGGTGGGCTCGTCAGTTTATGTGTTCTGTTGATAACTTTCTTTGGCGTAAGTTCGTCCCTGTTGTATAAACTGGAGGACGGCTACTTGTATTTTTTTGTTTGTTTCTGTCCAATGTGAGGGTTCTTTAGCTGATGTCTTTGTCTCGTTGTATAGTCTCGTTGACGCATTCTTGGGACTACTGTTTCTGTTCTACGTTTTATGGCGTTTGGAGGAGGCAAGGAATGGGGGCTGGCTAGCATATTTTTTTTAATCATGGTTGTTAAACACCCTCCGGTACCAAGGAACGAACGTATACGGCTTGGTGCCGAGTACCTATACTGTTGGCAATTATCGTTGTCCGATGGAAAAGCGTGATTTGCTGACTGGACAAGTGAGATTTCATGATACAGATTTTGGCGGACTTTCCCTCTGGCAAACTGGTGTTGCAAGACAAAAGCATGACAAGGCACAGGGAAACAGGCGGTCGTCTACAACTGTGGGTGATATACTGGTGGTGGTCGTCTGTCCATCGTAAATTGCTGAACTCAATGCTTTCTTTCTCAGACACTCTCTCCGCTGGTTATATCAATCGAAATAATCACCAGGTTGAGTGTCGCTCGATCCCAGTGGCTGAATTCACAAGTTAGCTGCAGGCGCAGGTTTCCTTACATCCTGTCACTCGGTGCAGTATCCTTTGGGCAAAAGGTCTTGCTTTGTACTATTTAGCGAGAGGGGGTGAGCCATTTTTGCTTGCCAGTATTCAGCTCCTAATCTTACCGGGAGAGCTTAGGATGTATGCTCCCCTCATCGGCAGCCTGATGCCTACATAGGCCGTCAGCCGGTTCAAGGCAATCAATCGTGAGTCTCTAGCCATAGTGAAGTGTGTATGCCGCATGTAAAGTGCTTTGCATCCGTTTTGGAAGCCCGGGCCGGTGTCTACTTGACAAAACTTGAGGCGTTTCGATTCATCGATAACTACTACACATAGTCCATCTGCCCATCACACCCACCTCTGTCCGAATTTCCAGCCAGACAGGTCGCAGCAACGTCAATCTACTAGTATCAGAACGTATATAGTTATAACACAGCAGCAACATACTTGTTCAAGAACTGTAATGTGAATTTGGGGTGCGAAGCGGACAAGCAGCCCAGCGGCACAGATTGTCGTGCAAGCTGACACGTCCGAGAAATTCGAGACAAAAAAGGGCCTAAATAATGGGAACAGAGGCCCGATTAACGGCGCCAATCACCTTAAAATGGGGTCATTTCCGCCAGGACACCATTAGGTAGAGCAAAAAGGGAGAGCACCTTAGCGAAGTAAAGTGAGTGTCGACAAAGCCCGGAAGAGGGGATTGTGCCCCGATTTTCGGATCCTCGTTTTCACCAGACGCGTAATTCGAACACCAGCACCATTCCAGCACTCCAATGATGTCCCGAGCGTTAAGGGTGCGTCCAATAATATCCAACAAGTGTTGGGCGTTAGATCAGCTAGTCGAGTGATATTTTGTTATGGGCCGCAAGCAAGACTCACAGCGAGGTCATGTGGCGGCTTAAGGTCAAGATGTCTTACAATCTTGGCGGTGGCCGATCACCTCATCTCTGCGATTGTTATTGCTTCTTCTCCTTGTTCTACCATACCCCATCTCTCACTGTCTTTTACACCACTTGCTACTACTTGCTGCTTTTGCGTAACACCTTCAACCTCCTCACCGATTCTGTTTGAGTGATCCACTGTTCCTGAGAGTAGTGGCATCTGAGTGTCCAACTCCCACGTACCATGACATTCCTCATCCTCACTCGACACCTACCTCCACTATACTACCTTCTTCTCAATTCTCCTACTACCTCTCTCACCACCGGTATGTGAGTCACAAACCCTTTCAACCCCATCTCACAGCGTATTCTGATTCGATTTTACAGTGCGCTGTCCTGTGCAACATATTCAAGAACACATTGTGCAGCATACTATATAGACTTTCAGACATGGCTGCCACTTGCACGAGCAAAACTCCTGCCAGATTCCAATTTAACAATCCTGCTCTCCCACACCGGGAAAAATGACCATGCGCGACGCGCAGCTCATAGAGAAGCTGTTTTTCGGACGGTATTGCTCCCAAGTACACTCTCAAGTACGCTCCCATATACACTCCGAGTACACTCCCGTGTGCACTCGATTGCACACTCCCAGCCTGCTTGACTGTACGCTATCAAGTACACTCCCAAGTACGCTCCTGATTGCACTCAATTGCAGACTCCCAGCCTGCTTGACTGTATGCTCCCAAGTACACTCCGAAGAAGTGCTCTTGAGTGCAGATTATCAAGCACGCTTGGATGCAGAGACTCGCTGAGTAGCAGCCGCCAGGGTAAGGCGGGCGCTATATGGCAGGCGGATGTGGCGGGCAGGTGTGGCGGACAGGTGTGATGGGTGGCGTGTGGAGGGCGGAGTATGGTGGCCGAAATCATGACGTCGGTCGATTTCATGGTCTGAACATTATCTTTAGCGCGCCCACCACGACAGGATCTCACGATGTCTCATGGACATGGTATTGACAATTGCAGCCTTAGATTCTGCAGCAAGGTAGACAATTGAATCTTGGGGAGAGCAGATCTCCGACTCAGTATTTCCAGCGGAATCTGCAGCCCGATTCCCATCGATTTTGGACGTATGCATATGCATATGCACCTGGGGCTGCTCATACTGTACGATGGTGATGGTGGCGGTGACGGTGATAGTCACGGTACCGGAAGCACTTAGACAAGTAAGTTAGCTATGTCAACATCAAAGCTTCCCGTGGAAAACGCTACTCCTCCCGAAGCGCGGCTCTCTCAAGCGCGGCTCTCTCAAGCGCGGCTCTCTCAAGCAGGCTCTCAAGCAGGTTCTCAAGCGGGCTCAAGCGGGCTCAAGCGGGCTCTCAATAATAGTGTGAACGTGTACAGTAACAGCGAAGACTGCCGGCAGTAAAGACTGGCTGAGGTCAATCAACTACCAGCCGTATATAGTTCCATAGGCCCACGTACATATGTCTATGGACAGACTATAGACTACTATGGACTGCGCGTAGCGCAGTCTATAGTCGATTTGCACTTTCGCTGATGCACTTCCAAAAGACCCAGGACGGAAGTGGTATTAGGAATGCTTGTTCAGCTACCTTTTAATGAATCCACCGTTGCCGCGTCTGACGCTTTCACTCCTCGAAGCCATGCTACCCAGAGGCGATATACTTCACCAGACACTTCGTCAAGATGCCACTGTCAACGGCCTGTACCTAGCCATACTCAGCCTATTCCAAGTCTGCATCTCAAACATGCCGCATCAGTCAACCATTCTGCTCAGATTGTCTTGAGTTTTCTACAGCCAGGCGTCCAGGCCATGCATATGACAGTACCCGATCCGGTTATGATGCCTGCGGCCATTTGCTACCAGATAATTTTCTTGGAAAAGATCAAATGCGGAGGTATCAGAAAGTTGGAGGCAATTTCCGTTGGTTGCAGCCTAATGGGTACGACAACGAAGGAAAGGCAGGATGCAGAAGCAACATGGCTGAGATATCTGGTGGCGAATTTTTTTTTTTCAGGGGACAGCACTTCAAGCCAAGGATTTACTACGAGGAAGTCGCAGAAACGACTATATTAAGTTGGTTGAGAAATGATCTACATAGCCGAAAGTTAGATTAGATAAGTTATGCCTTCCAACCTCGTTGTTTGACTCTACCGGAAGCCGTGACGATTCCACCTTGCCCTCCTTGCAGGGACCGAGCGGTAATGATGCTGAAAGCCCATCGGAAAATTTCCCAGCTGGTGAGGCAGGGCAATACAATACAATACTTAACCTTATCAGAAGGCAGTCTAGTAACCCTCAGGACTGCCTCCTCCTCCTACCATCCTGCCAATGATTTCACCTGTCCAGCAATGGATTAGTCCGGACCGGGACCGCCCAGTACAGTTCAGTCCAGTCCGAGCACTTTTCTGGACCGGGATGGGATCAGTTTGAGATTCTGCCGAACCAGGATGGGCTTGGTCTAGACCAGTCCTATGGCTATATCCAGGGCTAGGTTTATATTTGCTGTTTTTGGCTTTGAAATTGGAGAAATATACCCGATTGCACCGAATATCTAGATAGAACTGCTATAGTACACCTCAGACTGTGGGTTTGGCTGCGGGTGTTCAAAAAAAGTGGGGATGAAACTTGTTTTTAGTAGTCTCTCGCGAGGGACTTTACCCAATCTAGACAAAAATTCTGAGTTAATATGGACTGGTCCACGACCGGATCGTCCAGTGTAGGACTGCCAGTCTGTGGCTTGGTCTGGTCTGCCCTCGCCGCTGGACCAGATCGTACTGAGCTCTACCTCAGACTGAGATTGTCTGGACTGGGGAATTATTGCATCCCGCCGAGCTGCATACGCTGAGCTTATGGGGATTTTGCTAATCCGAGGATTGGTGGTACACAATATTGCTATATGGACAAGCAGCCTTGATGTGTATGCAAGAGAGGTGGTTGGTTCTCCTATAAATTTTATATATCTTAGAGTAAATGATTTCTGGCTATCCCAGGAGCGAGAGCTAATCCCGCTCGTCTTTGTGTCTGAGCCGGTGAAAGGATCTACGAACTTATATTTGCCATACGCCGTTCTCCTACATGACTCGAAAAGACTTTTACATGTTTTTGATCCAGTCGGTAGCGGCATTTGCATTGGAATATGGAGCTTAAAATTAACAGAAGGGTTGGTGGATATTTTATGCGAAAGTTTTGATTTGTATTCATGAGTATTGCTGTTCATGAGTTCATGGATTATTCAAGTTATACTTTAGATGCCAGAGGCTGTGGAATTATGCTAGTTATAATATTGGATCAATGTTGAGAACTGGAAGTTGGTCCTTATTTTAGGGTGTCTTGTATTCTAGGAATTTATCATGTTGACTGCTTGAAGCGGTCCTCAAAACCGGACCCCCAAGTTGTTGCGGCTCCAACCGCCATCGTGATCGTGCAAGCCAATACCATACCACGCCACGACCAAAAAAAAGAGGTCCAGAAAATAGGTACCAGGGCCCACTTTTTAATCCGAATTCCTAAAAACGGGTTCGTTTTGTCAGAACATCGTTTGGTCGAGTATAAGTAAAGCTCCCAATAAAAGATATCCTGGGGTTAAGATCTCGTACCACAGATCCGGGAAAGCGGACACCCGCACGGACTATTACCCCCAGAAGATGTGTCAGGCATCACTAACCGGTTTTGGGACCCAGGTTAAGCGCTGAGACATCAAGTATGCCCTGAGAGGATATTTCCTTAGGGACATGAAACCCTTGCAGCCACATCCACCACAGGGGTGATCAATATTTCCATAGTTTAGTGCTATACAGATAAAGGACCCACATAGGTTTATTTACCGTCCGAGTTTGTGTACCGTATGAGTACGGAGGGCGCCAACTATCGGACTCTATCGTGTGTAGGAAATACTCACTATTTGAGAGTGCAAGTTGTGCCTAGGACTTCCGATAATTACTCTATTACTTCACAACCCATTTCCGATCGAGCGCGGTTTGGCATCGCCACCAGACACTGACTCGGTGCAATGCCATATCTTCGACTGCCCTGATTTCAGCTCATACATGCACTACAATTAAATTATATTTCTACAGACTAAAAAGTATTTCAAACAGCAATCTATTCCACCCACCCTGCGTCATTATCAAAACTGGTTCATCCCCTTCCCCATACCTATGCCCAAGGAGTCGGGTTCCCGCAACTCAAACGCCGCACGATCATCGTGTTGTCTCCAGAACCGCCTTTCCCCGCGGATCGCGCGTATAAACCACGATGGGTTATGGTTGAACTCTGTCTTATCTATTTCCCCTCTTGCGTCAGTAACCACTTTTTGTTTCTTGGGGGACAGTGAGTAATATTACAAGACCAGTATTCCTTCGAATCCTCATCGATGGGGATTATTTTCCCATTACTGAGTTTCTTCAGGATCCAGGCCAGACTGTTTAGGATGACGTAGGTTATCACGCCTCTTTTTTGTGTCAGTCTGCGTTCGGGTTCGGGGATGAGAGAAGACCCACGCAATAAGCCCATATGCAATGCTGTATGAAAATGGGATAAAGGATAGCGTGATAAAGGCTGGTATCGAGTCCCCGGGATATCGCCAGTTTATAGCCAGCGTTGCCCGCATCATCATACATCCAACCATGATCAGTGCACCCCCAGTTGCCCATGGCGGGATGGAAGCAAACACCGGCGCGAAGAAGATGGAGACGAAGAAGCATAGTGCTGTCGTCATCGAGGTGAGACCAGTTCTCCCTCCCTCCATAATACCAGCTCCACTCTCGATGTATGCCACCGAAGGTGAGACGCCAAACAACGCTCCAACCGAGATTGCGGCGGCGTCGGTACAGTATGCCAACGTCGATCTATCGAAATCACCCGTTTCAGGGTTGACGGCGCCAGAGAAGCGGGCCATGCTGTATAGAGTTCCCGTGCAATCCAAGATATCAACGTAGAGAAGGGTGAGGATTATCAGTGCGAACCGGCTGCCCACGCCGGAAAGATCCCACTGCAGCACTCCGAGTGTTTTCTCGAGTGGGTGGAAGGCGGCGATGGTTTTGAAGTACTCGAAGCGCTCGTTTCCTTGGGAGTTGTACGGGAAATAGGTGAAGTCTGTGCCTCGGGGCCAGGAAATGGCGGATACCACGATGATGCCGACTACCATTGCGCTTTTGACTCGGTACATCATGAGGATGGCAGTGAGGATGACGCCACACATGAAGCCCATCCATGCCTACGTTCTCCATCAGTGAGTGAGACTTGGGAGAAGCAGGAAATACATACGGTGGGGTTCTGCATTTCGTGGCTTCTGCACACACCAAACTCGTCTTTGTATTCGTCCTTACAGCCAGCAAGAGTCAGCGGGATTGTGGGCGAGCCGGTGATTAGGCCAATGCCCGATTGATACCCCAGGCCGACGAGAGTCAGGAACATGCCGATTCCCGCTCCACAGGCAATCTTGATGGAAGAGGGAATGACCTGGGCCAGCCATTGTCGGAGTCCAAGGATGGAGAGAACGATGAAGATCAAGCCTTCGACGAACACGGCTGTCAAAGCCAGCTGGTATGAAACCGAGCCGCTGCCATTGATGCCGACGACCTGGTAGGCAAAGTAAGCATTTAAGCCCATTCCGGGGCTGCAAGGGTCAGTATTGTGAAGATGTAGAGATGGTATGGTATACAAACGCTATGGCAACGGGGAGATTCGTCAATAATCCCATGAAAAACGAACCAAGTGCTGTTACTACTGCTGTGGCTGTGACCATATCCTTTTTTACAACTGCACCACGGGTGTCAGCGACAATCTGTAGAAATCCTCTGAATAGCGTACCAAATACACAGGATTGATATTCTTCCGTCTGAAAGTAATCCATATCGCCGAGATGGCCGTCAACACATGGCCCCCCGGTCTCGGACAATATCGCTGCCTACGCCGAACCGTTAGACAATCGAGCCATTCACTTCGTAATGGAGAACCCAGAACCCACGTTGGCAGCAATAACATAACACTACCCGGACACCCTACGTCAGCCTGCAACACTCTAGACCGAAGCATCCATTGAAAGTAGCAGACCATCGTCATAAATGTACTAAGCCCCGCCCTGATCTCCACCGAAAACCGTGTATCCGGCCAAGATTTGTACTGTTTTGTTTCGGTCAGCAACCCCCCCTCCGGAAGCTCATCGAGTGCACTTACATGACCCGAACCCTCCAGCCTAAAGAACCAGCCCACCGGCGAGGCCGCAACAGCATTATCAAAACTCCTCAAAAACCCCATACCAAAGCTAAATCAACAATCACAGCACCACGGGTGGGCGAGGGAGAACCACATGAGATATATGGATGGCCCGGTCCCATAGAATGGTAAAAAAAAAAGGGTGAATATCGGATGAGTGGAGAGTGCATTCGGCCTTGATACTCGGTATGTACAACATGTAGAAGTTGAACATCTGCAAGATAATCTCCGTATCAAGCACGTTTCAGCTACTCAGAAGCCTTGGGACGTTCCCGGGACTTGGTGTACTCCAGATAGGCAGGTTACATCACTACGGATGGTGTGGAGATACCTAGGTTGAGCGAAAACCCAAGTGGCGATCTTCTGTCATTGTGTTTCGCGTATGGCCGAGGCATGTCATACCTTAGATGCCGTTGCATACCACGCGGAGACACCGAGAGAACATTCTGTGTGTATACCCGTTTTGTAGGATAACCCTGTAATGGGTACCTTGCAGCTGAGCTTCAGCATGGATTGTCTGATGCAACACTGGGGCAGGGAAAAAGAACTCGGGCACCCCATTTCTGGCAGAATTATTCACATAATTACCAAAACACCTAGCGCAAAATTGAGTACAGGCAATTGCTATTAGTGTCTCCTCCCCAGTCATTTCTCGGTTTGAGGTGTTCGAGTTCTTTCTCCCTGCCCCGGATACTTCTTCGGGAGGTCGGCAGGGGTACTCGGGGCAGGCAATAAAGATCCGGACGCACCTGTTCTCGCAGTAACCACACGGATCTGGCAATAGTTGAGAGCGCCACATGCAACTTTGGGTAAGACATGGTTTGAATCTCACCAGAAACAGCATAGTAGGTGCGCACTCACAACAAGGTCCATTACCCAAAAAGGTGTGTCCGAATCTTTATTGCCTGCTCCAAGTGCTTAAGTAGTTTTGATCTTAGCAGCTAGAAGATCTATCCCCTAACCCATTAATTATTAAATGCCAATAAAAGGGGTGAGGTTTTTGAGATGATTGTGATACCGGGACTTTTGTCTCCGTCTGGTACCGTTGTTTGACCGCTCTGCTTCACCGATCATACTGTTCAGCTTAAAGAATTACCCCCTTACCGAGGCAGCACTTACCGTATAGGGGGTACGATAAAAGTGCTAATCTTTATAAAACTAAAATCTGGCTATCATCCTTAGAGAAGCATCCTAAACGCCATACAGAATCATTCCCTAAGGCTTCCATAAGCCATATACAGAAATTTTAGTTTTATGAGGGTTTTAACATTTATCGAACCTCCTATAGGGTAAGTACTTTCTGCGACAGTAGCTTCCTGTCCTGGCAAGAGTACTGTAGAAATATCAGGACTCGAAAACGGCACCTGGGACCCCAAGCCGATTATCTATAAGAAGGCGCATTCTCACAGGATTTCCAGCATGAGCTCTCCAACGAATCCAGATTCCTTTTAATTTCTCGGAATCTGTCCTCGTCTCTACCATTCTTATAGCCCTTCAAAGAATCCGTCGCTGATGCCCACGCAAAGGATCTCAGCAGATCACTATATAACGGCAGCTATGGCACTCGCCGATCATAAAATGACCCCAACTTGAATACATACGTAGGTGCTACTAAAGATGATATCAAGAGTGCTATGAAGAAACGTGACAAGTAGGACAGCTCCAATGTTCGTTTCCACCTCTAAGTTAACAAATGGAGGTATTGTCGGAAGGTCAAACAGGATCCAAAAATCCTCCTGCCAGTGGCAAGAGGGGTCCCAGACTAGTTTGAGAGTTTCTTGCTGTAGCTCTTAGATAATAGTCGGATGAACCGACAGAGCTCTCTGATAACGAGGTGGAAATACGTGAGATTGGCCTACAAAGATCAAACCTGTATGACGCTGGATGCAAAGTTGCCGCTCGAGATTACAAATTTTGGTATCTATGAGCGCGGCGTTTACTATTAGTTAGTTGTGAAGTGAATAGAGGCTAGATATAAGTAGAGATGTTTTAGCAATGTTTTAACTATTAGATATGACCCTTGTTCCCTGCGCCAGCGAAACACCAATGTTACCTACACCTATCAAGATAACTCTGAGAGAGTGACTCTAGTATTTCTTCTCTGAATTCGGATGCCTCTTTGTCTCCTCCAACCCAGAAGTGAAATAATGCTTCATCAAAGTGTATCACAAAAAATCACCCGCCACCCTTCTCCGCCTTCACCTCGTTTTGCTCCAATCCTGCACCGATGGGCTTTACACAAAGCATGGAACTAAATTCATAAAGCTCTCAAGAGCTCGTACATATAGCAGCTGTGATCTTTAGCTTGTTTTTCACAGGTGAACTGTTTCAGACCATATGGATAATACTAACCGGTATGTTGCAAAGTAGCGGGGCGATAACAGAGTGGAGGATGAAGACTGTGACAACGCAACAGATGGAGAGGATTCTCAGGACGCTGCTGAAGGACGCTGCGGTTGGATAGAGGTGATGTAGAAGAGTTGAAGTGCTGGATAGGTATTGTTCGTCTACCTGCGATACGGGATTACTGGGCTTCTGATGAGCGCATGCCTCGCCGCTACCACCAGATACGGATGACCCTTGAGCAGATCAAGAGATGCTTTCATATACCAGACCCAGATATGGAACCGGAGGATTCAGAACCTTTCACGTGGCATCATAAGGCCGAATCGCTCTTCACTCAACTCCGCTACGCGAGCCATCGCTACTGTATGCCGTCGTCCAACATATATATCGACGAAGCCATGGTCCGGTTACAGGTCGTTCTCGGAACATTGTAAAGATGCCTATTCAGCTGAGGTACAGCCCGTGAATGGCACATCCAACGCACGAATGAACGGTCTCAATCCCACCCGTAGCCTTCTCGATAAAATCCAAATCTGCGGAATGAATCTTGAGCCCCTTCTCTAGGTCCATTTTCTGATTCTCCCGGGTAAAACAGGATGCTTCTTTTGAAATATCGATTGCCGTCTTCGCAGTTAAGAATTCAGGAGCTACTACTCCTCTAACGACATTCTTTAAGAACTTAGCTCTGAATCTTTTGCTTCCTTAGCGTGTATTACTAGAAGCTATCCCATTATCACACAAAATTAGGTAAGTAGATAAGCAGTAAGAGGCTTGACGGGGAGTTCCCCTAGCCAAATAGTGTCACTTTGAAATACACCACGCGCCGGCCCGCAGAACCACCTGTGATTACAATATTGAATTTCTCATCCGTTCATCAAATATCACCCAACGCGTTCTATGTATAGTACTGTGAGTCAAATACCCATCAACCCTTACAACACCGAAACCCCCGACAACGCCATCTTCAAATCATTAACAAATAAACAAAACTCCATAAGAAAAACTAGAAACTCTGTCCCACAAAATCCAAACCCGATGCAAAAGAGTAATGCGGCTGAAAGTCGAATACTTGGGTATGTATGCCACTGAAAAGATGCGCCATTTCGTCCATAGGAAGATTCGAGTCTGTCTGGGTGGCTCCAGGGGATTCTCGTCGAAATTGCGCTTTCCTGCAAAGAAATGCTTCACCACTCCCTCTCCGTAGCCCCCTTCAGATCATCAACTCCTAGCAAATCCACCCCTAGCTTTACCAGCTGTCCCCAAACATCGTTCCTCACACTGATAGGCCAGTTTGGTGTACCCCAATACCTAACTCCGATTCCCCTCTCATGTGCTTCCCTCACATGTACCATCACTGTCTCCTTCATCTCTTTAGTCATCCCCCCACTTCCCCAAAACACTCTCCCGACATCCTTCTTGAAGTCTGCCGTCGCCATTAGGGAGTTGCTAGTGTTGTACTTTCCGCTTCTCAAGTCCTTCAACGGAGCATCATAAAAATAATCACGATACTTTTGTTTCAGCATGAGGTCGAACGGCGCATTCCCCGTCAGATGCACCGTCACTACTCCGCGGACCAAATCAGTGCTGTTCCAATGCGTCAGGTAGTTCCGGGGCGTTCGGAGAGGCTTGAGTTGGTCTATTATAACCGGGAGCGTAGATGCCCCAGGTGTCTTTAAATCGATATAGAGATTCAGCGTTTGCTTTCGATCCATGTCGAAGACACCCCGTAACTCGCGGTCCCCCGGCTTCTTGAACCCGGGAATCTCGACCTCTTGGTTCATGCTGCCTAGCACCTCCAGGATCGGCCCGATATAGAGATTCTTCAGAGTTCGATTCCGTGTCAGGCTCGCTGTATCGTGTCCCACATAGAGTTCCCCGGAGTATTCCCACACATCAGCTTCAACAGAGACGGCGCCGGCGGCTAGCGCTGAGTAGAACGGTATTCGCCGCCAATAATCATTGTGCGAGTGAACGGGTACCGGGCGAATGTCGCGCGTCTTGGCGGTGGGGTAGATTTTGCCCCAGTATGTAGAGGCAGGAAAGTTCCATGTGCGAAGGATATCGGGAGAATGGAAGGCTATTTGAAGGCCTTTGGTGATGCATCTGGCACGGCTGTTAGCGGCGGGGACATGGCTATATTTAGGGCGAGGCGACGGACGTCAGTGTGAGCACAAAAAGGAAAACACGGACAGCTATTCGGCCTAGGTATCGATGCTGTACATTTCGGAAAGGCTTTGAAGCAGACATCGGAGGGATGGTTGATACTGAAGGTTGGGTGAGATGCTCTGCCGCTTTAACGGAATTGAGGTTCCATGCGAGAAAGAAATAATAAACGCAGCTACGCAGGAGGGAGAGAGGGGGAGAGGAGAAAACAAACAGAAGCAGGATCAGGCGGTCGAGGTGGGTTATCTATTATCCCCACCCCAGCGAGTGTTGCGTGGTTCAAGGTTGGGGTGTGCCAAGAAGGGACTAGGTATGACATTTCTCTGCACCTAGAATCTCGTTCTGCATCTCGAACAAAGCAAAGAGCGAACGAGCCCGCCAATCAGCTTCGGCGGCTCTGCACGACCTGGCTTTGGAGCTGAACGACGTCTTCACCAGTGGTAGAGTTTTTTCAAGCCAAAACGGCGTCGACCTGATGCGGTATGTGGATCCATGGGAGCGTACCATACGAAATGAGAGATCCATTTGTTTCTGAGCGCAATTAGGCGGTTGTAGTTTTGGTAGCGATGAAAGGTAGATGTCGGGGCGCTATTTTGGCTACGTGTAACCACCGCTTAAATCAGCCGCGCCTCCGGGGCACAATTGGTCGAGCAGACCACACCCCAGGTTGTGTACCACCGTCCTGAGGCAATGGGCCGTATTGCAGGGCCTTACGAGGACTACTATGCTACAAGCAATTAGGATTGAATCACCTGTGTTTGAGGAGTTTAGCTCTCCCGCCGGTAAAGGTCGGGCGGCCGCGGGGAATTGATGAGAAAACTACCGCCAAATCGAGCGCTTAAGGCCTTCTGAGCAATATTCTGGAAAATATATCTCAAGCAGGGTGTTTTTTCAGAATCGTGACTCTGCCTTGCAAAATGAAGGCGAAACGAATCGCGAGCAAACGCCGACAACTGGCATGAGTGAAACCACACGACGGATCCCCGGGAGTTACGTAGATGTATGAGGTCTTCTAGCCTACTATACTTAGCCCAGCCCCTTCCAATATACGTACGACGATGTACACTTTCGCCCCTTGTAGAGAATTCACCGGGCATGTCTCAGTTTTTTTCCACAGACTGGGACTACAACTAAGCTTTGTTAGTCTTTGTTAGCTTGCAGTAGCGTAGGTGGCGTCTCTAGACTGAAGCTGCCAGAGAGTCGGCGATTGAGACGTGATGTGTCGGACGCGACGCTGAATTGGCTCTCTTCTATGGGCTCTTTGAGGTGTGCCTTGCTCATTCACCTCGAGTATCGTATAATCTCTGGAATAAGCTGCACCTGGGAATAAGCCGTAAGCAGAGTTCAGCCGTCGCTTTCCCCTCTCTGACAGACAGCATTGTCTTGAAGTGAATTTACGGCTGAATTCATCAATTAATGCTTGGTTGACTGATGAATACGCTGCGTGGCTTGTTAACGAGATTATACAGTACTTCTAGTGAAGCAGTTACCGCCTTATGCAGTTGATAGACACAAAGAACCGAGGCTGTCCCTCAATCCTAAACAATATTCGAACGTTTGAGCTCTTGCTAATTACAGAAAGGAAAGACGAGAGCTCGCAATCAACCAATTGGATGGAAGTTTTTTGACTTGAGAGTTGGGCATCTCAACACCTGAACTCGTATTTTGAAACTGGAAGCTTGTGATCACCGGTGAACTACCATACGCAGATTCACTCTGCCTCATGTTCTTATATGGCGTAGTGCAATACTTCCCGTCGCACCACAGGGCGAATTCTATGAGAGTAGAAGTCGGTTAGAAAAAGTTTGCTTCTCATGGCTTAGGTACTTGGGGAAATGTTTCTAGTGGCTGTTGCGGTTTGGGTTCCATCAACAGTATTCAGCTAGAGGTGAGAAGTTGTCGCAGAGCTGAACTAAATGTGAGTGGTACTTAGCTGGGTATGTTTTGCTCTAAAGCCCCGCGAAGTTAAACCACAAGTTCATTTAGTACCTTCAACGCGAAGTTTACCAGGCAAAAGATCTGTTCTATTGTAGTTCTAACACTTCTCAACAGAAGATTTTCCATAGAAAGGGGGTGCCGATCCCCGACCCAAACCGTTAGAATCTAACGTCATTTTCATAAACCGCACTGTCTTCTTTATGACTGTATTGCATGATACCAAACTGACAAGGAGAACTTAGAACGATGGATTAGATCTAATTCGGTCTGAAAACTCATGACGGGAGATGGATACCTAGATCTACGGTCTGTACTCTTGCTATCCTGCACGCTGAGATCACTGGAATGCCTAGTACGTACATCGGAATAAGGCTGTTTTGATGTATTCATGCCATGAGGCGCAGAAGCATAGGGTACTCCACCTGTTTCAGCGTTACAGCCTACTCAGTCCAATGGGCTATGATCATCCAGCCAACAGTCACCTTTTCCTGCCAGAGAGGGGTTTTCAAACGCCCCCAATCCGTGTAGTACCCTTCAAAGGACAAACGGAAAGCCAACAACAGCAGCGTCCCGCCAGCAAACTATTGGTCAGATATTAGCAAACCCCACTTTAAAAAGTATACTCTACTCGCATGGCAACCAGATAAGTGCCTTTGTAAACTATTGTTTCGTCAGTTGCAAACCCCCGCGTAAGCGAGCATGCTTTCAACACCTTATCCTAGCCATTCGCTGTATTGGCCTCTATCGGTATGGACAGACACCACCACCACCTAGGCCTACACACAATTGCTGTTGATTCGTCCTAAAACGAGCAGAGTCTTTCACATGACAGTAATTGAGCCTTGCACACCCTACACTCCAGAGTATCTCATGCAAAGCCCACCCACCGGTGAGTTCACCCACCCCAACATTCATTAACCTGGGTTAGGGTTTCCCCACCTGGGCGAAGCTTAGCACGAACAAGCTTCTTACACGCTTGCCGCAGCCGCAGGTACTAGTCTCCGTTGAAGCTTAGCTCTCCCATGTTTTTTTTCTTCGTCCCATGCATACTAATCACATAAACCCTGTCACCCAATCGCAAATTCACTCCTAATTAACAGCTAACTACTATGTTTATCTCACAGGACTCGTCATCGAGACGCGTACGCAACAAACCCTCCCATGTCAAGGCGCAGAGAGTTGCATTGCGGAGTAATCCTCAGAGTTCCCGAATACTGATCCTTCAAAACAATAGATGTGTTGGGGATTCGCCAGTTGGTGTCCTGGTCTGCGTGAGAATTGACGCAATGATATGCAAAGTTAGCACAAGCTATGGAAGAGGTTGTGGCACGCAGATATTAATCATTTTATCAAGGGCGGAGCTCGCTTCTTCTATCCAAATTTCGAATTCAATAACACCCATTTCTGCTTTGTATTTAGGAGCTGTATACAAACCCAAACTGGAATCCGTGCTAAAACCTCAAAGGAAACAACAGGAATGACCATCCGGAAAAGACACAAACCCTTTCAAACAACAAGCCTCCCACAAACCCCGTTTGCCGCATACGTATGATCAAGTAAGAAATAGCAAATGCAAGTAAAGAACGGGAATAGCAATATCCGTTTCGCCCGTTTCGGTCCCCAAAGAAAAATGACCACAAAGTACTGGATAATGTATGAAAGCCAAATGGGGAAAAGACAAGAAACAAATCGAGAAAAATTGGAAAGCAAAAGAAAACACACTTAATGTTACACCTACCTCATCCGAACGAAGCTGGTCACACCTACACGTCTAGCCTTAGACGAACAATCTCCATGAAACTTCCGGCAGTCAATTTTCCGTCTGTCGATTCGTTAAGCCATCTGTGCGGTTTGAGCGGTTTGAACGGTCTGAACGGTCTGAGTGGTTTGCGCGATCTGCGCCTCAACGCGTTGCCTCTTCTCTTCCGAACCTCCGGAGCCTTGTGCTTCTGCGATCCTTTTCCTGGGAGCACTGGCAGCTGTCAACTTGGGAGATGTGTTAGCATTCAAAGTGACTGCAGGTTTTAATGCATCGCCGCTACCAGTCCTCGAGGGCATCGTAAATGACGTCTCAACCTCGAAGATAGGATGAGCAGACATGTCCTCCCAGCGAACCATATCGCCATTGCGCTGAGAATCCTTGTCAGGAGTGGCAGCAAGAAGCTCGCTCGTAAGCTGTTCGAGGGCAGAACCCTCGAAGCCTGCATTGAGGGCTGGATCCAACGCCAAACTACCGGGAGCTGGTGCCTGATCTGAGGGTGCGGAAATCTCGGAGTCAACGTGTCCGACCCAATTTGCAGCGAGGTGCTCATTTAAGAGACTCTGCACAATGAATGCAGTAGAGTCAGCTTTCGTAGTCTCCTCCATCGCTGGGTCAACTTGTGGTTGCGGCTCCACGTCATCATCTCCGTCCTCATCGCCATCCTTACCGGACGCCTCAGCATCTGGTGTCCGAGAAGGCCTAGGTTTAGGGTGGCGTGGACGGGCCTTGAAACCGGCAGACTCATACCTATCGGGAAAGGCATTTCGAAACCTAACCCACGTTGATTAGGGTAAAACTCCAACGTCGTCAAAAAGAAATTTCCAACATACCGATCGCGGAGATCTGTGCTTCGACGATGATTGAGGTGAAGCGCGGGGTCGTTTTGAATCCTGCTCCAAGACGCACCATACTGCGAACTGAGTCAGCTTCTCGCCACCAGAGTTTTTTCAGCCTTGCAATAATTGAACACATACAATAGTAAATCCTTGCAAGAGCCGCGTGTCCTCTTCCGCCGTAAACTCACGTCTCTCACGTCGCTGAACCTTAGGAAATTGGCCCTCAATGCCAAGCTTCTCCAGAACTTCGGCATGATGTAACTCGGTCTTGGTAACTCTCCTTTTGGGACCACGATCCCGGGACGGGGTTGCCGCCAGAGATTTTGGGGTTGCACCAGTTTCGAGATCTTGGGCATCGGCTTCCGAAACTTCTTCCTCGGACGCTCTCATAACATCTTTCCTGTATTCCTTGGGAAAGCAAGTACGGAAACTACGACGGTATCAGCCGCTGCACTGGTCACACTGAAAAACAAATGAGGGGGCGAGGAAGAACGGGGAAGAACACCATAGAGACATACCGATCCTTCAGGTCAACGGATGATCTGCCATTGAAGTTAAACCTAGGGTCGTCCAAAACCTTCTTCCAGTTCCCAACACCATGCTCGTGGCAACCCATGATGAGATCATTGGTCTCCTGTTCGGTCCACTTTCTTCGTTGGCGGCGATTTGAAGACTGCTGTTTCTTGGGTGGTGGACGCCTGGTCGGCGTACTATTTGAATTGGGCGTTTCTGGCATTGTCTGTTGCATCTGTGGCACCGGTGCGTGTGGCATGGGTTGATCGGTTGCTTGTGGAGGTGTAATGATGGGAGGATATGCCGTGGTGACGGTGGCGGGAATGTCATCTCCATTTCCGCCATTCTGGCGCGAGTCTTCGTGCTGTTGATGTTGATCATTTTGTTGTTGAGGCGGGGGCATAGGTCTTCTGGCAGCATAAGCGTCTTGCGACGCAGATGGTTCCAGGGGAAGAGGGCGATCAGAGTCTGGGTACGGAGCTACATCGCGCAAAGGGGGAAGATTGAGAGCTGCGAGCAGATGGGATGTGATTTGAGTCTCCATGGTATCTATCTATCCCTAAACCTGAACCCGAGATAGGGCTGGCTGGGTGCTCGAACGCATTATCAGTACGGAGAGGCTGGATGGTAGAGAAGCGGTCATGGAAGGATATAAATACCTCTATTCCTCGTTGAAGCGAAGTAAGGCGAGAAAGAAGAGAAGGCACAGCTGTGCCAATGTATGTTATTCGCGTGTTGTGGTTTAGGACTGCCGAGTTGAAGGGTTGGGGTTATTTCAGTGTTCAAGTTCGCGATGGGAGAGTAGTTGGTGTTGGATTGGTATGGCTTGGCACATTAGGCAGCGCGGGGCTGTACTGTACCCCCGTGTGTAGAGTCCTTGCCGTGTGGTGTGGAAGTTCACTCGAGTCTTGCGTCTTGCGAAGAAGCACGCTCATAAAGTCTATCGGGATATGGAGCACAGCTTCTTCTTTTCGTTCGGAACGGCTCAACTCCAGGATCGATATCAGGATGGCCAAAACACCAGCATACCATGCAGCCACTTCGTTTCGTCCGGAGAGATACCAGTACTGACACTTAAGGACGCATTGAGCATCGGTTCAGTGAACTCTACCGGTACTTTAACGCCACAAAGAGCTGTGACGTAGCAGTTGTAGGTATGTGTCTTCCTCTTTGACCACGAAAACATCCACCATCTCAGTAGCTAAACTGCCAACAGACCCCTGTAGACTCACATAACAGCATTGAAAAGCAATTGGCAGTCTGACGAAATATCCCATTTGCGAATGAGCAATGTCGGCGGGTGAGATTTGATGAAGCGTAATTACCCGGGACTTCAGATAGTGGCCTCATTCATCATCTTGAGTCGCACAACCCTCAACCGATCCTCAACCACCAGCTCGAGCTCACCATGGACCAATTCAACGACGACGACTACGTCGCCAGGCTCCTCAAGAAAGAAGCCAAAACCACTACTAGCACCTATCAAATTCAAGGTCTCTCCAGTCTCCTACCCAACAGGTAACTACCTCCTCCACCATTACCTCGGCACTCCACCGAACACCACCAATGACAGTGCAGATCGACAGGAGCAGCTCCAAAACCCAACACGCGCTTCCTCCGTAACATTGTCCGCGATGTCGATTCCCACAATGCTGCGCTCCTTGCCAAAGAAGCCACCGAAGCACAAGCACGATTACGACGTCTACAGCGCGAGAGGGATGGCCGATTGTCGCGATCCCCGTCGCTCGGGAGAATACGGAGGCGGCGGCGCGATGATGATAATTCCCGATCAAGATCACCTGATCCGGAGCGCTATTCGCATCATCGCCACAGAAGAAGAAGCAGGCGCTCACGTTCGCGTTCGAAATCTCATGGTCGGCATGGCTCATCGCGAACAGAACGCCATGATTCAGATAAGAGGAAGAGACGGCGCTCAAGATCCGGGTCGTCGGAACGGACTAGGCACTCCCGTCATCGGCGGCATAGAGACAATAATGAAAGGGGGCGACGGAAGAGGAGCCGCTCTGGCTCTAGGAATGAACGAGACAGTGGTCGATACAAAGACTATGAGGAGCGGAAGCACCGGAAGAGGAAGAGTAGTAGATCAAAGGCTAGGGATGACGGTAGCACAACTAGAAAGCCAGAGCGCAGAGAAAGAGAGCACAATAGGCAAAAGCAACCAGAAGAAAATGGTGGGAGTCACAGCGAGAAGCTTGATTCGCCTGGCAGTCCGGGTTCTGCATTTTCGGACCCTCTTGATGAGATAATTGGCCCTGCGCCGCCTCCCAAAACCCGTACAAGAGGTCGTGGCGTAACAGGTCAAGCAGCCATGGATTCACGTTTCCTTTCTGATTATGACCCTACGGTGGATGTGCGACCCGATTCTGACGACCAGTGCGACTTTGACGACTTTGATGACGCCCTGGAGACCTACAGAGATCGACTAAAGTGGAAGCAACAAGGGGCCGAGCGGCTCCGCAAAGCTGGGCTGGGTGAGGATTTTATAGAAGCCTGGAAAAACAACGACACCAAGAATGAATCAAACTTGAAGTGGGCCAAGAAGGGAAGTACACGGGAATGGGATAGGGGCAAAACATTAGATGACGATGACGTTGGTGGAGGAGGGGTTGATTTGAGAGCGGATTGGATCAAGAAAGGAAGTACACGGGAATGGGATAGGGGTAAAATATTGGATTACGACGACACTGATAGAAGATTGATTTAAGAGCAGATTGGATCAAGAAGTAGTAGGGTCTTATTTAATGGACGATACATTGGTTGTACCTTTTGTCAAGATAAACTTGCTCATAACCCCTTAATAGAATTTCATCTGTAAATCATTGCTAGTATTCAGCCATAAACTGCATTGCTACTCCATCCTAAATAGTGACCTATCAAGCTCCATATTCAAAACCAATGATATTAAACAGCTCTGAGAACCTTAAGAATTTCACTTCCCTCTATCTTTGATTGCTGGAACTTAGCCGTCTCGCGAACTCGGGAGTAATACACTGGACAATCGAGCGAATCGCATGCTATTTCTTCCGGCCGGGACGCTCCAGTACAAGATCGACAAATGGACTGCAAGGCATGGGTTCGTTTCTCGACAGCTGCCAGACGACGTTTCATTTCATATATCGATTCATCGCGGTTTTTTAGGCAGTCATTGCAGAGTCCTTCAACTGCCGTTAGCGATTGACTGTTAATGATGGCAAGACGAGAACTCACTTTCATCCTTGGGAGTCTTTCCACGGCATATGGCGCAGGCAAATGCATCTGCAGTTAACCAACCATCCAACGTAACCCCTCTCTTACTTGCCTCTGGGCCACCTTGAGTGATTCTCCGCATCTGTCGATACTTTGGCATTTCACTGTACCATTGCCTTAAGTCGGCACCGACGAGCTTGAAGATTCGTTCAAGTGGACGGATTATCTTCTTTTCGATATAGTAGTCGGCGTCAAGGACTAGATGGCTGGAATGTAGAAGAGTTGGAACTTCGACACTTCTGGCGGCAATGCTCTTCTTCTCGATTTCCCCTGCGTGTACAACAAACCTACGACATCGTCAACAACACTGCCGGTAACAACCTCAGAGAAACATACGGAATACGCTCGCCATATTGCGGTTCGTCCCGGGCATCAAGTTCCATGCGTTCCAAGGCTACCTTTGCGCCAGGTTGGAGGGGTGCTCCTTCACTACAAGATGTTAAAATCAAAGGCCTTGCTATTTGTAGAATGTGTCACATACGCATAACTTCCAAGCTTCACTTCTCTGGAGAAGCAGAAATCCTGAATTGAGACTTTATCTTGCTGAATCTTAGTCCACTGACGCAAACAGTACTCTTTTACCTGCGAAAGGTCTGAAGAGCGAAACAAGATCCTATTCATCATGAGCAAATCAAGTCAAGGGTGGCAAACGTGAGGTCGTGACGTACTTTAGAGCAGTTTCCTGCATTTTTTGTGTTGCTGGGGTGCCATCTCTTCTCACGGTCTCGATCCCCTTTGCGTCAAACTCTGGTTCTTTCTGGTTGCGATATTCGTACTTGAAGCCAACGTAACGTTTCATAGCCATGAGAACGCAAGGAAGATAGACCTTTTCGAATTTCAGCTTGATTGGCCTCGGGTTCATAGCTGTCACTCGTTCGGCGATTTCTTCTCCAATATTAAATGCCTCATCCTTGGTTTTCCCCTTTAAATGGACAAACAAACTATCCGTGTCACCGTAAACCACCTCTGCCCCCCACCGTTCTTCTGTATGAATGAGGGATATTGCCTAAAAGGATTAGTCCTTGAAGACATGATAGCTTTGGACCAACATGCCTTTTCCAGTGTCTCTTTCCCAGACTGCACGATGCTGTCTGCAATTTCCACGCATGGCATTCTTCCAGAAAACGATGCTGAAGTATATCCATAAGTGACATTTGCGGTGAGCTTCAGTGCCAATTGCCAGCTATTGAGCTTTTGTTGCAAGATTTTATCATCCTTATCTGACTTCATTCGATTCTTGACCATTACTCTTGTGTCAAGTATCTCAGACAACATCTTAGCTAGTAAGGATTTCCTGAATTCCGGTTTGACATAGATGATTCCATTTGGCGAAACTAATTGAATCACTTAGCATTAAAACACTTGGGAAATTGTTTGGAGTACCATTGATGTTATCCGCGCACAGCCCGAGCAAACCATGTGGACGACGATAGTCAATCATACCGAGTTTGTTGGTGCCTCGCCACCCAACAGCCCTACCTAGGCATGTTGAGTAGCAGTAATTGTACGCGATCATGATAGAAGGGTAAAGCGACTGAAAATCAAGAACGACAACAGGGCTTGTGTAGAAGTTTGATTGAGGTTCCAGGATCAGTGGTTTGCACTCAATAGCATTTTGGCTTGCTACCTGATTGATGTTAGATCGATCAGTTTGCTAATTTGCTCCTCCAGTGTCCTCACCTGCGCTTTTGTAGGTGATATCAAAAGATATGATTCTGGTTTGGCTATGCGGAACATTAAGGATTCCACTTTTATCTGCGAACCCCGGCTAAACACGGTGTAGAAGTCGACACCAATCAGTCGGGCTTGTTCGCTGTATTTCCTTACCGTCAGTATTTCGCTGTAGACGACTCCATGATGAAGGGAATGCTAGACCTGATCCGAGTAATAAACTCCTGCTTTTCAAGAATCTCCAAATCGAGTTTGACTTTCAAGAGATGATACTTCACCACTCTACTGACGAGGCCTGGGTTTTCGCTTTGGTACCATGCTGTCAGGTCTTTGTGAGAATAATGAGGTATCCTAAAATCATGTGTTAACGGTATTGTCTATCTTGGGCATAAAGTTCCTCTGACCGTCTGTTTAATAAGTGATACACAACATTCTCCATCTTGTATCCTAGAAGATTGAGTTCACCTCTCATTGCTCTCCAGATATTTATGATATGTCGGCCGGTGATACGGATTGCTGATGCTTTGTTAAATCCCCATCGATCCACATCCTTTCCGGCTTGACCAAAGGCGTGGAGTTTAACTCGCGCAAGATCCTTATATAATACCAATCCTAAACGATTTCGTTTGTCAGACTAGTATGTGCCATTTGGCATTGAGTAATTCTCACCATTTAGATGCATAGCTCGTTCAATAACATATCCCCAAGAACTGGAATGTACTTCGTACCCAGTCAAGATATCTGGATCAAGGTCTCGCACAATATCTACCAAAGTGTTTATCATATACATCTCATCTGGTTCGGCATAAACGTCCACCTCTGCAAAACGGCGGAATATCTCCTCGGTAAATCCATCATTAGTAACAATAATACCTGTTTGTGATTCACCGCTGCTTCCTGATTGAATGCACCAAAAAATGCAAGTTATGGGGTCATGCTCTGGGTTGGGCACTAAAGTTCCCCTGGTATTAACTGAACGGGACTGATAAGCCAAAAGAACCTCGTTATGGGAAGAATTGCCGTACCATGGATTTCTAGGCTCATGATTATCATGCCACTCGACTTCTGCTTGCTCTTCGAGGTACTTTTTCTGGAAGAATATTTAAAGCCGTATTTGTTCTTCTGAGTTGGGCCCTCGATCTTCAGGAGAGTCAAGATGGCGTATTACTAGTTTGAGATTGCGAGTAGACAAACCTGAGAAAACACTCGAGTCTTTGGCTGACGATAAATAATGTTACTCTTGTTTTCGCCCAATATGCCGTGTTCTTCAGCCCACTTGCAAACTTCAGATCGAGTGGGTGGCTCCAAAGCAATAGTCCATACTTTGGAATTAACAATCGTCGTGTCATCGACATGGCTACCAATTCCTGTAGGATCAAAAATTGGTAGGTGAATAGGGTCATGGGAACGCAGTTTGTGTCTGACACCACCGTATTCGTGAGCCTGCTGTGGAACATCTTTTATGTTTCCAAAGAAAGGTTCCGTATAAACAACCCTATCAATGCCTTCATCCTGCAAAGATTCTAATACTTCCGAGGCTAGTGGTGGCGGCTGAGCATAGCAGAGAACTAGATGTGATCGTTTTATCTCAAAGGCGGAATGAAAATCTACCTCACTAAGCTCTGGAATTTGGGCTAGAATCATCAGGTTATTTACTTTAGGCGCAGATAATAACAATGGGAACTCACACAAGTCGTTTGGAGGACTAGAGGGACATATATCCTGTCTAACCGCTGCACTCAAAGTTGGACGTGCAGGCGGGATACTCGATATACGAGGCGAGGCCTCACTAAACCCATCTGGTGTCTCTTTGGTATACGAACTGGATTTTGGGGGTTCTGAAGGTGACCGAATGCTCATTGATATGGATGGCGACTTATCTAGATCTAGGAAATATAACACGTCAATTTGCGGTATTATACCTAATCTCAAAGAGTGTTGACTCGCCTATCTCATCATACTTGCGTTTCCTACTCTCCATAGGGGTCTGGACGTTATCTCCTAGATCCGAGTCTTTCTTCGCTCTTGGCCAAGACGAAGGACATCCTCCGTTACCGCTCTCTGTGATGTGAGGTTCCTCCTCTTCATTCTGACCTACCTGTTCCAGGTTTTCGATGCCCTCTTCATCCAACTCATTCATTATTTCGCAGTCAGAGTCGGTCGCATCCTCATCGTTTAAGCCATATTCTTCTTGATTCACGTCTAGATGGTGAATTGCATCCATATCAACATCAACGTCTTCGTTATTGTTTCTAAGTGGGTTAGAAGTTGCCTTTCCTGCGGCTGCGCCGTACGACGATATATAGTCAACGCTTTGAAAAGCAGTTGGAATATATTTCTCATTGGGGATTTTGCGCAGAATACTTTCAAAGCTTGGTGCGTGCCCAAATCGCTTTTCCTGCTGTAATAGTTGATCAATATGTTCCCTGAATTCTCGCTCCTGGATCCATTCAGGCTGTGTCCCCCCTCTTGCAGTAGATGGCATGGTCCATGCGTCTTCAGTGGCATTCTCTGGGTTGGCGTGGCTGCCATGTGCTTTCCAAAGCTCGTCAAGACTATGAAGATGTTTGAAGTCTGGATCATAAGACTTATTGCGCTCTTCAAAATCCTGGTGAATGTTCCTTTCCTTAACCTCATGCCGATTGAGAATGTTATGGGCGCGTATATCGATCTCCCAGCCAGCGTAAGAGTGCTTTGGAAATTTATCTTCCGGCAATGTATCGTAGTTCAAGTCCGGCATCTCAACATCTGAATTATCCGAACCGTTTGAACCCTCATCTTCACCATAAACTCTCCTATATTTCAATTTCCCTTCGTCGCAATCCATGAAGCCACAGCCATACAAATTGAAATCTATCATGAACTGTATGGTAAAGTTGATATGTGCTTCATATGGCTGGAACTTTCGCTTCATGATTGCACCACTAGAAAGAAGCTTGACGAGACTGGTTATGTGGCGGGGATTGTAGAGGTATATTTTGCAGTACAACTGCCATCCGGCATTGTATCCGTAGAATGGAACGCCTTTGACTAGAGCTATAGAGGCCACATGTTGTTTAATCTTTCCATCCGAGACTTTGTTTTTCTTTCGGAAAGTAGAGGCATGGAGTCCAAAATCGATGCTTTGTCGTAGAGTGCGAATTACTTTCCGGACTGACTCGGCTACATCCAACGTTATCAGACCTCCGTTCTTCAACACATAGCTGAGGCGTTACCATTAAAATTCCCATCATCCTTGAAGTATGCTCCCGGGTATTCCACGTAGAGATATGGAAAGACCCCGTGGATATGTGCACACACACGCTGTCCCGATTCTGTAGCTCCAAAAATTCGAAGTATCGGAACCGGCGGTATTCCTTCAGCTGCTGAAACTATAGGAAGTGTAGGGTCCAAATCAGTAGGCAACGAGCGGTACCAATCGATATTGTTCAATTTAACGCGAAACACCATTGTTAAGAGAATTTAATTGTGTAGATATCCCGAGTTTTGCGTTGGGGTAAAGATGTTACTGCCCCACCACTTACTGGAGAGGGGAGACGTGAAAAAAACGCGCACGTGGGAGACGTGATGTGGTGACACATCGAAGTTTATAGGCGAATTTCAGTGACTGGGTATGAAGCCGAGAGTACTTTCTGTATCAAAATGATTTAAAGCCTAATTGCTATAACCAATGGAAACTAGTAGCTTCATGCGGCTCACGACAAGCAACAGTCCTCCGACATACAAAATTAAGACGAAGATTTCACATTTCAATTATTGGGAGCTTGAACTTTTCGTTGATTCGTAACGAGACCTTTTGTGGGAAAATGCAACCATGATACACGCCAATTGTGAAAACTCCCATAGCCAGATTCCCCCGGAACCACAGCTAAACCCAACCAGCCAATGCCTCACATTCTGTCTTCGATTCAGTTCTTCTGGGCATTGAAAAGAAGCGTCGAGTCTAGGAAGGATCGTCAGTTCCGATCATCGACGACGAACCTTCTAAAGCCAGGAGCACGAACGAAACATTGACTATATACAAACAATCCACCAGATGTCTTTAGATAGTTGTCTCATAGGCGATTGGAGTGATGGTTTCGGGGAGGTTTCTGGCTGCGGAAACTGTGTGTGCCTCTCGGGGCTTGACTGCCTCTCTCTTCAAGTGAACGTGGATACCCTCATCCTTTGCCTGCCGCCTCTTGGCCGCATTGTCCTTCACACGGTCGACGAACTCCTTGCGACATTTGGAGTGCTTGACGTGCTCAATGCGGACGTTGACACGCTTCTCCAAGTAGCGGTTGCCGACACGCTTGTAGATGATGACACCGAGGGCGGACTTGGTGACGTTGTAGACAACACCGGTCTTTCCGTGGTAGACTTTGTGTGGCATACTATAGAGCTGTCAGAGAGCTATTTTACCATATTGTACAACTCCGTGCGCATGTCGTCTCGCAGTGCGGTTCGATGGGTAACAGTATTAGACGTTCGGGTGGATATTAACTAACCCCTTCTGGACGGCTCCGTTTGCCTTGATATCGACAATATCACCGACGCTGAATTTCCGTCAGTTTTTGGAAACTATGATATTTGGTCGACCGCACAAACGGACAACATACCGGTATTGTGTCAAGTAAACAGACATGGGAATCATGCCCTTCTCGCGGAAGTTACGCGAGAAGGCATATCTGGTTCCAGATCGAATACCGCCGGAATGACCCCTTCAAAACGCAAGTTCGTCAGAATCCCAAATTCGGGCAGAGTAGCGGCACGTAGGTATCACATACATTGTTGATTATATCGGTGGGGTGCTGAAGTCGTCGGTGGGCGGTGGTTACTGTTTGGTGTTGCTGCTAGTTCGAGCAAGATGATGTTCGCATTTCGCCTGGGAAACTTGAGTTGTGCGAGTTTCCAGCTAGGGTGTGCAGCCCTAGCAGTCCACATTGTCCCACAATGCCAAGACTGGCTGAATGTTCGTAGTGCGTGAGCTTGGACAACCCAAACAGCAAGTAACATCTCGACGACCCACGACAATTCGATCGCCCGACGCCCCCTTTCGAAGGAAACGACCAAATCTCGCACTCCTTCGTCATTAGAACACTATGGCGCCTCGTTCCTACTCCAAGACCTACAATACGTTTCCCGATCTCCCCCCATTGTGGGTCGCTACAAAAAGTACTGACGATCTGTGTACAGGTCCCTAGACGTCCCTTCGAGTCCGCGCGTCTGTGAGTACCACTGTTGTTGAGCTTGTCTCATCACACGTCTCCTTTCAAAAGCGCTAGCCGAGCATTCCGACTGACAGCCCCGCGATAAAGTGATGCCGAGTTGAAGACCGTCGGTGAATACGGTCTCCGCAACAAGCGGGAGGTGTGGAGAGTTCAGCTTACTCTCTCCAAGATTCGGTTGGTCACGAATGCTCTGCGCTCTACTTTCAGACGACGGTTTGATATTGATTGATTTGGGGTAGTCGTGCTGCCCGTCAGCTTTTGACCTTGGACGAGAAGGACCCCAAGCGTCTCTTCGAGGGTAACGCCTTGATTCGTCGTCTCGTGCGTGTTGGTGTCTTGGATGACCAGCGCATGAAGCTCGATTACGTCTTAGCTCTCCGTGTTGAGGACTTTTTGGAGCGTCGTCTCCAGGTGCGTTCAATCCACGACCCCATCTCAGTGCGACGCCTCTGACAATAATCGCGAACGAACAGACCCAGGTTTACAAGCTCGGTCTCGCCAAGTCCGTCCACCACGCCCGCGTCCTGATCCGCCAGCGTCATATCCGTGTTGGAAAGCAGATCGTCAACGTTCCCTCTTTCGTTGTCCGTCTCGACTCCCAGAAGCACATCGACTTCGCCCTCAGCTCGCCGTTCGGTGGTGGACGTCCTGGCCGTAACCGCAGAAAGAAGGCTAAGGCGGCCGAGTCCAAGGGTGACGATGGTGAAGAGGAGGATGACGAGTAAATGTATCATTAGTTACAAGATACTTTGGCTGGTCCTCACAATCCACGCTACAAACTTCAGCGACATGTAGCATAAGTTGATGTTGAGGGGGGCAAAAAATGGCGCATGGGTTCATGATTTTCACAACATTTCACAGAGTGGTGCTTCCAAACAGATATGTTTCATACTGTAGTCCGCGTATCAATTAGCAGCCCTCCATTATCATTTCTCTCAAAAAGTGGCCAAAACCGTGTTAACACCAGCAACGTGAAAAAAACATAATGAGAGGTTGATGTTTTGTGGACGGTAATCAGTTATAAAGTTACGCCATCCATCTTCGTACCAGAATACAGTGATCTCATAACTCCATCGCCGCGGTCTCCCAGACCACATTCCCCAAAGACGCTGCTCATTTTGCACCTATCATGTATGTTCGTATGCTATCCGGGTGTAAGACACAGAAGCTCACTCGACGTATGAAATTGTTTATCGTCCCGGATTGGTTTAGCCCCGAAGCATCGATGTCAATAATTTTTTTGTATTTTGGAACAAACATGCTTCCTACGCACAGCTCCTCCAACCCACAACCCTACCACAATCAAACACACGCCACTCGTTCTCACAACACGACAATTCCACTCTACCAACTTCCAAAATTCCACGGCATCCGGCACAGAGGACTTTAAATGGCCACGGTACGATCGGGGTCGCCCCAGAAGAGGCCCGAGTTGGTTCCGTCCGCCGCCGACCACATACCAATATCTCGAGAAGTTGGTGTGGTCGAGCCGCCGCACCAGCTCCGAGCTGGTGACCCAAAGCCATGGGCTCACTTTGTTGCTGGAGCGTAAGTTTGTCCCGTCTCCTCGCTTTGCCCCACCTCTGGGAGTGTAGGGTACATAGCTAACTTCTACTCTTCTGTCTGCAGTGCTGGAGGCATGACGTCCACCTTCCTTACCTCGCCACTCGATGTGGTCAAAACACGGCTACAGAGTGATTTCTACAAACACCAGCTCGCCGCACGACGGACGGAGGCTATGAAAAACGCCGGCCTTGTCCGGCAGGGCATGCGACATTTCCAGGAAACGTTTCAGATTCTCGGGTACCCATCCATCCATCCAGCCCAACCCCCAGCGCACGGAAATACCTAAAGACTAGGAGCTGATTGCTGGCGCTACAGTGATGTCCACCGAATTGAAGGGTGGCGGGGCCTCTTCAAAGGCCTGGGTCCAAACCTGAGCGGTGTGGTCCCTGCTCGAGCCATAAACTTCTACACCTACGGTAACGGCAAACGCATCATTGCCGAACGGTTCAACGGCGGACAGGAATCCCCGCTGGTACATCTTTGTGCGGCGGCGTGCGCGGGGCTCGTCACGAGCACGGCAACAAACCCAATCTGGCTTGTCAAGACACGGCTGCAGCTTGACAAGGAGACTGCTGGAGCTAAAGGCAAGACGCGTCAATACAAGAATAGCTTCGACTGTGTAAGGCAGGTTGTGCGTCAGGAAGGTGTCAAGGGACTATACCACGGCCTGTCGGCGAGTTATCTAGGAGTCACGGAGAGCACCCTTCAGTGGGTTTTGTACGAAAGGATGAAGACGTATCTTGCTCTGCGAAAGGTGAAGATTATGGCCAGCGGGAGGGAAATGTCGCGCTGGGATGACTTTATTGATACCGCAGGGAAGCTGGGCGCCGCCGGTTGCGCAAAACTTTTTGCAGCTGCTTTGACCTACCCCCACGAGGTTATGCGGACACGCATGCGGCAGCGCCCTGTAGGTGGCGGGCGTGCAAAGTATACGGGATTGATCCAATGCTTCCGGACAATCTGGAAGGAAGAAGGAATTGTCTCGATGTACGGTGGATTAAGTCCTCACTTGGTAAGCAATACTTCTTACGACACCTATATGGAATTAGAATTACTAACAGTTTAAATAGCTGCGAGTGGTACCATCTGCCGCTATCATGTTCGGCATGTACGAGGCAATTCTTAGGTTGTTGGGTGAAAAGTCATAAATGGGAGTCCCGGGTTTAATGATGGCAGCACTGCGTAATCTACTCACCTCATGTGTACGATATTATGTTTTCCTTGCGGTAATTTAGAGGGTGTGGAGTCTGTATTCTTTTTGGGGCCAACTTCTATACAAAATGATGTTGGGAAACTTGCTTGGTCGGTGTAGGCCAAATGTAACAATAAGAAAAATATGCTGAGCACACACTTCCTAGTTAGCAAAAGTAAAAGATGTGCTAATACTAGAATTTAGCTACAATTGATGGCCATGATCTATCTCGAAATCCACGTGCTTTCAACCATCGCCCAAAAGGCAAACCTTCAATTGACAACCTCTTTAACCGGATTGCGAGGGAAGGAATTGAGCTCAACTGTCTCTCCCAGCATGCACATTTCTTTTCTTTCTCTATTGTGACTGTATCAAAGACGAAATGGAGAAGGACCAGGATTGAGACCCTCGCGAGGTCCTTGTTCCACCTGCCGATACATCTTGACAGCATTATCTCGCAAGGCCTTATCGCCCAGATAGTCTTGAATCCTAATCTTCCGACTCATCATTAACTTCTGCGAGTAGACGTCTTGAACATGAGAGTATTCTATTCTTCAGTTAGTATGCTATGCCTAGAATTAAATACCATGCGTCACTTACCAGTGAATGCTCGATCGATGAAACCCAAGGCCCTGCCTAGACATTCAGCTCTAGAAACGCCCTTCCTCATACCGGCCAGTCCAACCTGGCTATCAGCCAGGCAGGCAAAGCACTGGGCGGTAAGATAGGCATCCTCGCACTCCAAGACTTGCGGCATAATGCTATCTAGCATTTGGTACGCCGCAGTGTATTCCTCCAGCTGGATTAAGATGGTGGCTATTACGCTGAATGCATAGAAGAGCACTGGCAAAAAGCGCGCTTTCCACGCCATTGAAGCTGCACTTATGGCGGTAGAGAGGCCTTTCATAGCCCGTCCAGACCTCTATGGAATGTCAGTCCATTTTCTCAGGGTCTATCATAACGCTGCACTTACCGCAAAAACCTCTGCTTTCAGAATCATCAGTCTGACTCGGTGATATGAATCTGCCCGATCACGAACGAGTTCTGTGGAAACTTGGTTGCAATGAACCATAGCCTGTCCATCACGTAAGAATTTTGCAGAAATGGTCTCTGTTGGAGATCTTTCACATACAGACACAAAGTTGCCAGTTCGCATTTGGAGCTCAATTTTAGCAATCGATATCTCGAGAGCACAGTCAGGCTCAACTTGCTCTGAGGAAGTCAATTGTTGAAGTAACAGTTCTGCAGCAGCAAATTCGTTCCTAGAGTGATGGTATTATTAGTCGATAATCATTCATATATTTAGTCTGATTGAAAGCACACCTGTATACTGCACGCCTCAACTTAATAAGGCCAATGTATGATGCCCAGTATTGGTAGATCTTAAGGGATCTGAGTGCTTCTTGATCCACTTGATCCAGTTGATCCAGTGCCTCATCGAAACGGCCGCGCATTGATATAATGTATGCGCTTCGGCAGAGTGCGACTACCAAGTCCTCTGATGGAGATCCTTTGTCGTATTTCGAAAGAAAGAGCTCGCAGTTCAACCATGCCAGATGGGACACGCCTAAACGACTCCATAGAGTTGATTGTAAAAGAATTTGAGACCCCATGGCATTGTAAATTTGCTGAGTTACGTTGATATGGGAGCTACGAAGTAGACTCTCAAAGGCGGCAGGAATTGAATCACCCCCCAACAATATCTGCCTCGTTTCTGAAAGATAAGCCATGGATAGCAGATGATCCATGCCCCATTCTTTAGCCTTTGCCTTCAAGAATTGAAGAGACTCTCGTTCCATCCGCGAAGCTATTACATCTGGGCAATCTTGGGGGTGAGCTCTGTGAAAATGATATAACCAGGAAAGCGCAAAGTTGAGACATGCCATGTCTTTGTTCTCCCGTGCTGTGTTGATGGTCTCTTGCATGGCCAAAACCGATTCCCGGTGGCAACCAAAGTCTGCCTGTAGAATGGCAAGATTCAACAAAGCATATTGATAGAAGGTCCTGTCCCGGCTATGCATCGTGTAGTCGAAATAACGATGAAGGCTGTCAAATGAGGAGGGGTAATCACCCGACCTCCACGAATTGAGGAAATTGACATAATGGCGCAAATGAGAGATGGGGACATCTGTGCTGAGCATTTTCCGTAGCTGAAGCTGAGTTTCATCCGGCACACGAGTACCCAATCCTGACCAATCGTAAGTAAATACGGATGCCAATGCGCGCAAAACGATTACCTACGCTGCATAGTCTCTACTTGATATTCGAGCAGCCTTTCAACATCGTCCGTGGATACAGTCCCTAAATCTGTCGTTAAAACCTGAAGTATAACCCCACGTATAAACTTACAGTCCTTGCTCCCGTCCAATTTACCGTACACCTTCTGCACGAGAGGGTCATTCATAGACATTCCTTTCAGATTCCCATCAAAGCTCATTGACCCGGCCCCGATTTTCCGTTTCTTCCATAGTGACAATGTTGGCTCACGAAACCGCACAAATGCGCACCACAACGAATTCGTCTCGTGGAATTGAAGTTTTGAAAACTCCAGGCCCGCTCTTCGAACAAAGCAACCCAGGATAGACGTTGGGCTTATGAACCGCCTTTTGTTGTGCTTGACACTCCCTGGTGTGTGTTCTTGCTTCTCCGGATCCCGGAGGTAGAGCTGCGCGTCCGAAAAGAACGTGTGCAGGTTATCAAACGAATTGATATACCACAACTCCATAAGCAAAAGGTCGAATATTGTCCGACCCACAACAGTGCTTGGCTCATTGACGGTTACATCCTTTATCTGATCTAGACCTAGGATAAAGGTAGTTGTGTCTTTCGGTCGAACGAGTTGCTTGATCACAAACGATATGACAGGTAGCACCGCTTTGTTTGGGAAACGAGATTCGGCGTAGAGCTCGACGAGCACGAGAAGGGCAATCTTGCCAGGCGCTGCGGGGCATCTCAATTAGTTAAGGTGTCCACCCTGATTGGGCTGGTTGGAAGAGCTCACTGAGATACCTTGACATTGTGCAAGTGCGAGAAGGCGCAATGGATCAAGGCAAGCCAGAAGTTTGGGAGACGTAGCAGCGGTGGGGGGGCAGAACCGGGCAGAATCCGAGCCAAACAGCGCGCGTCTGTCGGACGCGGGTCCAGTGTCGCGTGGACAAGGATGGGTATGCGAGCAGCAATTTGAGGCGATGACGTCTGGTGCTAGCTGAGACAATCGACAACAGTCCGCAGGGAATTCATTCCGCTTGTTTGTTTGTGTGTCTGTTTCTGGGTGCTCGGTGCTGCTTGACGTTGAACAACCAGCCCATCATTGCTCACTCGACCCTCCGTGATATTCGGCAACACCGTTGCTTTGTGTGCACGTGCTGATTAGAGCTGTGCAGCCAGCCTTGAGAGCGACGCCCTTCCTCCAGTCTCACTCACAACCCCAATCAATCAACCACCACGTTCCATTCACTTCCAAATTACTAGTGTAGCTCCCGAAACTCTCCCCTCCAACTAACCAAACTCCCTACGCCAACGCCCACCAACCACCAACTGCACCGGAAGAATGCAAGCTCCAATCCAGTCCACCCGTCCTCAGAGTTTCGACGAGATCTATGGTCCTCCAGAAAACTTCCTGGAGGTCGAGGTATGCTACTAAGCCCCAAAAGCAACTGCTGATCGCTGATCACTACCACCACCCCAGGTCAAAAACCCCCAGACTCATGGATTTGGTCGCAAAATGTACACAGACTACGAGGTAGTCTGTCGGGTAAGATGATCATACTACTGCAACCTTCTTCGCGACAGACCTCTGACTTGAGACGCTGTAGACAAACATTCCCGCCTTCAAGGTTTGACCCTACTGCGCCCGCCCCTCGGAGCTCTGTTGTGCCGTGCGCTAACAAACCGCGTACTCTCTACAGCTCAAGTTCTCCAGTGTCCGCAGACGGTACAGCGACTTCGAGCACTTTCGCGATATTCTCGAGCGAGAGTCATCACGTGTCACAATCCCTCCGCTTCCTGGGAAGGTCTTTACGAACCGTTTCTCCGACGACGTCATCGAACACAGGAGAGAGGGGCTTCAGAGGTTTTTGCAGATAGTTGTCGGACACCCACTACTGCAGACTGGGAGCAAAGTACTTGCGAGCTTTGTACAGGACCCCAACTGGGACCGTACTTCATGGTCAATGTAGGCGTTGTTGTCGGGGTCACGCCCGAATATCGCCTTACGACCCGTCTGCTGGGCGAGTTTCATGAACTATGAATCTACGATATGGATTGTTTCGTGCTTTATTTCATTTCTTTTGTAATATTCTCTTATTGCGCTCACAATTTGTACGACCGACGGAGTCTTGGGTGTTATCGGTCGGGGTTTCAGTTCTACTTTTTTGTTGCCCTTAACATATCGGGTCTTCACACAGTAAGTACGAAGTGGCTTCTTTGGTATCTCAAGAGCCAAAGTATTTCCATGTTGCATATTTGTGAATATCAAGTTCTCATTTGGCCTCTATTGAACACCTCCACAGAACCGTCTTTCACGAAATACAGAACCTCCTTTTCGTTCCAATCCTGACCATTCTGACGATCAGGGCTACTTGTATCAAAAGCCATTGTAACTCTCAAAACACCACTAACATCATTCGCCAGACCTGTGTCCAGCATCCGCAAACTTGTCACACTAGACGCTTGGTGGGCTAAAGTGGTGACAAACGATGATTCCTCCATCTCAAGCCTGGTCCGGGACCGTGATACGAGCGCGGAGTCGGCGTTGACCATTACTGTTGTGGACGAGACAAGCTATGATAATGACACCTTAGCACCAGAAAACCCGCTGCTCCCTCTAAACCCACCTCGTGCCAGTCCATGAGCTCATTGATAACCTCAATCGACGACAACCCCCCCGCCAAAAGTAACACATCTAAATTCTCGACGATCAAGCATGTCTTGCCCCCATCTAGCACAGCCTTCTTTATCCTCACCTTAACATCAGCCGACAACTGCTGCAAGTTTAGTCCGGAGAACGTCAAGCATCCCCCCTTCTGCGCGCCAGATTTCTGGTAGAATAATCCAGACAGCCCATCGATAAACACGTACTTCCCCTTGCGCCCAAACTGTGCAAGATCAATCCCCCACTTCCGGACGCAATCGCTGTGGAAGGTGGCGTCGTGGATGAATGAGAGGTGGATCACTGTGTCGCCCGCAGCGAGGATTTTGGCAAGAAGTGAGTGGCCATACCAGCTTGCGGAGGTGCCGAGGACGGATGTTACGAGTGAGAGAGAGGAATAGGAGAGCTGGGACTGGAGGATGTCGTCGAGAAGCGTCATGGTTGGAACCCGTTGGTGGCGTGAAATGAACTACCCCGCCATCTGCGGCTCGATGCGATAAGATAAACGAGCCGAGTGATGCGGTGTGTGAAAATATGGAAAAGGTCTGTATAAAATTTGTCATGTCTGTTAACGCTTTTAGACAGCTTCTTATGGTATCTTTCGCCCTCTTTTCTCTACTTGGAACCACACAATCTCGCATGCTATCGTCTCCAGCCAAGAGCATTTGGAATGAACGACAGATATAAGTCTAGCTGAAGAGCCAGGATTCTGTTCAGTAACTATGTGCTCGGGGGAGTATGCTATCTTTGGCTAGATAGCTTAATTGGAATGTGTTCAGGTGGTTCGGGCTCCATTTGAGAAAAGGCAGATTGACTACTGGGGTACGACTCGGCTGGAATGTATCTATTAGCTTTGGGCCTGGCTCCAACCATGGATCACTCACTCCTTCAAAGGACTTTTTTGTTGGATTAATTAAGATAGGATGCGTCCAAAGGCATGCCACGGTTCCGAGACTATGTCCAAGGATGATCCAAACCCGGCGTAATTGGTGAAGACAGTGTTCAGTGCTCGGAGAGGAGAGTATTTGTATAGGTAATGTAACTTGATAAAACTCTAGCTCACCATACCGTTTAAGAGAAGTTGGTTATCGCTTGGGATGCAAAAGCGCATGAATATGCCGGTTTACAAAGTCCCGGGGGTCCGTTTTGGGAACTCTCATGTGCTGTCACTCGCGGGAAACAAAGCATTTTGAACATGTACACTCTTCTCTTTGTTTCGTTTCGCGGGGTAAACACAAGCGAATACTATCCTATGTTTGTTCTATCGAATCTCAGAGGGTGCAGTTGATCTCTGCTGTCTTCCAACAGTACTCAGGCTCCATGCCGTTTCTCCCCCTTTGGAGAAGACGGACCCCCCACAACCACATCAAACATAACCTGCCCTAAGTCACACATCACTCAAATTCCGTGACGTTCACGTCTGTCCTTGCCTCGATCCCACCTTTACTCCCACTTGATCTTCTACTTTTCCATCCCCTTCCTTCTATCCCTCCCTCCTTCACTCACGCTCGTTTCATCCCAGCAACTTTTCATCTTACTATTATCAAATCTCCCCTCAGCCACTCTCCACTTAAACAACAGATCAAAAATGGCTGATACGGCTGTCGACAACGTCCCCAAACTGAAGCCTGCCGATGCTGATGGCAAGGACACCGTTGGCAATTGGATTCCTCGTCAAGCATACGATTACGAGGCCTATACTGCTACTCGCGATCCGGAACTTCCTCGTGGTGAGCCGTATGGCCAATGGGCTGCTTCCGGTGCTCGCTATGAGTGGAAGGATGAGTATGGTGATGTTGCTCCCCGAGATGAACGGCTCGAGAGGATGTTGTTCGGCGACGAAGACGACGAGCCAAGTGGTGCTGGTATCGACTTTTCCAAGTAAGTTCCTTTCTCGCTGGTTTTTCCTTTCGTCATTATCAATCATCATCCGCGTCGTCGAAACATTGGTTATCATCAATTGCCAATATATATCCATCTTCAGACCCGTGATCTAATGATTTTTAGGTTATTCCAGCTCAAGGTTGACATCGAGGGAGTCAAGAGGCCTGAGCCTATCTCCGAGGTGTGTGAATTTCCCATAAAATTGTTGTTCCATACTAATTCCGCTGTTCTATTACAGTTCAAGGATGCTGGCCTCCATCCTATCATGCTTGAGAACATCCGCTTCTGCAAGTACGATAAGCCAACCCCGATTCAACGTTATTGTATCCCTTCTATCTTGCAAGGGTATGATCTTCTGTCTTGTGCACAGACAGGTAATAAACCAAGACATCTCGTGTGAATAACTTTGGAAGCTAACCCCCTACTCCTTCAGGTTCGGGCAAGACTGCCGCCTTTCTTATTCCCATTTTATCAAAGCTGATGGGGAAGGCTAAGCGTTTGGCCGCACCTCGCCCAACCGCTCTCCAGGGTCGAAGCCCTGGTGGTTATGTCGCTGAACCACTGGTTCTCGTGGTTGCCCCAACGCGTGAATTGGCTACCCAAATCTTCGATGAATGTCGTCGCTTCTGCTACCGGTCCATGCTCCGTCCTTGCGTGGTCTACGGTGGTGCAGATACCATGACCCAGCGTTTGGAACTTGGCAAGGGGTGCGATGTTCTCGTTGGTACCCCTGGCCGCCTTATCGACTTCCTCGAGAGGGGTCGTATCCTCAGCCTGAAGCGTATCAAGTTCGTCGTTGTTGATGAAGCCGACGAGATGCTGGATATGGGCTTTGAACCCCAGCTTCGCAAGATCCTCGAGGCAAGCGATTGCAACCAGGACGATGACAAGCAGGTCATGATGTTCTCAGCGACTTTCCAGAAGCCGATCCGAAAGCTTGCCACCGACTTCCTGGCAGATGACTATGTTCAGATCAAGGTTGGTCGTATCGGCTCGACCCACAATAACATCATCCAGAGTGTTATCTGGGTTGATGAGTACAAGAAGAAGCAGGCTTTATATGACCTTCTGTGCACTGCCCCGCCGGCTCGTACGCTTATTTTCGTCAATCACAAGCGTACCGCAGACGCACTTGATGATTACCTGTACAATCTCAAACTGCCTACCACCTCCATTCATGGCGATAGGACTCAGCGTGAACGTGAAGATGCTCTCATTGCCTTTCGCTCTGGCAAATGCCCTATCATGATTGCTACTGGCGTTGCTGCCCGTGGACTGGACATTAAGAATGTGATGCACATTGTGAATTACGATTTGGTAACTAACATCGACGAGTACATTCATCGCATTGGTAAATCAACTTCATTGGTCTAATATAGGCAAGTAACTAACCAAATGTTATCAGGACGTACTGCTCGTATTGGCAATCATGGTCTCGCTACATCATTCTTCAACGATACAAATACCGATATTGCCACAGACTTGGTCAAGATTCTCCTTGAGAATAACCAGGATATTCCCGAGTTCCTCGAGTCATACAAGCCTGAAGGAGAACTCAATTTTGATGAGGCTGATTCTGACGAAGAAGCACTGGCAGCCGCTGAAGCCACCGAGGATACTATTGGTGAATTTAACACTGGTGATGCATGGGGCGCCGAGGGTACTGCTGGTGGTGAAGGTAGTGGTTGGTAGGTGGTGATTACTGGTAGTCTGCATTTCTGCTCAAATGTCGTAGGTATATTTGGTGGATCTGGTTCGCTTTCTGCACTTTTTTGTCTGAGGCCCATAGAACAAGGAGCTCGAGCAACTGGGATTGGTTCAAAATAAAAATAAGGTGTGAAGCTCAATAATCAAGTTATCTATATGCTAGTGTGGTTGCGGAGGTTTGCAAATGTTTGCCAATTCGTGATATGAACTGTGAATGTTGCGAATTAGCGACCGCAGTTCGCGAACTGTAAGGGTCGCTCGTGATACGGAAACAATGCAAAATCTTCCTGTTCGAAGACCGCACCGCATTTCGAAAACACGTGGAGCTGCTGCCATCACTCGGTCATCTGGTAAACCATATGTATCGATCAATGGATAGTATTATAGATATCCAAATTACAACAGATGGGGTATCAATATAAATAGAGCACCTCAATCAATCTCCATTCTCCAACTTGTGCTAGATCAACCAAATCCAACAGACAAAAAGAAAAAACCCCATCACATCTTATCCTAGTATTTAAATCGCCTATCACCCGCTGAATTCAAGAATGACGATAAGAAGCAAATCGCGGCCACAAGACTTTGGAAGCCAAAAATATCGAAAGAAAAGAAGGAAAAAGAAAAGGCAGATAACGTGGATCATCATGAACATAAACCCCATCCAACGTAGCCCTATTCCACTGTAGAAAGAAAAAAATCCTTGTCTGAGAGACATAAATGAAAATGCTTTAATGGATTTATAACTCCTAGCGCGAAATTCCGGGCGTATAGAATTAAAAGAGCATCGCCATCATCCTAGCTCTCAAATCCAAAGTTATGCCCCTGGAAGTCGCCTGACGTTCTGATATCCACGATAAATGTAAATGTAAATCCCCGCCCCTACCCCCAATCCCAAACCCCACCCTGATAATATATCTCCCTCCTACTCGTAACGCTCTGTTGCACGTTTCCTCGTTTTGTCCAGGTTAGAGTCAGGTGAGAGAGGGTCTGCATTGTTTAAGTTTACCGTTGCTGTCGCCGCACGTAAGTCTGACAACCCACGTTCTATCCCAGATTCGCAGGAGGGTGCCGTGTGGTTCATACCAAACCCATCCGCCGTCGACCATTGAGGAAATTTCAGTGGCGGTGGCATGCTGATGTTGGAGACTCCCCTCGATAGCCGCTTTTGTAACCGTTCACCCATACGATTGTTATCCCCAGTCTGGATTTCAGGTGGTGTTGGAGAAAATGGCATTGAGTTTGTATCGCTGAACGCTGATGCTGAAGCGGGGAACGATGACTCGGCTGATCCAGCCGTGGCTGGGTGGTACGGTGCCGGCCCCATGCTCATCAAATTGTCAAAAGGGCTGTGTATCGGTATATTCCCGAAGGGAAATGGGTCTCCAAGAAGCCCACGGAAGATGTCCTGGACATCCCCTATATGCTCTGAATTTGTGCCGAAGACTGTAGGAGCGTAAGCGCGTTCACTAAGAGCGCCATAGATTTCGGGCATAGGCCCACCGTCTTGCATCGCAAAATTACGATGTTTGTCCGCCGATGTGGGACTCGCATCATCAAGATCTCTCTCAACATCAGACGTATCACCCCCTATCTTTGGTGCCGATACGATCAAGAGCTTACTGAGAACAGCCCACGAACGCTCTGCGGCTATATTGTCTTTGGACATGGCTCGAAGCCACCGCACTATCTTTTTAGCATCACTGAGCAACCCCTCCGCTTGCTGAGGAATATGCTCTGCCCGCATGGAAATCTCTACCATGAGGATCGCACCAGCAGAAACGAGGTAGTGCAACAGACACCACCATGGGGATACTGTAATCAGTCCAATTGGGTCTGGCTCATCGGGCAATAAAGCAACAGTTTCCCTAGCACCTCCAACACACGTGGCTGCGGCTGAACGATTGAATTTACGAGATCTGCTGGATTCATTTGGTATACGAGTGTCCAAGCGGCAGAGACATGGTCTATTGATGAGTATTCGTGCGTTGTGGTATTGAAAGGCTAATGCCATCCTCTGGGAGATAAGAATTAGCGTCTGTCAAATATCGTTACGTATGTTATTACTTACCTCACGAGCAAATGATTGATCCAGATGTCTAGTGCCAAAGTCCCAAATTGCAGGTAAGTCTGCCCTCCATTTTACAACACTCAACTCTAGAGCCGATATGATCCCTTGAATGTCACTCCAACTTCTGTTAATTGTATCGGGGCTATATAGACTTGTTAAAACGGTAGCCGTAATTTTATTGAGCTTGGTGTGTTCTAAGAAATAGCTTGACAAAGGCTGGAAACCCGGTCGGTTTATGGGTGATTGCGAGTGAGAGAACGGTGAACGAGAAGAATTGGATGTATGAGATGAAGGGTGTCCCGGTCCCACAGATAAAAGTGCCGGGTCAGGGGTAGGATGAATTGGTGTGCGTGGATTGGATCCACCACCGCCTTGGGATGGCGTGCAGGAATTCGAGGGCGGAGTAATAAATGCAGTCGAATTTGAATTCGAGTTGGTAGACAGAGGACTCATTAGAACATCCTCTGCATACTGTCTAAGGCTGGCATCAAAGTTTTCGCTGCCCACTACCTCCTCGTCGATTGGTCGAGGCAAAGGTACACTGCAATCCTTGTTTCGTATGGAGGCAGGACGGCCGGTCATGAAACAAATTATGTGCTCAATCGAATACAATGCATACCACATTCGTATTCGTAATTCCTTTTCCACCTCATCGAACTCTGGCACATCATTTCGAAGGTTTAGTCCAAGAGTTTGGGCAAATCGAATCGCTAATCCGATAACATGCCATGCCCTGGTGTTCATCGGCAGTTTGTTAGTATATAGGATAGTCTAAAGAAACATTCCGAACCCCCAACGGTTCTAGTCTAGAATCCTCGAAAGGGCAGTGCCAGCCAAGTAAGGAGTAAGCCTGCGACTCAAACAAAGTATACACCGTTTGGGAAATGCCGCAACGATGCAGGCACTGCAATGGGATCTTGTTAAACCAAAGAAGCGAGGTAGTTCACCTATTAGTCTGGTTACTAGCCAGCAAGTACATTCCCGCCAATCCAATAACCTGGACCTGTTGCAAATCGGCCATCTCCAACATGCTTCCTTCATCAAGGCACAACAATCTAGCCCTTGCAAAGTACTTCAAATGCTCCGTATCGCCTCCTTTCCACTCAGCATTGATGAATTTGGCGTATAAAGCACCGATTGCAAACTTTAGATTGAGCATGGCAAGCCATCTCTTTGAGCTGCCCGGAGGGAAAAACGTCTCAAACAAAGTAGTGTATTGTGTCATGAAAAGCTGCTGGGAAACAACCGGAAATGATGGGTGAAAGGTCGAGAAATAAGTGTGAATAAGCTGGTCAGCGACCTTTTTGTCTGGAAGAAGATATGGGTCGATTTGAGGTCCAGAAGGGAGCGATACACTTAAGTCGTCCAGATGGTATGCAGGCGTTTGGAACTGATACTCTTCATCCACTACGACCGAATCAAAGCTCTTCCCCCTAGCAGTTGGGTGTGAGAAGGACGATTTCCTTGACAGGTTTTTTGGTGAGCGGTCGGCCTCTTCAGCCAGTTGTTGGGCCACCCGTTGGATCCAAGCTACTTCGCTGCTTTTGCCCATGTATCCTGTTGGATATGGGAAATTTTCGGCGTTGAAGTCTTCTTTGATATGGTCTATCGATCCTGTAGAGCCAACATCTGCAGACACCAGAGATTCACCATCACGAATTTGGTCTGGAAATGGTGAATCACTGTCTTGGACACGTAACTATGAGCATGTCAGAATTCCATGTTATCAGTTTGTCATGGATAGAACATTAATATTTACACCCTGCAAGGCTTTTGTTATGGCCAGTTGGCCTGCGCTATCCACTTGTGCTTTCAGCTGTTCTAAGAGATTTTCGTAGATATCAATCCTTGTTTTGAGGTTTATCATCTCACTATCCGTCATTAGTTCAACGGCCCAGGTCCGGGCCCTTTTGGATAGCCAAGGAGGACATGGAGTTGAGTAGCAGGGCAGGGGAGGCGTTCTCGAAACCTTTGACCGTCAGCGGCCGGGGTTAACCCCTCCTCCTCTTGGTGAACACCAATCCGTCCTCCATTGGCATCCAAAAGGGTGTTCTGTGTAAGGGAAATCGATACCGGTGTAACGTACTTTTTGACGCGATCTCGTTTTCCGTCAGCGTAGTAGCAGTTGATTTTGAAGTCCTGGCAATGTTTGCATATTGGTCTAAGCAATACGAACAAAGCGTTAGTAAACCATAATCATTTGAAACAAAAGAATACTGCGCTTGCAGGTTCGCACCTTTCACCGCTGCACTGAAGATCGAAGCGAAAGCCAAATGCGGAAGTGATCAGCGTTCAATGTCTCTGTTCATCGTTTCGGTGGGATATGGGGAAGTGGGTTTTCCAGACTGGCTTACGGGCAGTGTTGAGTGAATATATACATACCTTCGTTTTCCTCTGCCTGCATGGCTCACAGGCATGGGACACTCTGTGCTTGCTATCGGCAAGACTGCCGCCTGAACTTCCTCCGGGTACTTCGTTACGGGGCTTGCTGGCTCTGCGTAATCGGGGGATTGGGACTTTGGGGACAACTGGAGCGCCATCTAGCGTACCAGCCGAGTCCCTTCGGCCGGATGGAGTGGCCATTATCTCTCGCTCCGGATGTTGAAACGACGCACGATAAGTGTGGTGATAGCGTTTCGAAGCCCCACTACCCTCAACTGTACTGTTCAGGTGGTGGGGGAACAAGGTGGGGAAGCGGAGCACCGCGAAACAGATTCTAGGAGACGAATAACCTGCGAGATTCAGGGAAGATTTATGGAATAACCGGCGCGGCTTGGGAGATTTAATCATCAGCGCTCTGGGCTTTATATTTAATTTCTGCGCTATCACTATCGCGACGGCACCCCACCACTACCACCACCACACCTGGGCAGCCCACAGCCACAACCATCGCTACCACCTCCTCCACCGGTAAACAGGAATGGGACTTGCCGTTTACATGAATATACGTTATCTTTTTCGTAGGGTTATTATTATAGGGCAATACTTAGCATGTGCTGTGCCTAGCATGTGCTGTGCCTACCATGTACTGTACCCAGCATGTACTGTACCAAGCATGTACTGTACCTAGCATGTACCTTTGTCCTCACTGGCAGTTCTGGACACCCATTTCAAGACACTAGAGTACCTATCGCCACCACGGTTGGCGACTTGCGCCTCAAACTCACAACAAAGCTTGACGCTGTGCAGCGCGATGAACGCATCAAGCACATATCAAGAAGAAGGTTCCAGTAAGGAGTGGAAGGATCTGTCCCTGGCGATCGAATCCGGGGAAGCAGAATGACATCACCACCCGAAGGGCATCGGAAATTCTGCGCTTGTCGAACATGTTTGTCTACCTTGCTATGCAATGTGACAGCCACTAGTGCTGCACGCAGGCCTAAGCTCGCATGCCAGCCCCTGCCTGGTGCGGGAATGAATACCCGCCCCAGGGAGGGCTGGACGGCTTAGTCGTCGGTGTTACTCCGGGGGCTTGTCATCGTTGGTGAAATCCAGTGTTGGAGTACAAGCCCTGTACTTAAGTGCCCCAAGTGGATATATTAGCCCGGTGCCGTGAAGAATAAATAATTGGTTTAAACAAGTGTTGTAGTCTCCCCTGTGGCTGTTCACGGTCATTTTGAACCCTTGTTTTAATTGCCCAGTGATATTAGCGTTTTTGCAACTGGCCAGAGCTGGCCATAACCTGGTTTCAGCCGACCGGCGAATCGTTTTACTCCGTTTGGGGCCAAATCGAAATCTCTGTTTCTGCTAAGTATAGAGTACTTAAGCGGACAGAGGTGTCGATCTCACGCATGGATAAGTATTGGGGACTGATCAACATGGGTTTTCACTTTGGCATATAATTTGGTTATCGAGCTTTCGGTGGCTAGGTTTGGGATGCGTTGGGTGAGATTTAACACAATTGTTGCACGAACAAAAAAGAAGCCATAGATGTTGGGTAGAAATGCAGGTCTCGATGTAACTACTTAAGCTACATACTTTGTCATCATCTACAACATATCGCTCCAAAGATTCCCCATATCTCCCAAAACAAAGGAACTCCTAAACCTCAAAAGCAAGGAAGGCCCAAGAGATTACACTGTGAAACCCTTACTTTCGCTCCTATTTCTCTTCGTAGATGTGGACAGACTTTCCTTGGGCCATTGCCTCAGCCTTCCACTTTTCGATAATAACCTCTTGCTCATCCACCTTCTTTTTGAGCTCTTCGACCACCTCGGCACCAGGAACCGTCCATCCGGGCGCTTCCTCTGACAGGTTCAGCTTGTGCAGCGCCGCCATCCACTCTTGATGGGCGCTTCCAAACTCGTTGCCCATCATGATGGGAATGGTAGGGTTCAATTCTTCCTCGTCTTCTTCCTCTTCGTCAACATTCTCTTTGCCCTTGTTCGCTTCAGCCGTTGCTTTCGCTTTCTCATCCAACTCCCACGCCTTGGCGAAGTATCCAAATATCTGCTTATTTATGGCTGGAACAACCTCGGCGGCACTGGTAGACTGTCCGCTCGAGAAAGTAGCAACAGCAGTCTGCAGATTTGGCTCCAGATATGTTCCGAGCAGATCGGCGTGGAGGATGTAATTCCTGCACCTCTTCCTCACGAATTCCCTCAGACCCGGATCCGCAAAATCATCGATCGAGTGACCGGACTCCGCGAGGACTCCGGCGTGCATATGTTTTTGCCATACGGCATAGTTCTGGTTCAAGCACTGTAGCAGCGCGTAGGCGGTGTATCCGGTCGCCACGAAATCGATCTTTGCCATCTCAACGATCTGGGTCTTGAGGTACCCGAGCACGCTCTCAATGTGTGCTTCGGGGCTCTCGTGGCCCGGGATAACGTACTCGCGGGAGTCCAGGATCGCGCCGGTAAAGACGCTCTTTGCTGAGAGGTCACGGGCTTTCCAGGAGGCGTTGGTGATGGCCCTGGAGGTGCTCGCGTCCCAGTATATAGTGGCGGGATTTGCGAGAACTACTGCGTCGTATCCTGAGGCGAGGGCGTCACGTGTAATGGTTTCCATAGATCCGTTGCCGACATGAGTGTTAGTAATGTGGCGTTTTGAATGGGTTCCCAGGGCGCTGCTCTCAGAGTCGGGGGCGATGAAGAGGATGCGGTGAGCGGTAGTGAGGCCGGACGAGGTGAGGATTTGGACATGTTTGATTGTGACGTCCTGATCTGCTTCAACGGGGAGACGGACAGTGTGGACATTCAGAGCCTTCAAACGCTCAACTGCGATGAGCATCAAGCATTCTGTAATAAGGCTACTGTCAGTCAAAATAAAGAGCTCCCCAACGTATTTTTAGGCCAACAAACCATCGACAGCGTCACCACGACGGCGATTCAGTCGCTCGTTTGTACGATGCATATCCATGGAGGAACCTCTGCCGTGAATATAGTAATCATAGCCTTCCTCCGGTTTTTCAATCTGACGGAGCTGGTCCGCCTCAGGATGAATAAAGAGTCTGTCATATCACAAAGTTAATATTCGCCTCGAATGTAATGATGATTATTGTAGTCGTGATAAAAGCGTGGGTTCGGAGGGGCAGATGACAGAGCCGCTGATATCATGATTACATACCCCAGAGCCTTCAAATCAACGGGGAACACCACCTCCTTAACGGCAGCTTTGGACTGGAGCTTGCGGCGATACATAACGTCTTGCTATTCAGTTGTCGCTGAGGAGATGGATGGATGAATGGATGGGGATAGGGATGGGGATGGCAAGAAGATGAACGAGAATGGAGAAGGAGGAGGAGAGATATTGTTTTATGGATACCACTTGGTTTGAGGTGTGCTGTCTGCTGCAAACACCCTCGCATAACTTTGCGATGACTCTCTCCTACCCTAAAGTTCGCCGGTTTCATCTACTATCCACATATATCACTCGTCACTATAGGAATCCGTCCAATTCATCATTTGCACAAATTGTGTCTATTCTCTATGTACATCAATTGCTCGAAGCTGTACCCGTCTTCCACTCACACAATAATTGCGCCAATTGATATGTAACCCAAAATGACACCTAACGCCATCTGATTATTACCAAAAGAAAAACCCAAAACCCAAAACAGAAGTAAATGCTTTTACGCCCAATTATTTAGTGTTGAGTTATACCTGTAATCGCATTAGAGGGTGCCTGCTCCTGCTCAACTTTCTTTAGAGCCTCGGTCAATGCTTGCTCCTGCTTTTGCATGTCGAGTTGGCGCAAATATTCGGCGTATTTAGAGCGTTTATTGTGGATGCCGCATTCGGTCTTTGCCTGACCCTTCCATCTGCCAGCACGCTCGTCTTCACCCTCTTTGACAGGCCTAAAGTAACACTTTGTTAATATTCATCTTCCTCGCCAAATACAGGGGAGAAGTAACATACTGTGTGCTATGCCAATCACCAACACTCTTATAACCTTGGTCCAACAGAACATTGTAGGGAACCTCATGCTTATCAATGTACTCCTTGACCTGCTTAAAGGACCAGTTTGCCAGAGGGTTGATCTTGATCAACCCCGCATCATCAACTTCCATAATATCAAGGTCTCCTCGCTTTCCACCTTGACTTCGGCGACGACCGGTCAAAACAGCCTTGACTTCCAACTCGCGGTATGCCCGCTCGGCAGGTTCAACCTTAGCCAGGTAGTCGTAGTAGTTGTCGTTGCTTTCCCATAGACGCTCGCCATACATCTGCTCAAATTCTTCGGCGGACTCAGAGTCCTTAGGTTTGAATACGTGGATATCGACAGTGTTGTAGCGTTTCTTTACACGGTCGACAAGCTCCAGGGTTTCTTTGAAATGGTAGAGGGTATCCAAGAAAATAAGGTCGACAGGTTTCTTGGGCGAGATCTTGGAGAGTATATCGACCGTAACCAGACCACTTAGCCCAAATGCAGTGGTTTGGTAGAGGCCAGGGAGAGTAAGCAAACACCACTCGAGAATGGCTACATAAAAGAATCAGCTTAAGTCCAGGGAAGTGGTGGTGTCTCGCCTTACCTTCAGGCTCGAGCTCTTGCAGTTGAGAGTTGATATATTTCAAATGAGGAGGAGTGAAATAAATGGTTTGCAAACTGGACACGCTGTTTGTGCAGGCAGATTCGTACCCAGACTCGAGAGACTCTTGTTCGTGTGAGAGGGATCGTTCTAACTGAACGGACATGATTGCTAATGTCTATGAAGTGTGTTGAACAGCCTTAAAATATATCAGGAGATGGATGATGCTTCGTAGATGAGGATGACGTATAAGGCAGATGAATAGATGGATGAGTTGAAAGGGATTGATGGTGGCTGGCGGAGGGAAGGGGACTGGGGGTATATGAATGGATGGGATATCCGGTTACCAGTGTGGACTGGGAGTGAGTGATAATTGTAAGCAATGCGCTGGATCTCGGTAATCGAGTGCCACTAGGGCATATCCGCCAAATCATTCCGGGCGAACGTATCGCATACAAAATGTTGTTTTGTCTCCATGGTCGTGTGTGCAGGGCGTATGGCTGCATCGAAGTTCAAAATTGCGTGCTCGAGGGTGATCCAAACAGGGTTTAGCTCCACGTTAGTTTAGTGGATCGTTGCGAAGAAACTGTTCGTCCACCCCAACGTCAACAGAGTGACTCCAAGCCATATACTTATAAATTAATTTCAAACAACACCGATTTCAAAGAATGTCGACAGAAAAGGAGGGAAAGAAATGGAAAGGGAAAAGATATAGAATTGCGGAAAGGCACAATGATCTGACGCTACAAGGTTTGAAACGTACTCTCATTCACAGAGTTAAACAGCTCTTCTCTCAATACCACACAGCGGATATCGCGCTCAGAATACGGGAAAGTCCCATTGCATAAAACGGCTGCACAGACTCTAGCAATTGAAAGATAGATGTGATTACTCGCAGCACAAACAACGCAACCCCTCGCATGAAGAGAACTAGGTGCTAAGAGCAGGAATTAAGGGGAAATACGCACCAAGCCAATCATTAAGCATGACTTTCCGTAGCTTGCCCTGCGGGATATCTTATGGCGCTGACCCCCACACATCGCGTTCCAATACTCCTCAATTGTGCCATCTCATCGCCAGATAGGTCGCATTTCCCCAGTGCCGCGGCTTTCACCCTGTCCATGAGAGCAAACTGCTTATCGGATACGATTCCCGCACCTTGTATCTCTTTGAGGAGTTTCGGGACGTATTTTCTATTTGTATCTGATTAGATGTAACGCTCCCATGGAAAACTGATGTGTCATACCCAGTAGCCTTCAGTACACCTTCTGACTTTGTCGCGAGTATCAGCAGGAGAGTTGAGAGCAAAGCCAAGGAAAGATCCTTGGAGTTTTGAAGCTGAGTATTTATCTCTTCCATCATGTTTGCCTTTTTCTTTGTAAGTGCATCCTTGATAGGAAAGTCCGATTCCAGATTGCGGAGGGCGCGTTGTATATCTTTCAGGCAGTTTTCTGGCCTCCCAGCGCCTGTCTGCTGAAGAACAACCCGAAGGTCGTTGAGTAGTTGAAGATTCACATTTGGGTCTTCTACTATCAACACAGTCTCCAACTTCTCCACTGCGGTGACTCCACTGTCCCTGGCATACTGCAGGAGATCGCCTGCCAGTCTAGACTTCAAAGATATGTCTTTAATACTCTCCACACCTTTAAGGTAGATATAGAACCGTGCGTGATATTTGTCGACAAATATAGCCTTCGCCGAAGCTAAAACAGCCTGCCGCATCTGCTCGTATCTGTCGTTGAACTGAGAAACGGCATAAGGAAGCAAACTATTTGTAAAATGTGACGATACGGCTGGCGAGATAAGAAATTGACCAGATCCAAGTAATTGCGTGAGCTGTAGGAACCAAGATCAGACTATCACTTGACGATTGAGCACACAAGATAGAACTCACCTCCTGTCGTTTGATGGCTGCAGGCTTCTCTTTGGATCTTCTTCTCCAAGCACTTTCAGCCTTTTCACGGGCAAAAGAACGGCATCTAGTTTGTAATCCCGCCTCAAGGTCGCTCGATACGACTACCCCCGCAACCTCATATAACTCAGGCAAATCTTTCAGCACAATCTGTCGTAAACGCATTTCATCCTCCATCTCCAACCTCTTTTCAGAATCTTTGGTGTCGCTCCATCCATTCTTTCTCACAGAATCCAAAATTGAGCCTTCCATCTTTAAGACAAAAGCCGGCGTCACAAAATGACTGGCAAGCAAAAAGGCCTCCGGAACATGCTCCTTCACAAAGGCTTCCGGATCGACGACCCTCTCCTTAAGCAAGGTTTTCACGCTTATCAGGCCATCGATCTGTAGCTCGTCCACGAGTGCCCTATGTCGTACTCGAACATACGCATCCGGCACAAACTTCTCCCCTTCTAAGACACCCTTGACGATACCCTCCTTTAGGATATCTGCTACAACCTTCCTCAAGAATAAAATAGGCGCGACTGAGTTAAATGATACCATTTCAACAGGCATCTGTGCATCTCCCAGCCGTGTGGAAGCTAAAGCTTTCACGTGCTCGTAATATCCCTTCCCATAAACGCTCTCCGCACCCAACCACCCCTCGTGGTCAGCGGGCAAGAGCCTCCTCAAGAGATCTGCATCGATCCGAAACTTCCGACAAAAGTCTGCAGTAGATACCACGCCCTTGGATAATTCATCCTTAAGCTGTAGCCTCAGGCTTTCGAATTCTCCGGTTTTGATAATGGTCGACGCACCGACCCTTCCCCAGCCCGTAAGCTCGGCACCTGTCGGTAGAAGCCTATTCACAACAAGAGGGTCTATCGATAACTCGCTCGCTATCGCAAAAGTTGATGTACGACCAGAGGGTGCGGTTATTAACTGTGCGATTTCGATGCGCGCGCGGGACTCGGTTAATATACCGGTGCCGGAAAGAAGCTCAAAGTATGGACATAGAGGAGGCGAAGAGGCGTTGGAAAGGAGACGAAATAGCTGTTTGGTATCGGTAGTTGTGAGCATTGTGAGTTTTGTAGGTTGAAACTGTCTGATGAAGTTGAAACCAAAGTAAGACCATAAAGCTTGTTAGGCTTGGCACAGTCGTGTCTCACGTTCCTTTATACTAGGTTACCCCTCTAGTTCCTACGCAACTTGAAATAGAACCTGTGCACTTGATCCACCGGACAGTGGAATGTCCTAAGACTCCTCCAGTCTCAAATTAAACCGCAAGGGCTACGAGGGCTACGAGGAGATACTCGCGAAGATACCTGAAGAAAAAGATCTGGGCTCAGCTGGAAACTTGAGGACCCGTAAATCGGCCGCAAAATTTCTCATGGAGCTCTCTAAAAGCGAGAAATTACTGCAGTTATTCAAGTTTAAGCTTAGTTCGATTGTATATTTGGAAATTCTTGATGAAAAGCATGAGAAACAAAGTGGTTCGTTTGGTCTAGCCGCGAGGGTTACACTACTGAATAAAAGTCCACGGCTCCTAGCGCTTAAGCAACACCCCGACATATCCTACACGTTATTGAATCTGCAAAATGCCCGTGCTACATTCTTGTACTCAAGCACTGCATGAATAGGTTTATCTAAGTATAGTGTAAAAGTAGCGTATTAAGTAATCCTCCTTTGCAACGTAGATACGTTAAACTTGCTAACTAGGAAATCTTCTAGTAATCCCCGTCTCGCTTCTGAACCAGATCATTCCATGGACCAAGTACTGGTAGTATTGTACTAATTGAACAACATTAACCTTTGTGGGGTAGTAAAAGCATGCCTCTATCTTCGAGTACATTACTACCATTCCAATAAGTCTGGAACGGAATTCCTCTCCTTTTCCATCTCGGCAGCAGCCCCCCATTTGCACCTGGAATTCTGGAGCGTAGTAGTTGAAGTAGAGGTGTATTCAGTCCATCTTGGTTAGCAGCACTATCCCCAGAAGAAGGAACCACCAATTGTTT
>Ga0307512_10000218_pt1 | contig 80132 bp, 73 predicted proteins | sample 14_EM_MG_FD_200267 | JGI IMG/M metagenome (GOLD analysis project Ga0307512, IMG submission 200267) | Populus trichocarpa ectomycorrhiza microbial communities from riparian zone in the Pacific Northwest, United States - 14_EM | ecosystem: Host-associated > Plants > Roots > Unclassified | place... | reverse complement strand
TCGCCCGACGTCGCAACACCTCAGATCACTTCTTTATCTTACTAAATTAAACTACCACCATCTCGCCGCTTCCTCCGCGTCTTCCAACGTCTCCGCCTTTCCGTAACACGATTCCTTCCACACCTTCTTGCGCCGTGACAGCAGGAGGAAGATAGTAAATCGAACTGTACTATTTGATATCGATATTAAAATAGTCACCCCCGGATAGTGTGGCTCCAGGTTTTAATTTCAGCTTCCCCGGCCTGTAGACATGGCCAATACTCCCAATAGCTCCGAAAAATGTCCCTCCAAACAGTTTTATTTGGTAGCATTTTGAAGATGACTATATACTGTTCAGGATAGAATTATATTCAGTTCCACATCTTCCGGATCATTGAAGAGCACCTGTGAAGTAGTCTTGAAGCTTCCGAGCTCACATTGCTGTGCATTCAGCCTATCTGGGAGCATCTGGAACTATCTGGTAGGATAAGTATGGCTGTTCAGAGTTGCTGAGTTGTTTATTTATGACTTCCAAACCATTTTACATTTTGCTGATGTATAGTTTTCCCTGGCATTTCAAAGTGTGTATTCTTAGTAAATAGGATTTTTTTGAGCTTCACTGTCTTCAGTTCAGATGGCATGTATCTAACTCTTTACTGAGGAATAGCATGCCCTTGCTCTATGTCTCTCAATACAGTATTGACCTCTGGATTATTCAGAAACACCAGCCAACAGCCATATCTTCTGGTAACACCACCCAAAGAGTGATTGGAATCCCGGCATAGCTGTACATTGAAGCTTAAATTCAATCGTAGCAATCTTTCATTCACTGAATGCATTATTGTTGCTTTCAGCTTCAGACAGTGCGTGGGAATTGTCATACCAGAATTGTACAATTTTTGACTATTGAAGTTGATATGACACATGTAGTAGCCTACAGATGCACCTGGAAGTGCTGGTAACAAACCTGAATAGACATACGAGGACTGATAACAATCTGGAATGCACCAGTAAATGCGGGTGACAAACTTGGAACATGTTGTGTATTGGTGTAGAGCAATATGGGAAAACATACTGAAGCATTGGAGATGCTGCAAGTGTACCGGGAGCTTTTACTTTTCTACCCAATGTGAAACCATTTCAAAACTCATGTATTCAGTTTGTATTCACATCTATGCATCAACATATTTGAATCTTTCAATCTTGATTCAATCAATCTGTGCTGACTGTGGGCAATGTGTGAGGTCTATCAGGGATGCAGCTGGAAATTGTAATATCGCACAGTTCGTTATACACTTAGTGATCTACTGGACGCTGTGATCAAGAGGATATGGATATGCATTGGGTGGACATGACCAAGTGAACTTTGAGATGGACCGAAAGACCATCATGAGGTGAACATAGAGATCCAGCTCCATGACTATAATCACTGAGTTTAGTGATGTAGCTCTAGGTCAAAATCAAGTTAATACAGAAATATACTTGGAGGAAGTAGTTGGGTAAACCGAGAACTGCACCCAAAAGCAATGATCAAGGGAGTGTGGATATGAACTTTGCTTATTCTGATTCAGAAAAATTGGAGAAGAACTCCAACATGGCAGATATGGAGAAGGTCAATTTGGAAGCAGACAAAATGGCAGCTGAGACTCAAGTCATTTGTTGACTCACAACTATGGGAATGTAATGAGCATTCACTTAACCTTTGAAGCTCATGGTAAGCTTGCTGGAGGCAGCTAATATGTAGAGTGACATGCTATCAGCGGGCTACATGCAGAAATTTGGTTGTCATCCTCACAATGAATGGAGAGTAGCAGGGATATGCTTAATCTTGACAGCATGCCATACTTGGCAATAACTCATAATGATGACTTGCAGTAAATAAGAGAAATGCCTTGATATCAGGTTCCCCTGTAATGTATAAGGTGTGGATGAGAAAGAGTAAAATATAGGATGAAAATGGAAATGATATGGGAGGATAAAAGGGATGTGGAAAAACTGGCATACAAGCTGCTCAAATGGGTTAATAATACCATATATTGGTTCCCCCACTTGCTGAATCAGGTATCATAGATTGACTGGCATACATAATTGTCTGAAATCCCAGTTTCTCATGATCATTTCCCCAATCTCTCTCTTTTCTTCCCTAACTCTACCATTGCTATATATACACATTTAAGCTATCCCTCCCCATCTGTTCAAGCTACAATCATGAGTTCGCACTGAGCACCATATTAACTCAAACTTTACTGGCTCCCACATCCAGTCAGTTTCTCGACATTCATATCTCATCTTTTGGTACCCAGAGTTATACTTTATTGTCTACATTTCCTCGATTTGAATTTAACCAATGAATTCCATTTCCACTCACATTGTACTTCCCTTCTAATCTACCGCCTCCAGTATGACTTCCTCCAGAAATACCTCTGATTTTGTGCAACTGCCACCCCCTTGTGAGTCACCCTGTTCACTCAGTCATGTCATCTAGATGCATCTGAACATATAAGCTTTTGCAGCCTCTGGGTGTCTATCTGAATCATGCATCATCATGGGTATGAAGTGCATATCCAAACTTGCTCAGTTAGTGCCGGGGAGTATATCTCTAATTTCACTCAATTACAGGCTGGATGTTTAGCGAATCATGGCTTTAAAGTTGGCACAATCATGTCCTCGGAGTGTATCTCCAAACTCCCTTCCTCACAGCTTTCAAGATCATCTCTCTGTGTGCTTAATCATAACTTCTGAGTTTGCCCAAACATGGCTTTCAAGATCATCTCCAAATTCACACAATTATGCCCTCAAGATGACTCTGACAACTGACTCAATGGTGGCCTCCGGTATTAATCGATTATGGCCTCCAACGTTGCAGTATCATTACTTCCCTGTGCCATCTAAGTTTGGTCAATCATGATCTCCCAGGTCACTTCCCATTACACTTTAGTACTGTCTGCAGCCAGATTGACTGTCTATACTTATTAAGATAGACGTAGATAGACAGGTTATGTCATATCTTGAAGGAATGCTTTCTCTTGTAATTGTACAACTCAACTGTCAAACAAAGGAAAATATAATACATGAGATGGCTTGTGGTTATGCGGCCAGGGGCCCTATCAACCACTTCTGTGAGAATACTGCACCGAGTATAAGTTCTCCAGCAGACTTGGGTAGTGGTTTCAGTTGGTCCAAAATCTGACAATTTCATTTATCAAATTCCAGACTATTTTGCATGGACTTTTAAACCTGCAAATACTTTCCCAAATATGTATGAGTTCTCTAGTAGCATCTGAGAGCTCTTTGCGTGACTTCAGATGAGTCTACAAGCATTCAGGATTGCATAGAAGCAACAATGAGGTTGACAGGAGTGTTGAAGAGATTCGCATCTGTTTTTGAAACTATTTTAGATTTTGCTGATATCACAATTGCTAGGCTATATCATTATTTATCCTTAACTTATAACACTTATCAAAACTCCCAATACTCCATCACAAGCGGAAACGTTAGCGATAGTGTTTTGGCTTTGTTCATATTATTAACTAATCATATAAATTGATATGGATATTCTTTTTGTTTGCAAGCATGTCAATACTGGTTTTCAGATCCTTATTGGTGAGATTCAGATTTTCTACTTGAAACTAGTTCAGAGGTCTGAAATCTATTGCGTATATTATCTAGTCATTAACATTATTCGATTTCTCTGTGTTCTTGGACACTGGGATTACCAGAATGCATTCAAACCTCATACCCTTTAGGTAGAGTTGCCTTAATCTATACAATAGGGTGGGTCACTGCAATTATTCTCATCAATGGATTCCACTCCCGGTCTTTACAGACTATACTGGAATAGTTATTCTCAGCAATTTCGATCTATTCATCACATGTATTCCCTTACCCAAATCAAAGTGGCAACTCCACAACCATATTCTCAGTTAACAATGGGCATATATTAGTTACTGCAACCATTGTAATCATCTGTCCAAGATTCAATTCATCTAGGACCAGTACTACTGGCATATCGAAATCCAAAACCCATCATTTTATCATGAACCTGACTGCTCAAATGTATTACACCAGATAGTACATTCTAATTGAGCATTGTATCAAAAACCAGTGGCCAAGAACTCTGTCTTCATTTGAGTGGTAAACTCACTGGATATTCAGCCGCTTCACCTTACAATCACAATACGGTTGTGCGAATTGATTAATGATTTTATGAAATACTGTACTCAATAATAGTCTACTATTCTATCCATCAACAACCTTTCTACCATTGTGTGGATTAAAAACCTCCCCTGCACCTTGGAATATTGTCTATTCATCTTCAAAGATTTCTTTAACTTATTCAGAGAACAGTTGGGCAGATTAACTTGTGCTCTCCTACTGCTGAAATTAATTATGATGTTAGGAATTTTACAGACAAATGTTATTACAAATGTATATATCTGGAATATTATCAATTCTATTCTTTCAATCAAAACTTAGATTAATAGTACTTCCAATACCATGTACGCCATTCTACCTGTCCTTCACTCTGTCATTCTGCTCAAAACCCACAAAACTCAATGTATATAATTACCAATGTGATACATCTAACCTTCATAAGGCTAGCAGAGATTACCTTTGCTGCTCTAGTTACATTTGCTGTGCTCTTTTCCCCCACATCTCTCTTTGCTTCTACCAAATGTAGTTTCAAAGTATTCCAGTTGCAACTGAAAGGTTTGTGAGAGGCAACAGTTGTATAAAATCTGGTTATATTTGGATTCATTTATCATTTGAATTGGTGTTTTTGATTCCAAATGCCCTTTGTTCAATTCTCCATGCTTCTGAATGTACTTGTACATTACTATCAGATGGTATTACTCCCTCAGGCCGATCTTTCTGTCAATGGAATTCACCAGCTCCTCCCAGTGCCTCACATCTGTGTATAATAAATAGAGTTGTTGGCAGAACATATCAATATCATTGTCATTCTGTACTCAGCAAATCACAACTCTGAAAGTTCAATTTCACAATACCACCAGGTTAATTAATCATTGTTTACACTGGGAGATATCCATTATTGGTTGCTGGTTGCTTTTTACATTATCTTGTTTTCCTTCTTGACTTCCTACCATTGCTGGTACATTTCTTTAAAACCAACTCTATCCACTCATAAGAAATCAATTCCACACTGTCAGAATCCTCTAATGGGTTCCAACTATCCAAAGTGGCCAAAAATCTGCAACTGACATCATTCAGTGCAAGGGTTTATTACCCAACTGTACAACATGACTCTGTCCACAGATAATGGCACCAGGCTTCGTCACCAGGAAATTAATCTCAGATACTTTCCCCAGCCGATTGAGGATACCAAAGTTAGACTGACACATTCTATTGGTAAATTGTGTGAAGCAGATGAATGTCCTGTTCAAGCTGATAGGGGTTATATCCTAAGCAGCACTAAGTGTTGAAGAACTATTGCTGATTATCTGCATTGTAGTTGTGGTTTGTAAACTTAGATTTTGTGGGCAAGTGTATATTACTTACACCAATAGTTTTCTACAGTTCTGCTGAAAGCTGGTATCATTTCATTGGATTGTTTAAGATGGGTCTCACAGGTGCACCAGAATGAGATCCCAATGGAGTAGAGCAGAATAATTATACTGAAATGACTGGATTGATTGTTTGTGGTGCTAAGGGTACTCAATGTGCACCTGGAAATTACAGAGAGTATTCAGAGAATTGTTGCCTAGTGAGCATTGGACATCTACCATAAGTGTCTTGGGGGTATGTGTATCCTTGCCACCAATGCCAATAATATGGAAACAGCTGGCTTGTACTAGTGCTAGGTAGCAGACTTCATGTAATGATGAATGGTGAAAAATAGTAGAACTGAGGAGTATTGGAAAGTGATTGCTATGAAGAAGGGTTACCATACCCTACTGGCAGATAACACTGGTTGCTGGGCTCTTTAAATATACTGTCTTAACTAGAGTGATTTTGATCATTATTATCTGATAATCTCCATCAACATTCTTGGCATTTTTGGAAGCTCAATTCGCCAACAATTGGAGCAGTATTGGCTGTCTTTGACAGCTAGCTCTTCATTGATATAATTTGTGAACGAGATAGTAGTTAACATCAAAGGGCGCAATTTATCAGCAAACATGAAATTGAGTAAGATGGAGTATGATAACCGTAGCAGCGATCTTCAGCAGAATGAATGCCGCTTACATCCTTGTATATCATCCCGAAATGGCATGTTTCTCTCCATCTTGTATCCACTGAACTCAGCTGAGGAAATAAAGGTTTCAGCATTTTCTAAGTTGCTATAACATATGTCAAAATTGGGATATCAAAATCATTGATAGTAGCTTACCCTCACACAGTGTCTGAATGTAAGTGTGATTTAAGTGATATGATATGACATTTGCAGGTTCCCAACAAGAACAATATCTAGTCTCACAGTAAGTACCACTAGGGATAATACTCATGCAATATATTAATACAAACTGCAAGTTCATGTAATATGAGGCCGGTGATTCAACAAACGATTGTGATAACCCCAATTGTTCTCCGTCTATAATATTCCATCACTTGTTAGAATTCACACTCTTGATAAGGATTGTCACAGAAGCAGTTTTCCTACTAGCCAATTAATTCACATTGATGATTGAGTGGGTTTACAGTTTGGTATGACACTTAAGTGTTCTTTATATTATGACAATATATCTTTATTATCAACTGCTCCAGACTCAAGTGTAAGTATAACCCTTAATGCCACATGTGCATCATCAATAATGCAGCCAGTAGTGCCTATTGCTGAAGCCCCTGATAAATAGTACATAATAGTAAATTGTAGTGATGGTAAAAGTAACCTACTCTTCTATACAAGTAATTTTCAGCAGATATGTAGATATATTGAATGGGATGTACTATACATTCTAGTTTATAAAGAAAACAATTTGTATGTAAACTTCTGTTACCCTCCACAGTATTTAGTGGGGTGAGACACAGCTGCAAAGAGGTACTCTAATCTGAGTTAGCTCACTCTCAATACATACCCCTAATTCTCCAATTCAGCAACAAACTATCACTCTATGCAGCATCATCATGATTAGTAAGAATAAGTACACTGATGATTTCTGGAATCTGGTCAATACTAGAATAATATATACTAAATACTGAATCTGCAAACAGAACTTATTCAATAAGAATTGACTAGAGATAAAATATCAATATTATCACCCAATATTGATAAATAAAAGCCTATTGCCCAATGGGATTTCACCACCTGCAGACTGGAATTACTCCAAGCCATCATGGTTTGACATAAGTAGTTCAATCTTCATGGCTATCACCAAGCTATTCAACGAATAATATACCTATTGACAATCTATTGGATACACCATCACTGAAAGATACTTCACATGAAGACTCTATCAACATCTGAAAGTCTTCGTTAACAAGTACCCCCAATACAACTAATCAAATAACTCAGAGCAAGTAGTTGGAAGGTATGATGTAATTTGAAAGTGTATGGCAAAGCAACTGGATTCTACAACTTGTATCACAGGTACTGAGAATAAATGAATCTGTGGCATTCATAATGATCTACATATAATTCACAACAGAGTAACTTGTATTGATGGCAAACGAAAATCTAAATTAATCAACATATAATATTTGGACCAAATAATCTCCAAATTCAAGCAATTCAATATGTAGATACCTTGCCAAGCCTTCTCTCTCAACTCAATTTGGGGTTCAGCTCCCATAGTTGAATTGATAATAATTTACATATCATAAAAACATTATATTATAGTGAAATTTCCAAATGTAATCTGTTCCATATTACATATCCCGCATTGCCGATATCCTTCCATTCTGGATGGATATCTCTCACTGACTCAAATGTTTATCAAATTGACCGTGAGATGTATACAGAGTATTCATGGTGATCCAAGCAGTATGAACCTCCTGCTGGAATATTAATATTTCAGGTCATTTATATATCTGCCATGTTCCAGTTCAGTATTTTGTTGGGTTACCAGTATGCCTCTCTGCTGAATCTCGCATTTCATAATATTTAAAAACATATCCTCCTGTCACCTATAATACTAACCAGCATTGTCATTGCACTATTCTTTAGTCATGCCATACAGGCCAGAAACACTGACAATGCGTGGCATATTTGTATCACATCTGTGCTAACCCAACAGTGAAATCTTTAAATCACTGATTTTAGCTGGAATGGGATTACACTGTGCAATTCAAATGCCAATGTTATCCTCTGTTGGCTGCCTCAGGTGGGGAATGTCTGGAATAAATTATGGTTGCTCAAGTTTCATATGGCTCAAACCATATATGTGATATTGCTTGAAGTTGGTCAATGCAGCATTCAACTGTTTGACTACTTGATAACATACCAGTGTAGGATAGATAGTTAAAACTGTCGAACGCAACTACTATTAATGCTCTGCATACTATAGGTTTTAACTAATCAACAATTAGTGCAGACCATAGCCTCTCATCATGGTGAGTTGCCTATGAAAGCCGAATGAAATACATCAGCAAGTAGTGAACTTAGCTAAGAACTTACTAAACGGGCTGCATAAATACCTGAAAGCTAGACATAGTAATTATCGATTTGTCAATTAATTGTCATTGGTTCTATAATTACCAATTGTCCAGCACTACTCAAAACAATTTGTTTGATTGAAATGTAGCACATTGGAGGAAATGAAATCCAAGAAGTAATCTGAATACTGTTTGTGAGGTGCAGTCCAAATCAGGCCAGGTTTAGGAATATCCAGAATGTGCTGTGGAATCAGCTTCTGATAGAATCATAATAGGAAAAGTATGGACATTTAATCAATTCTCTCCAAAAATTATGCAACAAAATCAATCAGATCTAGACCTCGAAGCACTTGTCCATTCACAAAAGTAATTTTACCTAAATATGAAGGTTTTGGAAAACAGTCAATTGCAAAGACTGCGAAGGCCAAAGTAGACAAACAGGCGGTAATTGAATTCCATTAGCTACAGAAACATAAGATTCTTACTATATATGCTGCAATGTAGATTCTTGTGTACATCACTGAAAAGGTTCCTACAACAAAATGTCAACTTCTTTGGTTGCATCTCGATAGGGCCCACAAAGCAGCAGGAAACCCTGCAGGTGCTGATTAATTGGAGGTAAATGTGTGATGGTAGTGTAAGATTCATCAGATGGTATCAGTTAAATGTAAGGTTTTGGAGAATCATCAGCAAAAGACATTTCTGTCCGGGCGGAATGGCTAAGTCAGAAAGGACGCGCTCTGTCAGAGCCGTCAGAGACACCGCTGTGGCGGATCACTCCACGCCCCGCATTAATACCACGCGTCACGTTGCATATCCCCCTCCGATCGCAGTTTCGTCATTTCTTCTCGCTCTGTTGGTCTCCTATTTTAAATGTACTCTCTGGTGTTGCAGCCAACTTTGACCAGACGTTGGAATGGGTGTATTGGGTACGAGCGTGCAGCGGGATTGCAATGCAATTGGTGATGCTGTGAAAATCTCTCCTCGCGTTCCTTCTACCTGCACGCAATATGCAATTCTCTCTTCTCTGATTATTCGCATCATTCCAAGTTGCCAGATCTATGTGGCTATCGACAATCCATCGCTCGTGGCTTCCGTCTCCCGTCTTACTACTACTGGCTATCTCTCACATTACGTGCGCACAGCCGACGATGTTTCCCACGCTGAAAACTTGCAAAGCAACGGCTGCCGGTGCGTTTCTCACTTGTACAAATTGCAAGACAGGATCCAAGTTACCCGAGTTTTCAGGTATTGTGGTGAGCGCCAGGGCTAATCAGTACTCAACGAAAACTCCATCCTCGTTTAGGAGCTTGATTTTGATTAGTTTTTGCAGTTGCCATGGGAGACGCCCATTCAGCGCGCGATAACACCTCGCCAGGCATTGCTTTAGCCACACCCAGTCATTCCATCGGTCCCGTCCACACCAGCTCTGGCTTCCTGTGCATCGACACATCTGAGATATGCATTCACCATCTAAACCCGGAACTTGAACCTGAATACCTTGGTAAATACAGAGGTCCATTGGGTGCAGTTGTTCATCCAACATATACGTCTTGTTACGACTCTTATACTTGATCAAGTCGCGTGTGCCGCAGTATATTGCCACGCGGTGCATTGCATCTTGGGTATTGTCGAGTAATGCTCTGAAGTCTTTGATCATAGTGTCAGGATGCTTTCCATCACGGCGGTTTTGGGGTCCCATGAATCCGGGCTTCCCTTATGACTGGGAGGTCAGGGGGGCAGCCAGATCAGCACCGGATGGGAGGACATTGCAGGCGGCAGCGCTGTTCTCCCGATGCTGAGCGAGGGCTTGGAGATTGAGCTCTCTGATTCCGAAGCAGAGAATGCGACGCTGAACGGTGATTACTTGTGGCAGGTAGTTGAGATTGTGATTCGAGGTGTTCCAACCGTCCTTGAGGTTCGTTTGATGTGCTTGTTCATGTCTCGCAGCAGAATACTGTGGCAAGGCTCCATATCGATGAATCTGTTCAACCCAATGAGACATCAAGTGGATTTTTGGCAAGTTGAAATCGGCATCTAACTCCTCGGAGACATCTATCCTGTGGCTGATATAATCCCGCCAGGTGTTCATTTCGCGCCGCTTGTTGGACGGTGTCCAAGTTTCAGTATTTGTTTCCTTGTCAACCATTCGCCTCTTCACGAGTTCCATTCCCAGGGGATTGGCTTTGGCCTTCGTGTTGTTGCCGGCTTCGGCGAGTAACAAAACATCTTTGAAGGTGTGAAAACGACGCAAGGCATCCTCCATGTAGCTCAATGTTGCATCATTGTGAGATTTATATCGAGCATACATATGGAATTCTAACATTGCCTGTGTGCACTCAATTGCAAGATTGAATATGGAACGCTGAGTGGGGATTTCACCTCGTAGAGACTGGGTTACAACTCCAAGCAGGTACCAGCTCATTTCCTTCATCTCCTTCCCATTCCATTTAGAAACTCCCTCATATAACTTATTTTTTAGTGTGAGGTCGTGGTAAGCAGGCACGGATAGCCAGATTGCATTCTACATGTCGAGCCGTTGATGCGTCTTCATGAAGTGGAAAATCCACTTCTGGAGGTTGTCAAGCATGCCGATCTGCATTGTATGGATGAGGTCGGGCTTCGGGAGGTCACTCCCGATACAGGGAATATGTCGAAACGCCTTAAATCCTTGGTGAACGTGGCGAGACGAGAGTTCAGCATCGGCTGCCTTAGTGTTGGCGTTGCTGAGCGTTCCATATAGGTTGCGATCCTGCCTGGGGTGCTGCTTGTCAGGATGCACATAATCTCCATGTTCGTTCTATGGACACTCGCACCAAAAAACGACATCGCGCTCAAGATGATGTAGGTCACTATACGCTGGGCAATCTGCAAGCCATGCTGCTAAAACCGGTTTGCAAGGCCTGAAGTTGCCATCTGCACAGAGAACGTTGTAATACCCGCTCTCAGCGCTGGGATTTTGTTTCAAGGTGAGAGGATGGAGTACCCGCCAGAGTACTTCATTCAGTACCTCTCGGTTTGTTTGCTACTGCTCATCCAGCCGCTTGTGAGGAGTAATGCGGTTCTCGATTGGAATCGGCAGGAGAACGACGATTCCAACACTGTGCGTTGAGCGGATCTGGCGGATCTTCGAAGATAGATTGCCAATTGTCCTATATACAGACCACTCGTTATTATCACCAGAAAAATTTGACAGATGTGTTCTGTCGGACATGAAGCTCAAGGGACCCAGTGCATCCCCCACTCTGAGCGTTGACATAACGTTGATTAGCATGTGATTATCCTCGAGGATTTCTCTTCACCTGTGTCTCCCACCACCAGTCTGCAGTGTGCATTTCAGTATAGAGGCATTTCAGTGGCATTTCACTGTTAAAGCAATGCTGAGGGGCGTAAATGAGATGCTCAGCGTAGGCTGGCTATCACATCAACCATCTGTTGCTTTTGATGATGTCTAGACTCCAGTATTTGTTAGGGCATTGGTGATGGTCATTCCATCTCATATCCTCAAGAGTGTGTAGTTCCCACTCCCCGTGAGCCTGATCATCTGGCATGCTAGCCACAAGATTCTGGACAGCATCCACATTTTTGAAGCTTGGGAAACGCAGAGCAGTGTTTTCTTCCTTCAGCACTCTGTCATAGTACGTCTTCATGCCTGGCTTCTTGATCCCACACTGGATATATTTGTACTCTTCACCCGTTGCAAATGGGTAGTAGGGATTTTTTTGTAGGTTCGTCTCAAGGCAACCCTGAGCGTCGCGTTCCCACGGCTCAGCAATGTAATCGGTCAACTAAGTGCCAGCACTGGGGTATGTTTTCAGCTGCGGCAGAGGATGTGGCAGTTATTGAGACTCCAAGTCTGCAATGGTTTCAACTTGTTCGAGGTAAGGAAACACGTCCAAGTCTTCAACTGAATCTTTGTGAGCGTTGAATTCATGATGCTGAGCGGGTTCAATGCGTCGGGGCGCGCTGCGAGTAGTCAGATTCTTCTGGCGTGCAACTTGAAGGTGGTCAGGATGGTGTAATTTGAAATGATTAAGTCGCCAGCTGCCTGAGGAGAACTTCTTTCAGCATGAAAATTCGAGGCGACAGAAATGAGTCTCCTCTGGCATTATCGACGACACGCAAGGAGTGGAGTATACACTGTAGAAAGTGACGAAAGTTGGTGCGGGGCCTGAGCGGCCTGGTGGGTGTAAGCTCACAATACTTTCAGCTAACTTGAGAGATTTATCGAGCCTCAACACCATCACAAGGAGGTTCCTTACACGCAAGGAGTTGCAAAAATGCTGCCTGCGTGATGTCACATAATTCTATTACAAAAATAAAGCCAATACAAAACCCATGAAGAAAATAAACCCTGAGCGATTCTGAAACCTCGCGACGCATGTAATAATCGATGCCTAACATGAATTGAGTTGAACAAACGAAACGAAGAAGACAAGAACCCGATCATAACCCAAACACAACAACGATCGCCTCCTATGCAACTGGTGGACTGGTTCACTCCTCGCGTACCGAGCAATCCGGGAGCGCCGCCGGCAGATGGACATTAGAGAGAGTGACATCGGGGAAAGGGACATCGGGGAGACTGTTGCCACCTACCGATTCGCCAAGCAGCTGCTGATCCACATCCACATTCGACGTGTTTATGGCTGCGTCCCATTCTCGCATGGTTGGCACCGGTGGGCGAGGTTTTTGGGGTGTTGAAACCCCCAAACCTCCAGCCCACCGAGGGGAAGAGTCTCCGCAGTTTGTGGTTGCGGGCAACCATCCGGGGTTCCTGGCCATGGGGCCGGTGCCAGACTTTGTGGCCATGGGGTACGTTCGCGCATCTCCTGGTCTTGCTCAGGTAGCACGATTGGCTGATCGTCTACCATGGTATCTATATCGTCAGCCGATGTAATTACCATCTCCCCCTGGCCAATCGTCTGAGGTTCTTTGCCATCATCCTCATCCTCATCGTGCTCCTCATCCTCATCCTCTTCCTCTTCGTCCTTCTCCTCTTCATCTTCCTCATTGTCATCTTCCTCCTCTTCATCGTCACCGTCCCTTTCCATATCCACATCGCTGTCTAAATCATCGCCGCACAGTGCGTCCGCATCATACTCCAGGTGCATATCAACATCAGGATGATGTTCTGAGTCATATTTGCCATCCGACTCCTTGGTAGAGTCAGTATCATTGTTTGAGGCAATTGACACAGCAGGCAACGCTTCTGGCTCTAAATATACCCGCTCTAATTAGCCGTCCGTGTTCTAGTCTGTGTCATACATTTCCTTCTGCCACTGCAAAGCAACGGCACGATAGATATCATCTCCCCCTGGGGTTTAATTCACAATACCTTTCCCTTTACTGATTACCTTCCCCTTCCCCTTCCCTTCCTCCATTGCCTTCCCCTTCCCCTTCCATTTCCCCATCCCATCCTTTGTTCCCTTCCCTTTCCCGGACCCTTTCTCACCGCCCTGTGTGTCCTCCTCACCCTCGCCGTTGTCATTGTCATTGCCATCGCCAGGATGTCTCCTTCCACCGCTCGGCACTCCGGGATCCGCCCAGTTTTCATCAGTATCATCCTCGTCGAATATCTCATCCGAAATAAGTAGTCTAACGGCCAGAAGTTCGCCTGGCTCGTACCGCCGGCAGCTTGGCGGCGCAATCTTTGTCCTGCAATCATCGCTACCATCCCAAGAAAAACGCTCGCCGGTGCTTTTAACCCTCCCCAAGCTGGTTGTCTCATGATTGGAGCAATCAACTCGATCCCCAAAGGCACGGGGGTTGTCCCACCTCCAATTGTTTGTTTGGTCACTGGTTCTGTCAATCATTGGCCCCATATATGTGTGGAAGGCAGCCCACCACTCCCGAAATGCCAAACTCCTGCTCCTGCGGTGCGGCCACATCAGCTGGAATTGTGAAAAGTGGCGAGTAGTGACTGGATCAAGAAAGATTGTATCGTAAACCAGGTCCCATACCCTCTCGTGCTTGACGCCGCAAAAATTGTTTGTCCGTATGAGTCTGCGGATGTGTTCCAAGAAGAATCCCTGTATACGGTCCCGATCTAACAACAGGCGTCGATTCATGACTGATGTCGGCATCTTTGCCCCAGCTTTCCCTTTTCCTCTGGGGCTGCCCTTTGGTGCCATCGCTGTGAGTTGAAAATGAATCTACATCCGAAGCGGTAGCATTATGATACAATTGCCTATAGTGGAAGAAACTCCAGAGGGAACATACAGAGTGGTGTAGGTTATCGGGTGTGTTTTGGAACGAGATGAGTTGTTTTATGCCAGTTACATGATGTCGAAAGAGTTCAGGATGCTGGCGGTGTGTTTAATACGGGAGGAAAAGATACTGAAGGTGTAGGTGGGAAGAAGGGATATATATACTCGAGTTCCTGCGATTTCTTGGTTCAACTTTCGAGATATGATAATTTTGATTCATATCCTGCATTTTGTTGGTTAACGAACACAAAATGGCCCAGCATGCATCTTGCACAGCCACCAGTCACCTCATGAATGAGAAGCCTCGAGATAAAATTTGGTACTTGCGGTGAGGATAGTTTACAACGCCGGGCGTTGCTTTTGCCTCTCACACGACTTTCACTGGTCAGACCTCGTGCATTTTGGAGCTTACTGCATTATTCTCAGTTTGTTCTAACTGTGCAACCATCCGACACGGCTACCAACATGCCTAGCGGTGGAAAATGCACACTCAACTGATGTCATGAGATAGAGAATACGTCATCGTTCGCTTTGCGATGCTTTTAGCTCTGCCAAATGGAAATTTCCGCTGGGAAGCTGAAGATAGACACAATCGATAGTTTGAAGCATTTTGCCAAGAATGAGTGCAATACTATGATAACCACGCCAAGAGGGAATAAACACCCTTCAAGCGGTGCAAATAGACCTTCAGACGTTGCTGTAACAGTGGATATCAATGCTGAGTTGAATCTGAGTGTAATCTGATGGCAGTTGACCCAATAATTGAATGCTTCTCAAGAGAACTCGTCCCCGAGTATTGTCAGGGTTTAGAGTCTAGCGCGGTCTACACTGCACCTCCCTTTTCGGTGGAATCCCTCCCTGGTCGCTCAAATAGGAGTCGATCTCGCCTGCCATTGCATATGCCTGCAGAGGGAATTGTTCCTGCATTCTTAATGTCTAACATCTATATCAAACAATGCCTTCCCAAAGGTCTCACCCGGACACGTCTCCGGTCGTACACAATGTTCGAAGTGTTGCTGATGGTCACAATCAACAAATGAGTCAGCCTTCAGGGCGTTCTCCACTTCCCCCTGCTAAGCGAAGCATTTCCGTACCGGCTGGCGAAAGGGATTCCTCTCAAGGAGGGAGTTCCGTAGCCACTTCAATCCTAGGTCAGAACTCCACCCCCTCATCTTCGCTGAACAATTCTCGCATTGCAGTTATCTCTCAACCCGTGGCTTCCACCCTGTCCGCTATACCGCGATGGTCGATAGATACTCTGACTGCCACGCCAGGTACAAGCAGTTGTAGCACACCAGCACCCGGACAAACCTCACGGACCGACCCAACGCCTCGCGTTGTATCCAGCCCCGCATCCTGCATTCCTAGCACTCCCACTCCACTCAGTCGTCTTGAACACCTGCCTACACTCATCCCTAATCCAGATGCCCACGCGATTATTACAAATCTACTGCAAGCGCGAGCTACAGGAAGGAATCAGAGACAGAGGCAGTGGCAATTGTGACCGCAGGCTGTGTCTGCACCTCGATCAATGATCTCCGGCAGTCGCTGCATCCATCGATTTGGTCACTCAGACATGACGCGTTATGTATTTGCAATGGGCAGACTCCTGGAGCTCTACATGTGGAACAGACGGCCGTTTATGAGTGCAAGCGACTTGCAGATGGTAAGTTATGCGACGCGACGCTTTGCGAAAGCATGAGCTGAAGGCCCACACTGGCAGATAATAGAGAAGTACTGGAACACTGCTATGCAGCGAAACAACATTTGGTCCATAGCATTTGAGGCACGCACAGAGGAGATCTTGAAAGAGGTATGCTGAAGCAACTGCCCAGGTTGGATATTACACGCTCAAACCGGTACCAGGTTCGAGCACACGTCGATAACATCAAATCCCATTGTATTCCATCAGCAAGGGATTATATAGCAGAGCGTTATAATCTCCACCACTTTGAATCCACCGCAGAGTATTTGGAATTCATCGATTCTCTTCTGGCAGACAATCAGTATCTTTTTCCAGTAGCAGAGCGTGTGGAAGGTGGTGTACACGGTCCAAAACCAACGCAGAGAGAGTCGCAAGCTGCTAACCAATGACCAGCGTCCACTTTACTTCCTGGCACAAGCAATCCAGGGGTTTATCTACATCAAATTTTATCATCGGGCGAATAACCGTGGTTAGTATGCTGATGGATTTCATAATTCCATGATTGACGCCAAGGACGGTCATATACCCTCGCCACTGACCATGATTAAGTGCACCGCGTTGCGCTATGCTCTCGTGGAGTGGCAAAGGAACAAAGGTGTTCATCCGAAAGTGTCCAAGTCAAAGCTGAAAGTGGACAGACCTGATAGCATGAACTACTTCAACTACAAGAATGACGGTGGTAAGAACGCATCCTGCTGCGCTGCAACGGGTCGCAAGTTGTCAACCTCACCTGGCGTTGCAGACACGTATACATTCTTGATTAATGCCTGGAACACACTACTGGAGAGCTACCAACAGAGGGTGTATAAAAACACTCTTGCAACAGTCAAGCGTCAGATCCAACAGGCAGAGAACCCAATGCCTGCCAAGGTCATCAGCGTGGAAGCAGCGCGTGTTTACAATCCTCTTCTTCTTGACGTGTTGACCTCCGAAGTAGCGCTTGAGGAGCCTGGGTTCGGAGGCACTGACCAAAACATCCTGATAGACCTCAATTGCACGGATGACGAACTGCATTTCGGGATACCAGGGGGCAGCCAGGATTACGAACATGAAGGTGACGAAGGCAACGACGGCCTGAGACTCAACTCGAGAGGTTTGACCTGGGAACAAGTGATGTCGATGGGTATGAGGGCTACGATGGCGATGATGCGGATGCGGATGTGGAGGAAGAAGCATTGCTAGCCAATGATGAATTAACGCAGAATGTGGAGGACTGAGGGCATAGTACTAGAGAGTGTGAAGATTGGACAGTATATTTCAGACCTGTGAAATACGATAATGGCGAAGCAAATGCAATGGCAAGCGATGTATCAGAAGCGAAGACTGTATTGTAATAAGTGACAACATCTCAAAACTAAACATATATGGGGAGAATGCGGCATCAGATATATAGCAATTGCGGAGAGGTACAATGTGGCGCTCTGCCAGAGAACAGCTTAAACATCGCCAGGCATTGTGTAAACGGCTTCAGCATAACTGCAGCCCCTGTGAAGAGTGTAACATAGGTGTCGTTCTGATGATGCGTATACGTCTCCACAAAGTAAGGGAGGTACGTATGCAACACGACCTGTCGCCTGAGTGACACGGAGCGTGTAATTCTCCCTCAGCGGGTACGAGGTTCCGTCACAGCCGTCAGAGCCATCCGGAACACTCCGGTGTTTCAGACAGAAACTAGGGTTGTTGCTGATGTTGTCATCCAGTGGCCAGGCAACTGGAGTTTGTTGAACAGTACCACATTAAGATAGTCAGCGGTAAGTATGCAGGCAATTGACTACCACTGCTTGGGAGATGTTGGCAGACAAAACACACCTACAGAGAGTGGCAGTTAGTCTGTTACAGTTGACTGGGTATGTGATTCGGGTAACTTGAGAGACTGGAGGTTGCCAATGAGGGCATGGATCCAGACAATCTGTTGTGTTTCTTACTGTCAGATCATAATAGCATTATTGGAAGCTGTGCTGTATTTAACTGCAATCTTGTACCTTTAGACAAGAAATTCACATTTCTGTATGCACAACACTATATGCAGCAATCTACAATCTGTGGGGATGAGCACTCAAGAACAACTCTAGATGGAAGAACAACTGTGGAAAGAGTCTCCAATCTGAATCATAACTATGAATTAGTATCTCCAGTTTAGACACAAGCACCAACTCCAACTCGTACATCAACTCCAACCCCAAATCCAACTCGAAATTCATATCCAACATCAACTCCAAATCCAACTTCATCTTCAAATGCAACTCTAACTCCAAGTTCAACTCCAACTCTGAATCCAATTCCAACCCAATCTCAAACTCCAACTGCAACTACAACTGCAACTTAAACTCCAACTTCAACTTCAACTGCAACCGCAACTGCAACTGCAACTGAAACTTCAACAATAACAGCACAGCCTGTAATCAGAACTCAGAGGATTGGTACAGACATCCATGATACTGTAACTGGTTGGAACAGCATCGTTGATACACTACACAGCAAATTATGCACGTTTATATATATTTTGCAACACATGTCCAATTGTGATGAAATAGATCTCTGTGATATCTGTGCAAGAACAGTGGACTGGGTGTCAAGAGTGTAAATGACAAAAGTACAGAGTGTAGACTTAGACAAATAATTAATACCTCCAATTACATAAGTGGAAGAATGGTTATTTTGAGAGGAGCACAGAATATGATATTGTCTAGCTTCTGTTGTCAAATTGTTTTCTGTATGTTTTTTCTGAGCTTTGGTATTTTACTAATCTGATAACACCCTAGAGAAATATTAGACCAAGTCTGCATGGAGTATATCACTATGTAACTCTGGGATAGGATTGTTGTGGGTAAAATATGCTTTATATCATCATCGAATTAGACTTAACCTATCATATGAACAGGTTGATGACTTCATCTCCAAACTGGCATAAGGATGACCTCCAAGTACAGCTGACACTGCTTCAAAGTTTAGTCAGTCATCATCTCCCAAAGCACCACTAATTTTGCTTAAGCCACAGGTATTGCCGGTCCAGAAAGCCTTTCTAGTTAGATAGACTGATGGATAGATAGATAGATTGGGCAATTGTTGCTTTCCATAAATGGTAAAAACTTCATACTTTTGTCTATATAGAGATTGGATTGATGTTTTTAAGTATTCAAAAGAAACAGAAACAAAGAAAGAAATAGACAGTGCTGATAATGTTCTCCAAGTACATGATATTGAAACAGATGGTGATAGACTTCCCTATAAGTATACAGAATCAGATCATTGATCAAAAGCATATCATTGTAATACTTATTACTACATTGATAATGAGATAAATTGTAATAGACCCAATACAAAGAACCATAAATGTCTGACTGCCACTTCATGTATGAGATCACATCTTTAATACAATAAGGCTGCTATAGAGGTATTCAGAGAAACCATAATTTACAATTGACATATTCACCACATATACAATACAGACTGCAAAATGGTAACAATGATCAAATAGCCTTGTCTATTATTTATAGATTGAAGTACATCAAGTGAAGTGATAAACTGTACAAATATACTATTTACAATTGCCGAAGCTTATTCATCAACAACCTGTCAAGGTGATATACTCACTGATACAGAAATAGTAGACAGCATATAGTATATTTCAATTACAATAGCAATGGAAGTAAAGTACCATTGCTATTGTTAAATATCATGTTCAGGTAAGTCAACGAAGAAATTCGACACTGATTTAGAATAATTAACTCTTTGTGGGTCTCTATAACAATACGATAAGTAGACAGTACCAGGCAGTACACAGTACAGCTGGTTATGAAGGAATATCGGCATATGAATTTTGGAAAAATTCATGCTCCAGTAGATAACCTTGTCTATTTTGGTATCTTGGCTTCCTGATTAGCAAATACAACGTAATTAAAGATTATTTGGATGAAGTGTCAAAAATTTCTCAACACAAAGTCAATACTAATAATACCTATTAGATACTACTAGATTGCTGACTAGACAGCACTCTTTCAATTGCCATTTGTTTTAAAAAATACATTTCATAGCTTTAAATATATGCCATGACTTTGATATTATCATATTTACATCTTTCTGGATTTTCTGATATTGATACAATTCCAGTTCAATTCCAGTCTACAGTACTACAACAAATATTTTGTATTAATTCTGGATATTGATGTGATCTCTGTGATAAATCAATATATAGAGGACATGAGTAAAGATGGAATGGAAATTAAAACCCAGTGTCTAGAGATATATATGATACCAAATTGGGAATAACCATCTCTAGTTCTGGCCATTGAATGCTATAATATTAACTGTAACAGGTGCATTAAGAAGAATATCTTGATTACTATAACTGCGAAACAATTAAGTATGTCAACTCTGATAGATGTAAATCTCAAGCTGACTGTAGTCAAGTATTAGGTGCTTATAGAACCAATGTATACTAAACATTATCAGACAATTATGGACTCACAGATATATACAGCATATAAAATATATGGAATATCATATTTGCAGTCACTGTATATTACTAATATAATTCCCATCTAGATGTCTGCTATCCCGCTTCAAGTAATAAAGTTAAACAAATATTTCAAACCAATGGCCAACATTGAACTGTACTTTTGTATCATTTGCAGCGATGATGAATTTATGCTTTATGGATTCAGATTGAGCCAATAGCAGCAGATATTACAACTCAGAAACTCGATCTGTCTCTCTTCTCAGCTGTGAGCTGTTTCACTGCACTTTCAAAAGTAACAACTCAATACTATATCTATCAAATACATAGCTTGCTCTAAAAGCTCCAGTTAGGCAAAATGGCTACTCTAGCTCAACTGAGATACAACTGGAAAACATACATTATACCCTCTTCCAATTAACGGAGACAATGAATGTATACCCAGTTCCATTATATCTGTAAGTATACAGAATCTTATAAGATTGAATACCATTTGCCATCCCAATTGTTGAGATTCTCATAGTCACACAATAGTGGACATCTCTTGCATATGTATCAATTACAATATGACTGACACTATCGTTCATAACTTGGATTTCAATAAGCATAAGATATTTATCAAGACAATAAAACTCTACCAACAGAAATTTATGTTACATTGTTTCAATATTCTTCAAGATATCTGAATTTCTTTATTTCTCACTTGATAACCACTTTCAAACTATAGTTACACTCAATTCTTCCTCACAATTGCAAGGGGTCAAGAAGTCCAATATGGATATCAGTTTGTATAATTTGATGAATTTTTTGATTCACAAGATCAAGCAAGGGAGAATGGATTTTATAATTGGTGCAATTATCTCATATCCAGATATATGTCTAATATAACCAAAGGTGAGTTTCATATAACTGGAAATCACAGTGTATGAACAGAGTCTACATTTATATAAATATAGATAAATTTGTATTTGTACTTTTATATATATAGTATCTTGTGGCTATTTTATATAGGATGCAGTTCAGATTCTCCATTTCTGTACTATAAGCAATGAGGATATATTATATTCAAACCAGAACCAGCGAAGCTGGTAAATGTTATTATTCTTTTGACCCATTTATTTTGTCAGCAGTTGCACATAAAATTCACTACTAGTAACATGAGTATAGTTATGGCATGCTTGCTACAATATAATAGTAGTCTTGGTATACTCAGGGTGAGAAGTATCAAAATAGCCAAAATTTTGATTTTACAATTGTGGGAGTTACTTGTCAATAGCATAACTGAGAGAGTGTTTCCCGCTGTGGTATTAGGAGTATCTAGAATTTAGAAGCCTGGGTTTCAATAGTCTACTACAATGTTCAAAAGATACTAATAGAGAAAATACTAAATTCCAACTACAATTGAAACAGAAATTGTGAGGGATAGATATTCTTCCTTTCTTTAACTCCATCAGCCACCTTAAAATTTACCTCTAAAGGAAAATAGATTTGTACTTTGTTTCTATATTCTTTATACTAACTAGATCTACTGTTTAGATAGAGATTTGGCTTTATGATTAGATCTCTGCTGAAACTGGCTGAAAATTCAAGAATAATGATGAATTCAACAAACTACGTTCCTAGTGGATTCATCACAGTTCCTCTTGGCAAGAATTGGAAGCTGATGTAACAGCAACACATCACCCGAGGCTGGGTAAGCACCAGTGTACATATATCACCACTACGGCACTTTGATCTGTACTGAAAACCTTACTATTCTACTTACCTCAATCATCACTTGAGTCCACATTTGCAACTGTATACTATATATTCCTTTACATTGGCATGCTTGAGTATATATACCTTTACAGTTAACTAATAATAATAAATAGTCAAGTATTAAGTATAGTGTTACACTACAGTGAGAAGTATTCAACTTGATGTTAAGATGGTGAAGCTATTACCATGGTGGCTGGTTTCTGAGTTTGGGGGATTACTGAATACCAATCAATATCTGCATCAGTTTATGATTATATTGCATGATCATTCATATAGTATTGATCAAGTATGGATGGTTACATAATGTATTGTTATTGGTATTGTATATTAACTGGCTATAGATCATGCAAGGAGATAGTTTCACCCTGACACAGCCAGCAACTACCCTCTAGAAATTCTCGGTGTATTCCAGTACTCTTCTATTAATAATGAAAATGTATTCTAAATATACCAGTACAACTCTGTTCCAAATTATATCAAGTGTAATCATGAGTTGACATGCTATACAGCTAATAATTAGTATACCTTTATTTAACTTTCATTAGCATTGAATAATAACTACAATTTCATTAATATTTATTAATTTGAATGCAATATACAAATATAATTGATAGTATAGTTCTCAGTTATCATTTTACTGTAATTTGAATGTTTTTGAATCTTTGTTTAAAATATTGAATATAACTGTATGTAGTTATTTGGTTCAATAGTAGCTTATATTGCATAGTAGTTAACAATCAAACCAAGTCTCACTATTTGACACTTGGAGTTTAAATCAGCATATTTGATAACCAATTGGATTAGTAAATTCTCCAAAAAAAATTAATAGTTAAAATGTATCTTTTATTTATAGAATAGTTATAGCTTCATTGTAGTTCTTTTAGAAAGTTACACAAATATTTTAAGTTGAGTTGTTGCTTTGTCTTCTATGTAGTTTACTATAATTTATGTATGATTGTAATATATTCAAACAAAATACACTTTTCATTTAACTATTAAACTAAACTGAACATGCTGTTGCAAAATAGTATAATTTATTAATGATATTTAACTGATTTATACACTTTCAAATCATGAGTAATAGCAAGGTCAAATCAATTTAATTATTGTAATCTAATATGACCATATCACTCTGAGTATATACTTAGTGTCTACTACATGGATAAGTGTGGTGTTTTCCAATGTCAGTATGACATTTATCCTGAAATGGGTTTCAAATTGTTGACAAGTATTTGGAAAATTTGGGGAATTGTTTCTTGATGGTAAGTAACTTCGAACTGCTGCAATCCCGTTTAGAAAATATTCCTTTTTTTTTTCATACAGTAACCACAATCATGCCACAAATGGGCTGCATTTGGTTTGGCGTTTAATAAGGGCCTACAATACTCACTCCAGTTCAATCCTGCCCACACCTCTCTCAAGGTAAACGGTACTGGGTATCATCTTCTGGCATTGTTAACGGTGACTACTTCTGGTCGGCCACTTCGTTATGCCGAACCATCCGAAAGTCGTCGTTACCATCCAGACGGTGTTCGATTACACACCTGAAGAAGTCGACCAGCTCCTTGGTACATTCAGAAGTAAATGTCTGCATTCGGTGTTTGTTGAATGCTGCTTTAATCCCGCAAAGCAGCAGCTGGTTCTCGAAGGCGATGGAAAGGTCATGGAATTCGCTTTGCGTGATGTCATGATCATAATCGAACAGATGACAGCGGAGGAAGGGAAGAAGGAGAAATCGGAGCAAATGCGCAGGGCGAGGCCCGCGAACCTCAACAACACCTCAATTCGTTGGATCGAAAATTCTCCTTCCGAATCTTTGCAGCAAAGCGCTTGCAAGTACAAGGTATCGAATATAGTATTTGCTGTGTTCTGTCGAGGCGTTCTCTGATGCTGATAAGTAGTAGGTATCGTCAGGCGACCATAAACTCAAACAACATGCCGGGAGCCAGGACTATTTAGATGACTATAAACTTGTAGATTACTGGGAGCCAAAAGCAAATCCACAGGAGTATAGTTTAATGTTTAACCTTGGGGACAGCCCCACCATACCAGATCAATTATCCCGACTCTACGACTGTGCAGTCTTCCCTGATTGGGATCAACGATGTGTGAAAATCGGGGCCAATGACCAGCAAATACTCAATCTTGTCGTTAAGAAACTTTGTAAAGTCGAGGAGTTCTTCTTACGCGACTTCACCCCGATTACAACCCATCTCATACACACCGAGAATAAATCGAAATTTCAGCTAAGGCTTGTACCTTTGTCGAAGCAAGCTATCAAGGAACGTACAACACTCTTTGACAACCACTCAAAATGGAATAGCTTTCCAACCAGTATGTTGTTCTCGGTCCGCTTGATGGAATACGATTACATCAGTAATGCCTATAAGGCGAGCAGACTCGAGACGAGTATTGTGCACTCAGCCTACAAGACACCCGAACACCGCGATTGGAAGGATTATAGTTTCCGTGGTCGGCTCATAGAGCCACTACCGCCCCCTAGTAGCAACAAATTCGATGGAGTACCAAACGACTTGGATATTCAATTGCAAGATTTCATCTGCGTGTATCATGTACAAGCTGGTGGCGCACCGGAGTCATCTACGCCCCAGGATTCTGAAGACTCTGCTGGGAGAGTAGAAGGGGCAAAGCGACATCCGCGCCCCAAAACTCAAAAGGAGGCAATCACCAGCTGGTTGAAAAACGAGTCTAATAACGTCTCGGAACCTACCACTCAGCTTTGTGAGGGATATCAACCAGCTTGCACGACTCCGGGGGTTTTCCGGCGACCTAGAGAACTGAGATTGCCTCGAGTTAACGACACAACTGGAGATCTCTCCCTAACAAATGATCGTGATAACAAACGGTCTTCTTTGATAGTGGGAGCAGTGCTAAGCGATCAAGTGCAGGTTTGTGCCCCCCCTTCAGCGCTGCAGTACAGCCCGGATGAAGAAATCTGACTAATCAGGTGATCGAGAAGATGAAGAGTAGTTTTGCCCTGGGGTCCGGGATTTTACTTAGCCAGAGACCTGGCTCACCTAAAATTGAACTGTCCACTTCGGCAGTTCCCTTGTGTAGGCGACCGAGAGAGCGTAACGCTCCCAATAGTGTAGATTACGCCGATATTATCCTCGATGAATCGGTTGAGTCTGTCTCAGAAGCCCGTACAAGGAATATAATCGGTACCGTCGACCAAAAGAAACCAAAACCATCCCCCAGTCGAACCAACGTCGCGGAGTGTCTCCGCAGACACAATACCCAGAAAATGAACGAGACTCTCTTCGATGCCTTTGGATATGCACGCGGTTGGTATGGTGAACTGGTTCTCGAGGCGAAGCTAGGCCGATTGGTCTTCTTTAATCTTCCTCGGAACATTGTTAAACAGGATATCGAATGGCAACAATGGGATGAGTTGATGGCTTCCTCGGAAACCACCTTCAAAACAACATTTACCAAGATTCTTACGACTCAGCATTTCGACGTTGAGTTTCTAAGGGATCTCAAGCTTGGCGGAGGGGAGCGACTGTTCAACGAAGTACCGATTAGCCGGAGAGTAACGTACGAGTTTGAACTAGATCAGAAAAATGTGAAGAGGATTCTTTCTATGGACGGCGAAACATTCATGCCTACCCTTTATGGCGAGCTGAAGAATATCAGCGCAGTTAATATAGCTAATCCTCTTCGTTCATGGGATTTCCGTATTGATCTAATTGGTAAAAAGGTGTTGGATATCAACAACCATCCGTCCATTAAAGCAATCTTCGACAGTATAACATGCTCTGGTGAAAATGGACGTCCGGATCTTACTTTTACCCTTCACGCACCATGCTTATCAGTTCGACGAATTCTGGTGAAATGTGAAACGAGACACACAGTCATCCTCGAGCGACTGCAATGTGGGGTACCGATGCAGCTTGTAATGACTGAAGTACAAGAGCTTCATATCTCAAAAAACAAGAATATCGACAAGGAGTATCGAGCGTTTGCTAAGGCCAAAAATGACATGAGACGGGAGGCGAGGCTACATTGGACTTGTTCAGTAGTTCCTATCGAAGTCAATGCGTTACTGAAACAGAATTTGAAGTTGGAAGTTGGAGAGACTGCGAATTGGTCCGCAGAGGAAGTGCTCAGGTTACAGGAACAGGCGGGTGGAATGCTATTGCCAAGTATGGTGAATGTCCTCAGTCAGATCGTTTCTAAAATTGATGATGTGGGATCCACAAATATTGCGTTTGTTTAAAGTAATGATTACGGGCGTTGTTAACCTTGTTGGAGATAAATACCTTCCTTTCTGTCTATTTTTTTGCTGCGAGACTGTTTTCATTAAATAGCTGCAATATAGTGATCTTTATGATAAGCTTTGGAATAATATTTCTATATGAATAATTTCTATATGAATATCTACCTTTCAGTTTCTGGAGGTCTAGTATACGCTCGAATGCATCCTGATAGCTGGCCCGCGCAAGTGAATTATATTAGCCTTTTTAAGCTTCATGTCATGTTTAATTCCTTCATCAGCCATATGAAAATGATATCTGATCAAGACATACCATTTGTAAATATATTCCGCTCCAATGCAGTTAACAATTAGGTACTGAATGTACCTTAGATGGAATGTACGGATTTATTCGGTGTTAGGTGAGAGGAAATTCAGCTAGTATACCTTATTATAAAAGCACTATAGTTTTGATCCATATTCCAAAAATTTGCTCATAATCATCCTTATCATCTTAATGGATCATGCTGTCCAAATCACAATTCCAGTAAGACCACATTTCAATATCAAATATACTTTCCAACCTACTCTCTTTGTTAGTTGCAATTGAATAGAAGTTAATTCAAACCATTAATAAATTAAAATACTTCACTTATACTACCAGGGAGGTCAACCAGGTCTAATAGTAGTTGATATGGAAATATTTCAACTAACCTCAAATTATAGCACTATTATAATTAATATCCGCTCAGAATGTTTTGTAAGTAATCCAGTTTACACCCTGGCTCTATGGAGGTTAGTGGGATTTTACATGTTTAAGCAACTATCTTTTTAATGAGAAGATAGTGTTACTCCACTTACATGGTATATACCACTATATATATTCTATTTACACCGATAAAGATAGTTTTCTATACAAATATAGTACTATAGAACTGGAATATTCAGATAGCACTTTACTGTAATAATGAAGATTATATAGAGCATGGTAAAAAGATACAGTATTTACTGTAGATATTGTTACTACATAATTAAGAATTATATAAGTTCCGACCCATCTGCCATAGTGTCCTGTTGGCCAACAGGCAAATGGATTGGTTAAGCAGTAGATCTCTTGAGTGACCGGTTAACCTATTAGTGAACAGGAAGATTTGGTGTATCGGTCAACCTACGGGCAAAGTGGTCCACCAGTGTACCAAGTTCACAATGCTATTTTGTTCCACAAAATTGTTAGTATATACTCCAAGCAAACTGCTCAATCTATTCTTTCTCCTGCCCCTGCACATGCTGTCCCCTTCTCACTCTTGCTTTATTTTGTTCTTGAACTGTTGTATTGGTTCTTTTTTTGCACTCAGTCTGAGAGCTGACCCAGCTCGCTCTGCACCTGGGGTTCGATATACTAATGCAATTTGTATGTGGCAATATATTTCCACAATCATACTCATCAGCATGACCGTACACTAAACACTGAACTTGATTCTTCTTGCAGCAGCAGTGACCAGTGCATACAGCCTTGCAATTACAAGATACGGTTACTCAAGTGCGGGTTGATTTTGCCACTGCTGCTATGTGGAGTGTGATCTGCCAATATAAACATTTAGTTGAACTCCTGACAGACCTCATATGAAAAGCCTTTGTTAATCTGGGAGGAATCTGGAATGCCCATGGTAAACACTGGGGTGCTAGTGGACGTCAAGAGAGTCATTATTGTAGGCAAGCAAATGTTTGGTGGAGTTAGAAGAAGAGGATAGTTTGGACACAGTGATGGAGAAGTAGAATAGACACAATAATGAAGAAGTAGGGTGATGTAGAAGTTTAATAGTTGAAAAAATAAGGTGCTTTATGGCACCTTTCTAACCTCCTTCTAGTCTCCTACTTGACATCTTGGTTAGTTGGAATATAAGTTGATCTATTCACTAAGCTGACAATTTGGCATATCGGTCGATCTGTTGGCTAACAGGAAAATTTGGTGTAAGGGTCAGAACATATATGTATTTTATTTGTCAGTTACCCTGCAATATAAATTGATTTGAAGACTCACTGTGGAGTATACATCAGTATGATAGAATTCAACAAATCTGTAACAATTAACATCTCTAATTGAAATGTAAATACCACTATTTAAGCTGCAGTCTACTTGCTGCATGTAGACTCAATTACTCCCACCAAACTCCAAGTTGATATCTAGTTGTAAGTGCCATTCTCAAAGCTGTAGTCAATATGCATCAAGTTTTCAACCAGATTCTCACCAGTGCCATTCATTCCTGATTCTAAGTTCCACTCTGCCTCTTCTATCTTTATCTCATCTTTCTTCTCTTTCTCCCTGTTCTTCTCTTCTACCATCTCCTCTACTACAATCACCTCCCGCTTCACCATATTGTTACAATTGATTTCTATATTCCAATATACCTAATTATTCCAATTGAGTTGTAGATGATGATTTCACTGGGTACAGCCTCAAGTAGGGGGAAATAAATACTCTGTATCAGTACATCCTTGCAGGAGATATCACCACTATTCTGACCGTAGAAGTTCTTAACATTCAAGTTTTGTACATTAATAGTTGAGATTGGTGGCTGGTTGATTAATAGTTTCTGCATTGGAGCTTTCTTTGTATTCTCTGAAAATTTCACTTCAATTTACTTTACCAACTTGGGCTGAAGTATTATTTAAACCATTTCATTAAGGATAAGGTGATTGAGAACTACATGTACTGAAATGTAAATCTTCTTCTTGCATCAATATGGGAAATAATGCCATGCATTTATTAAATAGGTTGATTTATTTATCTAATATTAATATGATGCTACATCTCATGAAACTTGATATACCACTGCTGTAATCTTAGTTGAAGTTGTATTCACACCTTAACTATGTTCCATTACAAAGACAATTGGGTTTATATGATAGAGTTTATGAAATCATAACAACTCTGTGTTAGGGGTTCTCCCTTAGCAGCAGTAATGGTACATGATGAATCATAGGAAATACATATTAGGTTCATAGCAACTGATGATGCATAACACCTATATGCAAAATGACACCATGCATGCCAGTCAGATGATCTTTGGCGGGATTACACTTGAGCCGCATGTCGGTTGATTAGGCAACCTCTGGAGGGTCCTAGCTGAGTCAGTTATGAAAACCCAATTATGTCATCATAGCCAGAGCATTAATTATAAATGCTAGCGGTGCACATAATTATCAACCGCACCTACTATACATTATCTAGTGGGACAACGCACAGTTAAGTTGCGAGTATGCAGAATTACGTATGCAGCAGATGGCAGGCAATATGCAAGTATGCCGAGCCTTCGAGCCTATCTCCACTGGAGTGGGAACATCTTGCGGTACTCCTCAGTCATCGAATAGTTGAGACCTATGCTTGCAGTGTTTCAGGGATTTATGACATAGCCGGATGATAATTGGCCTGGAGCGAACTTGCTCATTGGTTTGAGACAATATGCATCGCAATCTCAAGGTGGTGTCATAGTCTACCTTGATGGAGTATCAGGTGGTTGCTGATCCAATCTCTAAGTCAATTGCCCAATACTAAGATTATGGTGAGGCATTAATATGATTGCGATAAGCACTGATAAGACTGTGTCGTTAGATTGTCCAACTACCAAACAAATGGAATGTGAGATGTCGATGTTGAAGTGATGAGCTGTCACCAATGTGCATTTGATATCTTCCTTGAGGATGGCCCTAGCCGGGAGCATACAGCTTTAAAACCACTCATGCAGAAACATAATAACCATTGGGAACTGGTGGTGTATTAATGAGGCAATTAGTAAAAGCCTTAGAGATAAACTATCAAACAATCATGATGTCATAGCAAGAATTCTGATGGAGTCCCATCCTGTGAACTTGACTATAAACAGCTCACATCACTCCAGTGATGAAGAGAACCAAGCTCTAGCAGCAATCCACAGTCAGACATTTGCAGCAAAGAACACCATACAATATTATTCAGAATTCTGTTCACCATTACTTCTATTACTACTGTGACTCCTGTTTGATGTCTACCTCCACTGGAACATACCAATATGTTCAAGTGTAACAACCTTGTATGACTACCTATCGATCATCAGTACCAAAAACAGGATCAACCCACACACGGTCAAAATTTTTGGAGACCTATATGTTTATTACCAAGAACACAGACAATGACACCTAACAGCATTGGTGCTCCACCTCACAGATCTGTCTTGTATCAAGTATGAAGTCTGGAGGTACATTACAATGGAGCTTGCGCTGGGAGAAGCATTTGAAGATTTTGGTAATCCACTTAATCAATCTTCTGACAATTGCGGGTACTAGTTTGTGCTTAGATGCGATTTCAAGAGGTTGAGTCGTGGGATAGGAAGAGGGAAAAAGAATAGAGCAATTGGTGACTAGGCGGCTGGACATAATCTAACAAATGTTGTATTGATTATTGTGATTAAGCACCCCCATAACACTCTGTAAGGATATATTGCAAACTGTAATGTATCAAATCATTTAGAGTTAGCGGTATTGGCTTTTATGTCCAACCTTTGATACGTTACTTGCTAAGTTGGCAAATTTGTCAAAAGATATAAATATTCTCGAAAAGTACAATCGTTTATACAAGAAACTAGTTAAATTGATACTAAATACCATATTAACAATATTCAACTAATTAAATACAATTAATCCAGCTCAAGTACTTTGGTATGATTGAAGAAATGCAATATATGTTTGTAATATCAGAAGCTATAGATATGAATGTAGAATTTATTATAATTTTTAATATAATACAAGTGAAATAAGCTTTTGGTACAATTACATTCCCTTTTAATCAAATGTTATCTCATGCTATTTCAGCTACTGTTCCTCACTAATACTACTGGTAGGCAGTCTATAAGTATACAGTTTAATGAGTTTCTACACTCTCTGGAGATTGATATTCTCCATTTCTGAACTCTAGTTTTGACTTCCTCCTGTCTATATCTTTTCAGCCACCAATATTTCACTACCTTGTTAATCTCTGATTCAGATCATACTAGTAGATCAGAATACAGGCACTTTTCCACATTGTGGCATGTCATTTCAAGTCCTGCTGTATGTCTAAGATTCCATGGTATATATACAGTTCAATAGCTAGGAAGCTTTGAAGTGTGTAATAATGAGTAATAGATTGCATATACTATCTAGCATGGTGGGGACAATGCAAACTGTGACAAAGTAGAAGATAATGAATGGAGACTTTAGATATTGCTGAGATGAACCATTAAGCATATACTAATATAAACCACACAGGCCTAAAGAAATATTAAACAAACATATTTTGTTTCAACAAAAACAGCTGTTAGTCTTCATTTGACAAATGTGCAGATGCTAATTAGCTGGGTGTTAAAGATAATGGGATGTATATAGTTGTAACTGTAATACCTTATATCATTATTTTTGTTCAAATTGTTTTCAAACTGTCAACTTGAATAGCGTAACTATAGCAATTACCATTTATACTAGAATATACTCAGAAGATATAGCTTGGAATTGTAGCCATCACTTTCTGAGTACATGATACAGATCTTTTGATCAGTTTCTGTATTTAAGCAATATTTGGGTTGTAAACTCAACATAGACAGAAAAGGCAGAATAATTGAAAAGTTTTAAACATATAATTCAAGTACAGAATACAAGTACAGAGGTGGAGTACTGAATGGGAATGCAAATGGACATTACAGTTTCAAGAATACTGTGCGGCTGAATGTTTATGATATGTATATAAGGTTAGATACATTACTGTGCATTACACCTGAATGGTTTCTTGGAATATAATGAAATTCAAAAGTAAATTTACACAATTTGAATTCTAATGCATACTGTTTAAAGTTTGCTGCTAACAATGAAATATAAATACTGAAAACAGTACAAGTTCAAGAAAAGATCTGTAATACAATACCCACCATATTAATGACAACAGAATCTATCTGAAATACATCAAGAATGTAATATAAAATTGTATTGCTAATTAGACGGAGTTACAAACATTTGTCAGTTAAGTTCAAACCTTCAATCACCCAATTAATGACAGCAAAACAATCCATATTGCCCAGACAGCTATATATGACTGAAAACAGTATAGAAATTATGTATAACAATTGCAATAGCCATCCAAATCAAAAATGTAATGAACTCGTTATACTAAGAAACTAAGGTGTTTGTTAATAATATGTTAAGGTGTGGACAATACTGCGTCACAATCAATTGATTAAATTTCTACTCTATTTATAGACTACTCTACTGTTATAGTGGCATCTAAGAAAGACTCATAATATCTCTTACGATAGAATAATCTCAGAGCAATATCTCAATCAGCTCTATCTCAATGGTCTCTCACTGCTTTACCTCTCAGTCCATCACCTCAAACTCTATCACCATAGTCTACATCAACTCTGACAACCATATTGCTATGTTACTTTACTGGTGCCACTTTCACTAAAAGTACTATTCATATTACCCCTTCTCACCACCAATTGAGTATTCTTGGACAATCTATACAACTTACTAGATACTATTTACTCCACTTCACTGACTACTCCATTGACTTCAAAATGTGGCAATATCATGTACTGATTAATGGCAATGAGTTTTTCATGCTTAATCAAAGTGGGGTAAGTTTGAACTGGCAGCAGAGGTGAATGTATGTCATCTGGGACATATTTGTCATGTAATGAATCATGCTGATCATTGTGACAAAGTTTTGACAATGATACACATCCAACAGTAAGTATTTGGCAATAGAGTTATTATCAACCAGCTAAGTAGTTGTTGAAGAATCAAATTGATTGTTATGACTGGGCAGCTATTGATACCCTCTGACGATCCCAAATAGTATAACATCAATTAGTTACTATATCTTACTTCATAGTACAGGTGTTGGATATATTTGTTGGATTAAAAGTGCAATACAGTGAAGAATATATGTATAAGATGGTGAGAAACATTGTGGGATTCATTTAGGTTAAAATGAACACCCAGAATGGATAATGTGAGGTGGTTGTGGCAGCAATATATTGAAAGGAGTTGGTTTTCAGTTTCTGCTTCTTGTCAGTTTGAGGTACAGTAATAATTGTAACTATAGTCTTTGATATTTTGCTAGAGGATCTCATATCACTGATACTGGAATACTAGAAACCAATTATATAGAGACTTATAATGCTTTCATTGGAGTTAGAGTTGTAAGAGGTTTCAGAGTTTCAATCACCAATTGATGGGAATACCATTGGATACCAATTCGCCTGTACTTATGTATGATTGTAGCAATTCAAAGAATTACCCCAGCTATTCTCAAATACACCTTGTATTGTACACAGTCTGAATTGCCATACTTTTCCATATGCTGAAACTGTGGAAAAATCCTTGTAGTTAAGAGATTGATAAAGAGGATACCATACAATAAAGCTGTTGACTCAGCTGGGATTATATTGTAATTCACAAATATTATTAAGATTGATTATATATATTGAGACATAAATTAATAGGTGAATCAATAGAGGTGGAAGGTACTATTTATATGGTTGGGTTCGTCTGGAGAAACAGGTAGTGTGGTTTATGGCATTGGATTAAAATAATTGGGTGATGTGAGAACTCAGTTAGAGCTAAAGATGAACTGCAAAATTGAATATAGCACTTGAAATTATTGCAATGTAAGTAATATAAAAAAGTAATAGAGGATATAGACTATTGTTAGAGGAAAGAAAGTAGCAATATGGTGTAGCAAGAAATGGAATAATTGATGGAAGAGTGTAAGTAGCAGTGGTGTAAAATACAGAAATTACTCTGTATTGATTATAATTATTACTGGTACTACTTTCTGAACAATCTAAACTTACCCCACCATACAATAGGATACTTGGAGTACTAATTGAACAGTTTCAGTAATTGGGTATGGAGTTATCCTGCCTCCCTTGAATCAATCTATCAAAAGCAGTTATCTTAGTCACTGATTACATCAAAGTCTAATCAAGATCCAGCAGAATATCTATATTGAATACTAATAGTTGATGGGTCCTGCCAGGTTGGAAGTAAAGTGTTACTAGATTCTGCCACAGTGAATATTGTATGGTAGATACAACTTTTTAAATATTTGAAAACCAATTTTGGTGAAGACATAGACTTTAAATTAATGGAACATTAATTGCACAGAATAATATTGCATGCTTTCTGCCATATTTGACTTCATCTATTGCAAACGATGGGAAATGACAACTCAACTTACACTCTATAGATACAATAGACCACTACAGTTGAAAAGTTGAGAAATAACGTCCTATTTGTTATTGACAATGAAAGATTAAATTCAATCGCTTAAAGGTATTGATCTGTATACCTGAAGTTAATTTGATCATAGTTGTCAGTGCATGAACCTACTTCAATGAACTCAATTGTGCACTTACAACTAAGTACTGGTGCAGTAACTTTGCCATATAGTTGCTCAACTTTCCTCAGTTTAATAGTACCAATTTCAGTCAAATACTAACTCTAACTGCATTCTGGTTAGTAGCTCTCTCTACACTTTTGTTTTTTGTGGATGCTACTTTCCAAATATCTCACTAGATATAATATAATGAAAGTTTGCTGTATAATTCACTTATTATTTGTACTCTGTATACTTCACATTATACAAGATCCATATTTGGCAAAACAAATGTTTTCACCCGAAGTATCTACTGTATCAAGCTCAATTTGCATTGTGATATTGGCAATTACAAATTTCCATTAATATGCAGTGATGTACCAATGATTAAAGTTGTAGTTACCAGGCTATTTACATTGTTGTTGAACATTTGAATCCATTTCATTAGTCTATCAAGTCAGCCCAGTATCACTAGATATTTTAAGTGAATCTAAATTGTGTACCAATTTCAATCCTCAATGTGATCTTTAAATACCAATCTGAATTTGGATTCAAACTGAAACCCAAACCCAAACCAAACCTTAAACTACAATCCAAATGGCAATGTGAACTCAATTGTGAATCAAAATATCAATCTACATTCCAACCCAAATACCAACTCACATGCCAGCCCAAATGCCAATCTAAATGCAAATTCAAATGCCAACTCCAATGCAAATACAAATACAAATTCAAATAGAAACTCAAATGTGAAATGTAATGTTGGGCAGAATGTATACCTAGATATAAATCCGAATGTAAACCAAAACTTAAACCCAAATGTAAACTTACACACAAACCTGAATATACAACTGGACTTACAATTGAATGGAAAGTTCAATGTAAAGCACAACTAAATATACAACGTTAGCCAACATAATACAATAATGATGGTGGGTTTAATTTGTATAGATGTTTGGGAGGGATGTATACTGTATACAATACTGTTTGTATAATTCTTCAATTGCTATGGTAACCCCCCTGTGGTACCAATTGTAGGATATTAATTTATTCAAATTCCAATATGAATAAACTAGTAGTGTTTATAATTTACTCCTTTATATTAGATTTTTGCAGATACATTGTGTATGTAGTTCTATTTTAAGTGTCTGTTTAAATAATGTAGTTACCAAACTATATATTCTATATACATTCTACAGTATCATTGTATTAATGTTCACCTATGTGAGATTATTGTTATTGCATTTTCTTTAAATTTCAATACTATATTTGTAGTAATCAACACACTCTTTCCAACTGGACTGGACTAGTCATCCACCATATGGAATTTCATAGTATAGTAAGTGAAACAGATATTGCTGTTAATAATATATTATTTATTTGTAAATATTGACAATATAGACAGCTTAGAAATAATTTGTACTGCTTGCACTAAGTTTTCATTGCCAAATTACTGTGTATCATTCTCCTCAAGTTGGCTTTAACACCAGTACCAGTTGCATTATAGTCTCTGGAATACTACTATAAGTATGCTCTGTTACTTTGATATATACCAGCCAAATTGTATTCTTATGTGGAGTATGGATCGCTCACAGTATGAATATATCTACCATACATTATAGTACACACCCTTGCGGAGTCTTGGATAAAGCATCTTTTCCTCCTGATGAGGTGAAGTGCATATTGACATCCAGATGTGCAGTACTGGCCCAGAATACAATCTATTGTCGATAGAGTTTCTGAGTTTTGGTAAAATGTAATTATATTGTATACAATGTGATTCAACTTTCTATGTATGCCAAATTACAATAGCATTACTCAGGATTGATGAACATTGATCTTGTTGGAGAGTACAAAGTGAAGAGTGGCATCATTTAAACTATTTTGAATACAATTATCATTGAGTATACCATGTTGGTATTTACTATGTATGAGCTTGGTATTGGCAATCTGATATTTGGGGAAGATAAACTTTCATTGGTGGCAACTTCTTATCTAGGTTATAGTGAATACTATTGCAGCCTTGTTATACTCTCAGATAGTGTGATTTTGGATTGTTTTGGTGAACAGATTATTCTAAAGCAAAGTTGATTATGTGCATATACTAATTACCTGGCGTGTTGGATGAAGTTGTTCAGTCCATGATCTGCTAATTAAATAAGATTTGAACGAAATGTGTTTGAGATGATCAAAGTAATCGATACCAGTGTATTTGGTTTTTTGAAATGCTATATACAATGGATTATGAAGTAGTTCACATTACTACCTAGTTCAATATAATATACTATTTGCAGTTGAGTATTGCCTTTTGAGAATTAGTTATACGCTGCCACCAGCTAGCAGACATATTGATTATCTCCATCACTGGGATATGTCATTCTTTACAAAATTCCATTTCTCTCTATTTTTCGTCCTTAGAAACACATTAGATTGCTCAAATCACCAGAATGACAAGGTTAGATTTATACAGATGAGGCAGAGGATTACGGATGAGATATTGATAGCTGGCATGGTGGAAGTTAGAATGATACTGGAATGATTATTTTATGCAAGTTTGAATACTCGTGTTAGAACGGGTCTAGAGTATGTCCAACTAGTCTGCAGTAGAATTGATTGGTACTGGACTGTTGCAATGGGTTTTACTGCAATATATACCAAGACTGGATTGTTGTATTTGAACAAATTATGCCACCAACAATCTACCCCTGCAAGTCTAGAACTTTGATACCCATTATGTTTGTGAGTTATCATCACAATATGTCATGATTGACATGTAAGATTTTGGGTGTTATGTATTGATTCACCTCCAAGTTTCAAATTTATGATATCCACTAGATCTATATGGATATTATGAAATCCCTGTGATTGAAAATCGGAGTTTCAATGTAATACACTGCACAATTATACATACCGATGTGATCCTAATCTAAGACTAATATACTAAGGTGTTCATATATAAATTTATTTTTAATGGATTATAATTTTGGTGGACAATACTAAATTACCATTTTCTAGCTTGAAGATTAACTTGTGATATAGGTGCTGCCAAACCTTCCTTGTATCTTATCGCGTTTCTAGTTGCTTCTGAATGATCTCATTTAGTTGTTCCATGGTTAAATGGGTAAATAAGCTTCTATTTCTTTTCATCTATAATACATTGGAATGTTCAACATTGAATAAACAAGTATTTCAATATAGTAATAGGTCTGGGATAAAAGCAATTTAACTCTTATTTTGTAATTGTAGATGGTTACATCAAGCTATGTTACCTGGGGACTCTTCCCTGTCAGTTGCAAGTAGCATGTTAACATACATGCTCTTCTTTCTTATCTTTCCAACTGCAGTTCTGTATGTATTTTAATATATCACTATATAGCATTGCCACATCATTCTACACTATTTTAATACTTAAATAACAGGCAGTTCTTCAATGTTACTAAAAATTCTACAATAGTCTACTACCTGTAATACTGTGGATAAGATATTTCAAATTGTTTTGTTACAGGTTAACCACAGTATACACTTTGTGAAGAGACTTTGACATTTACTTTTCCTCCAACTTGTTGAAGGTACTGAATGTTGACAGACTTACCTATTTCCGAAATTACTTTAAGGATGATGTCATTTGCATCAGCACACTCTGGGATTTATCATCATACTCCTCAAGTCTGACATATAATTATTCTCATCATCTGCATCATGTTCATTACTGCACAGTTTCAGTACTGTGGTGAAGTGTAGAGTACTTTCCACTTTGTTATTTCTTGGAACTAATGCTGGCTGCAATTATAGTATTCAAAGGCGTATCAGGGGTCTTACTGGTTCAGTGAATGAAGGTTCTGGTGAAGCAACAATGGAGAATATCAGCTGAAGAATTGAATTGATTCATTGTGAGATTGGTTGTTGTGGAGAGGAACCAGATCAAAATTGACCTTGTTTTGAGAATTGTTATGGGGGAAAAATTTCAGGTTTACCACGACTGCCTGTGGAGAATTCATATCCTTTCCACTATGGAGCATTATCACACAATTCTTACTTGGTATCAGTGTTTGATTGTCATATTGCTGTCACATTGTGTCAGCTTGAGACAAAAAACTAGAAATTGCCTGGAAACAATTGCTATAAAAGAGGAACACTATAAAGATCATTATAAACAAATATTGATGCAGTTTCGATATTTGTAAAAATCAGAGATTTTGTTGAGCAAATCAGAGGTAGTCCTTACCTTTAGTTCAATACAGGTATCTTTGTTTTCTGTATCTGGGTATACACTATGGTATTTTAATCTAATGTACAATCATAAGCCACAGATAAGGTCAACAATTATCAATATCAATCTCTCTTTACTTGTGAGATGCTTGGATCAACAAACTAGGATGTTGAATGGGTTTGAACAAGTAAACCACTGTTGAGTCTGTACACAAACAGCTCAAAATATGATCTGATAGTGTTTGGAAACCATCAAGAACAATATCTAGTTAAATAGATGTAAGAAATGCAGATATTGTGTATAAAATATGTGTCAATGATGTGGATACTTGTGTACATTATAGGCTGGTATGTGGAGCCGTTGTATTGTTCGCATCTATTTGAATCCTTGTATATGTTTGGTTGTCTTCTTAGAATGTATGAACTAGTGAAGAATAGTTGCTGAGTGTACATGTTGCAATCTAATTAGTTTTCAATGATTACAGATCAGATATTCAGCCAAATTGAAACTGATTTATTTATTATATTAATATGATTTATCTCGATTATTTGATGGTCAAGACTTGTACATTGGAATAACAGACTATACCATATACTGACGTCTTGTATAGCAGGTCCAATATGTCACATTGCTTCACCATTTAAAGATTAGTAGATAAATATAGTTGGTACAGTTGGCAAAGGAAAGCTGTTCTTCTGTTGTAACAATTGTGAGTGGAAGATATATGGGTTAAGATATATATTCTGGTTTATAAAGCAAACTGATCACAAGGTTAGTTGATAATACCACTTGGGTATATTACTTTCAGTTCTATGAACCTGTATAAATAATCCCTAGATCTAATTATGTATACTGTCGACCAAATATCTGCCAGTTCTTCAGGAGTGAAGTATACATTACCCCCTGAACTAGCATTGCAATCAATTAGAATTAGTATAATCACCATTGACTCTCCGTTGCATATAGCCAATACTTGGCTAAAACTACTTATATTCTGTATGTGCCAAAAGAAATCAATCAATAACAAACAGACTTGAGGATTCCTGAAAGCAAAATCACCCAATATAAATACAGAGATTGATATTACCTGCTGCGATTGTACTATCAGCAGGTTTAAATTTCCCCAACCTATTGTTATTGAACTCCATAAGGTGTACCTGCATGGTAGTAACTGTAGTAGATAGGTAACAATTATCCCATGGATTTGTATCTGATACATTACAATCTGATAATTGTCAGTATAAAGAACAAATGGAAACCCTGACATCTGATATGGCACGTACTACAGGCTCAATATGTTCAAGATATCAGTCATATTGACGACGTACATATTTCTGGATAATACTCTGCTGAAACGCCACTGCATTATTTGACAAGCATCACAAGTACTTTGAACAATGGAATATAGAATGTCCATTTTGGTCTGCCTATCACTTTCAACAGACTGAATAGTTTACCTAGCAAATCAGGATGTTTGTAAATTATTATCTGAAATGTAAACTGCAACTTTGAGTTCAAATTATTACAATATGCAAATACCCTGTGCAACCTGAACGCAAACTGCTACTTCAAATTCAAATAGGATAGTCGACCAGTAGGGAAGGTATATATGTTCGAAATGGTATCATACAGTGACAAATTTGACCAATTTCCATTCCTATCAGATGATTTCGCACTTGCAGTATTCTGCAACCATGAACTGAATTGCCTTACTGAGTGTCACTGTCAATTGAGATTCAGCTAAATGTGAAATGAGATTTGGTAGTGGGATATACCAGATTAACTACCTGACTGGGCAGCAGTTGTACAAGTTACTGATAGATACCACAACAACCCTGACATGAATGGTTTGGAAGAAGTGTATAGAGGGTCTCTCAATCGAATACATGGTCCTATTCAAAATGATGTCAGCTAGAAACGGGTGAAATGTACCTGGGTTTTTATTCGACTGGTTCTTTGTTTTCTAAAGGAGATTTTTAATACTCGCACACACTACTATAACCATCTTGCAATTGCACTGTTTGTGTAACAAATATTTGTTAATACTGCTCTAGAATACAAATGGAATTGTACTGATAGATTCCATGGAAAATATTACCCACAATTGGCTGTCTGGATAGCAATTATCCCAATCAAGTCATGATTGCTTATATCTCACAAGGCTACTTGCGAATGTAATATATTTCTCACTATGTTTCAATGAAGTATCCAACTCTTAAACTATTCAATAACCCAAGACCTCAGGCTATTGGTGCAGGGCTACTGGAGGAAATTACTGTTGATGGTTTGCACAGTTGAGTTAATTACCTAATAGGCAATCTGTAAAGGAAATATTTTCTCTCTAAATTCTATCAGGGATAGCTGTCTATGAAATTGCATTTGCAGTAATTGAGATTTGTCAAGAGTGTATGGAATAGGCTACTTACATACCTGATAGCCAGAAATATCAGATATCAATTTGTTAATTGATTCACATCAATAATACATTATCCAGACCTTAGACAATGCTGTAATCAATTTGGCAGATTCAAATCCTTGACCAGGTAGTGAATAGAGTTCCAGGGAATAGGCAGTTTGCTGGTAGAAAATTGCACAGTTAATGTTGCCTGTACGAAGCATGACCAGGAAAGTGCAGCAGAACCAGCCAGTGATCAGATACAAGTAGAAGCTGTGCAGGTATTGTTTGAATTCCCTCAAGTTGTAAACCAACCAGATTATTCCAATTGATTCTGCAAACTAAATGATGACACTCTCAAGTGATTCAATGCAAAGAAGAACAATTTTAAAGAACAGAAATATTTGAAGTCTGCTGAGACAAAAGTTGTTTATCAGTTTGCGATAAGATTCCAACAGGTATTGAAACAAATAATTCTTAAATTTCATGCTGCAATGGAAGTTCTTGCATATTCGATGGAAAAAATAACTGCAATAACATTCAGGAAATTTCAGATGCACCTGGATTGAGTCTATATAGTAGCTGCTAAATAGTAAGATATTAATTGATAGAAGGCAACAGAGAAATTAGAGTGAGAAATACACCAAGCATTATTAATTAAATGCTAACTTATCATTACAGTATTCCTGTATCATACATACTATCCAAAGCTGGCACTCAAGATTAGGGTAATCGAACGCAGAAGTATTATTACCCACCAAATTGTTGGTATGCAATCTATCACAGCAGGAAAAACTACCAGGGTGATTAATATAAACCCTTACAAGTATGTGAAGTTTTGCACATTGTAATCCCATGCTGCAACTGAATCCACAATTTGGTGTATTACTAATCAGTACTGTATAATGTACAATCTGTAGAGAAAGATTTACAGTATCACTTTCAATAGGTAGAAGTAATTGAAGTTGGAATAATTGATTCTTTTCATCAAGTGTAATACTTGGTTGTAATGAATTATTATCCAGGAGGTTCAAATAGTATTGATACAAATCTTAATACAATTTGCATATCCAGTATGGTATCCAATAAGTTTTACTCCTGAGTGAATGTTGCAAATGCATTGTGCTCATGTTTTCGCGATCAATATATCTGAATAGCTATATAATGACTGTGTAAAAGAGTTATATTGTTCTATTAATAGAGTCTGTTATATCTAATATATACCCAGAGTCTATCAATTACATCTCTAGCATTATCAGAAAGAGTAATTCTCCCACCATGAATCCACATAGCTATAATATTTGAAAAAAACACGTTCTGCATAGTCTGTAGACCGAGTAATTCTTATCACTCAGAGATTCCATATAAGTCTACAAATTGCCCAAAATGGAATAGTTATTAAATTAGCGAATTCAAATGAACTGGAGATAGAAGTTACTGAATTGGTATGTTTTGAAAATCAGAATATCCACATGGACTATATATTTCTTGAACTGAACAATAGAGTATTATACCTTATGAACTCGATCAGAGCTCTATTTCAGTGATATTGCTCAGAGTTGCCTACAAGTTTCAATTTACCAATTACAATGAAGAGTTTATACATAAAGACAGTGAAGAGAATAGTCTTGATAACACTATTCAAGAAGAACTTTCCTCTTTCCAGTATCAGACATATGCAGTACATAACTGAATTACATTCTCAAATTCTAACAGTACCTGCCAGTCAGAAAAACTTCATCCACAAGGCATTCAAGAAAACTCAATGATGGGTATTGTATTCTCAAGTATACAAATATTCAGTAGTGATTTTTACATTCTCATAATCCACTGAGGAGAGATGATTACTTATGTAATGGTATCTGAGTTATTGAACTGACCAATATTATGTGATTTGTATCCATTGGAGCAGTAGTTGGACCAGTGCAGTTAGTACAGGAGAATGCTATATCAGATGAGCATGTTATCATATAACATATAGGTGATTTGCTGAAGTGATGTATGTATATATTTGGATATTAATGAGAATGCCTGATTCTATTTTTGTATAAGATAGCTTATGGAATTGCATAGTTTGAGAAAGTTTGTATAATATCACTTACACAGGGTACAAAACCAGAATCTAGAAGTATCAGCAATGTCTGAGATATAAGAGTAGCATCTTCCATTCAGGCAGAAATGTATACATCTAGTGTTAGCGACAGGGCCAGGTAACATACCAGCGGTCTGGGTTGGAACCGGAAAAACAATTTTGTCCGGTTCCAGACCCGTCTGGAATCCTGACCCACCGCTTCTTGGTGGTCCAAACCCGGACCAGTACATGTCAACCCGCAGGTTTCGCCAGGTGTGGCTAGACCCATTAGGTCCAATCTCCAGTTCTGCATTTCGGGTTGATCTATATATGGTCACATGCAGATATCCAACTGTTAATCATAAAATACTCACAATGGTATGTCATTGTTCTTCTTGGATGTACTGGCAGCCTTAATAATCAAATAATGGAGAGACACACTCCCTGCCCCATCCTGGAAATGAGCGTCAAAGGAGCATCAACGATTTGTGGTCTTGCATCTTGGGTAATATGAGTGGCGATTGGTTGCGGATAGTCATAAATGAGGTATTTGCCTCCTTTAAGGGCAAAAAAGGAAGTGACACGCTCCCTGCCCCATCTTGAAAATGAGTGTCAACTGAGCATTAACAATTTGATGTCTCGCATCATGGGTAATCTAGGTGGCGCATGATCGCAGACCTCTGTTTAAGAGCAATTGGTAGCCTTACTAGGCAGATAAGCAAGCGACATTCCCATGACAGCCTCCTGGACAGTAACAACTTATTTCATTTAGAATGCTGCAAGTAAGCGTTAATGAGCATTTTAGCCTAGAGATATCGTCGAAACATCCTATATAGTCAATGACCGACACATCACGCATTAATTACCCATGATGCAAGGCCAACAATTGTTGACACTCCAGTGATGCCCATTTTCATGATGGATCAGGGAACATGTCACAATCTCTTTTCTGTATCAAGGTAGCCAATACTTTGAAAATGTATAGTAACAACCAAATCACATTTGAATTACCTGTCTTACAAGACCAAAATTTGTTGACTCTCTGTTGACACTCATTTTCAGAATGGGGCAGGGAGTGTGTGGCTTGCTCTGTTGCCTATAATGCCAGCCAATACCGCATTTATGAATGGCCACAACCAATCACCACGCAGATTACCAATGATGCAACACCAACAATCGTTGACACTCTGTTGACGCTCATTTTGCCATGGGTGTATCCACAATATGTTGTGATTTAGTTTGGCATGGTATATCATTAATGGTGTTTTCACAGCCTTTGTACCATCTTCATGTACTTTCTCCTTTATCACTACATTGTTCTTGAATAATACATATAAATATATCCTTTGAAATATACTTTAAAGTGTTCACGAATTGTAGATAATAATACACTCAACTATCCTGTTCCATTCCATCAATGCTTGTCTTCACAGTCAGGTTGGCTCAATAGGCTGCTGTCGTCTGCAAAGTGGATGTCTGCTGCATTACCACGTGGCTGATAGTGTACTAACCAGTGGATGTTCCTTCATCAGTCAGCAACACTGGATGGAAATCTTTATCCCACTTGCGATCTTTGGCATCTGCATCAAGATTGAAATATTCAGCACTGCGAACAGGAGTTGGTAAAAATACATATCCGGGTGGTACACTTTCGATTTCGGATGCGTGAGCACCCGCATTGACACCGGGTGGTACAAGTGGCGTTTCGCGCGAATGTGGTATTGGTTCTGCTGTCGGCTGTCTGAGCTGCTCAGTTAGAGGCGCACCCGTGCCTTTGCGCTTCCAGCATGAATGGGGATTCAGTGCTGCGCCATTTTGGCAAGAAAGGCAGCCATCTGTTTGATTTTGCCGAAGCATAGCCGTGTGTCTTTCCATGGCTGTCTTCAAATATATATGCCCAAGAAACCCATCTCTCCACTTCTACTCTTCTCGGAATTCGTGCTAAGGTTGCTTGATCAAGTATTGTGTTTCCGCTAATGCGGCACCCGAAATCCCTCCTTTGGCCATTGCGGCAATCGTCGAGGCAATGTACATGTCAGACTGTTCCAGCTGCACCCGATCTCATTGCCTTGCCATTGTTGCAGGCATGTTGGATATCTATAAGGAATTAGTTGCTGCATGGACATATCAGATTCGGCTATTAACTCTGCCATAACCGCTTCCAGACTATCCTGAAAGGTGGTTAAAGCCTGTTTCACCCACTCTCGGGGATGCTTATCACTAAATTCTTCTTCAAATATCACAGGGCTGAAATCAGCATGACTTTCAATTTCGCAGACCGTGCTGCCCAATGCCTTGGCCCAACATGGAGGTTACCCACAATGGGTGGGTATCAATTGGTTATGCAGCTCTCTACGTATACCAACTGAATGTTATATTGTTAGTTGCGGGCTGTTTACCTTGATTCAGCTATATTCACATTTGATCGCATGCTGCTTCTTATTAATGCTGAATCCGGTCTTACAAACAATTGTTAGCCGTACATCCAAGGTCATATTTTCCGTGGCTGCATTCGCAGTGTTGTCGTGGACAAAGTGATGGCTGTGATGTAGTTGGGTCTCAGCAGGTAGCGTATTGGTTGAAGTGACCATCGTTTTGCTTGATTCAGATCCACTTGCACCTTGCAGAGGCATTTGTGGAGACATGATTTGCAGGTGTGGAAGTGAAGAGATGATGATAACGAAAAGAAGTGGGAAGTCCTGAGGAATATATAGTAGTGCTTCAAGTCAAAATGGAATGCGTAACAGTCAACTTTCACATTCTACACAAGATCAATCCTGCTGTGTACAGCTGCAGGTTGCACAGGTTTCCAACCATCCTGCAATGTGCACCAAGTCGGTCCAATGTTGTGTGTTTGTGTATAGGGATACATCGAGGTGAATGACCGCCGAAATCTCGTGTTTGTGGGATATACACAGCACATTCTCCGCCAGAGAGGATGTCAACAGATGTCTGTCTCAGGTTATCCCCAGGATTTGACATGAAACAGATGCTATACATCATGTAATGATGAAAGGTTAGCATTGCTACTCCCAATGTAGAGACGGTCAATATGCTGATTTTGCTTTGTTCAGGTCGATTATGAGTACCAACCTCGACATAAAAGAGGCAGCTTGCCTCCATGTGCTGCATATCTTGTAACATCCAACATCTCGCCCATCAACAAAGTCAACACACAATACAATGGTCAATACTCCGAATAAGAACCTTTCACCACCACCGGCAGGCAAATATTGCAAATTGACAAAGCGCTCCATACAGCAACATCATCACTCGAAAGAAGGCAAGAGCAGCTTGGAAGCAGATCGGGTCCGAGCCCTTGGAGCATTGTGCAGCTTGCGATTGAAAAGAAGCTTGCGGCGGGGAAATGACAAGAAACGCATTTTGTAAGCAATGCAGAGAAGGAGAATTGGATCGAGGATGATGTGGATAGGGAGACTACTGAGGTAAGAATCCGAGTCGAAGAAGCAGAGACAGCAATCCAGCAGGAGGAGGATAATATAAGCAATGCTGAAAAGGCGGAATTAACATCCACCAAGCCCGAAACAACATTTGAGGACATGTCAAACGCCATTGGAGATAGTTTGAGCGATCTTGCATCTTCCAACAACGGGGAGGACTGGGAAGACGAGGATGATGATGAAGGAGATCCTGAGCTGGGGAAGCTGAGTGGAAATGATGAACCCCGCTGGGTGATGGGAACAATCTCCGAAACGGTTGAGCATCGCATGGAGTGTTTTCGGCAGAAGCAGATGAAGCTTGACAAATTGACCCGACCGGGCTGGGGAGACGTGGCTGACTACATCTGTCCAAGAGGTAAGATGTACGGGATCACATAGCTGGAGGTGCCGGATGTTGGTCAACCACCAACGGAACATGATGCAGCATCATCTGCATTGTCGACATTTGCTGGGAGTATGGAGACTGTTGATAGCATCCCCAGAAATTCGGAAATGCCACAAGTGACTTCTCAACCAGGGAGTAGTCAGATGAGGCTAGGTTCATGGAAACCCCATACACACAAACGCATTCCTGTGCTCCCGTCTGACACAGCGCCCGATTCATCAATGATTAAAATATCACAGCTTGTTGAACCTGGACGTCCTTACCGCTGCATATTGTGTTCCGACTTGGGTACCATATGGAAATCGGATTCGGACGAAGAAATGGTGACGGCTCCTGGGTCGCCCAAGGAGTGAATGAGTAAATTGAAATATTTGATGATATACCTCTTCGAAAGGCAATATGTGTACTTAACTTGCTTCATGTCAGCTTTTCCTTGATATCAGTGACCACATTGTGAGATATGATAAATCATCAGTGCATGTGCAAGGGTTGGATGTGTCATGCCAATATTCCAGACTCCAAATTGCATTGACTGATGACCAAGGAACCAGATAATGTCCTGCCGGTTACTGTTAATTCAGAAAAGTATAACTAAATTAGAGACGAAACTGAATAAGAAAATTGAAGTCTCTCTCGTCATACGACTAATGGATGCAGCGGTGAAAGCAAAACGTGCATCGGGATCAATGATGGCTGTCATGCTTCATTGGTCCATGCATCGAACCGCAAAACTCTCCACACATACCTGGTGCACCTGGTGCAGATTATGAACATTGCTTATGGTAGGTCATGGAAATCATGGAGAATGAGCTGCATGAGGCAAGGTGAGAAAGGCGGGCTTAATATATCAAAATCTAGTGTATGGATCTACATGCAGTTGATTGCCGGCTGAAAGTGCTGTAACATGATAGACCAACGTCCTGTATCACCCAGATAACTTGTCTAGTGGTGGATCAGAAATTGAGAAGCTTGAAAGCTTTTGGATGCAAATGTTTATACATAGAAACAATTTATTCGCTGCCAATAATAACTGTATGCATTTTGACATACAATTGATGCGTATCCAATGGCTGTTTTCAGGTCATTCCGGTGAGCATCAACGGAGCATCAACAATTTTTGGTCTTACATTTTCGGCAAACAATGGGCTGCTTAATCACATCCTTCCAAAGTGATTGTATTGGCCGTTTTTATAGGTAAAAAGGAAAGTGAAACTCATCTTACCCCAACCTGGAAATGAGCATCAACGATGCGTCAATGATTGTTGGTCTTGTGAGTCTGATACTCAAAACAAGACACGGTCACAGTGACACATAATCAAAGTATTGGTCGCCTTTAAACGCAAAAATGCTATTGACAACATTACTACAATCTCCTTGAAATCAGCGTCAACTGAGTCTCAACTATTTTTGTACTTGCATCTTGGATCATCACACTGCTGGGCAACGACATTAAGCTATAATCTAAGTGTTGGCTGCCTTTATGGGCAAAAATGGTATTGACAATATCACTACCACCTCCTAAAAATGAGCTTTAATGGAGCATCAACAATTTTTGGTCTTGCATCATGGACACTCAAAGCGCTGTGCATCGGCATTAACCCATAATCAATGTTTTAACTTCCTCCATGGGCAGAAATGCAACTGACAATATCGGTACAACCTCCTAAAAATGAGCGTCAACGCAGTGTCACTGTTTTTTGGTATTGCATCTTGGATAATCTAAGGGCTATGGAATGTCGTTAACTCATGATCATCCGATCAGCTGCCTTTATGGTCAAACTCGCTATTAACGATATCGCATCTGCCGCCTGCAATTGAGAGCCCATGGAGGGTCACCGATCATCGTGGGGGCTCAGTAAGCTCCACAGGAATGAACTGCATTGGATTGTTCCTAAATTGAGTGTTAAGCAGTCAGTCTTTTCAATATGTCCTTGTATACAACATCACAAATATGCATGCAATGTCTCACAGATGTGACCATTTATACTTGCAGCTCTAGAGTGAATATTTCATAAACCACATTATACTTTACTATAATGTAACTTTTCGGAGTGGCTCCAGTCGGATTACCCAGATATCAAATTCTGACTGCAATCTCGGATTTATAATTTTTGAATACCTCATTTCTAGATGTTATGATCTATTCCACAAACGAACATGTCTTTATTCTTGATTTGAGCGACTTTACTTTGCAAATCATCTTTGATGCATGGTGGGATTCAATCAATGTAGGCTCAAAACGTCCTATGTCTTGGAATAATTCTAGAAATGCCCCGTCGTGGCAATTGTACTTGCACTGCGGAATTGAGGCGACCGGCATCCCTGGCATCATATATATTGTTTGTCATTAAGTTCTTTGGCATCCATCAAAACATGGGACCAGCTCAATGGGGAAACACTTGCTGGCAAAATCTCACTTCGCAAAGATGAACAAATTAACACAGTTGGATGTTACTGAATTGACTAGTTCAATGGTCAATGAAATAGATTTGGACATCTGGAGGAGACAAGGAAGTCGAGCAATTATAATAGCAAGTTCGCAATGCAAATTCATATTGGACATTCACGTTTGATGCATATTGACTGAATTGATAAACACAATGCTCCAAACTGGCAACGAAGAACTAGGACACTTCAGCATTGCACCAAGAAACATGGAATCGCAACCTCATGTTAGGATTTGTTTCGGATGATATTCCATGGAACGCTGCATCTAATCTAGACCTCCGACGGTCTAATAAATCATTACGAAGTGACCTAGTGCTGCCGTCTGCCACCACCGGTAGCACCACTTGCCGGAGGGAATACTCATTGACCATTGATGCAATTATGAAGGAATTGTCGTCGAGAAATAAAGTTTGTTTACCATTGGATAGGTGGACATCAAGACAGAAACTAGCCATAACTTTGGTTATTGCTTACTATACGAATGGCAATTGGGCATTGCGTGAAGTACAACTTGTTTTTGATGAGGTTGATCACCTATTCCTGTAATTTTTTGAAAGCTGATTAAGGATGATAAGTCAAGGGCCAACATCCTGGAGCAAGGCTAGCCGTACATTTGAAGGACCTTCTTGATTATTTTAACCTTCCCAATGGCCGTGGACTTGGAATTGCGATTGATAATGCTTCCTCAAATGACTCGATGACTTGTGAGTGGCAATTAACCCTTGAGGGCTCCGGAATTGTGTGGCCAGCATTGAGGAACAATACCATGCATGGTGCACGTCATACAGCTGGCTTTAGGTGCATTCATGAGCAGTCTTGGTGCAAAAGGCCACAGCAAGTCTTGGGAAGCCCATGAGCCCAATCAGCAATTTGGAGAGAATGAGTGCAATGTTATTGGGAATAGTCAAAGACATCGAAATGAGGGCAATGCTAGAATCAACAAGGTGTCGGCCAGGAGACCATGTTGTGCAAAGATAATTGAGAAAGGACGTATTTCAAGATATTTCGAAAGTCCTGAAACTGACCTTCATATTGCAGAGATTGTGTGCTGTACTGATTACGCTGACACCTGGTCACCGAAACGAGTACATTGACAGTCAAAAGCCAAAGTCCGCATCGTGGTACTACCTAGTATGGATGTGAACACATGTGGAAATTCAACACTGTAATTGCTTGAGTGAGCCTACCGATTATGAGAATTCTCCCGCGAGTTGCTCCAGAATCTGACATACAGTGAATACTGGCCACTCTTCACAACACAGAATGCATGGACCATTGTCAGGTATGTGATGCAACTTTTGAGGCCATTCTGATACTGGACCCTGTGGATGTCGACAAGGCATACTGTCACCCCGCATTGCATTGCCACTTTCTACAATGACATGTTCTATCAAATGGATGGTGTTATGTGAGCTTTAGCTAAGAAGAAGACTCAATGGAAGGAAGACTTGTGCTTCACTGTGATGTTTGCATGACAGAAGGTGTCCAAATATCATGGTGAAGTTACTCCAACGACGGGTAATGTTGACATTTCAGCACATATCGTTGATCCATTCGGCATGTAGTGATTATTTAAGATTTGGGACGAGGGATTGGATATCAATCCTGAGGACGAGACTTCGTAATCTACTCAATACCAAGAGGCATTTCTGAACGATGTGGAGAACGAATACTGTGCCAAACATAGATGTGTGCTGGCTCGTAAACCGGAATGTTTACCCAGGAACAATCTCTTCCCCTCTGTAATGGCTTCAGGATCCAGTCAATCTGCTTTTAATCCATATGAGTTGTCCGGCAATGATGAAGAATATTCAGCGTTGGACGAGGTGGCTGAAATGACACCCAGACGAAGCGAGCGCGCAGCAGGCTGTTTGTCCTCCGCCTGGCTGTAGTTGAATTCACCGCCTGAATCACCTAAGAATTGCGGGCAAGTTGGTCCAAATCTCAATGATTACCACTTCGACCAAATGGAGATTAGCAGTACATATTGGACACCGGATATCACAGACTGGTGGCTACAACAAGAGAGAACGCACTAAAAGTATGCCGATCTCTCTAATGTGGTATGAGACTTATTCTCTATCATACTACATGGTATCAGAGTGGAGGCCAGTTTTTCCCTTGGGCAAGATGATATTGGCTGGACGAGGTTACAAACCACAGGCGAGACCCTTAGCGAAAAAGTTGTTGCAAGGCAGTTTGCTGAAGCCAATAATGCAATATGGGCAGGCGAAGACCCAGTGTTGGATACATCGAACACAGAAAATGACTCGGAAATGAAGAGACAGGCTGAGGAAACAACATTGCAAAGATTGGCCAAGGCCCACAACTTTTTGGAGATGTGGCAGGGCAGCCAGCTCCTATGGGCTACACAGACCAAATCTCGTGCTCAAAACACGCAGATCACAGCCAAAAGATACATTCCAGATACGGAAGAGATCATCAAAGCATTCTGGTCACTGTTTCAAATGATGGTGTAGCTGCATTTAAATTGTCAGAAAGATCACCTTTGCCACCAGCTTTGTCTGCAAAGAACCTCCCAGGAAGAAGAACTGAAATATTAAAGTCCGCCGAATCAGAAGAATCGACCGTCATCCTGTCGGAAGTGATGAGGATAGCATGCCTGAAAGCATTTTGGACACCGAAAATTGCCTAAACTGGAATGGCAACATGGATTATCCAAATGACCACGAAGAGGAATGCGCGGTAGACATTGAATTTGATATGGAGCAAGAGATTGGCAGTGAGGATCCCAAAAGCGCAGAGCAGAGGGATGTGGGTGCCTCAACAAACGTTCCCGGATTGATTCGGCCAACACGGAAGTCAAAGAGAGAGGCTGAATAGGTGTTCGCGACAGTCAGTGCATTGCAAACAAAGACGAATCAAGAATTCAAGAAAATGTAGGACACCATGCGTCAATATGTTTCTACAGCTTGTTTTTGTCGCATGACTGAGAGTTTCATGTAGAGATATATAATGGGAGGATGGTGAGCGGTTGCTGGTGACTATCGGTTGATAAATCGATGTTTAGCAGGCACAATAAATCATTTTGCCTGATATATCAATTGTAATAGTATGAGAGTGAATGGTACAACAATAATACTGGGCTCGGCTTTGCCACAGGTCCAAGTCCCAATCTGCCAGAAAGGCAACCAATAAGTTCACATTATTATGTAAATAATTATCAATGGCAGCAGATTTTGATTGGACAATACATGAAAATGAGCATCAATGGAGCGTCAACGATTTTTGGTCTTGTTAGTATTTTAATTGAATTGTGATTTGGTTGGTGTTAGGCATAAATGATGTATTGGCAGCATGTCTAGGCAAAAGAGACAGCAACATGGTCACTGCCCAATTCTGAGAATGAGGGTCAACATAGCATCAATGATATTTGGTCTTGAATGAATGGTAATTGAATAGTGATTTGGTCACCATTAGGCATAACCGATGCATTGGCAGCATTTATAGACAAAAGAGACAGCAACAGGGTCACTGGCACATTCTGAGAATGATCGACAAGCAGTGTCAATGATTTTCAGCTTTGCATCTTGGGTAATCCATGTTCTGATTGGTTGGAAATATGCATCGGGGAGATATGGCAGCCTTTAGGGGCAAAAACACCAGCAACACGCTCCCTGCCACATCCTGAAAATGAGCGTCAACCGAGCGTGAACTGTTTTTGATTTTGAATATTCGGTAATCAAGACATAGCACGGATAGTTGAGCACATAACAGAACTATTGACCGCCTTGATCGGCATAATACAATCTATCAAAGAAAAAACACGGATTTCAAAATAATCGATATCGCAAACTGCACAACATGCTAATACAAATCATTGGATGTTGAATTCACGATTTTGATATGACACTATTATCACACTGCAAAAAGAAGAGCGTTATATCAATATATAGATGGACCCACTGGGTGGACCGCAGGCAACCCTCCCAATTCAAACGGGTTGGGAGATTTCCATTGAACCATACCCAAGTTCCCAACTCGGGTGGATTGGCTACCCATCCGCCAATTTGGTCAGGGTTTGGTTTGGACCAAGACCCGGACGCAATGTGACGGTCCGGAACCATTGCTAACACTCTATACATCCTAAAATCACATATGTTATATTCTGAAGATAATACTGTCATCTTCAAAATGTTGTTCTATTCAGTCTCACAAAATCAGAAGTATTGAGGGTAACCTGAAATTACTCCAAGTATATCTGAGAGTACACCATTTGGCATTCAACCAATCCCAATATTCCGGAAACTGTCTGGATAGTACTGTATTGCAATTTAGAGTGGCTGAAACATGTAGTTATGCAATCTGAATCATTGTACATGTTGTTGATATACAAAGTACAAAGCAAATTGAATCAAATTAGATAGCTAGAACAAATGAAGACAAGGAATATAGATTCATGTCAACAAATACAATTTGATATGTCACTGCAAACAGCATTATGATACTCTTTGACAGTCATCACTAAGTCTAATTGCTTGCCACCTAGTATGTTTAGGAGATACATTTATAGTCCCATTCGACAGTTTTTGACCATTATGTTGATCTAAATCAGCGATGCTGAAAGCTTGGAACATTTGTAGACTAAAATGTATTCACGTTTCAAGAGTATTAGTTTTGGATTTGTGTTGGATTTATTCTCAGTAGTATAATGAATACAGTCAAAGGATCTCTAAACAAGGTAAGAACTGCATGTCTTTCAACTCAAACTGAAAACCATTCACATCTGAACAATGGAATCTGGGCTATATTGTCAGCTGCATATTGATGAGATCTAAAATTGAGGTAACCATAATAGCTAGACCATATAACTACTTGATCCTGTTTGGCTCTAGTTATTTTATTCGTATCAAGGGAACTCAATCAGCCACTAGAAGTGATTTGGACAACATGACAGCAGTTGAATGAGAAGGTTATGGTTAACAAATTTTGGTGTGGAATGAACCTATATGTTATGATTCAGATATATGATACAGTCAGTAGGCAAAGGTCTTGGTGATATAGGCTGTGTGCACCCCATCAAATGTATGGGGTTGCGACCTTGCAAGCTCTCTTCACTTCTAATAATGCCTCTAACTGCCCAGCGAGATATGTCTCTGGCAGAGAAGGGGGCAATCCTCATTCCCATTTACTTGAGACACTCATTCACAGCAATTAGCTTGAGAATAGTGTGACCTTGGTCAACAGACTGCAAATTTGTTGCTTGTGCTAACAATGGCCAATCCGTTGAAAACAACCCACTCAGCGGCGGACCATGAATTGTGACCTGGCGACAACAAAGATCTATCATGGAAGCAGACCAGCCAGAGAGACAAATAACACAAGCCAAATTGCAGGATATGTTTGCATCATATGTATCACTGTTAATCATGGGTCGGTATCTGCACCTGAACAACTGCAGGATATGGCTAGTGAAGAACAGACCAAAGCTTGAGGACAGATAAGTATTCCAAGGGCTACAATGGGCACTTGAACACTAGGATTGGACACATGAGGAGTGGGAAGTAGTTTATTGGAGTGATCAATGCTCAGTGGAAAGGAGTGATTCAGGGTGGACAATGTGGGTCATTTGACAACCGCCCAAAAAGTGAATCGAAGAATGCATTCCACCAAAACACAAGTGCAATAGGGTTTCATTGATAGTCTGGGGTTGTTTTGGGGCAGAAACTGCAGAATCTTCTGCCCTCTCATTGTGTAATCAGTCAACAATGGTGTCTATCTCAAGCTTGTTGAGTACCTTCTGCTTCCAGTCCTTGAATGAGTCCATGACACCCTTGGGGAACACATCTTCCAGAAGGACAATGCTCCAGTACACAAAGCTGCAGTGGGGATGGATTTTCTCGAGAAGTCCAACATCCCAGTGGATGATTGGGCACTCTATTCTCCAAACCTCAACTCCATCAAACATGTCTGGGTAGAACACAAGTGCAGGCTTCATAGGAAATTCCCAGATATTGGAAACATAAAAGAAGGCCTGGATCATGTGAAAGGAAGGTTGGCTGAAGTCCTCCCCAAAATCTGGGAGGAGATACCAGAGTCCTATTTTGAGAAACTGTGGAAAAGCATGCCCGACTGGGTGGCTTCTGTGATTGATGCGAAGGGATGGTATACAAGGTACTGAGAATATAATTCTATTCGAGTTTTGTTCTCCTCACACAGACGCCATTATATGTATCTAGACAATTTTTATTTTTGGTTGGAAGACTGCATCATCTTTGGTTGGGGTGTAATATTGATTATTGTTGCTGGAGGGTGTGTTCATGAGGGGTTGCCTGGACCTGATCACCAAGACTTTTCCGCAGTGACTGTACAGTGCCAAGAATATACATTACACTACAAGAGGACCTGGAAAAATGTGATGAGTAGGTGGAAATGCCTGTGACAAGGTTGAAAGAATGTTGAAGTACTAACAAGCAGTTGAAAAGAATCAACATATTCTTGAGAATTACCACCAGTTTATGTGAAAATCAGCATGACTACTTATCATTCAACTGTAACAAATCTCATGATATCAGTTTGTATTCTCCTGTATATATCTCGATATCTATATATTTATATATTAATTTATCTACACAGCATCACCTATGACTGGCTCCAGAGAGTACATGAGTACAAGCAATAGAGTATTGCGGGATACCAATTGAATCATATTAGAGCTGAAGCTAGTAGATTAGGGAAATGCAAATTGAATGGGCTTAGAGATCTGTTTGCCAAATATATTTAAGTAGGTTGAACAAATAACTATGCTACTACCTTTGAACAAGTCAGAATACATACCGTTGAACTGTGAGTGAGTAATCTTTGGAAGGTAGTGAACAGTCATAACCAGTTTAACATTAAGGTGAACTTTAAATTTAGTTGATTATATTGCTACTGATTAGTACTAAAGCATAAAGGCAGTTGTAACTATAAGAAGAATGTATTACCTAGTAATCTTGGAATATGGTAAGTTCTTCTTGAAAGGCTAGCTATAGGTTGTGAATATTTGCAAATTTAATGTATTGAAGGTACAATGGCAGCCAGTTGATTGATATGAATGTAACTCCACATATAAATGAACTTGAAATGTGGGATAGTGATAAGAGTTAACAATACCTGTTTACTTCTTGAAAGCTAAACATAAAAAGATTAATCTTGAGGGAAATAAGCTGAGAGCTGAGATATGATCCAAGGATTAACTGATAGTTGTAGGAATATAGACAGTCTGGCCAGGAGCTAAAGATTATTAACTTTGGGTAGGTAGGTGCTGTAACAGACATTGAATTATATCTAAAACATAACAAAATGAAGCTAGCTAGTTGAATATAATGTGTTTAGAAAATAGTAGAGCTATTGATGGGTCAGCAAGTTATGGGATTACTATAAGGATAATGTGGTGACAATATAGTGACAATATAACAGAAGGTATTGTGATATGAGTAAAAAGGTATATAAGATTGCAGAGTGAGTCTAGTAGTGAGATGTCAAAATAGATACCGGTTGGATTGAGCATCACTTTGACATTATCTAGAGTGGAAAAATAACTGTAACATGCAGTATACTCACAATTATAGTTTCACATGATGATTTCCTAAATCATCTGAGTGTCATCTACCATCACTCTCTCTCCTGTCTAGGACCGTATACATATCTGAGAATTATCTGTAAAGTCATCCTATTCTGCATATACCTTACATAGTCGATAGTAATTAACAGATACAATAAGTATTTAAGATCAATTGTCATCTACTTCTTGTCACTGTCACATTATTTATTACTGTATACACCTTCTAATAATTGAAATTTTCTCTATTTTACTAATTTCTTGATAGCCTATAAATGGAGTCTCATCTGCTTTTGTGTCTCAATTTCAATCAAATACCTTCTAATTGGCCAGTGGCATACATTCTACTAGCTGATTCAGAAACTGCAGATTGATTCCCACCAGAGCAACTACCTACATCTTGATTACCGGCAAATTGAACACCTGCAGATTAACTACCTTTCAACTGCTAATCTTGTATTTACTCTCCACAATATTGACCACCCCTGAATTGCTCACCTTCAGATTACCCAACATTAAATTTATTACCTCCAGATTGACCAGCTCCAGATTGTTTACCTTCAGCTCCCAATTAGTTCAAAGAAATCGGCATTAATGATTGTATTTCCACTTTTGGGAGACATTCCAAAGAAAGTCTCTGCACTCATTGCAAATCTTTCCACACAATTGCCTCCAGATCAACCACCTCCAGATTGGTCACCTTTATGTATACCATTGGTTTTACATTATCATCTCCTTCAACTCTATGTCTATTTTCACTTAATTTGTTTGACAGCTTATATCGCTATACCCACTTAGATACTAGCTAATAGAGCATTTCAAAGCTCCATCAATATAGTGCAGGAGGTTCAGATGTGTACATGAGGTGCAGCTCTGTGCGGACCAGCTGAAGCGAACTGACCTGGTTACCCAGAACTGGCACGATCGACCCCTGTGTTGCTAGCTAGATAATACACCCGATCTTCTCGCAACCCCTCAATTGGTAGCAACCGCCCAAATCTTGTTCCTTTCAGTCATATGATGGTCAGCAGCTCTCGAATCGGGCAATCTTACAAAGGAGAGGTGCGCCAGATGGTTAGCGGAGCATTTTTTGAAGAAAGTCAACATGATGAACATCAGCAACAACTCTAGTTTCCGTCAGAAACACCCGGGTGTTCCGGACGGCTCTGACGGCTCTGACTGAGCGTCGTACCCTCTGACGGAGAATTAGACGCTGCCAGTCGCCCAGGCGATGGGTCGCGTTGCATAGCATCAGCAAAATGTATTTTATTCACCGCAAGCCTCCAGGAGTGTCTGAGAGGATGTGGAGTGTAAACTTAGATGCGTCAATTTCAGGAAAGTATCAGACCCTAGGAGGGCATTCCTGCCGACCTTCAGAGTAACTGTGAGCTCCGGCGACAAGCCTGGGAGCTGCGACAACAAGCCTGGGAGCGCCAACGACTAGCCTGGGAGCGCCAACGACAAGCCTGGGAGCACCTGGGAGCGCCGGCGACATGTCTGGGAGCACCTCGAATCACAGTCATGTATTCAGTTGGTATTCTCATCTATGTATCTATCTATCTATATAGCTACCCATCTCCACACGCTATATCTGAACTGGCTGCAGGCGGTGCTTGAAAGCATTTTGAGGTGGGCCTGAAAATGACGATCGAGTGAACTCAAAGATATACTCCGAGGCTGTGATCGAGCGACTTTGGAGATGCACTTGGAGGCGATAATCGAGCGAGTTTGGAGATAAACTTGGAGGCCGTGAAGGAGCGAGTTTGGAGATATGCACTTGGAGCCCATGATCGTGCAAACTTGCAGGCCGTAATCGAGTGAGTCTGGAGATACACTTGGAGGCCGTGATCGAGCGAGTTTGAAGATGCACTTGGAGGCCGTGATCGAGCCCGTTTGAAGATGCACTTGGAGGCCGTGATCGAGCGAGTTTGGGGATACACTTGGAGGACGTGATCGAGTGGGATTGGACGAGTACTTGGAGGCGGTCGATGGACGGCGCGCCGGGACTCAATTCATCAGTTAGTCAACTCGGAACCGTGGGAATGTGACAAGGTGACATTACTTTTGAAGCTCTTATGGAGAACAGGCTGGTGGCGGTCGAGCGGTACGGAGGTACGCCGGAAGCTGAAGCTACATTCAAGGGTCAACTCGAAATCTGGCTGGCAGCGGGAGACCGTCGATCTTGGGCTGATGCTGTACTTGGTTTATGCTGTACTCGGTCTTAACTCATGATTATGGCATGGAGAGATAGAGAGGGATGACTTAGCTTTGTGTTCTTGCGATGATGGTAGAGTTGTGGATGAGAAAGAGAGAGATGGGGGATGAAGATGAGAACGATATGGAGGATACGAGCGGCTATGAGGAATCAGGAGTATGACTTGCCTGATTGGGTTAGAAGACCTCGTATCGGTGTAATTACCCGCCGGATCGGGACTCGTACCTGCTGTATCGGGGATGGTCAATTGACTCCCACACGACATTCTCTAAGTCCCAGTTTCTCATGATGATTTCCCCTATCTCCTCTGATCTCTCTCTTTCTTGTGCTCAACTCTACCATCACCTAAGAACACGAAGTTAAGTCATCCCTCTCGATCTCTCCATGCCATAATCATGAGCTAACACCGAGTATAGCATACACCAAGTACAGCATCATCCCTAGATTGACGGTCTCCCGCTCCCAGCCAGGTTCTCATCTCTCGGCAGATGTTGTACTCAACTGTCTACATTCCCACAATTACAAGATAACCAATGAATAGAGTCTCAGCTGCTGTCGTGCCTCTCTCCAAATTGACCGCCTCCAAGTACTCCTCCAATCCCGCTTGATCATAGCCTGCAAGTGCATCTCCAAACTCGGTCGGTCACAGCCTAAGAGTGCATTGCCAAACTCGCTCGATCACAGCCTCCAAGTGCATCTTCTGAGTTCACTCAATCTCGGCCTCCAAGTGTATCTTCAGACTCGCTCGATTACGGCCTGGAAGTTCGCACAATCATGGCCTCCAAGTGCATCTCCAAACTCGATCGATCTCAGTCTCCAAGTTCATATCCAAACTCGCTCAATCACGGCCTCCAAGTGCATCTCTGAGTTCACTCGATCTACGTCTCCAAGTGCCTCTCAAACACGCTCGATCAAGTACATCTTCAAGGAGCGACGGCAGTTGTACGGAGATACAGGGCTAACAGAGGCGGACAGAGTGACGGGGAGTATATATTCGGCCGACCCCGGAGTAGATTGACATCATCTCATTTCCATCTCCTCTTATCATACAATGAAAATTCACACTCTATCTTTCCCAACTTTTGGTCTCACTCGCTCTGTCCGAGATTTTGTGGATCCGCGCAATTGCATGGATCCCCATGGCAGGGTGGTATCATATCTTCTCACCTTCCGACGCTCCTTGAGTTCAATGTAGAAGGAACCCGAGCGGAGATTTTCGCAGTGTCACCCATTGCAATTCCGATGCAAACGTGTACCCAATGAACCCATTCCGACGTATGGTCACAGTTAGCCACAACGCTAGATTGTTTGTTTAAAATAGGTGACCGACAGAGAGAGAAGAAACAGCGAAACAGCGATCGGAGGGCGATATGGAACGCAACGCGTGGTATTGAATCCGGGCGCGGAGTAATGATCTGACACCAGGGTGTCTCTAACAGCTCTGACGGAGCGCGTCCACTCTGACGGAGCCATTCCGCCCGGACAGAAATGTTTTTTGCGGATGAAGATTCTGCACATACAACTGCCAAGGCAAAGCAACATTCAAATCCAACTCCAACTACAACAAATGGTTGGGCTTCGTATCCTACCACTGCAAGCTCAATGTTATGTATTCTGGTTTGCTGGCGCTGCGTTCCAGTCTTGTGTGGTGTAGCACTAAGAAGTTACTGTAAGAACTTTCACAAATGAGAATGGAAGAAGAAGGTTACAGCTGGCCTCTCCTGGGAGTAGTCAATCATGACGGCCTGATTCAATATTTTCAAGGAATGGCTGGCATTCCTCTGAATGCTGTCAATGCTGACGTTACAGCTGTGAGCCATCAAGGACTTACATATTTCTATGCACGAATCAACCGGTCCTACTCCACCCAAACTAACGAACTAGGATGCATTTCCGATTGCAGAGAGCCACTGCAGGCCTGGGTTAGAATGGGCACTACCGCATGGCACAATGAGCTTGCGGAGGTGAAGACTTGGTGTTGCTGATTCAAATCTTACTTTCAAATGACTGCTCATCCTGGCAATTGTGATGGAGGAGGGTACTTCTGAAAATCCCCCCTTAAACTGCTTCAGCCTCCATTGAGTACCAGGGACCTGAGACTGGAGACTGCCAATCTGTTCCTTCCCAAGGTGGAGCATTTGAAACACCACTGTGGAGTGGTAATGGGTGCCACTTAGTTGGACAAGCATATTAATTCGGCCTGGCGATTCCTGGATTCTGCAGCGCACAGTTGGTTCATACACTGGATTTGTCAGCGAGGTGTCATGGTCATTCCTCCTGCAGATAGCTCATAAGCACTGTGGTGGGAAAACGGCTCCCACAACTACTAAGCCACGCAATTGAGTAGGTAGGTGACTCGGTTAGGGTTATCACGGCTCTGCATCATACCATCGACAAAGTTGAATAACCTTCACTGGACAGCATCCTACAACACGATCCCAAGACCTCTGCGACACCCATCCCATCATCTTCTCATCTGTTTCCTTCTTCTATCTTTTGTTTCTTGGATTCTAGCCAATCAACTATTTCGCTGTGGCAACTCCCTCCCTACACTCTTCGAAAGAAAACTTACATTTTCATAGCTTCCACAGAAGCTACCGTGAGTTGTGTTAGCAACGGGTCTCAGTAACCCACCAGCGATCCGGGTTTGGGCCGGATAAACGGTCCAGTTCGGTTCCAGACCCGTCCAAAAACCTGACCCAGTGTGTCCTCGCAGTTTTGTTGCCCGGACCGGACATAGAACTGTGTGTTTTTGGCCGGGTTGAAACTGGACCGCGGTTCCAACTTTACAGTTCCTACAGCTTTGGCTGCAATGGAGTATTTGAGTTCTGATCGTATCATAACATGTTGAATATGCAGATTGTCCAGTTTTGCGAGCTCTTTCACCCCCTGCATTCAGACTTGCGATCAGACTGATATTCGTTGAGTGGCTGTGAAATAAAGGTAGACCATAAGCGAAATTAGCAGGTTTTCGATAGCAACTCAACGAATATTGGTTGGATTGCAAATCTGACATCGGGAGGTGAAAGAGTGGCTAGAACTGCACAATCTACGTACTGATCATGTCACGATACGATCAGAACTCAAATGCTCAATTGGAGGCAATGTTGTGATGTTGAAATGCCGGGTTTTTGGTGGTAAAACTGGCCCATTTCCAATGGGCCAGGTTTTTCATGAGGTAAGACCCGTTGCCACAGTCCGGTTTCGGGTGGATCCGGAACCGGAACTGACCCAGGAATTTAGACCCGTTACTAACACTAACCGTGTGCGATCTCCTGATCGGGGATTTCCGCCACAAATGCAGCTCTGATTTGGAGGTCCTTTCGGAAAGCAGATCATAGGCAAGTAAGCTGGCAGCGAGAGACAGACAACAGCGCGACGACATGGACGTGGCTGGAGTAGACGTGACGGTACTGGAACGGTGCGTCGCATATCAGTGGGCTGTAAGCAGGGACTACACCACAGCCACAGTTGCACACAAATCAAGCACGGAGGACCACTAGGCAATGACAGATCGACGAGTAGACAGTGGGAGAATTGAGGACGATGGTACTGGAATCGCAACCAGAGACTTGTTGATTTGACTCCTATGGGGGTTGGAGCCACTGTCAGCATCGCGAGAACCACTCCTACAAGCAACATCAGTACAATCCTATGCCAACGTACGAGACAAGCGGGTTTGGAGGCATGGAGATCTCACGGCTACACGTTGAGACCATCTTGGCTGTGACCAAACACTGGAACCAGATTCCACTTCCGCTTAGTCCAGGCACGTATATCTTTCTTGGCTCTGATGTGATGACATTCCTCAACAAGTATGAGAGCCTTGCCATCTTCACAAGTACCGACCCCACCAGCTGCGATGCCGTTACGATGTTCCCTTCCTACTGTGTGCAAGGCACCCATGATCCAGACACGGTTGTCACGATGCGCAGATATGTGGAATGCGATTGGGTTTTACTGACGACAGAGATGTTAGACGTGTTTCGGGTGGCCGACAGTCGATCCCGGGATGACATGTCCACGCATCGTTATCTCGAGGAACTCTGCGCCAAGTTCAGATGTCAGGATGATATGGAGACCCTGATGTCTTACCTTCGCACGTACAACCACATCAGTGGAGTGGTCACCGACCGTGGCATGATGGTCAAGAATGAGAGGATGGAGATGTTGCTGCATGCGCTTCCCAAGCGACTCTGGAGGAAGGTGATCACTAAGTGTGGTCTCAACCTGCTAGAACTGTGTACATTCGAATATGGCAAGCTCAAGGGCTGGATCGCCGCGAGAATCGCTGCTGTGGAGGCCTTGACAATGTTCGACTTTCTTGCTCCTACCTCACCACCTGCAATGAAGGTTTCTCCTGCACCTCTGGCTCCAACGGCTTCGACCTCTCCCATGGCTCCCACAAGGACTGAGGCTTCCCCTGTTGTTTCGACTCCAGCAACTCCCAAGACTCACAAGACTTCTCCCGCTTCGACAACTTCCCCTGCTTCTGCCACCACTTCTCTGGCAGCCCTCCCATCTCCGGCTCAGTTAGCTCCAGCAGCTGCTGAGACTATCACGACAATTTCCATGGCAGCCGAGGTTCCCTCAACCACGGTGACAATTTTTATACTCCCTTCGGCTCCTTCTCCCGCGGCTAGGCAAGGTACTATCCGTGCTGGACTGACTGTACGACTGGGAATAATCCGTGTTGCGCCTCGTAGAGGTCCACCAGTCCATCGGCATCGTTTTGTGCAGCCCAGGCACTGTGAGGAGCCTGCTCGGCCGAACCGTCAAATGACTGACAAGCAGAACCGTCTACAGCCCAACGCGCCATCCAATGCAGACCCCGCCCCGCCATCCCATCAAGATCCGGTACAACCTCCGCAACAACAAGATGTTCCCCCATGGCATAACTGCAGTGGTAAGCATCGCCTCCGGAATTGAGTCGATTCGCGTACTGACCTGGAGGATGGTGTTGTAAGTATCAATAACCATGGTAGACTTGTGCTTGGGCGTGCGGGACAGGAGATACCATTGGTAGCGGCTGCCCGCGGTGACCGCACCATACAAGATTATGCACATTCATGGAGTCCAATTCCGTCAACACTGCCACCACCGCCATCAGCCTGTTGGTTCCCAACACCACCACCAGCACGCCTGATCTCTCCAGCCCGCCCAGTCTCACCAGCCCCGTCTCCTGCTCGACTGACACCTACATCCACACCGCTGCTATCACTGGAACAATTGACACAGCTGATGCGGGAGGTCATGGAGCGTTTCGCGGGATCTCGGCAAGTCAAAGTCGAGGTGCAATCCCGTCAGAGATACACTGCCCGCCGACCACTTGCCGTACGACTGCGAGAAGTGCACCCGGAGAATTTCAACTCTCAGGACACACCATCTAGAGCACCTTCTCGTTGAACCGGGATGAAGGTATAAGTGCGGAGGACGTGACTTGGGCGAATCAGCCCCGACTGTAAACTGGACGATCAGCACCAACTGTACACCAGACGATCAGCACCGACTGCAAATAGGATGGAAGATGAGTGGAGGAGACTCCAGTGGAAGGTTGGATGGAGTGGGTTTTTGGGCCAGGTTTTCGTTTGTATTGTTGTTTCTTGGTCATTTCTCATTCCTTTCTTGCATGTTTCGATTACTGGTTGGCATTTGCTTTGGGAAGTTCATTCTGCATGTTACGGATAACGGGTGGGATCTTGGGGATACGAGATGACGGTAAGGACAAGGAGGATGATGGGGGAAGAGGAGAACCGCGAGCTTCGCACTAGATGGCTGGCGAGGAGTTGTGGTGGGAAAACTGCTCACAACAGTACAAAGCCATGCAATTGGGTGGGTACGTGACTGGGTTAGGGTTATCGCGGCTCCGCATCACACCATCGACAAGGTTGAGTAACCTTTGCTGGACGGCATCCGACACCACAATCCAGAGACCTCTGCGACATGCGTCCAATCATCTTCTCATCTGTTTCTTTCTCGTCTTTTTCGTTTCGTCGCAGTTGCCGCTGTTTCTGCTGTTTGAGAAGAACTCTACACGCTACAGTAGTCCTGCATGGTTTGAGCAGTCATGCATTTTAAGAAGCGCTTCTCTGAGTGTATATGCATACTGCAAAATGAGACCACAATTATGCTGGAGGATCCCCTGTATGACAAGTACTGTTCAAAACTGCCTGTGGGAATGGCAGATCAGATTATCACTTCAGCACGCATGGAACACAAGCTGGAGCCAGGTACCCCACTGATAGTGGCCAATCCTATGGAGATAGTGTGTGACATCTCTGGCCATGCGACTTCACATCCGGCTATCATGGCTATGCCAGTGAGCCCAGGTGTGAACATTGTTCCACCCAACGCAACAGCTATTCCAACACCTTACAGTCCGGAGCTGATGCATCTTACTGTAGCTTACACCAACACCAGGTTCCACTGCTGTGAAGGTGTCGGACATGAGGCATGCAATGGTGTGACTCCATACATGTGGGGGTGTGTCCAAACATTCTGTGCACAAGCTGGTAGAAATCGCAGCTGACAGGTTGGTGGTGATGATCACAGCAATACTTATTGTGGCGGCCCAGGAATGGTGGCCACATCGGTGGCCAGGAGCATTAATAATGTCAAGGTGGCTGCTGTAGAGGAAGCAAGGATGAATAACAATGGGGAGAATCCAGCAGTAGAGCAGAACATTGTGAATGAGGACGACGGTGAGGGAACTGGCAATTGGAAGTTGTGGTGAAACATCCTACTACCTAGATTATAATTGGATCACTGAAAATGGTGTTGAGTAAGGAATTTGGGGACAGGACAGTAGCATCCATACAGTATGCGAAATTGTACTTTGGCAGCTTGACAGATATTGAGACTTCCACTCCTCCAGTTTGCCGAATTCTTAGTTACAGTGGATTAATGCTTTGGTTTCAACCTACAATATCCAAATTTGTCTAGCATAGTCCTTGTATAATTTTGGTGCCTCACATTGTTACCTGGATACTGTGTACACCAATTCCTTGGGATTGAGACATCGATTTTGGGGGCACATGAGATCCTCTGTTGCAGCAGAAGAGGAGCCAGAGGAGAACTCACAGCAAGTTTGACTGGATGCATTGATATGAGGTGACACTAGCAATCGGGTCAACATCTCAGAGTGGGACATAATTGTCAATCTTGGGAGGTATCTATGAGCTAACTGTGGATGAAGATTGGATGGCAGCCAATCTGCATATCATCAATCATAAAACGAATACTGTACATATGCTGGAGCCCGATTGGATTCATTTGTAGCCAGGCTCCAGTCTTCCTTCAATGTCATCATGACATCATTTATAGGGCTGCAGCCTCACAAAGGCTGATTGAGAGAAGTTCGGGCCGATTGCAGGAAATTGGCCCATTCATCAGTGATGATTATGGTCTATGCGTCCAATGACACCAAGTGCAAGTCATCAACAATCATTGTCGTCAATATTCGGGAACTTATGTACAAAAGAGTGCAGAAGGAAGAGGAAGCTACATCACACAAGCCTGCAGACATCGAAACATGGTGGCTACATGTCAGGAAGGCATTCGCAGACCTCATTGAACCGCCAACAGGAATCCCTCCAGCTTGGAGAAACGACAACCCCATTGACACCGACCTAACAGTAACGCCTCCTCATTGCCAGTCATACCGCATGTCAGATTTGGAATGCTTGGAGTTTAAAACCCAGATTGCGAAGTTACAGGCCACTGGCTGCGTTACCGACAGCCCCTGCCGATTCGCTGCACCAGACATGATGGTTAACAAACCAGATGGCTCTCGACTTCAGATGAGTGTCAATTATAGAGGCCTAAATGCAACCACCACCAGAGACCGATACCCACTCTTCCGTACATTGAAGGTCTCGTTGATTTGCCTCATGGTTGCAGAGTGTGGACGAAGCTCAACCATGCCTGTGGTTTCCACTAGTTGCATATACACCCGGGTGACAGGTACAGCACAGCATCTGTCACTCTGGATGGCTTCTACATATTGATGGAGATGCTGCTAGGTCTGGGTAACATGCCATCAGCATTTATGCATGCCATGCATTGGATTGTGGGCATGTACAAGAATTTAGCAATTCTATCCCTGCACGATATGCCACTTTTTGCTTGCTGTTTGGCCAAACACATGATGCTTGTCAACACTGTTCTACTGTCAATGAGGGTGCAGCATCTCTACTGAAATAAGCGAAACTGAGTTTTTGGAGCTACTAAGATGTCATTACTCCATTTCAAGGTCAATCCGAGCGGAATCTACATGGAAGACCGCATGGTAGCAGGCATACATGACTGACTAGTACCAGTGAGCACAGCCCAGCCTTGGTTGTTCCTGCGGTTGGTAGGCTACTATAAGAGATTTGTACACAGGTTTGTGCTATGGGCCACACAGTCATCGACAGTGGCAGCTAATGAAAGGACCTTTCGATGGCTTCAGACGCATCAGGCCCATTTTGACAAATTTTGGGAGGGCTGTGGAGGCTGCTCCGGTGATGGCACTATGCAAGATTGAGTGAGACTATATTCTGTGTACCGATGCTGCAGATGTGGTGATTGGAGGTGTTCTTGATCAAATGCAACCCTGGGGACTGGAGGGCTGCGTGGTGTACTGGCCACTGGGTTTGTCACCTCGATAATTACATGACTCCGAGACAGGCTACGCAGTGTAACACTGCAAGTTGTTGGCAATCCACTACAATTCAATCCCCTGGGAAACATACCTTAGCAATTAACATACATCAGTATACATGGACCACTCATCACTGCAGCATATCCTGAGCCAGCAGTAGCTTTGTAGCCGCTAATGGCGACGCCTGTGTAAATTGCAGCTGATCAGCTGTTCAATCAAGTACTTCCCAAGAGCGGCCAATCTGATAGAGAATGTGTTGAGGAGGATTTACCATTTGGTTTCGGCAATCCCAGCAGCCGCAATCAGCATAAATACCAGCGAACTCCAGCTCATCGGCGGAGAGGAATGGAGGCAAGAGGTGTATGAGTTGCTGGTGGAGGACGCGTAATTGGGTCCAATTTTCAACATCCTCCATCAAGAGGCCGAAGTAACAGAGGAGGTGGGACAGTGGGCATCTGAGGTTGTCAGACAAACACACCGTCGGAAATTCCTGGTGCGAGCGAGACTGTCCTGACCTGACCATGGCTTTCTGATGCGCAGGAACGCTGGGGCACACTGTGTCCGGATAGACATGTGGAGGGATGTTATCTCAGATGTTCATGACTTTCCGCTCGGTTGTGGACCACACAGAGCAAAAACAATGTTAGCTGCCATTGAATTACGATTCTAGTGCCCTCACCAAATGCACTCTGTATGGGCATGGGTTTGAAATTGTAATGTTTCCCAGCATTTGAAGCAGTCCAACCAACTGCCATCTGGCTCACTGCAACAGCTACCATTTGTGGAGACACGGAATTCAAGAGTAAATTCTGATTCAATTTCTAAAGAACCAGCAACGGCCAGAGAGCGCTATGACTGTATAAGAACGATTGCTGATCCAGCAACCAAGAGTGTGCAATGCAACACAGCCAGGGAATTGGATTGGACATTAAAACAGTTTGCCAGAGAGTATATGGATGTGTGGGTTCCACCACGGGGAATTCCGCTTGAGATTGTCACTGATAGGAATTCACACTATGTCAGATTTTGGGGGATCACTGACAGCCCAACAGGGAATTGAACGCAGTCATAGTACTGTCTATCAACCGCAAACAGACAGCTAAGCAGAGAATCTGAATGCAGCCACCGAGTGCTATTTTAAGGCATACCTGGCCGAGTCCCCAAACGAGTGGCACAGCCTGCTACCAATGACTGAATTCCCCCACAATGCTGTGTAACAGATGTATTTGAACAGATTTCTGTTTTGGACCAATGTGGGATTCGTGCTTGGGATGCTGACCGATCTGCTGGTGATGACCCTGAGTGCCAACCAGCAGCCAAAAATCAGCCTGGAAGCAGATGACTTCACCAACCAGGTGATATCCGCTGTCCATATGTTAAGAGGGCAGTTGGAGGATGCGTGAACTTGGATGATTGGGGAAGCTAATGAGTCTCGCTGCCAGTACGATACGAAAGAGTGAGATTCAGCTTTTCTAGACACCAGCCTTCTCCTGATTGGGTATGCCAGTTTTACTACATCGGAGTCTGCAAATATCAATTCTAGAATGTTGCTATACCCTGTTTGTGCACCCTTTCGCCTCACTGAAGCCATCAGTGCCAATAGATTCAGATTGAACACCCCAGCTCACTGAAAAATGCACAATGTTTATAAAGTCTCCCATCTGCAGCGAGATTGAGTGGAATATGGCCGAGAGCATCCTCCACCAGCACCACTGTTGCATGTTAGGACTGACAAGGATCCGGTGTAGGCAGTGGAAGCTATTCTGAACCATCTTGTGACTGCTGCCAACACTCCACAATGTATGGTGAAGTGGCTTGGATATCCCAAACCGGACTGGCTACCGTTCGCAAATTCGAAAGGTGGCTGCAGAGATTCACTGTCTCATTTCCATCAAACATTGGATATCTTGGTTTATAGATGGATTTTGGAAGGCTAAGAAATAGCTGTTTGGGGCTTCATATGGCTGTTGACGTACAGGAGACGGAATCAACTTGTTTATAGCTGAATTGTCATTTTGTTTGCTTCGTTTTGGGGCTGGTGCTGGTATTCTCAGCACAGAGGTAGTTTTGGGAGGTTGAGAGGTATACATCAAGTGCTGCTCTGGACAGCTCTGCTGAAGCGCACAGACCAGATTACCTGGCACTGGCACAATCGACCTCCGCATAGCTAACTTGACAACATAATTAACCTTCTTGTAAGCCCTTATACTGCTTTTAACATGATTATCACTTTGCTGGCATCTGGGCTGTCAGAGTGTACATAAAGTCACTTAATTATTACCTCAAACTGTATGTTTAAATATAGTCTATATAAACAGTTTGCTATATTTCTGGGTTAACACCTTTATGTTTAGTAGTTTATTTCTGAACTTGTTCAATCAAGGCTGTCAAGCAAATCTCTGAGTTTGATTAGTTATGGCCTTCCTGTATATCATGATATTTACTTCATGACGGACTTAATGTAAATTGCCAAACTTCCAGACTTCTGGTCAGTAAGTGTATTTTCAGATCAACACGATCATAAACATCAAGTTTACAAATTTAAGTTTTGTTAATATATTTTCAAATTCACTTGATTATCAATTTCAGCTACCAAGGCAAATTCATATAAGTACAATCTTTAGCTATATTAACTATATATATATAATATATAGAGAGTGATAGAGAATATGTGCCATATTATATTATTGTTACTATTGTAAAGGATTTAAGATACATGGCTAAATGATACAAAAATAATAGTGGAATTGTTTAGAGGATTTTGTGAAATACCACAGAGAAAATACTGCAATAAGTTTAAAATATTTGGGGATATCTGAGCAGTGATTACAGCAGCTTCAAAAAACATTATTTTGTAACATGCCTTGGTCAGAATGTGCAATGCATTTACCCAACTGCAACACCTTGAATCCTGACATCACTTCAGTTAGCCTCACCTGGGCTCTGGAGGATCTAATTTCACCTGATATTCCATATGTTTGATATATGGCTTACAGACCATTGTAAAATTTGCTGATAAAATACTGTAACTTGTTATGTAATATAGTAACTGTAAAGTATGGAACAATATTGGTAATCATTTTGAGAATATCATACAATACTAAATAAAAATATTTCCACCCAGTAGCAATGTATTCAGTTATGAGCATTGCCTGAACAGGGTGGTCAAATAGTTCATTAAATTACTGATGTTACGTCCTATTAGGATTGCCTTCCAATTGAATCAAACAATTTACTAAACTGAATAAATACCTTCAATTATATGTAATCCAGTGATTTATAAAAACTCCAATTACACATAACATTTTCACGCACTTCAAGTTATGCTGTATTTACTTTAAATTGTTTGTTTGTATATATTTCATTATTCAATAGATATTGTTCCATCAGAATATTCAATGCCAGCCTGTTGAAAATACAATGAAGTGTGTACAACATTTCAATGTAATTTTCGTGAATGTCATGTGGTGTTTTAATGTTAATATCTTTGTTTTGTTTACTACCTTCCTTGGTTGCAGGTATATATATAGTCTATATATTTATGCTATACACAGATACCTTTGATCAAATATTGTAATTGAATATTGCATGGTTTTAAACTACTACAGTCTTGTTTACCCAACTTGAAAGGTTAGTACAAACTTAATTAATTCTATGTCATTGAGATACCATCTGAAATAGATTGGGCAAATACTATCAGGACAGTATTGGGTAATTGATAATAGTTCAAGCAAGGGCTGAATATTTCAAATCAGAAGTAAAACAGATTGATTACTCAAGTTGGGATTTTTGAGGTAAGCTAATCATGAATTATTACCCATGTTAGCTACTAACCTTACGACAAGTTTCAATTGAATATTATCAACTACAATTGCAGTGTACTACACTGAGTATTGCCATGGTAGTGATAATGGAAAGAGTTGGCTAGAGAATACCAAGGACAACTGAGACTAATATTATGATGGCATACAAGTAGAGGAAAGTAATAGGTTTCTCTGAACCAGAGAATAAAATATTCTGACTGAAGTTACACATGAATATGCGATAATAACAGTAGAGGTATACGGTCAAGATCTACCAATCAGAATGTCATGATCCCAGATCAATTATTCATTTGAATTGGCAGCTTAGTATTTACTCTCACACATTCTACTGTATTATCCTAATATATACATCGTGTTATATTCAGTTTACCATAATCAATATTACTATGACAGAATGAGTTGAAGCAGCTGCTGCTATTATGCAGTTGTTCTTTTCAGAAAGACTGGATATTTCATTCCAGGGATATTATTAGTAGAATTTCAAGATCTTGCAAATCCAATGTATATTTACAATCTTGGAAATTCCTGTAGACCATTGACAATATTTGTCCTGGTTATACTTTGACAATAAGTAATAAGTAGATCAGTCTTCAATATTATCTATCAAGCTTAACCATTAATCATACAACTGCAGTCATATCTGACAAGAAGCAAATTAAGACCTCACAAACCTGACTGGATAATGTACAGTTGACAAAGTATAACACGAAGGTACATGAGATGAGAAATCAGAGATGATACTATACAGAGCCATATCTTGCTAACTTATCAGTTTCCATCCAGACAGTAACATCAGAAATGTCTCTATTGTAAAATACCCAACATTAAATAGTACTAAGTAGCTAGCTATAATACAACATATTATATATATTCTCAATTCTTGTATAGCACTACATACATCTATTCAGCGTACTGTAAAGGTGAAACAAGATCTACAAATTCACTTACCTGTATGTATTGAAAGTATATATACAGATACTGGATTGGCTTTTCAAGTACAAGATAAGATATTAAAATCTATCAAATAAACCATTTTGTTCAAAGTGGACAGGTGGTGTGAAAATAATTGAATGACTGGAAACTAATACAAGTTTGGAGCAGAACTTACCCAGGTCTGAACGAGATGGCTCCAGGTATTACTGAAATATGATATATTCTTCAAAGTTGTATAAACAATCAAGATACATGCACTGAAAATACCAATTGCTTGTATGTCTGTTAACTAGTAAGATTGTTGTTTATACTTGAATGTTCATACAACAACACTGACTTCTATTATCGAAAGGTGTATTTGGCTGGAGTTTGGCAATATTGACGAAATTTCAACTACAACTTGGATAAAATCATCCAGGGGTTTATATTTAAACTCTGTGTGGAAATGCCAAACATATGAATTGAAATAGTATTGGATAGAGAACAGTTGATATGTCTGAGGATTCCAAATACCACATCATAGTTGATATTTGCGATCATCCAATGCAATCTGAAACAATCATTCATTGCTTATGAGATATAAATCGTAGAGAAGTATACACTTTCAGCTACCTTCAGCTATTAAGTATAATTTACATGGAGTTGCCAAGTTCAAAGTATGAAGCAGAAACCAAAAGTAACAGAAGTAGAAGTGATTGCCTGTTTGTTGAATAGAGTTAACAGAAAGCAGAGGAAAATTGTGCAAGGTAGAGCTGCAAAAAGATTAGATGTAAGCTGTGAAGTATTTTACTTTGTAGTTATGATTCAAAGTTGAAAGCCAAAAGTATCAAGATTTCACCTCAGGCTTAATGCAGTCATGTGCTATTTAATTGCATCGAATGTTATGAACAGCTGCAACTGTACAGATTTCAAATTATCATCAAATCATAATCAAATCATAGACAAACATGCAATATAGATGACTTCTGAAAGTTGAAGCTTAATTTTATGAAATTAAACCTAACAGTTGTACTCAGATGCTTCAAGACATGGCTGGGCAGTTTAAACACAAATGCCATAATTACTAACTGAAGAATAATACCCAGCATTATTAGTCTGGGCAGTATATTATGTGTACTAGCAAGTTATAGGCTGAACAGATGCTATTTGAAACAGTTCTAGAGAAGTACTAACCCAGCCAATTTGAGTGGATAGCAAACATTGATGGTTTGATTTATGAAGAAAAGATATTAAGTTAAATTCCGATATTGCAGTAAGTTGTAGAGCTATGATATTAAACTATATTACAGAGTGTTAATATTGAGCTTCTATGTTAAAGTGGAACATTGAGATTCAAGGTTAAGATGACTCTATTTCAACCATAATAATAATAGTAAGGTAACATTACTGGTGGCCTATTGCCACTATGCAGGATATTTTTGATGATGAGTACTTAAACATTTGAATTATATTATAGGCAAATTGATGAACTAAATATCAACTATAATACATAACAGAGTTTTCAGTTTTCAATTTTATATATCAACAGTTGAGCTTCCAAATTATACTAAAGTATTGTGTACACTGGTTGTACTTCATGGTGAGTATGAGTTTGAACAGTGAAGACTCAGCCAAATCAATCAAGATATAGGAATCAATGATTAGGTACCAAAAGGTACAGTGGAATATATTTAATCGCTACTACTCCAGAGTATAAAAAGTATGATCAGATGATTCAGAGATGATGTGGAGGTAATTTTTGATTGATCATCAATATATATTGAAAATCAGATTTGTGGACTTCAAAGCACTATGTTGATAAAAACTAAGCTGTAGTTGTTTTGAATGAGTGGTATCTATTAAGATTGAGAAACTCATATCTAATACTATTTTCCAAATTTCAGATATCTTGAACAAGTAGTATTGCAGTTTAGAAATAATAAGGTTAATATACAATCAGACCAGCAATACACAGTACAATAAGAGGACTGTAGGTGTGTTGAGCCTCAGTTGTATAAAGTTGAAGTTCAATAATTAATATTTATTATATCAGTTGTAGTTGAAACTCCAGGCAACATCAAATTATATACATGGAATCTCTTGGGCAATTATTGATGTCAGGGAAGATTGTGTTCAGTATTACTTTACAGGGAAGAATGATTTGTGCAACTGATATTCCTGAGGATAATTGAGGAGATATTGATTGTACAAGAGTTGATATCAACAACCTAATATGGAAACACTTCAAGCATTGAGGTTTAAATGTGTAGAGCTGAGTGTCTATGACAACTGTAGAGGTTGTTGTAGGTTGGAGTAAATGCAAAAATCAAAGTCTGGAACAATTCAACTTCGTACAGTTACTCATCATAGTATTTCATAGCAATTCAGGTTCTACCATTGCAATAGTACAGTATGAGTCTTACAAGAAAAATAAAATACCATATAATGTAGAAGTAGTTTTGCAAGTTGAGCCCAAAGTAGAAAAGTGGAGATGTAAAGCTTATTCGTAAAAGTCGTCCCAGTGTGGGTTTGCAAAAATCTCCTTATATACAATATCAGTTGAACTGTAATAATTAACATCTGGACTGTATACTCTATATCAGCATAGAATACTATTAGCGGCTGCTTTTCTAAAGTCTCTTCTGATATTTGGTAATTACAAATTTTAAGCTGCAATTGAAATTATTCTTATTAGTTTGTGATATCTCCAATACTTATTTACAGTCAAATTCAAGTTTTACTAGACAATATATTCAGTACAACTCACGTCATGTATAGATTCAGATAAAATCTGATTGAATCTAATGAGAAAGTCTCTGCCATCAAGCGCAGATGTTTCACCACACCATGGTTTAGGTCGTAACTATACTCCAAGGTATTCAATGAACACATGTTATGTGAATGTCTTCTTCAATATGATATACTGTAAAGTGTATGTAGAGTTAACTGTGTGAATATACTCACCGAGTCAGTCTATACTGTCATGATCAAATAAGGCCTATATCAACATTGGCTTGAAGTCACTATGGTAATAACTATTCTGGCCATACCATAGATCTAACATTTCAACATGGACCATCCACATCTGCATTTGAGGCTTCTCTCTGGCCTCCTCACCCCAGGTGATGGTTACTTCCTGGTTGTCCATATATACCTCTTATTTGCTGAACTTGGATGGTAGATTCATGTTTTTTTGTTTAGACTTTACCCTGTTAACCAAATATAGCAAGTGTTACCAATTACAGCCAATATTGTTGCAGTTGTATAATTATTAGTACATCAGAAATATATCGTTTAGTTACTGGAAGTAGCCAGGAGGGAGGTGGAGTGTAAACTTATAACTGTCAATGTCAGGAGAGAATCAAACCCTAGGAGAACATTCCAGGCCACTGTTGGAGACACTTGGATGTCTGTTGACTCTGATAGAAGCACCATGAAAGTGATTGTTATATGATTGGGAGTTTGTTAACATCATGGAGAGAGCTTTGCAACCACCTTTGACAGTTGCCGATTCAATGTCAAAATTCCAAAGTTAGTCTGAGGGATACCTTTATTTTTGTGAATCTAGATTCGGAGGAGAGCAGGGATTCTTGGCGACATTTACGATGAAGCCAAATAGTGGGATACTCTTTGCGGTAAATAATTATTCATGGTTTATTGTTCCATATCGCTTTTCAAGGTTTCTTATACTTGTTGACATCATCTTCAGCATTTAATATTTGAAACACTTGTTTATGGAACCTAACAAGAATTGCCATAATTCAAACATAACAGCAGATTCACTGTAACAATTACATGAATAATCAATTGAATGATGTCATTTTACCATGGTGTGATTTCCATCAAAGATATCTTCAAATATGTGTGAATGACTCTCTGTAGAGTATGTCATCATGTGGCTGTGGGTTCATGCTGAAAGCAACCATCTAGGCTACAAGGTATCATGGACTTTGACTTAATCAATCAATTGTCTTGACAGGTTCATCTCAACAAATTGGATCTGGTCAGATAAAAGCAGTAGTACACTATTCATCAATAACACCAAGAAGCTAGAAGGGCTTTTTGTATATGCTGATGATTTCTAGATGGAGAGTGGGTAAAATTAACCGCTAATGTCATTTGTTTCAATTCATGATAATTGACTAAGGTGTATGGAGATGTCAGTAAGTGGCAAATCAAAATTGAGTTAGAAAGGGAATGAAAGATTCAGGTGAATTAGGGGAGCTACTACCTGGAAAAGAGAAGTGTCAAAAAAGAGAGTTGGTGTATGGAATGAAATTGAGTGATGATAACCCAGGAAGTGGAGCACAATCAACGATGAAGCAGTACCCCTGCCTGCGCTGGAACACGACGGCAAGGAGGGCTGTTGGAGATAATGGTGCACCTATCACGGGAGAGTTGCACAGAATTGGCGAGATCAAAAGTTGCCCACTGATGTTTGTCTAATAAAGAGACGTGGCTTCTACAATGAACTGTATGACTGGGGGAGGGCAAAATATATATCAATAGTCATCTTAAGAACACATAAGTTTACACTTCTTTCCAGTTGTATATTCAGAAAGTGAACAATAAATAGCTGCAGCTAACAGTACTAAAGTCTACAGAACAAGAAGTTGGATACACTAGAATCTGGCAGGCAGGTACCACAAGCTATTGGCAACAAAGAAACATTGATGGTTAGTTATATCTTGCATATCCAGTTGGGTGAACCATAACTTGAGATCATCCAGGAATTTTGATAAATAAACAGCATCGAGTTGGGGCTTCTTACACTACATCTGACGCTAAGTGTCAGTGCCCAAATGTGATCTTTAACTATGCACAACTGTTTGACAGCCTTTATCTACCAAGCAACCTTCAATGTTACTAATTTATAGTTTTAGCCATGTACATGTTGGGGAGCAGTCAATATCCTAAATCTGAGAGAGATAGATTAAATAGAATCCAATACTTACATCTTCTTGCGTTTCCAAATCGGTATTTGGAGACACATTACCAGGCAACTAACACACAGTTGGCATATCTACAGGTTCACCTGGTAATGTCCCCTGATGATGCTGAGGTTCAGTTGTTACATTCCAGAATTAGTTAACCATGGAGTAGATATGATTAGATATTTGTGACCAAGAAGTCTTTGGGAACACAATTGCCTCCATGACACTTTTCACTACACCACTAGTAGCCCTTTTATGTTGGGGAACATTGCAATCTCTGCTGGCCTTGGGTTTTACAACATGCCAGTCTCCACTAGACTTGCATTGTGGCAGTGGCTGGGCATTAGAGTGGCCAGACTGTTGAATGTTGTTGAGGGTTGACTTTTGGCATTCAAGCAAGGGTGGTGCCATAGCCACAGCAGGGTTTCAGAAATTTGGAAGTGGAGGGCATGCAATGACAGTATCAGCATGACTCACTTTGGGTTCCAGTTGAACCTTTGTAATGCATAATACCTGGTCCAAAACAAACCTCATCAGCAAAATGTGAAAAAGTTCAGGACCCACATACAAACCTTCCAGACACTCCGGTCGACCACACTAGTGCTCCAAATTCACTTCAGATGCTACCAGGCCCCCCTGGAGCTAAGCAAAGAGCTCTCAGATGCTGCAAGAGCATTCTCATGTGCTTCTTAAACCAGTTGGAGTAATGGAAGTTTCTTCAAAATGCTACAATATGTGAGATATAGGAGAGTGAGATTTTGGAGCAGCTGAGACCTTGCGAGTAGCTGAGACTTGAATACAATTTTTGTTCGGAATATTAAACTTTGTGTTGTCTAGTTAAAGTGGTGGTTTGTACAGTTCCCAAACCATGAGCCATTTTGTGTATTATATTCATCTTTGTTTGACATTGGTATTTCACAATCGCCATCAGATTCACTACACCATGATAAGGCATATTGTATCAATCCGAGTTGATCTCTATATGTATAAACAGTCAATATGGCAGCAGTCCATACTCGAGTGCATTGATGGGAGCTCCTGCAGCTGCCAAAGAAATGAACCTACAGATGCGCTTGAAGGCAGTGATCCAGCGAGTGTGGAGATTCACCTTGATTGAAGTGCTTATCATATGAGCTCACAGCTTCACCTGCAGGCCGAGATCGAGTACACTCAGTGATGCACATGGAGGAAGTGGTTAATTGAATGTAGAGATGTACTTGGTGGCCATATTCGAGCAAATTTACTGATGCAATTGATTGTTGTGAACAATTGAATTTGGAGATGAGCATGGAGTTGCGGATCAAGTGAACTCAGAGATGCACCTGGACGCCCTGTTCTGGTGAGTGTGGAGATGCACTTCCAGGCCATGAGTGTGTGATACTCGAGGCTGTGATCAAGCATGTTTGGAGATCCACATGGAGGCTCAGCTTGCATGCACTCAGAGATGCACATATGGGCAGCAATCCACAGAAATGCGAGGTATACTTGGAGGTGGTGGATCAGAAGGTGTTGGATGTGGAGGTACTCAATTAGTGTTAGCAACGGTTCCGGACCGTCACTTCGGGTCCGGGTCCGGCTACAAACCGGACAGTTGCCAAATTGGCGGTCTGGGTTGTCAATAAACCCGAACTGCCTACTCGGGTACGGTTCCATGGTAAACTCCCAACCCGTCTGAATTGGGCGGGTTGTCAGCGGGTCGCCCAGCGGCTCCATCTATAGATTCATATAAGGCTGTTGTATTTGCAGTGTGTTAATAGTATCTTATCAAAATCGCGTTTTCAGCAACCAACAATGTGCTTTTGCTTGT
>Ga0307512_10000217_pt1 | contig 80181 bp, 71 predicted proteins | sample 14_EM_MG_FD_200267 | JGI IMG/M metagenome (GOLD analysis project Ga0307512, IMG submission 200267) | Populus trichocarpa ectomycorrhiza microbial communities from riparian zone in the Pacific Northwest, United States - 14_EM | ecosystem: Host-associated > Plants > Roots > Unclassified | place... | reverse complement strand
TGGGGGTGGGGGGGGTATGAAGCAGCCCACCATGTGCAATTGATGAGTGCAGTAACTTCTGCAGTAGTACAAGCTATCACTGTGGAAAGGCAAATTTTAGCTCGATATTCATCTTGAGAAATCATAACCGTACCCTCCATTCCAGTGGCATACTGAGATAACGCACATTGAGTAGCAACGGCAACGAGCGCTATCGTCTGCAGTGTGAGCGGTTGAAAGCATTGAGACATGGTTGGCTGTCACCCCAAGCTATTGGCAGTGAAGAAAAAGAGATGGTAGAGTAAGTCAAGCATTTCATCCGCATGAACCATGATTTCTTATGATCGATGACCTTCAAGAGATAAGCATCGTCAAACAGGAGGTCCTTAACCTGGATTTGAAGCTCAGTCTCTCATTCTAAATCCAACTGGTGTCGACGGACAATAGTTCAATGAGCTCCATCTGCCAAACTTCCTCGACTGGTACTAATATTTAGTATTGACTATGTATAGTTTTGGGGTTTAGTATCATCATAACTCGAATTGTGGAGCACAAAACAGAGTGAACACTAACAGCGTCTCGGGTTTGCCGATCGATTTTCAGAGATGGACCACCGGGCAATTGACACACAGATGGTGCACCTACAGGAGCACCTGCTAATGGCTGCTGACAAACCTGGTCCCCAATGGCTAGTTGCCAAGCTTTGTCGACCATCGAGTACATCTGATCAGAAAGGATTGGCCAGGGAATCTTTGTTAATACAATTGCCTCCATGAACCATTTCGCTTCAACAAAGGTAGCCATTTGGTGTTGAGGAATGTTGTGATCTCCACCAGCTTTTGGTTGAGGAACGCTCTGGTCTCCACCAGCCGTGGGAAGCCGGATCTCCTGGGCAGGTACAATGTCAGTCACGTGGAATATGTTGATCGTTGACTTTTGCCATTTGAGCAACGGTGGTGGTATGGCCCCAGCTGGATGTCGCAGATTTGGAAGTGAAGTGCCGGCAATGACAGTATCGGCACGATTCCATTTCTTCGCCAGTGCAACCCTGGATGCTTGTAACGTCCTATCATGGCGCACCTGGACTTGTTGTAGGACCTCCTGCTGGTCGTCCAAATTGTGTTCTTCAGTTTCGGATGACAAAGTGGACCCTCGAGGGTCTTGGCTGGTGTCATTGCCGATCTCCCAAACGATATCGTCATCATCCTGCTTCGAAGGAATTATAGTGCGGAGCTTAGCTATTTCTCACACTATCCATGAAGGCTGGGTTGGAGTTCAAACATTTGATTGGCAATGAAAATTGGCTGTCTTCTTGAATGCATGTGCAAGTGCTTGCTCAAGGTGTGCTTCTTGATCCTTCAGTGAATAGTGATTCCTCTCCTGGCTGGCAGTAGGTCCCGTGTTGATGAAGTGAAAGTGGGGAATATAGACAGAAGTCTATAAGAATAAATATAGTATGAAGTGTAATATAATAACGGGAAAATAGAGTAACAAAATACCAAGCAGTCGAGGAGGATGCAATTCGAGTCGGGCCTTGAATCAGTCAGGAAGACAGTGTCGGCGGTTGAGATTTATGTTTTTGATGGTAGTTATTTGTTGACATTGCGGAAGCGTCAGGTGCAGTGGATTGGATCGATTCTTCATACCCCCAATTCTCAGATGTTAGCACTCGTATCCAAGTACTCTATGGATGCTAGAATTGAAGGTTGGTTTAAGCAAACATACTTTGAATTTGAACCAGATGCACCTGAAGAACTCGACACACCTGAAGAACTCGAGACATTGACATGGCTGTATCACTGACAAACTCTCAGGGCCGGACATATGTGGAATACAGAGAAATTGGTTGATCATGATTACCCCAGCATATAACTCAGCCGAAGGTAGTTCATTATGCCTCTAGTGCTAGCGTATGAGAGGTGACCGCGTGGGACAGAATTGTCTGTGTGTTGAACAATCCTGCAGGACCTGGACGGAGGATTGAGTTGGGACCTTGGTGAGTAGCAACAGTTGAAGTTACACAGGTTCAGACTGAGTTTGTCTCTGATAATTGATAAATATGATTCTCTGAACATGGTATACCAGTCGGAAGGACACCCTATTTCGATGATAGTAAGTTGTTTTAGGATTCTGCAGCAAAGTTAGTGGTCGATTAGGCAATATTGTGTGCAGAACATCACTTTCAGTTGTCTGAGTCTGCTGAAGTCACCATATGTATGTAGTAAGTGTAAGAGAGGACGGAAAATTCGGGTTTACGAAGGAGGGATTCAACATTGAAAAACAACAGGAAAGGTCCAATGAAGACTCACGGGTAATCTAAACAATTCCCGTTCTTGAGAAAGCTAAGATTGCTACCGAATGAGTCATGAATAATCACTCACATGGAGATGCTGTGCATAATATCTTATACATACCGCATCATGTAACTACAAACTCATTATGAGTCTCAATGCTACAATGTTGACTTAACATAAATATTGGGGTACAAAGCAGTGCATAAGAATGATATGAATGCATCATGAGGCCTCATCCAACAGTGGAAAGACCAATACCAGGATGCAGTTCCGGTTAATTGAGGTGCAGCTGGCATTGAATTGGCATGCAGGATACAATCCAATGGCTACGATTGCAGGTTTGTGTTACTTTGACAGTTACTTATACTCTCAGAAACTGCCTTTTCTTTACTCGAGCCTTCATCAGGATTCGTTCTTCATGCACACTTGGGATTAGAGATTGGTGGAAATCAGATGTGGTCTGTTTATGATTTGTCACGAACTTCAGGTGTTCAACATATGCAGTGGGAAGGGGCTTGCCGGTCGCCAATTGGGCCGCTGAGCTGAGACTTCCATTGAGAATGTATCTCTTCGAGCTCTCTTGATGGAAATCAGTTCACACAATCCATTATAAGATACGGGTTTTGGCGGCCCAAACATACAAGTTTGTCAAATGTAGTAAAGTCTGCATTAGATGCATTGTGAATTGAAGCCTATTCAAGGAAGAGTGGTATATGAGTGAGCGGCTGTTGCCGGTCATCTGCAGAATCGCTGAGCAGACGCTGTCTTTTGAGGTTCACACTCTGAAGCTGCAGCATGAATATGGAGCCCAAACGACGGAAGCTATATTAGGATCTTCGAAATGTATGGTCCGAACATACTTCTTAGCCAAAATCTAGTTCAGTGTGGTTACTCATGGCCCAGGACTGTGCATCTATGGTAAGCGTGTAGTAGACACCTTCCTCCAAAGGATAGGTTGACTTGGAGCGTGACAGTTATGGCATTTAAGTGGTGGCCTTCACATTCAGATCAATCATAGATTCAGCTATTCAGCTGGGTCCGAGCAGGATGAGCCGCGCCTGTACTTAAAAGTTTGGTGTCTGACAGGTGACACTCTCCATGCTGGAAGCCCCAGAGACAAAGCATTCGGCAAAATGAATCGTTCAAAGGTAATTCGAAGTGGGTATACACGGTTCAGAGGGGTGCCAGGAGTGGTATCATATGTGAATACTGAGTGCCTGCTTGTTGAAATTAGCCTTTCAATAGAATATGTGTGCAGTGTCAAATCCGAGGCCATCAAACTCGACAGGAGAGTGGATCTGAGGTGTGCCTGAAGCGTATTCCCGAGCAAGGAAATATTCGGCTGTATTCTTCGGGTAATTCTGCAATATGCGAGCCATGTTGTAGGATATGATACATCAACTCGATATCGCTCCGACAGTCGTTACATCCCTGGATGATTAGACCTATACTGTGCTGGATCTGTCTCTGGAAAGTCGAGATGTTGACAGCGATTCTGTAGTGCAATTAACTGTAAATAATTCAGCAGTGTTGATTCGGTGAATATCCCGAATTCTTTCGCAATTCTAGTGTCCAGTGCGTCTGATATAGGCAAGAAAGACATAATGTGAATCACACTTGGAGGTTCAGGCGCACCTGAGAACTGCAAGCACAGTCGCAGATGTCGGTATCACAAGGCCACACGGACAATATATGATGCAGATGATTAGTCACTGCAGCTTCGACAGATTGACACAAAGAGATATATATGGCCCTAGGCAATTTGGCCTAGTTGACCATTGAACCGGCGCACCTGCTATTCATCCCATATTGGATCATCGAAATGAGGCAATGGGTCAGTTTACCAGATACCGGTTGATTATTGACTTTGATTCATATTCATTACAGTAATCGACTAACACGAAATGCAATTGAACTCCAACCAATACCCCTGGACTCCTCACCAGCACCATATTTTCCATACCATTTGACGATTTTGCATCAGTTGGTGAGATTGTATTGGCAGAATGTTTAATGAGGCATACGTTGATTACACTGCCCTAAAGATTATTATTCATTCTCACCATCTGACGGCATGATATCTCCATGCTCCGTAAGCAGCTTTGTATGGTCCTCCCGAGACTGCAGAATGTGGTATGTCATTGAAGTTGTGATGTTCAGTCGGCTCATCAGGCCATGCAGGACTCTCATTTGTGCCACCCCAGAGAGCTGGTGGAGATCACTGGTTCTGTTATCATAATCACCCGGTACAGTGTTCAACAGCCATGTGTGTAGGACTCTGTTTTGCCCAAGTTGGACAACCTGTGCAAAGGCCTGTCCCTGCTCATTCAATACGCAGAACTTCTGAGTTATTACGGCATGGCTTGCTGCTGTGAGATTTAGGCCTGTCCCACCCACTTTGAGTGTAGTTACAACCATAGAGGGATTTGGCGAATCATGGAATTTGAGCTGCATTTCTGTGTGCTCATCGTTGCCCATTTCTGCATACCTGCAGAAAATCTCCAAATGGTTTACAAAACACTTTGTGAGCCACCACTTAAAATGATGAACAAGGGCTGGCAGAGGAAAATATTACACCGCCTTTTGAGGAGAAGGTGCACGAGGCAAGTAGCTCATATTGCTTTCAGGTTCCGTCAGGGGCACCTCACGTGATGCTTCGTCTTCATCAGGATCGGGATACTCCATGGGTATGTGGACAAAAATTGCAAGAAATTCGACTCTCTGTGATCAGAAATTCCGAGAATCCACCCAACTATTGAGTGGCCATTGATCGTACCATTGTCCTGAAATGGTATTCCGATCTTCAGTGTCTCCCAATACCAATGAGAAACATACCAGCCACCATCTATGTACCCTCCATGCTGCTGAAGCTCCTTGTGAAGTGTATCTTTCCACAAGGGTCTTTAGTTGAGCTTGCTCTTCATCAGTCCATTCAAGATCAACAATGATGAGCATGCTACTTCAGTGTCCGAACTATTGGTTTCGCATTCGGGTCTTTCGATTCTGACCACCTCCTGATCGCCCAGGCCTTTCCAATTTGGATCATCCAGTGTGCTGCACCCTGTTGAGCGTCCCGGTCTTTAGTCAGGATGGCATGCATCAAACTCTTCACAGTGGAATACAGTGACTCGGCACCATGCTTTTCCATCAGAGTCTCATCCTCTGGATTTTCAAGCGTACCTGACAACAGCCACATTGTTTGAAAACACCAGTCATAGAGTATATGGAATCACGGAGTTGCAGTGACTTGAAGTTTCAATCCAATTCTCGCATTCATCACAATTCACCAGCCCACACTATTTTTTGTCTTGTACTTATGAGACTCATCAAAAATCACAAAACTCAATGAACAGTGTCAGAGTTAGTCATTGCTTGATGGTTTCGCTCTTGATGTTAACGTATCATACGACACAATGTGGATGTTCCATCGGTTTTCAAGCTCGTCAATACTGGTGTTGAGATTCTTGTAAGTGAGATTTGCATTTTCCGTGTGAAACAGATTACTGAGTTGGAAATCGGTTCTATATGTTATCTCATCGATGACACTCTCGAACGTCTCTGCCACTCCAGGCATTGTCCCCACCAGGATTGGTTCGAAGGCTGAGGTAAGCGCTGGATGCCACTGCGGTGGAGTAAACTGGATCTCCGAAAGGAGGCAGGGCACTGAATTCTGTCTCCACAATGGATACCACTCCAGTTCATTGCCGATCATCCCCGGAATGTCGTTCAGTGCCAGATCAACTAACTGTTCAAGGGTATTCCCCCACAAAATCCACCGCAGTAACCCCACTACATCTTTCTCAGTCAGCAATTTCCATATCAATGCTGCTGCCACTGAGGTGAAAGTCTTGCCAAGACCCATTTCATACACCACCAGCGCTCCTGGCATATCAGAATCCTACAACCACCTCCTCACAATGGACCATATGTCCCGAATCTGGTGCGCCAGAAACTTTGGACTGGGCCGGCCTGGAATGGAATACTTCTGGCCGGAAGCACTGTCATCTGTTGATTTGTGAATCGGATGGGCATTCAGTAGCCTGCCCGCCTCATCAAGACACCCATGTTCAATTGCATTCTTGTTTGGGTCGAGATAAGTATTCAATGCTGAGCTGGTATTATTTGGATCGAGGTCCTCTGACTTGCCATCCACTTGCTCCTGAATCTCTTTTGCACCTTGGATGGTTTTCATTTCATCGTCAATGATCTCTTTCAGTTGCTCCGAGGTAGGTTGAAATGATGCGATCATACTCCGGCGCTCCTGAAATTTGTCGCAATGTGAGGTATTTCACAGACAAGCATTTGGACTCAATAAATATGTGGAGTACACTCAATTCTGTTCACTCAATCCGAACTTACATTAATACTACTATCAGTCTATTTCCCACTTGCCTCCTCATCCACCACTCTTTCATTTTCTTTGGATACTTCTGAAGTCTAAGTATACTGATTAGCAGTGGGGAATAACCAACTGTGACCAGGCGAGGGGGGATGACCTTGGCCAGTCTAATCACGTGCTGTGCAATATCCTTCCCTGTAGCTGCCTTAATTTCTACCAAACATAGTTTCACATTGTGTCCCAGTTTCAACTTGAAGGCATGGGAAAGGGAACTGTTGTATGAAATCTGACCATATAGAGGGTCATTCATCATTTGCCCCGGGGTGTATAATCGCATATACTTTTCGTCTAATTCTTCCTGCATCCAGTTTGATTTGTATAGCGCAGTCAGACAGTATGGATCATTCGGGCCACAATTTTTTTCGATGAACTCGATCAGCTCCTACCAGTGCGTCACATTGGTGTACGCAGCATGGAGTTGAATGATGGATGTCCGGTCATTGTTTCCATTTGGCACTCAATGATTCACAACCATGAAAGTTGAATTTGGCAACTCTGGGAGGTTACCTCTCACATTTTTACCCACGTGATCTCACTAATCCTTTGCTGGTTGCTTGCTCCCTCAACTTCCCTTGTTCCTGGCCTTTGGAACCTCGCTTCCACATTGGTTCGAAAACATCTCAACTCACTGTCGCCGAATCCATTCAGCATTATCAGCAATTTACAAACGCAGCGAGGTCCCAAAAGTCTCCAAAAGATCTGCAACTGGTGTGTCCCAGGGCAGGGGTCCATCTTGCAGCTGTTTCAAACAGTTCTGTCCCCAGATCATGGACCGATGATTCTTCTCTAGAAACCCAGCCACCCATACTCTCTTCCACTTGTTGAAGGCAATAAAGCTGGGCTGCCCCATCCTTTGCCAAATGGCTTCAAGGAGAATTCCATTTGCTTCATGCTGATTGTGGCTGTGTCGTTGGCCCCGCCCAGGTCCGACTAATCATTGCTCTCATATTCTGCATCGTATTCGTCATAGGAAATCTCTGGTAATGGGAGCATATCGGCAATCCCTGCAATATCTGTCCTCCGCGGTTGCGCAGGAGGCTGAAATCGTCTCATTGGGAGGCGAATGGGGCGTGTCCCAGGTGTGCCAGGACGTTGTCCTGGTGCAGTAGAGGTGAAAGATGTCTGCTTAATGACAGGATTGGTTTGACGCATTGCTGGAGGCACTCGAGGTGCGCCTGGAGATGGCCGCCCATTTCCTGTGAATCGCTCAGTGGGGAACATTTGAGGTCCACCATAACCTCCTTGGGGGGAATCATATGCTTGCCATGATGGCCGATGACTTGCATATCCTTGGGTTACACCAGTGCTTGGTTGTGAGCTTGGTGTTAAGTTGAATGGGGCATGATGGTAGAACTGGGAAGCGCCTGGAAATAGTGGCCGCGAAGGCAGGTAACTATACCCTGGTGGAGAAAACATTTGATTCGTGGGTTGCCCGAATTGAGTGTCTTTGCTTGGTGTATTATCTGATGCTCCCACATTCTCATCTGGGCGTTGTTGTAAGCCAACAAGTCCACTGGTTGGAGCCATATAGGGTGTCTTTGGTGGAGATCGGTTCGTCCACATCGTATCTGAACAAATGATGGTATTGAACACATTATCAATTTACATGGTGATTTCGAATGCAGTGAAGTATAGTCAAGAATATTGCAGGTAGCAGTGACTTTCGACGGAATGAAGACCTCTTATATCCATCTCCTTTGTCATGGACCGCGGTGTTTCACTGCACCTTCGATCCCATGAAACCTGGCTGAATAATAGAAATCATAATAATACACATCCCACCTTTCTTTGTCATATGCTCGGATTTGTAAAGTAAGATCTTGGATAGAAGATCACCATTGTTCGGTTCATGGCAGTAAAGGACATAGAAGGGATTCGACATGATATCCCTACGATCCCAACAAGAGCTATATCTGGTAGGAACGTTAGCACGACTAGGCATTTCACACTGAATATGCCTGTGTACGTCCTGCACTCCATTCAATTAGAGGCCTTGTTAGTCGAGCAGCAGCAGTGGTTGCTGCATTTTCAGCTCCTTGTGTAAACTTCGTTGTCTCCTCAGGATCCACCCACCAAAAAAGGATCATTACTAAAGGAAACATCCTACCACCCTATCAGTTCTGGATGCTCATTGAGCGGGCATACAGCCCGCTAGGAAACTTACCGATTTCATTGTATTGAGCTGATGTTATCTGCTGCTTGAGGCGTGAGCGTAGTCATAATATGCACAATGCAGCAATGATGAAGTATATGATAAGGCCGATCGTAGTAGTACCAGATGAACAGTATTACAAGCTGATCGCAGAGAGGACAAAAGACACTTTCTCTGCTGACTGTGTTCAGTATCTAATATGCAGCACTATTGTGCGGCATTTGATAGATATTATCCTAGTTTGTGAAGAAAACTGATCATTAGGTGACTTTGTTATACCCCTCCGCTACATTTGGTGGGGTGTGATGCGGCTTTGACAGTGATACACTAACCTGAGTTAGCTCGCTTTCAATCAAACATCCTTGAGGTTCAAATCCAGCAATAAACCATACCCTCTAAAGCATCATCGAGATTCGTCAGAAGACTGAGCATTCCTGAAAGATGGTCAACACTCACCGGAAACATGTTAAATGTTTAATCTGCAAAAAGATATCATATAATGAGAACCGACTGGAAGCTCACTACCTATAATATCTCATGATATTGATGAATCAAGGGCTATTACCCAACGGGATTCTACCACCTGCCAGCTGGGATCACCTTGAGCCATCATGGTTGACCACAGTCGGTGCACCTGAATAGCCATCATCAAGCTGCCAATTAATGATCTACTCATAGACAATGTACCGGGTGCACCGCCACCTCAAGATACTACCAATGAAGAACCTATAGACCCTCTGCAGCCTGATCTCACCTGTACCTCTGATCCAACAAAGACAAAGCTTCATAGGCTGGTAGTTGGAGTGGAAAATGCAGGGGGGAAAGCGTATGGCAAAGCAACTGGATTGTACAACAAGCACTGAGAGCACTCAGAAGAATGGAATCCATGGCATCCATATCGGTCCACACAAGACTTTCAGCAGGCTCAAATGTTGAGCCAGCAAACAAAATCATCGATAGATCAACATCTCAGGCTTGGACTGGACAACATCAGAATCGGAGCATTCCAATCAGCCGATGCGCTGCGAAAGCTCCTCTCTGAACTCGAGTTCAGACCCGGCGATGATCTTTGGATCTAAGATGACCCACATATCTTCGCAACATTATACTACAGGGACAATTTCCAATGTATCCAGTTCCTCCTAGCACATCTCCAATTTCAGGAACATTTCGATTTTGAACCTGTGCGCCTCCCTGACTCTGATGGTCATCGAATCTAATGCGTGATGTACATAGGCGACTGGTGGTGGGATATATTGGATCAACTCCCTGCGGGAGTGACGATTGTGCCAGTCATATGTGCACCCGACAAGACTCACATGACAAATTTTTCGGGCGCCCACCATGCCTGGCCACTGTAGCTTGGGATTGGTAATATTCCAAAACTTATCCTCCCAAAACCTGAAAAGGGCACTTGGATTCTCGTCTGAGTTATCCCATTACCCCTGACAGGTGCCAAACTCATAGACGAAGCATGGCATTCCGCGGCTGGAACTGTACTGTCTCACCTTCAGCATAGGACATCACTGGCCCTGGCTTGAAATGGGATAGTGCAGATGGATTCCAGCGACAATGATACCCTCTGTTGGCTGCCTGGGTCGGGGATTATCCGGAACATGTCATGGTTGCTTATGTCTCATATGGGCCATGCCCAATGTGTCAAATTCCTAAAGGTGCGCAGATGGGGCATTCGACTTTTTGACCACTCGATATCTCTAGGGACCAGCATATTTTCCTGGAGCTGGTGGAAATCACTCATATTGATACTGTGCACACTCTAGCTGTCCACCCAATCCACAACGAGTTCTGGTAATACCCTCACTGCAATGTCTATTGGCTTCGGCAGTCTGATCAATTGCATCAGCCGCTCCTGGGTTTTGTTAAAGACTGATTACACTGGCTGCTCAAATACCTGAGGGATAGAAATGTCAACAATGAATTTGACAATCAATTCACATCAGTGCCATGATATCCCGGCCTCCAGCACTTTCCTAAGCCATTTGATTCATTGAAAAGCATCGCGTGGCAAGGTAAAGAGACCTGTTGAATGATCAGAGCACATTCAGTGAATTGCATTCCAATTCTTGTCTGCTCCAAGGATGACGGAGAAACGGCAGCCAAGGCAGCCTCTGAAGCAATGGTAACGGGAGCAGTGCAGGCATCATGTGAATTCTCTCTACTTGTTGGCGAACAGAATCGCTCAGATCTATCCCTCAAAGCACTAGACGATGCACTCAAGGGATTTTGCCAGAAGAAAAGTATATTTTGAGATCAGAAAATGTTGAAGTCTGTGAAGGTCACAGTGGATGAGCCATTGGCAACGGAATTTCATCAGTTATGCAAACAAATCCTTCATAAGATTTGTGCTGCAATGGAGGTCCTTGTGGATGGGATTGGAAAGGTTTCTACAACAAAACGCAGGCAATTTGAGGTGCGCCTGAATGGACCCCGACAAGTCGCAATCACTTGGTCATATGCTGATTGTCAGAAGGCAATTGAGCAATTGGAGCGCGAAATCCATCAAGTGACACCTGTCAAACGCAAGCTTTTTGATAAATTATTTCAATATCATGAGCAACAACTATTGCAGGAAGTCAGGACTAAGGCAACCAGTCACAGATGCATATTCGCCAAAGAACTTACCCTAAGGAAAGTTGCCACCTAAGACGAGGATTACTGGGTGGCAAACATGAATGCTGATCAGCGACCGGAATTTCCCATCTGCCCATCCGATGCTGAAACAGGAACCACAACCTTGAGCATGGCTGATATGGAGCCCGTGATGAACTAGCTGGGGGGAGAGATTTATGGCATTACTTCGAATGAACAAAAGCGGTTCAAGAACGAATTCTCCATCTGCTTGATTGAGGTTGAAGCATCGTGGCAGACACTCGGGATTCAGGCACTCGGGAAATTCATTGAACAACCCGTAATACATCTCGGATATTCAAAGATGCATCGTGGGAGGCATATATCAGAGTCAGTTTGGTGAATGGGTTCTGGTGACAATTTCACCACCGATATTTCTGAACGGCTACATATTGCGAAAGTGAAAGAGGCATATCAAACTCGCAACAAAGTCAATTACATTCGACAGACACTTAAGCACAATGACCGGTGTACCGGTCTTGACTACATGGAGGAGACACTGTCATATCTTGCACTCCAAGGCTGGTATAATATTGCCTCCACAAAATTGTTCAACCTACTGTCCGCTACCAATAAACGGCCAAGTACACTCAAAGCCCATCTGTCACATTTCCAAAAATTCAGGAAGAGACCATTATCGCCCTTCAACACTGCAGGTATATCATTTGAGGGAAACCCATGTCCGGGGTGTTAGCGGAAGTATCGCATTAACCCCACTGGGAGATGCATCAGAAGATATTGGAATTCCCAACTTTGGACGCCCATTCCGCGTGCAAATTGAAGAGGACTGGGGACACATAGTCAGTGGACTTGTGGTTGGATATGATCAGAATGTACTCATAGACAGTATATTTATTTATCAAACTCTGAATGGAATGTTGTATTACTGTCAACCATTTCAATGCGCTACATCTGTTGAGTATCTGGGACTTGATTGCAAGGTAGAATATTCCAATGCCAACCAAGGGATCATGCCTGATGCTCATAACATCTGGGTCCAGTATACACAAAGTGAAGAGAATGACCTCGATAACACCTTCCAAGGACGAATTTCTTCATTTCTTGTATTAAACTTCCGCTAGACTCCACTGGATCAGATCCTCCAATTTGAGGAGTGCCTGGTAGCTGGGAAAGCAAGTTTGACCTTTGCCAAGAGGTTCAACCAGACTCAACAATGGGTATTACGTCCTCAAGCTCAAGAATACACCATGGTGATTCCAACAAAGTTCAAAGATCATCAAGCTTGGGCTGATTGTGTTGACAGGTTCATCCGGGTTGTCAAACAGACAAATAAGATGCATATTGAATCCGTTGAAGCAATGGTTGGACTGCTACAATGGGTGGAGGAGAATGCTGCAGTGGGCGGCATCGATTGCGTATGGCTTGTGAATCATCATGTCGATTTCGATATGTACTGGACTGTATATCAATCAGATTAGAATGCCTCATTCAGGTGTGTAGCTATGGGATAAGTTTATCGAATTGTACGATTTGATATAGACATGATATAAGATCACTCATGGAGAGTCTGGCTCCAGGTGGACCGGAATCGCCTTCGAGATGAGTGTCGTAATCCCAGCAGCTCCCGAATCTAACCATCTTAAAAGCCTGAGTTTATCGCATTTTGAAGACGACTTCATACTCTTTACAATATTCCTGTATTCTGTTCCGCTACTTGACAACCATCGATGAGCACCTGAAAGTACCATCAGAACACCTGCGAAGCACATCGTTTTGCATTCGGCATGTTCGGGAGCTGCCGGGAACTTCTGGAATGATCGGTAAGACTGTTCAGAATAGCTGAGTCATTGAGTTATGACTTGTGAACGATTTTTCATATTGCTGATGTGGATGCCGACTCTAATTTTCCGAAAATCCACTTCATGTCACATTGGGTTGAAAAGATTCCTCGATAAGGAGCCTTTCAACAGAATTCTGCCGAGAGACATGCACAAGCACATAAAACGAACCTCAATGATGGTTGGAATGCCCCCAATCACAGTCTGAACTACTTGCCACAAGTAATCGCCTTTCAGCGTCACATTGTCTGCTTCGAAATAACAGATCTCAACCTCTAAGCCCTCGCTTAGCATTGGGAGACCAGCCCTGCTGCCTTCAAAGTCCTCCCTTCCGGTGTGGGTCTGCGTGCCCACCAGCGCTCTCAGTCATATGCGAAGCCCGAATTCATGGGACCCCACAACATACGTGATAGACAGCATTTTTACGCCATGATCAAAGACTTCAGAGCATTACTCGACAATACGCAAGAAGCAATGCACTGTGTGGCAATATACAGCGGTATGTGGGAGTGTATCAAGCATAAGAGTCATAACAAGACGTATATATCTGATGAACAACTGCACGCCATGGAGCTCTGTATCTGTCATGTTATTAAGGTGGAAGTTGAGGGTTTAGAAGGTGAATGCATATGTCAGGTGTGTCGATGCACAGAAAGCACGAGCTGGCGCGGAGGGCATTGATGGAACGATTGGGTGTGCGTAGAGCAATGCCCGGGGAGGTGAAATGGTGCACTGAATGGGTGCCTCTTGTGGCAACTGCAATGACTATTCAACATCAACCTCCAAAATGAGGATGGAGCTTTTGATGAGTACTGGATAGCAGTGGCGCTCATGATAATAACTGAAAACACGGGTAACTTGGAACCCATCTCGAAATTTGTTCAACTGAGAAATGCAGCGGCAGCGGTATCTTTGCAAGTTTTCAGCATGGGAAACATCGTCGGCTGCACGCACATAATCCAAGAGATACCAACTAGTGGTGAGACAGGAGACGGACGGAGCGGGCGATGGATTGTGAATCGCCACATTGATCTGGTCACTTGGAATTATGTGTATACTTAGTAAAGAGATAATTGCATTTGGTGCCCAGGTTGAAGGAATTCGAGGAGAGATATTGGCAGAGTCACCCATCACATTGCAATCCCGATGCAAGCGCGCACCGAATGAACCCATGCTGACGTATGGTCACAGTTCGCCACAATGCCCGAGTTTTCTTTCAACACAGGAGAGCGACAGAACGACCAGAAATGGTGACACTGCGATCGGAGGGTAATATGAAATGCGCCAAATGGTATTGCCGCTGGGTGCAGAGTCATCTGCCTCCAGGGTGTCTCTGGCGGCTCTGATGGAGAGCGTCCACTCTGACCGAGCCATTCCCCCTAGACAGAAACAATTTTTGCTGATGTGTGGCAATGATCAAAATACGATGGAATGGCGGCCTTTTCAACCGAAACAGTGGATGATATATTCATTACCCCATCATGAAAATGAGTGTCAATGGAGCGTCAACAATTTGTGGGCATGTGTATTGGGTAGTCAAGCCATTGCCTGGACATATGAGCTCATAACGGAACTATTGACCGCCTTTATAGGCAAAAATAAAATGTATACAATGAAAAACACAGATTCCAAAACCATCGCTATGGCAAACTGCAAACCATGCAATAAGAGACTATTGGCTGCTGAATACATGATTTTGGTAACATACTATTATCAAACAGCAGAAGCAAGAGCAGTATATGAATCTACAGATGGCCTCGCTGGGCAACTCGCTGACATCCTAGCTAATTCAGATATGTTGAGAGAATTGCATCAAATCATACTCAAATTACCAGTTCGGGTGTATTGACAACCTGGACTGCCAATCTGGCCATGGTTTGGGCCCGACCCAGAACCATTGCTAACACTATGCGCAATCCAGCACTTCTGGCTGAATATATACTTTGACATCACCAACCACAAAAAGCCAGATTTTTTTTGGGAAAGACACAGTATCCAGACTTCTTGCCCATGTACCTGTATGTATTCAACACTGCAGACACTTAGATTGATAAGGTCAAAATCCTATCACATCGGTACAATGGTGACATATGGTATAATGAACAAAGTAAGGTTTCACTGGAATTGATTCACTGCTTAATTAAATCATACAACACAACCAACAGTACCATTGCTGTTGTTGCATAGACTTTGTGATCTGTATGATGTGATGGCACCTCGAGCTGGCGAAACTCAATCAGCATTGAGAACAATGGGACAAGACCACACTCCTTTCCCTGGTCCAGCTGATACCCTACCGGTCAGCTCACCACCTGGCTAGACCGAAGAGATAGATGGGGCCCTGGCATTGAATACAGCAGACACCCGAACTGCCTTTTCTGGATTTTCTCCTCTGATACTAAAATCTATAGTTGGCCTTTTGAAGAAGACAAGATATCATAAGCAATCTTCAACAATGATGTCTTATCTATTCCAGTGGACAATACATTATATTTTGAAACCAATCAATTCAGCAAAATTTCTTTTTACTGGGAAATTATACCATGCAGATCAATCATTCTAGTCCCTTTCCGATGTCGGATCCATATATCACACAGCCTATTCCAAACAGAATATTGTTGAAAACATTGCATTTATGATTGTGATATGGCAAGATCATATTAATACAGAAATTATGCTGGTTGATATCCAGATAATGGTGATGATAAAGAGTCAGCAAGTATTGGAGACTGAGAAAGATCAGGATATTCAATTTGACAAGGAGATGCAATGTCCGAAAAATGTATTGGTACTGGCTTATTAGATGATTCAGATAGACTTTTAGGAGGTAGATGCATTACCAAAAATAGCTGAGTGTGAGGTATAGATCTCTTTCAAGGCAACTGTTTGGTGGTTACAGGTTAGGAATTCTCGATAAACTATTATATACAATGAGGTGTTCTGATAGCAAGTTGCTACCGAGTTCAACTGGTCGAGCCCAGGATCGCCTAACATTATTTTACTATGCCCTCTGGAGCACAGAAGTTTAAAACACGCCGAGGCATATCATGGCCTTCAAATATCTAGAGGCATCAAAGCAATATGAATGGTCACCCCAGTATGATAACATCCTTGCAACTGAGCATTGCAGTGAAATATCACGTACAATTGTCATATCAGGCAGGATGCGGTTTTCCAGAAATAACACAGCCTGTGTCTAAGGCTAGGCAACCAAAACTGTATCTTGATAACCCACCATTTCTGAGATTACCAGTAATACAACTTCCATATCTACAACTTCATTGTTCTACAATATCCACATGTGCTGCCATACGCAGATATGCTACTTCGCATGATATTTGGTAATACTCATTTAGAATCATTTTGCTTACACAATTTCACAATTTACTTCTTGTGACTCATCACCATAACATGTCATGGGTTACCAAAATGCATACCTTCAAAGAAGCCTACCAGAACTTAATTGTCCATCACTGGCAACTATGAAAGATATAACAGTTTGCAGACAACAGCAGACAGGCAAATGAACTACTTCAACTATCATTCCTGAGGCTCAAACTTAAGAGGATAATTTCTTTGACAATCTCAATCATTACCTCCGTGGTCAAGAATATCAAGGTAGAATGTTTCACAGCAATTCTGCTGATCTCAACCGCCGAATTATGCAGGCAAATTATCTAGACCCGGTGGCTCAAAACCAATGGACAGATGCAATGCGTTTCGGCTGTCAAGCCCAACTGAATGCTGAATAGAATCCCGAATGGGGGCAGCTGGTGGCCAAAGGAAGACAAATATCTGCTGAACATGATCAATTGGTTGCGGAACTTGCCAAATATGCTGATATGAGTACCCCTGGCCCAGGCACAAATATTTACAAGATGGTTGATCCTGTATAGTACAGTGGCAGAGCAAAAAATCTGAACTGTTATCTGGAGGTGTTACACTAGATTTTCAACTCCCACAGCAACCATGTTCCATGCAGTGGGCCCAATGAATTCAAGTATGCAACCTCTCATGTAGATGCAAAGTGCAATATCCAGAACCAAGGACTGAGATAGTCAGGGATGACAGAGCCTTCGGAATTGGCTGCTGTGTGGACCACAGACTATTGCCTAAGTCAAATCTTCTTGCACCACTTTCTGCTGGAGTTAGGCAAGATTGGTGGGGAGAAAGATTGATATTTCATGGCAGTGATCAATCTGATACAGGAATGATACCTCATTCAGAACCATTCATCAGAGCTTATGCAATAATTTCACCAGTCCAGCAATGGACCAGTCTGGACTGGAACCGTCCAGTCTAGTCCAGGTGCAGTCCAAGACATTTTTGGACCGGGATCAGACCAATCCCCACTTTTTTGGGAGCTGGACTGAACTGGCCTGGACTGCTTTGGACCAGTCCAGCACAGTGTCCAGGTTGAGGGTGTTGTTTCACTGTATCGGTCTTTTAATGGGGGAAATATATCTCAATGGGACCAAATATACAGACAGAACTGTCACAATTTCACCCAGAGTGAGTATCCAGAGGTGTGCGGTGATAAATGTGAGGATGAGTCATGTTTTCAGTGATATTTGACTGAGAAACAATGTCGAAATTGCAAGCATGTGTGGACTGGTCCAGACGAAGCCCACCCAGTCCGAGACTGCCAGTCTTGGGCTCTCTCCAGTCCGACCTAATGGTTGGACTGGACCATACTGAGCCCTACCCCAGACCGGGTCCGTCCGGACTGGTGGAATCATTTAGCTTATGGGAATTGAATGAAAGATCATTCCAGTCAGACTAGGTTGACTGTAGCTAATGATGGAGAAGTCCTTTCAGAAACTGCTTGGGCAGTCCTCCGCAACTCTGTTTTGTATAATATTGGTCAGACATCTGTTGCCTAAAGCAGATAGGCCACTCCGGATGGCAGTGCTGATCAGGGCACAGTCTCTGAGGTTACACAGGTCAAATTCAATTATACATGGTAGTAACAGCAGCAGCAGATACTACCTACACACCAATCTTCCAAAGGAGACAGAAGAGGGGATCACCCATCTATCTCTAGGTAAGCCAATACATGTGATGGCATATCTGGCCAATCACATTTAAACAAACATGGTATATCAGGCAGGGGAGGACAATTGTCAAGCAAACAACCAGCATCATGAATCACAGCAGAAAATGCTAACAGCTGATGGTCTCCTAGCAAAAACTCATGATGGGGATATCCAAACCACAAACTAAACATCTACGATACATACTCATAAGAATGTAACCTGCAGCGAAAGGATGACCAGAATCTAGCCTGGCAGAGAGGCTGAGGAAACCAACTCAAATGGTGTCAGCCTTTTGATATGGAGGAATCAAAATACTGGCAGAACCCATCTCTCATTCTGGCATATTTGGGGATAGTTGAAAAGGCAGAATTCGGTTTTGAATGATTCACAATACAAGCTAAGATAGAAATAATGATTAACGAGAACTGAATTGGATCACATTGATATCATGGTTGGTGTTGGAGAACCCAAAGCTTTCATGGACAGTCAGTATTGATGTGGCTTGTCCAGACCTGACACAATGTGTATCGTTTGCAATGCTATTGTACGATATTTCAGTAGGGAAGTGCCACCTGTTCACCATCTCATTCATTGAAGTGCATTGAGCATCATTGTGTCCCCAAGACTGTGACAATACTTTAGTTTGGTGGATGAACCATCATACATCACGACTAGTGTTAGCAACAGGTCCGAGTCACCCATCAGCGGTCCGGGTTTGGAGCGGAAAAACGGTTCTGTTCGGTTACAGAACTGTCCAATAACCTGACCCGCTGCTTCTTGGCGGTCCACACCCTGCCCCATACCTGTCAACCTGCAGGTTTCGCCAGGTTAAGTGAGCCCCGTCGGGTCCAATCTCCGGTTCTGCGTTTCGGGTTTTTCTATTTATGGTTGCATTCAAATATCCCACTGTTAATTGCAAAATATTCAATGTGGTAGTGCAATGTCATTTTCTGCTGTATTGACAACGTTTATACAGCAAACGAGTGGAGAGACGCTCCTTGCCCCATCCTGAAAATCAGCGTCAATGGAGTGTCAACAATAGATGGTCTTGCATCTTGGGTAATCTAAGTGGCGCTTGATTGCACGTATTCATAAACAAGTGATTAGCTGGCTTTATGACCAAATGAGCAAGTGATATTCCCGCGATAACCTCCTGAACAGTAACAACTTAATTCATTTACAAAGGTGTAACTAAGTGTTCACGAGCGTTTTAGACTACAAAAACGGCCAAAACTGACTATATGGACTTTAAAAGCCACAGTACGCTTCCATAAACCATGATCTATGGCCCAAGATCGTCGACACTCCGTTGACGCACATTTTCATGATGGAGCAGGAATTGTGTCGCTTTCCCTTCTGCCTGTAAAGTATGGCAACACTTCCATTATGTGTATTCACTACCAAATCACGATTGTATTACCCGACTTGCAGGACCAAAAATCGTTGACGCTCCTTTGACAATCATTTTCAAGATGGGCCAGGAAGCGTGGTGCTTCCTCTTTTGCCTATAAAGGGTGGCAACACTTCCATTATGTGTATTCACTACCAAATCGCGTTTTTGTTACCCGACTTACAGGACCTAAAATCGTTGATGCTCTGTTGACGCTCATTTTGCCACGGGCGTAACTGCAATATGGAACCATTCACTTTGGTATACTATATCAATAATGATTATGTGGCAGCCGTTCTGTGCTGTTCATGTACATTTACCTTTCTAACTACATTGTTCTTTAATGATGCATATAAATATACCCTGTAAAATATACTTTAAAGTGTCCGCTAATTGTAGATCATGATAATTCTCAAAAATCCCATTCCCTTCCAACAACTCTCGTCACCGCTGTCATGTTCACTCAAAAGGCTGCTGTCGTCTACAAAATGGCTGTTAGCTGCATTACCACGCAGCTGATAGTGTACTAACCTGTAGATGGACCTTCATCTGGCAGCAAATCTGGAATGAAATCTTTATCGTGCATGCGATCCTTGGCATACGGATCAAGATTGAATAATCGAGCACAGGGAAGCGGAGTATGTATATACACATATCCGGGTGGCACACCTTCTGTTGTGGGGCTTTGAGTTCTCTCAATGTCATCAGGTGGCGCAGGTGGCATTCTGGGCCTCGGTGGCGTCGGTTGTGGTTGATGTGCACCCGCGCCTCTGCACCTCTTGCGAGTCTGTGGATTCTTTGCTGTGCCATTTTGGCAAGGAAGGCAGCCATCCGTTTGATTTTCCCGAACCATTGCCGGGTGTTATTCCTTCGCAGCCTTCAGCTTGTTATGCCCAGGAAACACAACACCCCGTGTCTTCTCTTCTCGAACTTCGGCGCGTGGTTTCTCGAGTAGTTGTTGGGTTTCCTCAATTGGGGCGTGCGAAAACCCTTCTTTATCCATTTTGGCCATATTCAAGGCAAGATGCATGTCAGACTGTTCAAGCTGTACCTGACCTCCTTGTCTTACCATAGTAGCTGGCATGTTGAAAACCTACAAGAAATGAGTTGCTGCTTGTAGAGTGGGAATCGGCTGTTACCTCAACCATATACGACCCCGTAGCCTCCCCCGAGGTCTTTAAAGACTGATTCGTCCATTCCCGGGGACATTGATCACCGAATTTGTCTGTGACAATCCCAGAACTGACAACATGGTGATGTTCAATTTTGTGGACTGTGCGGACAAATTGCTTGGTTGACCATGGAGGTTTCCCGTTACAGGGAGCGATGAATTGGTCACGTAGCTCTGTATGTACCCCAGCTGTGCGTTCAACTGTCAGTTGACCGTCGTCTACAGCGATATGGATTGACTCACATCCGATCGCATGATGCTTCTTGTTCTTGTTGCTTCCTGTTTTACATAATATTTCTAAATGGGCGTCCAGGGTCATATACTCGGTGGCTACAATTGCAGCATCATGGTGAACTAACTGGTGTCTGCGTTGCGGTTGTGTCTCACAAGGGGGCACATTGTTTGAAGCGCCTGTCGTTCGGCTGGATTCGGCTTCAATCACACCTGGTTGAAGTATTTCTGGAGCCATGACCTGTTGTTGTGGAATGGTGAGGAAGATGATCACGAAAAGAAGTGGGAAGTCCTGAAGAATATATAGTCAGCTACAAGTCAAAATGCAACGAGTGACAGCCAACTTGCATCTTGAATTCAAGTTGAATCTGGCTGTGTATAGCTGCACTGCGTATAGCTGCAGGGGATTCCAACGGTCCCCCGATTTGCAGTAAGTCGGGCCGATGATATTTGTTTGGTTGCAGGGATATATCGTGATGAATGACTGCTGATATCACATGTTTGATAGATATAACAAGGACATTCTTCAACAGAAAGGACGTCTGGTGATGTTTGTCTCAAGATATCGCCGGGATCTGACATGAATTACACGCTCACCATCAAGTCGTATTGTATCGTTAGCATGACCATTCCCAATGAAGTGACGGTCAAAACGCTGATTTTGCTTTGTTCTGATTGATGAAACCTACCAACCTTGACATAAAAGACTCACCTTGCCTCCATGTGGTCCATATCGTGCAACATCCAACATCTCGCCCAACAACAAGGTCAACACACGATACAATGGTCAATGCTCCAAAAAAGACCCGTTTGCCACTTCCGGCGGGCAATCACGGCAGATCGACAAAGCACTCAACACGATGAGATCATCAAGCGAATCGAGGCATGAGTGGCTTGGAGGCAGAAAGGGTCCGAGTGTTGGGAGCATTGCGCAGCTTACCATTCAAAAAGAAGCTTTCGGAGGAGAAATGGAGGGAAACACACATTTTAAGCAACGAAGAAAAAGAGAAATGGATCGAGGATTATGAGGATAGAGAGACCGCAGTGGCAAGAAAACGAGTTCAAGATGCAGAGACAGCGATAATGCAAGGACAGGAACATATGAGGAATGTTGAAAAGGAATGATCGACAACCACAAAGCATGAAACAACATTTGAGGAGATGTTGAATGCTATTGGAGACAGTGTGAGCGATCTTGCACACCTTCCGAAGATGAGGACGAGGGGGAAAACGAGGATGATGATGAAGAAGAAACAGACCAAGGCAAGCTGAGCGAAGATGATGAACCTGGCTGGGTGATGGGAACAATCTCGAAAACAGTACAGCACCGCATGGAGAGCTTTCGGCAGAAGCAGATGAGGCTTGACGAACTGACGAATCCAGGATGGGGGGACACAGCCGACTACTTCCGTGAGAGAGATATGAAGTACAGGACGACTGAATCGAAGATTCCGGCAGTTGTGACGCCCCAAACAGACACGACAGCAGCCACACCATCACCGACAACATTTGGAGAGCTTATGCAGGTTCTTGATATCGTCCCCTGACAATCCCAAATGCCGCAAGTGACGTCTCGACAGGGAAGTAGTCAAATGAGGTTGGGTTTGGAGAAACCTCAGGAAGACAATCACATAGTATCTCTCATGCCCGACGCGGTGCCAGATTCGTCACAGAGGGAGATTGCGATGCCAGTTCAACCTGTGAGCTTTTACCCCAGGGTATAGCGTCGCAAGCTAATTACCATATGGAAATCGGATTCGGACTAACACATGGTGACGTCTCCTGCGTCACCGGAGGAATAGATGGACAAATGGGTATTTTTGACGACGAATCGCGAGTAAAAGCAATTTGTACATACTTTGGTACGTGCCAGCTCTTTCTGGATTTCAGTGACCAAATTTTGAGATAAGATTATTCGTCAGTGTGTGTGCAAGGATTGTACGGGCCATTCAAATGTACTCAATGCCAAATCGTGTAGATTGACAAACAATAAACTGTATATGGTGTTGCCTGTTACGGTCAAATGATAAAACATAACTTAAATTTAAGACGAAATTCACTATCAAAGTTTAAGTCAGTGATGTCATACGACTCATAGAAGGAGAGGTCAAAGCATGTTCCAAACCCGGATGAATGACAGCTGATAGTCATCATTAATCCATTCAGCCAACCACATAACTCTCTGCTCAGACCTCCTGCACATGGTCAAAAACTCGAAAATTACATATGGTACATCATGGAAATCGAGGAGAATGAGCTGGATAAGGAATGGTGAGGATGTCACACTATTAATGTATAAAACTAGTGCATGGATTTTTATGCGGTAAGTTGCCGGCCAAAAGCGCTGAAATGCGATGGACTTATGTCATTCATCATGCAAATGACGTGTATGGTGGTGGTGGCTCAGAAACTGAGATGTCTCGAAGATTTTGGATTTGAATGATGATACATAGACACAGTATACTGGCTGCCACAAAAGATTGTATCGATTCCATGTACAATTTTAGAGCACCCAATGACTGTTAGTATGTCTCTAAGGTGAGCTCAAAGGCGAGTGTCAACGGTGCGTCAATGATTATTGGCATTGCATCATCGAAACTCTGGATGGTTTCGCTGCAACGTTCATTCATAATCAAACTTTATCCCGCCCATCTAGTCAAAAATGGTCGCGAGACCATCGCTACTATGTCCTGAAAATGAGCATCAACGGAGTGTCAACGACTTCTGGCCTTGCATCTTGGACATTGCGAGGGCTGTGTGGCGACATTAAACCATAATCGAATTATTGGCTGCCTTTCTAGGCAAAAATGCTTTCGATGACTTGGTCACTATGCCACAAAAATGAGCATCAATGGAGCATCAACAATTTCAGGCCTTGTATCTTGGAATATCAAGGGGCTATGAGATTACTTTGATCCACAATCGAACTATAGGCCGCCTTTCTAAGCAAAATTGCGTTCGCCGACTTCTTCACTTTGCCCTACAAATGAGCGTCAACGGAGCATCAACGATTTTAGGCCTTGCATCTTCAATTATCGAGGGGCTATGAGACTACTTCAATCCATAATGGAACTAACCGCCGCGTTTCTAGGCAAAAATGATTACGACAAGATTAATACCATGTCCCAAAATGAGCGTCAACAGAGCATCAACTATGTTTGATCTTGCATCGTGGACAATCGAACGGGAATAGAACGTAGGTAACCCACACTGAACCTATCTGCAGCCTTTATTGGCAAAAATGCTAGTGACGATATCGAGTCCGCCTCCTACAATTGAGCGCCTGCAGAGAGTCAACAGTTTTTGTGGAGGCTCAGAACGCTACACAGCAATGAACTGCATTGTGCTGTTCCTAAATCGAGCTTTATGCGGTCAGTCTTTGCAATCTAACCTTGTATACAACTTCACAAATATGCATGCAATGTCTTACAGTCTGTTTTATTTACTTTGGGCAGTAGAGTCAATATTTCAGAACCCGCGGCCTGTTTTGCTGTATCGGTACTTTCAGCAGTCTTTCGAGCCGGAATACCCAGCTGTCTAATTCCTCCCACCATGTCGGATTCAAAATCTTTCAACACCTCATTGCCCGAGGTTATGATCTCTTCCAACAATGAACGTGTCTTTATTCGTGATTCGAGTGACCTGACTTTGCAAATCATTTTTGATGCTTGGTGGGCTTCAATGAATGTGGACTCGAAGTGGACAATTGCTTGGAAGAAATCTCGACATGTGCCTTCGTGGCGATTCTATTTACACTGCGGAATTGAGGAGACCGGCAGCCCTGGCATCATATGTATTGTTTGTCATCAAGTTCTTTGCCGTCCATCAGAACATGGGACTAACTCAATGGGGAAACACTTCCTGGCAAATGCTCACATCGCAAAGTTAAACGAATTGACACAGCCAGAGGTCACCGCATTGACTAATTCGATGGTCGATGAAACAGCTTTGGCCATCCTCAAGAGGCAAGGAAGTCGAGGAATCACAACAGTAATTTCGCAGAGCAAGATCAGATTTGACATCCACGTTGATCCATATTGACTGAAATGACAGACAAAACATTCCAAACTGGCAGCGAAGGACTTTGAAAATTGCGAATTTCACCAGCACACATGGAATTGCTACCTCATGTTAGGATTTGTTTCGGCTCATTGTCCATCGAATGCTATATCAAATCTTGAGCTACGACGGTCATATCAGGCGTTACGCAATGACTTAGTGCTGCCATCTGCTTCGACCCTCAGCAACATTTGCTGGAGCGTATAGGCACTGACTGTGGATGCAATCAAGAAGCAAATGCCGTCATTAAATAAAGTTAGTTTAGCTTTGGATGGATGGACATGAACCAACAAACTAGCCATAACGTCAGTCATTGCTTACTATATGAATCGAAATTGGGCAATGGGTGAAGTTCAACTCGCGTTCGATGAGGTTGATCGTGTGTTCTTGTCAGGTTTCGAAAGCCAATTAAGGGTGATAGGTCATGGGCCAACACACTGGAGCAGGGCTAGCCGTAAAGTTGAATGACGTTCTTGATCGTGTTGAGCTTACTGATGGCTGTTTGCTTGGAATTACGACTGATAATGCCTCCTCAAATTACCCGATGACATGCGAACAGCAATCAACACTTGAGGCCTCTGGAATTGAGTGGCCTGCTTGGATGAACCACATACGGTGTATGGCGCACGTCATACAGCTGGCTTTGGGTGCATTCATGAGCAGGCTCGGTGTCTAAGGCAGTACAAAGTCTTGGGAAGCCCATGAGTGCGATCAGCAATTTGGAGAGAATGAAAGCGTAGACATTGGGAAGAGTCAAAGGCTTCGAAAAGAGGGCAATGCTAGAATCAATAGGGTGTCTGCCATGAAACCAGGTTTAGCAAAGACAATTGAGAAAGTACGTATTTCAAGATATTTTGAAAGTGCTGAAACTGACCTTCATATAGCAGAGAATGCTTGGTGTATTGATTATGCTAACACCTGGTTGTCGAAACAAGTTCATTGAGTGTCAAAAAGCCATAGTCCGTATTGCCGTACTTCCGATTATGGATGTCAAGGCCCGTTGGAACTCGACCCTGGATTTGCTCGAGCTCGCCTTCCTACCAGGTGAATTCACTCGCGTGTGGGTTAAGAACCCAAAATGTAGCGATTACCGGCCACTCTTTACAACTCATGAGGAATGGACCATAGTGAGGTATGTCCTGGAAGTGTTGAGGCCATTCCGTTATTGGACTGTGTGGATGTCAAAGAGGCATACAGTCACATTTCGTCACGTTATCACAGTGTACAATCATATCTTCGATCACCTCGATGGGGTGATGCGAGCTTTGGCTAAGAAAAAGACTCCATGGAAGGAAGACATGTTCTTCACTGTGAAGTTAGCTCGACAGAAGCTGTCCAAATATTACACTGAAGTGACTCCATCGACGGGCATGCTTCGTAGTTCTGCACATATCCTCAATGTTTTCCGGAAGTTGTGATCGTTTAGAAAGTGGGACAAAGCAATGGATATTGATCCAGAGGACGAGACATCCTATACTACCCAATACCAACAGGCCTGTCTGAAGTACGAGGAGAATGAATGCTGTGCCAAACATCGATGTGTGCAGGTCAATCAACACGAAAGCGTACCGCGGAGCAATCTTATCCCCTCCGGAACGGTTGTAGAATCCTGTCAATCATCCTGTGATCCATATGATGTGTCCAGTGATGATGACGAATATGTAACGGCTAAAAATGTGGCTGAGATTACAGCCCAACAACGCGATCGCGCAACACGCTTATTGACTGCCGCCAGGCTCTATTTGAATTTGCCGTCTGAAGCACCAAAGAACTGGGGGCAAATTAGTCCAAATCTCAATGATTACCTCTCCGACCCAATGAAGATTAGCAGTACATATTGGTTACCGGACATAAACGACTGGTGGCGTCGACAGGAGAATACGCACTCCAAGTACGCCGATCTCCTTAATGTGGCGCGCGACATATTATCTATCATACCACATGGTGTCGGAGTAGAGGCCAGTTAATCCCTAGGCCGAGATGTTATCAGCTGGAGTCAGTCAAAAACCACAGGTGAGGCTCTTCGTGTACAAGTCGTTTTAAGGCAGTTTGCTCGAGCCGACAACGGGATTGTGGCAGGCGCTGACCCAGAATTGGATACATTGAACAAAGAAAACGACACAGAAATGAAGAAAGAGGCGGAGTAAAGGAAATTGCACAGAATGTCCAAGGTTCACGACTTTTGAGGATGTGGCAGGGCAGCCAAAACCTACCTGCTACCCAAATGCAATCTCGCGTTCAAAACACGCAGTTGTCCGCCGTGGGATGCATTTCGGACAGGGAAGAGATCGTCCATGCATCCTCGTCACTCATTCTGCATGATGGTGCAGCTGCATTCAAATTGTCAGAAAGATCTCCGTTGCCACCACCTTTGTCTGCAAAGGACCTCCCTGGAGGACGAACTCAAATATTGAATGTCTGCTGAATCCGAAGAATCAACCATCATCCAGTCCAATGTGATGAGGATAGCGCACATGAAAGCATTTCGGACACTGAAGATTAGCTTAACTGGAATGGGGACTTAGATATTCCAAATCACAGCGAAGACGATTGCGGGGCGGACTTTGACTCAGATATAGAGCAAGACAATAGCATCGAGGATCCGGACAGGCCAGAGGAGCGGGATGTGAGCGCCACGCCAAATGTTGCCGGATTGATTTCGGCCTACACGGAAGACAAAGAGATAGGCTGGAAAGGTGTTAATGACAGTCAATGCAATTGAAACGAGGTGGAATAAGGGAGTGAAAGACAAGTAGGACAGAATGCGTCAATGTTTCACCAGCTTCTTTATGTATCTTGAACTAGAGTTTCAGTTAGTGAGATATTATGGGCAAATGGTGAGCAGTAGCTTGTCAATATCGGTTGATAAACAGATGTATAGCAGGCGCAATGAAGCTTTTGGCAGGATACATAAATTTTAGTCGTGTGAGAGCGAACAGTGCAAGAATGTTACTGTGCTCGGCTTTGTCACAAGGCCAAGTCTCAATTTGGTAGACAGCCTACCAATAAGTTCAAACCATGATGAAAACTATTATTGGTGGCAGCAGATGTTGAATGGACATTACATTGAAATGAGCGTCAACGGAGCGTCAGCGATTTGTGGTTTTGTAAGTACGGTAAATAAACAACAATTTAGTCGCTGTGATGAATAACCGATATGTTGGCAGCCTTTATAGGCAGGAGAGACAGCGACACGCTCCCTGCCACATCCTGAGAAAGATTGTCAATGGAGGATCAGCAATGATTAACTGCGCATCTTGGGTAATCTATGTTCCGATTGGTTGCAGACATCCATTTATCACATATTGGCGGCCTCCACTGGGAAAAATCACAGCGCCATGCTCCCTGCCACAGCCTGAGAATGAGTCTCAGTGGAGCGTCAACGATTTTTAGCTTCGCATCTTGGGTAATTTATGTTCCCATTGGTTGTAGACCTCCATTTATCAGATATTGGCTGCCTTTACTGGGAAAAACTACAGCGACATGCTCGCTGCCGCGTCCTGAGAATGCGCGTCAACGGAATGTCAACTATTTTTAGTTTCAAATCTTGGGTACTTTCTTTTCCGATTGGTTTCAGACATCCAGTCATCACATATCGGCAGTTTCTACTGGCAAGAACAACAGCGACATTCTCCCTGCCGCGTCCTGAAAATGAGCGTCAACGGAGCGTCAACAGTTTCAGTTGATGAATATGTGGTAATCAAGGCATTGCACTGATCTCTGCGTTCATAACGGAATTATTGACCGCTGTGATAGGCAAAGACACAACGTATCAAAGGTAAAATACCGATTCCAAATCAATCGATATTGCAAGCTGCAAAGCATGCAAAAACATATCCTTGGGTGTTGAAAATGCGATTTTGATTAGAGACTATTCACATACCCCAAAAGCAAGAGCATTAATTGAATCTATGAATGGACCCGTTGGGCGACCCACTGATAACCCTCTGGATTCAGACGGGTTGGGAATTTACCATCGAACCGTACCTGAGTTGACAGTTTGGGTTTATTGACAACCCGGACCGTCAATTTGGCAAAGGTTTGGGTTGGACCCAGACCTGGACCCGAAGTGACGGTCCGGATCCGTTGCTAACACTAATCATGTCTCTGATCCTTACTGGCCAGGTCATGACATGTACAAGTGATAATGGAAAATGTTGTTCATTGTTGAATATATCAAGCAGTTATCAGCAGTTCTGGAATCGGAGGTGATAAATGACATCTTGCAGACTAATGACTTTGTTTTGAGAATGCCATTGTTCCAGTCCAAGAATCCTGTTATTGATTGGCAATGTGGTCAACATTTGGCTTGGTAAACTGCAAGTGGAGCACCAGAGATGGCAGTGGAACAAGTAGACCGTGAGGTTTACCCCGGAACTATACCTGCGTCAAATGCTGGGGGAAGGTGTGTTCTGAAGGAGGATGTAGTGATCTGCATATTCCAATACTTGGAGCCTGTGCCTATAATCATTTACTGGTTGGCAGGCAGCTTATTACCACAGTCTTTTCAAGAGTGTGAGAATGTACAGCACCACTGGGAACAACCATCGAAGACATTGGTTCTGGTGAATGGGATATACTCCAAATGTTCAATGGGTAACCTGGGAGCAGTGGCAGCAGTGCTGGCAGAACTCCTGCCACATGAGGATATTCAATCACTGCTACTACCATGCCAAGGCAGAATGGTAATAATGTACCGAGGGGCTTGGCCATGTTTTTGCGCACTGTGTCGAATCTGGACATCAGCATTTGCCTCTACTGCTGTAGATCAAGCACATATTCAGAATAAATGTTTCCAGATGATGCTTGCACAACCATGAAGATGGTACCTATACAAAATAGAGTGCTGAATTTGGCTACATAGAGAGAGTTCATGAAGCGTTTCAGCACAGCCAAGACTGAGACACTCAACCTGTATTGAGGAATGCACCATGCTATAGACTTGCACCCTAGCCACAATTTGAAACATGGGCAGATTTATACTCAATCAGAGATCTAGGTTGTAATATTCAATGTCACTCGTAAGGTGAACCTAGCCAACAGGATGATCTGGTGGTCATCATCACCAGCCGTGGGGCAGATCCACTTTGTAATGGAGAGGGATTCAATCCCTGGCCTGGTTCCTCAAGTTGAGGAATCAGGCTGTGTATTATTTACCATGTGCTCAGTCTGGTGACTTCAAATAATTGGTATTCCCTGCAATTAGGCTCTAACTGGCTGGACCATGCATGCTTGGCCACAGCATGTAGTGTACTGGATGTTTGCAGTGCCAATAAGTTAATTGTAATCAAGGAGGGCAAAGAATACAGGATGGCTGTTTGAAAGTGTTATGGCTACTTCCCATTCCAGGTTTTTCCAGGCAGTCTGAACAATACCCTGACTAGTATTCAGTCTTAGCTCCATGATTGCCTACCGCCATACATGGGTAACTTTACTGTATACTACAATGACAACATATTCACGCATTCAGTGCAGGAGAAGAAGCATGAGGACTGTGTGTGCCATGTGCTGTAGTGACTAGTGGAATTTGGCCTCTATTTTAAAGCTGAGAAGTGTTAATTTAGAGTCTTGAAAGTCAGTATGCTGTGGTATGTTTTCACTCCTGATGGAGTTAGCTTGGAATCTGACCAGGTCTGGACAATCAAGCACTTGTCAAGACTGAAATCTGTTAGAGATCATTATGTAAATCTCAGGTTGATGAACTTCTACAGATAATTCATCCTGAAATATGCCAAGGTGACTCTTCCTCTGACAAAATTACTCCTAATATTAGAGTTGTCTTATGATATCAAATGGGAAGGTTCATCCTAATGGGATTGTACTTGGAATATGGAGTCGGCATTCTAGTGAGTTCAATGGACCTGTAGAAAGACATCAATGCTCCAGTTGTTCCATCCAGCTAAGCCCATGATTCTCTAAATGGCCATGAGCAGATTCGCAATTGCAGGTATTCTCAATGAGAATATTGTTTTCTGGTTCTCAGGCTGGTCAATTGTTATTCCAGAGAGAACCGTCCAGAAGAACATAAATATCACATGTATAATTGGGAATAGTTGGCCATTGTGGAAACACTGAAACACTGAGGGAATTATCTCAAGGGCACCAATAGGAAGGTCCGAACTCAGTGCAAATTGATCAATCTCCAATGCAATCAAAAATCCACAGCACTATCACAAAGACTAACCTGGTAGTCAGACACTCTCCAGGCTTACAACTTGATTGTCAAGTACCCAAAACCCAACAAGAACCCATTGGATAGTTCCTACAGATGGCCTTACTAAGACATCAGCTATAAATTGCCTGTGCGACATCTAGTTCAAACCATTTCGGTGGAAGCATACAACAATCTCATGCCAGCACTCATACTGACTCACACTTCTGAATCATTCGTGGTCAATACTATCACTTGGTCGCTACTCAAATTGCCAATTGTAGTAGACACAGATATTGCAGGAATGGAGAGTGACTCGAATGTCATCATCAGGGCTCTCATTTGTGCAGGGAGGATATACATCTCTGCAAATGGCTGTGTATGTGCAATCCTAATCGGTCTATTCTAGGACAATTCTTGCTCTGGCTACTTTGGAACTCTCATGACTACAGGGTGGGTAGCTAGGAATTTATACTGGCCAGCAATTGACTCGCATGTAGGTAAGTATGTCAGCTGTTGCAAGACGTACTAGATAAGTAATGCACATCGGAACACCAGCTATCTGATCTCCATCCCAAAGTTGACTCCATCCCGGCATTGGGAAGGTGTCACAAAGGACTTCATACCTGACTTGCTGTGGTAAATAGAATCTAGCCACACTGGAATTTGCATTGTGATAATGAGGCAAATGCAGGTGGCAATCTATTTACCACACTGGGAATAGATCGATTCACCACAGTTGCCAAGGCTCTTCTTTGAAGTTATCATTTTCAAATGTGGTGTGACAGAAAACATAGTTTCAGATCCCAGCACCCAGTGGGTATGCTCATTCCAGACCAAAGTATGCACTTACAGGAGTACTGAGCATCAGCTCCCAACAATCCTCCATCTGCAAGACATGCAAATACAGCACCAGATTCAATGTAAGGAGCAGAGTCTCTGTGTATTGGCAAATTTGAACCGGGATATTTGGGCTGGACATGGCCATGCGCCAACATAGCTAGCACTACTATGATATATGAGTCTGTGAGTGTGACTACATTCTGTGTGACTTACGACCACCATGGCATGATGTAGTGTAGGTCTCTGAAGGGACTGTGTGGCATGAATTCAATCATCGAAGCAGACTGTTATTTGACTGGCTCAGATGAGACTCATCAAGCTCTGCATAATCACATGCAGAATACTTAAGCCAATCAGATGAAATACAACAATGGCAGAGAAGTTGTTTTTGTGGTTTGAGTTAAGGTCTGTCTTTCAAAGTGGCACTTCTGAAAAACAACATGGTGTAAGGAGTTTGATTACAGACTGACAGTACCATAAATGGTAAGTAAGACCGTCAAGAAGAACACTTCCAAATTTGACTGTCTGCACATAATCCAGATACACATCATCTTTCTTTGCTCTTTGCTCAACCGCTATACCACTGCTACTAATGACCACATACTGCCTGAACTGCAGCTCATCATCATCAATGACTTGGACAAATGGGTTATCAACTGGAATCTCAACTGTTAGGGATGCTACAAAGAGTGCAATTATCTCATATTGTAAGTGGGTGTCAGTTATACATACACTAGCTGGTGACTTGTAGAGCAGCTGGAGCGTATGTAGGAACCTGTCAATGGGTTTCAATAAGAGCATGAAAATATGCAATGGTAGTAAATTGGCTTGGCAGAGTGGGATTCGACACTTTGGAGTGTGGTATTTGTACATTCTTCTTGTGTTTTTATAAATCCTGAGCCAGGACAAATGGTGTTGGCATTGGTTTTTACCACCTACCACTGGAGGTGGAGTTTCCCTAGATACAGAATCTGTAATGAGGCTGCTTATAGGAAACTAAATGGTTGTGGGACTTACTAAGTAATATGGAGGCATACAGATTTGGTTTTTGTTTCATTCTGTGGTTGCTTTCTCCTGTTGTACATGTATGTGGCAGCACTGGGAGTCAGCGTCTAAAGGGGGGGATGATGTAACAGCAGTAATCATCAGGTTTCCTGCAAGTGGTACATGATGTGTCCAGGGTATGCTCAACACAACCTTGCACATATGACTCACAATCTCTCCGAGTTCACCACCAATAGACTTAGTTATCAACTACTGTATTTTATTACAATATCCATGTGTGTAACTGCATCATGTCATGCATTTCCATAAATGGCCATATACTGATATAGTTGTACCACAATTGCAGTCTAAATCTAGATGATATACTGAATGTGATACCCAGCCAAGTGATAGCAGGAACCAAATTGCTTGAGATAAGGAATGAGTGCAACAATATAATTGGTGTGGGGAAGAGCAGGATGGTGAGCAATTTGTGGAAGCATCCAGAGCCAGAATGGAAAAGTTATAAGTTCGTCAGATATTCCAATGCGACTACTATTTACAAATACCCAACAATGTTTTGCAAGCCCAAGCTTCTGTAGCAGAAATATAAAAATTTACATTGACCACAACACATGTGTATAAATATGCAGAAAATGATATATGTTTGATTCTTTCTGGACTTTGTATTCAGTTCATGGTGAGTTTGTGTGTACTTTTCTTCTATGTTTGGTTTCGATGCTTACGTGCAGAATATACAGTTTTTGGGCAGATTTGTTTGTGGTTTAGTTCTCATCTTTGGTAGATTTGCCATGTATTTATTGTACTTGTTAGAATTGTATTGTAGATTGAAGTGAGTCAACAGTTGGTTTGGATGATACTATTGATAATATCTAATTGCAATCTGAGCTGTTCTGGTTATATGTATTTCAGAGCCAGAGTCTGCATTAACTGTTTTGGTCTCATTTCCAGCATCAGATAACACTGCAAAAATTCATGTCACTTTTAATGAATTGTTGTGGGTAAATTTACTAGATATGGACATCAACTAGATGAGATACTGTGGAATTTCTACACAAGCCACGAGATCAACTATAAACTAGAGAAGAATAAACATATCTCACTTTCATGTATCTTGATAAAAAGATCTTGCTAATGTACTAGAGAATAATTTTTGAGTAGCTTTGAATAATGGCCCTGATGAGCAAAGTATGATTTTGCTCTACACAAGTACAATACTATAGTTGCAGTAGAACCAGTTTTAGGTAACAGAGTGGTAACTTACACAATCTCAAAAGCTACTTGAGCTGGACCAATTGTGCTGCTATCTCCAATGATATTCCTTTTGAATGACCATGTAGGTGAACTCTGTACCCAGCTGAGGGTTTTCTAACATGGTAGAGGGGAACTCTTCTGATTTCTATAGTATGGAAGGCGGCCAAGTAGGTGTGATGTCAGTGATGAAAACCCTGAATCTTAGCAACCAAGTCAGTAATACTGATTATGTAAAGTACTTACATCTCCAGAGACAATTTGACTGAATTGATTCAACATTGGTTGAATGATGTCATGGAAGCACATTGGCACATTTTGCATGAAGTTGGTAGCAATTGAAATTGACAAAATTCGCCATGTGTATAGTTTGTGAATGTTTGACAACGTTAGGTTGGTAGCCAAATGGAATTCAAAGCCCCACTCCTGATGTGACACAGCAGTATTAGAACATCTGCTTAAACTGATTGTAAATTTCAATATTTCAGTAGTTGTACTTGAAGCAACTCTTGCTTTGAATAAATGTGTATTTGTGTACGCTACAATCAAGATATGATTCCACCTAATAATCATTTACAAGCTATGCAATGATTTCTGAAGCATGTGGGAGAGAATGGTAAAATTTCACACACAGAAAATACGGGCAGAGGATGCAAAGTATAAATATAACTGTTTGGGAATAATAAATTGTTAATGTGAATAAGTAATCTGTATACTGGAAATGATTATCATTGTGCACAGTATTGATGATACCGATCGCATTGCAATGTCTAAAAGGAAAGCTATGCATGCTCACTTCGTACCTTACCATTATTCGACTTTCCAGATGTGTTGTATAATTCAAAGAGAAGATATTCCTGTTACAGGATGTTTATATCCCAATAACTAATACACTATGCATTGATTTGAGTACAGCCACCTATTCAATACTATCTTGCATATTTGTCCTTGTCTTTCTCAAGAATCAAGCTCTAGTTAACATTGACAACCACAAACTAATAATCCTAACTTTCAACTATAAAATTGCCTACCCCAATGATACCTTTGAATTGTTGGGCTGGTGTAAGAACAGTTTCGACTGATCGAATGATGTTATATTCCAAACAAGGGATGTCGGCAAGTTAACAAACCTGTAGCACCTATCAAACTGGGTTTCATCATTTACAATAATGGTAATAATTTCCAATGGCTTGGACAGTGTGACTGAATGCTGTTTTCAATACTGTTTGTTGAATTGCAGGTATGGAATTAAAATAAGGGTAATCTGGGTGGTATTTGAAGGGTGTTTTGTATTTAAGGAAAAATACAATTACACAGCCCTGGATCATTAATTGCCACTAGGTGATTTCAATACTGATAGGTCCCTGTCTTATCAAACCCAATCACAGATAATGAATCTATACTCCCAATTCTAATTGGTTCTGGGTCTGTTTCTTGTTTGATACAATTACAGATACTATGTCTGCGCTGCCAAACATGATTTGCCAAGTGTCTATGCCATATCAGATTCAATCGCAGATACTATATCTTTGCACCCAAATGGATTCACATCTTCCTGGACAATTTTGCAGATGCTATGTCTGCACACCCGATATGTAAATCATTTCTTCCCTAATAATGAGCTCATCCTGAATCAGGAGACCTTCATACAGTAAGTTCTTGATCCTTTGCCAATTTATTTGTTGATTCTTTGCCAGCTTCTACACTTCCTCATGTTGTACTATCGGTTTGTGACCTTGTGGTTGGCATGATCTGGTATTATATATACCATTTGATGGCAACTGGTCCACTTTCTCAATTCTGGGATTGGATATAGACTTATTCTTGTCATTGAAATAAGACACTGTTTCATCCTCGGGAATATCATTTAGTTCAACCAGACCTGACTCCCAAAAATTCACCCATGTAGACTGAATTTGCAATAGTGATGACATTCACCTGAGATATTGCCCTACCAACAACTACTGATGTTTGCAAAAGTGATCTAAGAACTTGGCACATGTGCAAACATAGACATGTACTTTATTTCTGAAAATAGAGATGATCAAGAGGCATGGGAAATATCATTAATCCCAAAACACGTTACAGTATGTATCAATATTGAAGGTATTATAAAAACTCAAGAATATTGCTGTTTCTGCTTTCACTGGCAGGTTCTGACTGTTTGCTGCTAGAGCTTCATTCTTCTCATTGCTGGAAGGATGTAATCACTTGTTAGTTCAGTACCCAGAATGTGATGCCATAAGATGTTCTCAATATGATACCAACTGTTCTTAATAGCTTGTTACTGAGATAATATCCCATTTTTGAATATTGCTTGTTGTCATAGCCATGAGTTCACTATAGGTTATTTTGTTCATGCATGAGAAGCTTTAAAGCATTATACTTCTAATTAGGGCCAATCTCTGCAACAGATCAAATACACAAAAATAACAGATCATATCTTCAACTTTTACATCTAGCTCTGGTTTGTTCAGTAGTTGGACTGATGCCCAGCATGCAACATAACAGTGCTTGGTCTGATTTACATCCTTGCCTCATCGTTAACTAGAGTTGTTGGCGATAGCATCAGAGATTTAATTTGTAACTGACAGAAACTTCACCAATGCAGATTGAAATGTACAAGAATCTTTGTGATGGAAACTTGCTCTACTCCATGACTAGATTGAGTTGTAGCCTGCTATGTTCAGCCAATGTCTTGAATCCAGCCAACCGTTCATTGCTTAGGTTTTCACTGCGTGATATCAGAGGAGTGCTGAGAGGTGATCCCAATCCTGACGAGATAGGCTCTTAGTTCCTGCTTACTTGCAGTAAATGACCTCCGCTGCACACATGGTTTTGCATTGTAACGACTTAACAATGTATTTTCCTACCTGATACGATATCGTTGGTGTGGTTGATATTTATGTGCACCACTGGTATTTGTTATTATAAACATCCCAGCTAAGGGAGCATAATTGTATTAACATATTTGAATTAGCTAGCAGCCGCCAGTATTGACATTAATCAATCAACATGTGGCTGAAGTGAAATACTGATAAAGATTACTGGACTGGGCAATATAGTGATGTCATGAATAGGTGTTAAGCATCTGTTGACAGGTAACTTCCAAAGTATGTCCTTTGTAAACAACTAAGAATAATTACTTCTACCAACGGAGGACCCATCACACCATCTCCATGTATATGATTGGTAACCGAATGATTCTTGGGTCTTGTAAAGGTGAACAACACCATATATACCACTCGCTAAGCAATGGATACTGAAGCAAAATATATTAAAAGACTTTTTTTTTTTGACAAATAAAATAGTCATCCTATCTTCATTTGTCCACTTTGCTTATCACATTCCATCATGGTGTTTTCCTGATCTTATTTTTTCATGACTTCCTCCGCATTCTTCTCATCAAGGTTACATGCGTTCCATGTTATCTCATCGTGTAAATACACTTCCCATAATACTGACAACATAACCTTCAAAATGTGATCATCGATTGGACAGCCAGCAATGATCATCACGATTTTGCATTCCGGGTCATCAGCTGCATTTTGCACTATCACCCTCTCTGGATTATTCTGTTTGTGCTGAGCAACGATCCTGATAATGATAATTGGATGAATATTCTAAAACACTGGTAGTGTTGGTAGGCAATACTTTGTATTCTGCCTGAGTTACATTGATTTTAATGGTCCATATATATCATTCTTCAACTTCATAGATATGTCCATCAATCAAATGTATCTGCGATTGTGTGTTACAAAATTCCCCACTCTAAATGGCTTATTACATTTCATCTGAACAATAATTGTTACAAACAATTCCGGACAATCGCTTTTCGTTCGGGTCTGGGTCGGAACTGAACTGTTGCCAAATCAGGTGTCCAGGTCGTCGATAACCTGGCACCTTTAATTCAGGTACAATTCAACGGTACTCTCCCAACCCATGTCGATTGGGATGGTTCTCAGCCGGTTGTCTGGTGGGTCCATCTGTAGATTCATATATTGCTCTTGCTTTGGCTGTTAGTTAATAGTATCTGGTCAAAATTGCTTATTCAACATCCGGTGATCACTTTTTGCATGTTTTGCAGTTTGTGATATCGATTATTTTTGAATCGATGTTTTTCCTATAATAAATTGTTTTTATGACTATAAAGGCGGTCTATAGTTCTGTTATGACCTCAAACCTTTGAATGATGCCATGATTACCCAATTGGCAAGACCAAAAATTGTTCACACTCTGTTGACGCTCATGTTCATGATCGAGTAACCACGATATCATCCACTGTTTTGCCTGAATAGGCTGCCATTACATGGTATATGAATTATTGCCACAAAGCGACACTTAGATTACCCAAGATGGAAGACCAAAAATTGTTCACGCTCCATTGACTCTCATTTTCAGGATGGGTCAGGTAGTGTGCCACTGTTGTTTTGCGGCTAAAGCCGGCAAATACCACGCGTATGGATGTCTCCAACCAATCGGCACATATAGACCCAAGACTCAAAGCCTAAAATCATCGACGCTCGGTTGACGCTCATGTCCAGAATGGGGCAGTGACTATCTCGCGTTCTCTTCTCCCGATAAAGGCTTAAATCACTTTCATTATGTATTACCACTACCGGATGAATGTTTAAATACCGGACTCAAAATACCAAATATCGAGAACACTCCGTTGCTGATCATTGTTATGATGTCGTAAGAAAGATATCTCGCACTGTTTTGACTGAAATGGCCGCCAATATATGGTATATGAAATACTGCCACAAATCATGGCTTAAATAACCCATGATGCAAAGCCAAAAATCATTCAGGGTCCTTTGACGCTCATTTTCATAATAAGCCAGTGACTATGTCGCTTGCGGTGTTCCCAATACAGGCAGCCCAGACGTTGGTTACGCATAACAGCGACCAATTCAGTTTGCAATTAACTTACTCACAAGACATCAAATTGTTGATGCTCTGTTGACACTCATTTGAATGAATTGTCTAGTCGAAATCTGCTGCGATCGATAATTGCATTGATAATTATTCGAACCTTTTGGATGCCTTTCTGACTGATTTAGACTCATTCCTTGGGCAAAGCTGAGCCCAGTGATTTTCTTGCACACATTGCTCTCATTCTAGTACAACTTATATATCTTTCTGAATGATTCATTTCGCCCACTATACTTCTGTTTATGAATCAATATCTGCATGCAACTGCTCACTATTCTCCCATAATATTCCTCAAAGTGACATTCCTGGTCAACCAACATATAAAACCGGGTGAAAACATATTGACCCATTCTGTCCTACATTTTCTTCTTTCCCTTACTCCTCCTGGTTTCCATTGCAGTGATCATGATCAACCCCTTTTAAGCCTTTTTCATCGACCTCCCTGTTGGCCGAATCAATCCGGGAAAATTTGGTAAGACACTCACATCCTGGCGCTCCGGGCTTCCTTGACATTCGATACCATTGTCTCAGTTTACAATGGTTTCATCGTCTTCCTCCCAGTTGTCATCACTCACATTTGGATGATCCAGATCACAATTCCAGTTAAGCCAATTTTCGGAGTCGGAAATGCTTTCAGGTGCGCTATCCACATCTCATTCAGCTTGATGACGGTTGGTTCTGCTGATTCGGCAGTCATTCAATGCCTGAGTTTGTCCTCCAGGGATGTCCTTTGCTGACAAAGCTGGTGGCAAAGGTGATCTTTCTGACAGTGTAAATGCAGCCGAACCATCATGTTGAAAGTTTTGCCAGGATGCTTTGACGATCTCTTCAGTAGTAGAAATGTACCCTATGGATGCCATATGTTTGTTGTGGGAGGGAGATTCCTTCGGTGTAGGACATAGGTTTTGACTGCCCTGCCACATCTCCGAAGAGGCATGGACCTTGGCAACTCTGTGCAATTTTCATTCCTCCACCTGTCTCTTCAAGTCCAACTCGTTTTTACGTTCCATACTATCCGGTGCGGTGTAACTGCCTGCAAATATCCTGTTATTGGCTCCAGCAAACTGCCGAACTACAACCTCCTTCCGAAGGGTCTTGCCTGGAGTGTTTAACTGGCTGCAGCTGATAATGACTTGCCCAAGGGAACATCTGGCCTGCACTCTGACACCATGTGATATGATAGAGCATATATCGCATGCCACATTAGAGAGATCGGGATACTTTGAGTGCATTTCCTCTTGTTGGTGCCACCAGTCGGTGATATCTGGTATCCAAAGTGTACTGCTAATCTTAATTGGGTCAGAGTAGTAATCATTGAAATTTGGATTAACTTGCCCCCACTTCTTTGGTGCATCAGACAGTGAATTCAAGTGGAGCCTTGCGGCTGTGAATACCCATGCTGCATGATCGCTTCTTCCGGCTGTCCATTCAGCCACAGTGTCAAGCTTTAAGTATTCTTCATCATTGCTGGACAAATCATATGGATCAAAAGATGATTGACTACATCCAGAAGCCATTGCAGAAGGGAAGAGATTGTTGCTCAGATCATTCTTTGGTTGAATGACAGACAATCGTCTACGTTTGGCACAGTATTTGTTCTCCACCTAGTTCACAAACACCTCCTAGTATTGGGAGGTATAAGATGTCTCAGGCTCAGGATTAATATCGGTTCCTTTGTCCCATTTCCTAAGTGATCGCAATGTCTGGAGAGGAGCAAGCATATGTGCTGAAATGACACGCATACCAGTCGTTGGAGAAACTTCAGCGTAATATATGGACACCTTCTGTCACGCAACCTTCACAGTGAAGTTTAAGTCTTCCTTCCATTGAGTATTGTTCCTAGCTAAGGCTTGCATAACACCATCTATATGATAAAACATGTCATTGTAGACTGTGATAACATGATGCAGAGTAACCATATGCCATTTTGACATCCACAGGGTCCAGTGTCGGAATGGCATCAAAACTTCCATGACTTAAATGACGATGGTCCACTCATCATGGGTTGTGAAAAGTGGCCGGTAATTGTTGTATTGTAGTTTCTTGAGCCACATGTGGGTGAATTGTCTTGATTGGTAGGCTCGCTCAAGCAACTCCAACGTCGAATTCCACCGTCTCTTCACATCCATACAAGGTAGTACTGCAATGGGCACTTTCGCTGTCCAACAGTCAATGAATTCGTTTTGATGACCAGGTGTCAGCGGAATCAATACAGCTAGCATTCACTGCTATATGACGGCCAGTTCCAGGTCTTTCAAATCTTCTTGAAATATGTACATTCTCAATTATCTTTGCTAAACCTGGACTCATGGCTGACACCTTGTTGATTCTAGCATTGCCCACTGTTCACAGTCTTTGACCCTTCACGATGTCTGTGCTTTCATACTCTCTAGATTGCGGATTGCGCTCATGGGTTTCCCTAGACTTGGTGCGGCCTCTTACACCGAGACTACTCATGAATGCACCTAAAGCCAGCTGTATGACGTGCGGCATGCATGGTATGTGTATCCTCAATCCAGAAAACAAGATTCCGGAGGCCTCGAGGATTCATTGATGTTCCTGATTCATTGACTAATTTGAGAAAGCGTGTTCAGTCGTCATTCCAACTGAACGGCTGTCGCTCACCACAAAACGATCAAGAACTTCCATCAAATTCATCGCCCGCCTTGCGCCAGTAGGTTGACCCTTGACCTATCACCAGAAATTAGGTTGCGAAATGGGAAATGAACAGGCTATCAATCACATTAACTGCGAGTTGTACTTCTTGCAATGCCCAGTTCTTATCCATATTGTAAGAAATCACCGACATTGTGGCTAATTTATTTGTTGATGTACACCCATTTAAAGCTATGCTAACTGAATTTCTTGACGTCAATGGCATATTAATTGCATCCACTGTCAGTGTGTATTCCCTCTGGCAAATGGTGTGAAGGGTGCAGGCGGACAGAAGTGCCGTCTCAGTTTGTAATGCATTATTGGACCGTTGTAGCACTAAGTTGGATACATTGTTGCAAAGAATATTAGCCGAAAGGAATCCTATCCTGAGGGAGTATTTCGAGGTTTCTTTTTGAGATTTGGCAGTTGCAGAGTCCTTAGCGTCAAGATTGAAGCGTTTTGTCTGTCAATTGTATTAATCTTGATAGGACCTGAATGTTGAATCCGAATTTTCTTTCCGAATTTACAATTGCGATTCCTCGACATCCTTGTCGGTTCTGTAGGGCCTATGTTGTTTCATCGACCGTTATGCTGGTCAGATTGGGAACTTATGATTCAGTTAATTCGTTCAACTCTGTGATGTGCACTTTTGCCAGCAAGTGTTTCCCTATTGAGCTGGTCCCATGCTCTGGTGGATGGTGAAGAACTTGATGAGAACCAATACATATGATGCGAGGGCTGCCAGTCTACTCAATTCCGCAGTCCAAATTGAAACACCACCAAGGCGAATTTCAAGATTTGGTCCAAACAATGCCACCCTTCGAGCCCACATTCATAGCAGTCCATTAAGTATCAAATATGAATTGAAATGTAATGTTGCTGAGATAACAAATCAACGCAGGTACATTTTGGAAGATATCATAACCTCAAGCAACAATGTATTTAAAGATTCTCAATCTGACATGGTGGTGCGAATTTGAAAGCTGGGTAATTCGAGTTGTGTGACTGTCAAAAGGTATTTATTGTCGAGTTGAATGCTGGTTCTGAAGTATTGCCTGTAGAGTTACAAGCCACAAAAATTAAGAGCTGTGAGACATTAAATGCATAGTGGTGAAGTTGTATACAACGAAATATTGCGAAGACTAACCGTTAAAAACTCAATTTAGGAATGATGCAAGGCAGTTCATCGCTGTGCAGCTCACTGAGCCCCACAACAACTTTTGAGGCTCGACTGACTCTAATTGTGAGGAGGCGGTAGCGATCTCAATACTAGCATTTTTTCCCAAAAAGGCGGCCAATCCTGTGATTTTGTGTTAATGGTGTTGCACACCCGTTTGATTATCCAATATGCAAGACCAATCATCGTTAACACTCTTGTGATGCTCATTCTTAGCAAGTGGTAGCAACATTGTCAGTATTATTTTTGCGCATAGAGGCAGCCAATACTTCGATTATCGGTTAATGTCAATGCAGATCCTTTGGATTATTCAAGTTTCATGACCAAAAATCATTTACCCTCTGTTGAGGGTCATTTCATTAGGAGATAGCAGAAATGTTGTCGCAAAAAGATTTGCCTAGAATGGTAGCCAATACTTTCATAGTGGGTTAATGTCATTGCACAGCACTTGGATTAGGCAAGGTGCAACATCAGCAAGATGTATCGTAGTCACTGGGAGCCTCCAGGAGTGTCTGAGAGGATGTGGAGTATAAACTTAGATGCATCGATTTCAGGAGAGTTTCATACCTTAGGAAGGCATTCTGGGCAGCCTTCGGAGTAACTGAGATCTCTGATGAGTGGTACAGAAGTACCGTGGGAGTGATTGTGAGAAGTTTGGGAACACCTCAGAGCTCCGGAGAGAACTTCGGGTGCACCTGGGTGCACTTGGGAGAGCCGGCGAGATGTCCGGAAGCACCTTGACTCACAGTAGAACAGTCTGGGAACAACAACATCTTCTTTGGGAACACTGCTGGTGCGCCTGGAAATCATAGCTATTACTTATCATTCAATGATTGTTAAAACTCATGTATTCAGTTTGTATGCTCATCGATGTATCTATGTACCAATGTATCTATGTCTCTATATAGCTACCCTTGTACACATGGTATATCTGGACTGGGTGCAGGCGGTGCTTGAGAGTAATTGGAGGTGGGCCTGACAATGACAATCGAGTGAACTAGGAGATAGACTCTGAAGCCGATATCCAGCGGGTTTGGAGATACATTCCGAAGCCGAGATCGAGCAGATTGGGAGATACACTTGAAGGCCGTGATCGACCTCGTTTGAGGATGCACTTGGAGGCCATGATTGAGTGAGTTTGGAGATATGCAGTTGGAGGCCATGATTGTGCTAACTTGGAGGGCGTAATCAAGCGAGTTTGGAGATGCACTTGGTGGCCATGATTGTGCGAACTTGGAGCCCGCAATCAAGCAAGGGTGGATATGCACTGGGAGGTCATGATCGTGCAAACATGGAGGCCGTAATGGAGCTGGTGTGGAGTTACACTGGCAGGTGGTGATTGAGCGAGGTTGGAGATGCACTTGGAGGCTGTGATTGAGCCAGATTGGACCGGTACTTAGAGGCTGCGGATAGATGGCGCGCCGGGTGCTGACACTCTATTCATCAGTTAGTTAACTCGCAACCGTGGGAATGTGACAATGTGACTGTACCTTTGAGCTCTCATGGAGAGCTGGCTGATGGCGGTCGATCGTGTAGTGAGGTCCACAGGAAGCTGATGATACATTCAGGGGTCAATTCCTAATCATGAAAATGACGGGAAGAGAAACAATGATGGGTGGATGCTGTACTCGGTGTATGCTGCACTCGGTGCATGCTGTACTCTGTGTATGCTTGTACTTGGTGTATGCTGTGCTCAGTGTATGCTGTACTCGGTGTCAACTCATGATCACGGCCTGGAGAGATAGAGAGGGACGACTTAACTTTGTGTTCTGTGATGATGGTTGAGTTGTGGACGAGAAATATAGAGAGAGAGGTTGAAGATGAGAATGGAGTAGAGGATATGAGCAGATATGAGAAATCAGAGGTACAATTTGCTTAATTGGGTTGGGAAGAACTCGTACGTGGTATATTACACGCCAGATCAGGACTCGTACCTGCCTTATCGGGGACGGGAAATTGACTTCCACAAGAATTTGTCCCAAGTCCCAGTTTCTAATGATATTTTTCCCCGTCTCCTCTCATCTCTCTCTTTCTTGTCCTCAACTCTACCATCACCTAAGAACACAAAGTTAAGTCATCCATCTCTATATCTGCATGCAATGATCAAGAGTCAACACCAAGTACAGCATACACCGAGTTGAAGCATACACCGAGTACAGCATAGACTGAGTACAGCATACATTCAATACTGGATACACCAGGTATAGTGAATCATCCCAAGATCAACTGTCTCCCGCTCCCAGCTACCCTGGCAGCGGACCTTGTTGTACTCAATTCTGTACATTCCCACAATTATGAGTTAACCAATGAATAGAGTCTCAGTTTCCATCGCACATGACGCCCAAACTACCGCCTCCAGATTGACCGCCTCCAGATTCGCTGCCTCCAGATTGACTGCGTCCAGATTGACCTTCTTCAGATCAATCACCTCCACGTACTCCTCCAATCTTGATCAATCATGGTCTCCAAGTGTATCTCCCAAGATGCTCAATTATGGCTTCGAAGTGTATCTCTGAGTTGACTTGATCTCGGCCTCCAAGGGCATCTCCAAACTTGCTCAATCATGGCCTCCAAATGCATCTCAGAGTTCACTCCATCTCGGTCTCCAACTGCATCCCCAAACTCGCTCAATCCCGGCCTCCATGTGCATCTCTGAGTTCACTCGATCTCAGTCTGCTAGTGCAACTCCAAACACCCTCGATCACGGCCTTCAAGAGCATCTGTAGGGATCAACGGCGGGTGTTAAGAGATACAGGGGTATCGGGGGTGGACAGAGTGACGGGGAGTATATAATTCGCTGACCCCGGAGTTCATCAACATCCTCTCATTTCCATCTCATCTTCTCATACATTGAGAATCCACACTCTATCTGTCCCAACTTTGGGTCTCACTCGATCAGTCCGAGATTTCATTGATCCACGCAATTGCATGGATCCTCAATGCTGGTTAGTAGCATATCGTCTCACCCAATTCCTATGCTCCTTGAACCAGAACCAGTATTTGTCATGAATTCTGTTTGGGTGTTGCAGCGGAGTGTTGATGGTGGGCTCTCTGCATTCTAGCTCCATTGTTTCACTACAACGGCCTCCAAGTGGTGCATCTCTAAGTTCTCAATAGGCCTGACCAGGTGCTCCTCTGATTATGCTCGACTACCATCTGTGGCCAGATTGACCGTATGTATTTATATAGAGAGACTTAAATAATGCATGCCATATTATGATGTAGTGAATCTTGTGACTGTAACAAAGACAAATATGATTAGATGAAATGCCTTGTGGTTATGTCACAACCACTTCTGTGATAATAGGGCACCAAGTCTCCCGCAGAGTGGCGCTGCGGCCTCGGCTGCTCTCGAAGTCTCTGGCAGATCTGCGCAGAGGTCTCAGCAGCTCCAAAATTTGACTATTCTATAAGTCAAATCTCGTAGCATTCTGAATGCACCTCCATAACTGCAGCTGCTTCCAGGAGCACCTGACAATGCTCTTGCAGAGTCTGAGAGCACTTTGCTTATCTCCAGGGGGCACTGGGAGCATCTCGAATCTTTACACAGTGCACGATATGCTCGGAAGGTGAACCTCCGCTTCTGGAGGATTACAGGACACCGGAGAGTAGTGCCAGAGCACTTCAGAGCACATAACCTTATATTCACCCTGTCTTAGAACATCTGGAAGTAACTGGAAGGATCAGTGTGGGTGTTTAGAGTCGATGAGTTGTTCAGTTGTGACTTTCAAACCATTTTCCATTTTGTGATATACTATAAATTACACTGCAGACAACACACTTGAAACCACACTGCTAAATATACTTCATATACAGATGCTCAAGTAGAAGTATGTACCCAATTGTACTCAATTGCACAATTCCATTCTGTTTGACTGTACACTTCCAAGCAAACTCTCAAGATACTTCCAAGTCCACTATAAGTATGCTCTCAAGTACACCTCTAAGTATACTCTCAAGTATACCTGTGAAATACACTCATGTATACTCCCAAGGTTGCTTTCAAATATGCTCCCAACGGCACTTCATGGTACACTCCCGGCCTGCTTGACTGTCTACTTTCAAGTGAGCTCTCATGACACTGCAAAGTGTACCTCTGAGATGCTTCCATGTACACCTCGGAGTATGCTCCCATGTACACCTCTGAGTATGCTTCCAAGTACACCACTGAGTCCGAAATACACCACCAAGTACACTCTCAAGTAAAATCCCAAGCATGTATGCAAGTATGTACCCAATAGCACCTGATAGTACACTCTCATTATACTAGGCTCTATGCCCACAAGTACACTCTCACAAGCCAAGACACTCCCAATTGCACTTGACTATATGCTCCCATGTATGCTCCTGGGTACGGATCCAGAGACTTGCTGAGTTGCAGGCGCAAGGCACCAGGAGGCGTTAGGCAGGTGGCATGTGGCGAGCATTATTTGGTGGGTGGCGTGTGGCTTGTGCCAGGTGGCGGGTAGCGGGTGGTAGGGTGTAAAGGCACGTACGCCTGCGCTTGGCCTCGTATACGTATAAAATAGGACCGAGCTTGCGACGAGAGCATCGCTATGTATTGACGACGTAGGTTTATTAATATTAATGATAGATCATGTTCAATTGGCATTGCGATCCACCAATTTCACGCCAATTTTACCCCTACTAATCTCGGTCCCGCTGATTCACTAATAAGCTACTATTCGAATAATACGGTATGAGCATTATAGTAGAGGGCTAGTGACTTTTCCCCATCACTAATTCATAATACGCAAACCGCAACCGCAAACCGCAACCCGCAACCAATCATCAACCCGCAACCCACAACCTTCAATCAACAATCCTCCCTGATCCCGCCATGAGGGTTCCAGACGATGAGATAGACTACGACCTCCTCAACTTCATGCGCAATGCCCTACAAAGTGCCAAACCTATCCAGACCACGTACAATCCCAAAACCCTTGTCATCGGTATGTCAACATACTCTTCCACTCGAGGTTGCCAGCCTTCCTGAATCATATCAAGAGAGTGCGCAATTCATAGTCGACAATGCCGTCGATGTTGCGCTTTCCCGCGAGCACACCGTGAAGGCTGCAGAAGAGATATATCTCGCGATGCAAGCAAAAGCATATTCTACAGAGACATGGTCGTCTCACGAGCTACACCCAAAGACAAAGGACCAAGCAACTCTCGACTTCATCTTTACCATGGATTTATTAAACTTTTGCTTCTGGTCCGAGTCGGACTCGAAGACAAAGTTCTCAGTGGATTATAGGGGGAAGAGGTGGACGGGGTATTGGAGTCTTGTTGCTCTACTGCAGAGAGCACTGGATGAAGGTATGGTGCCATTAAAGTGCTGTGACATAGCCCACACATATGCTTGCCTGATACGTTCCAGGTATTCCAATAACGTGCCCATACTTCTGGGTCGATGAACAAATATGCTCCGATGTGCTCTTGAATCACGTCTTCCGTTCCTCCACCTCAGAAGAGTTCGCATTAGTCCCGGAACGCGTTGCCTGTCTACGGGAAGCTGGCCACGTTCTCTGCGAGGTATGTATGCGCTGAAGTAATAGGATAAGTTGGGCCTCAATGAGGACACTGCCCAATTGAGAGTCAGGCATGGAGTGTTTCCACAAACCAAGAACTGTTTGGGCTGGGGTTCAACTATGTCTGCTCTCTGGCAGACGCACATGCTGAGACTCACAGAGATATGAAGGCACATTTGCCAACATGATTGACGAAGCTGACTTTTCCGCCGTCGCCCTGGTTGTAAAACTAGCCAACGAGCTCCCATGCTTCCGAGATGAGCATGAGTTCGAATGCCGACGGGTTTATTTCTACAAGCGGGCCCAGATTCTCGTTGCTGGTTAGCGTACCTCCGCATCCTTCCCTCATACCATGCACCACGTAGTAATCACCACGTGCTAACGACTTCCAGACGTATGGGCCTGCTTTAACGGGCAGTCCTTTGGAGAATTTGACGACATAAATGATCTTACCATGTTTGCAGATTACCGTGTCCCTGTCACATTGTCAACGCTCCGTTGCCTCCAATTTTCTCCCAAGCTTGCGGCGCACATAAAGGCTCGTAAGATGATACCTTCAGGCTCATCGTGGGAGTGTCAGTTGCGCGGAGCCAGTATATGGTGTGTCGAGATGATACGGAGAGAGATCCTAAATAAGCATCCGGAAGCTGAAGGCATTAATGCTGTCTTGATTGACTTTTACTTGTATGATACCGCGAAGGAGATGGAGGAACAGAAACGCGAGATGTTACCGCATCATAGAACTAGAAGCATCTGGTATTAGAAGGGCACGTATTCATTTCCTATATATACGGTCATTGGAATTAGTTATTACACCCACTGGTGTTGTTTCTTTGAAATACATGTCCTACATACTCTAGAAATTGGTAGAGATTCATCAAGCATTGCCACCTACAGCATCAACTGTACAAAAAGCGCCGATAGGGCACATTATTGTACGCTTCGCTCCGCACAGGCACTGGCCTGGAATTTACCATACCGGGGAGGTGAAAAGAGAGAAAGGAGTGAATGGGGAAGAGTATGGGAGGAGTATGAGGAGAATGAGGTAAAGATATTGGAGTGTTATGAAGTGCTGTGGAATTGATATGATATGAAATATTTCAAATCTCTAATGTGGAATGTTCTAGAGTGATATGGAAAATTTTCCATATCAAGCAAGACAATGGTAGAGCTTACATAAAAAAAGAGAATGACATAATACCATCTTGTGACCTGGGAAATAACACATTTGCATGTAGGTTTTGAACAAACACTGAAACACTTACCACTCCCAGCACTACAACCCCTATACCTTCCTTTGCATGAGATTGTAGACATATTGTAAACTTCTTTCTCACTTTATTACTATTGATTATAATGCAACAAATTCCGTAGTACCTGCTTAAGTACTAGAAAAGTTTATATTTAGCTTTTTAAAACTTGCAATATACAACAGAACATAGCAAAATTTTCAATTACATTGTATATATATATCAACATCATGTGATAGTATCATGTATCATGAAAGTGACTAGCTAAGTAACACAACATGTACCATTGAACTTTTTTCATTTAGCATTTTGAATATGAGAACTACTCCATTGTATATAAATTTGTAACTATTTTATGTACCTTGTAGGGATGAATATTTTATACTACCTAATGCTTCATTGAATCCACCTGAATACTTGTAAAACCATTACCTTTAACAAGTTGCTTAAAGAAGTATTTACTAACTATGTATCCACAAATGACCAGAGAAATAATAGTTAACACACTGACATTTGTATATATAATAACATATAGTTATAGTCCACCAGACTGCATCTGGAACCCATTATACTATACATCATTTCTCTTCTTTACTTTTCAGTATTAATCTCTTACTCATTCACTGTCAATAAGTTCTACTGTAGATACTGGGAAAGAAGACCTTATGTGATATGTAACTGATGGAGAAGCTGGGTTTGGGAAAGTAATCCTGTTAGAGGTTCTCCCTTAACAGAGGTATTGGTACTTGCATAGGGATAGAGGACTTTATTCCTATAATGTTAGGGATACAAAACACCAAGTCTAGATGTAATGCAAGTGGCCAGCCTCATAGTCTTTAGCGGGATTTTATGGGAGCCTTGTGTCAATTTGATAGCAAGCAAGCCTTGTTGCTAGCGGATTCATTGGAAGTTCTTATTCAGAAGAGCTGATTTGATGATGCAATAACCTTGGCCAGTCACAAGTAATCAAGACTTGGAGATGCCAGTTATTTCTTACCACATTCACTAAATTAAGCTGAGTAGGACTAGATGCGTTGACTGCAATATGTGCGACTGACATGTCAGGCAAACAATAAGCCAATATGCGATAAAGAGGGATCTCAAGCCAATCCCTAGTGGAGCGGAACAACTTGGGCACTCCCCGGTCAGTGAGAACTGTCTTGACCTTAGTATGGCATGTCTGATTAATTGACATTAAGCCTTGGAGGGGTTAATCACGATGTGATGCATCAGTTGAATGTCGACGGAGCAATGGTGGGTTGCCACATTAGCCTCCGGAACAGATAGAGCCAAATAGCCTGAATGGTGAGCCCGCATTGAGCAATCTGTTAAAACTTTCCAAATCACCACGTCAGGCAAGGAAAAGTGTTTGACTATCCCAACATACGAGTTGCAACATATATATTTTGAAGTTATTGATTGATGACATCATACTGCGGATGATGGCCCGAGAGGGAGCATAGTGCTTTAAAACAAATCACGCAAGAACATGATAACGTTTGGGAAGCGTGGTCGTGTCAAGAGAAATGGAAGCTCATTAAGCAGTACTTCAAGATATGACAGATGAGGTCATGGCAATCCTTGATTGATGATGATGGCCCTCTGGGGAGAGTAACTCTTCAAAACCAATCATGCAATGCAAGAAACCTATAAAGAGGCAGCAATGCTCCGGCATTGAAAAGGATAGCCCGAGAGTAAGTAAAGATACCTACCTGCGAAATACGAAGCTGAAATAGTATTACGTTTTCGGTTCTTATTATGATAATCATTACCGAGTATATTAGTACTATCTATTAGGATGGTACGCCGTTCCCCCACCCCATGAGTGAGCATAAATTTAACAACGAGTACGACGTTATATTGTGGACCATATTCTTGCTTTTGGACCGCTTCGAAAAAGAGGATCAATTATTTACTGCGCAGTGTATCTGGTGGCTAGCAAGTATGATCCAGTTTATGGAGATATTAATCTATTATCGACATTATCAAATATTCCCATCAGACTACGTTATTAATTGTGTGGTTACACCATTATCGGGTAGTCAAGGAAATAAAATACCAGAAGGCGATATTCCGGAATCAAGTTTAGAAAGGAAGTTAATCCTGAATCCCCTAAAGGAAGTTGATTCTGAATCTCCTGAAGGAAGTTATACTGAGCACCCTTCGAGGATGAAGTATCTGCAAAAGGAATCGAGTGAGAGTCCAATCAATAAGACCAGAAGCGGGAAAGTATTTAAACCTCACAAGCTTGAGCAGAAAGAGCTTAAGAAACGATATCCGGGATGAAGCAATAAACAGTTACAGATGATCCCAGATAGTTTATGAAAACATGGCCTAATAATACAACTAGGGATAATAGGATGAGTAGAGTTGACGTCTACTGTTGAGTCTGAATAGACGTGGATTTTTAGGGAGATTACGCTTAGACGTAGTATTGCCAATAGTATATGAACGCAAGATTTATCCAGGAAGAGATTTAGGGAGTGGTGAAGAATCGTGTTAATTCAAGATTACACTATCAATGAGATATTACTGCTACAATATTAATTAATCACCGAGATTAATTATATGAATACACTCTATAATATTGATCAATCACCGAGATTAATTATGCGAATATACTTTAGAATATTAATTAATCACCGAGATTACTTATAGGAATATACCTATACTTAAATCAAGAGATTTATTATATGTATTGTCAGTAATGTATTACACCATGATATGATTTAGTCGCGATCTACTTGGAAGCATCCGAAACGACAATATATATCTGTCCCCTGTGCATATACGATTCAAACAGTCTTCCGGTACACTTTGTGTGGAGATACGCATTGAAGATATTACGATAAAAACTAAGGCAGAGTGTGACTAAGTATGTACTCAAGTATTGTAGTATACTGTGAAGTATAGTTACATAGGCCATACCGACCCCGTAACAAATCCATAGCATATTTAGTACATGGTAATCTGAGTTTCTATAGATTTCCATGTTGACTGGATTGCTATGATGTGTATGCAATAATGTGTGCTTGATACTACGCAATGAACAAACTTGAAACCAACCTGCCAAATGCACTGCATTGAATGGTTCCAAGGATGCTTTAAAGTATACTGCTGATTGCGCAGAATTTTACACTCCTAGCCTGCTTAACTTGCACTCATGAGTAAATCCACCAGATGCTTCCAAGTACACTCTGAAGTACACATTTGATTGCACACGATATTACACCCCCAGTATGCTTGACTCACTCTTAGCAGTATGCTCTGCAAACTATCCCAAGTATACCTCCAAGTACATTCTCATGTACACTGCGAGGCGTGCTGTCATGGACACTCCAATTACAATTGATGGCATACTTTCAGCCGGCTTGACTACATGTTTTGAGGTAAGCTTGCAAGATGCTCCCAAGCAAATCCCAAAAGCTTTCCAAAGTACCCCTCTGATTACATTTTGAAATAGACTCCGGTGCCTCCTCTTATGGATGGTGCCAATCACTCTCGAATGCACTCTCCAATTCTACTTCACTCTGCGCTGCACAGTTAGTTCTCATGGTGCTCTCAATCATGCTTCTGAGCACACTTTCAAGTACACTGCAAATTGCACTCCATCACTCACTCTCAGGCTGCTTGACTATATGCTCCCAAGCAAGTTCTCAAGATGCTCTCAAGCACACTACCGACCTGCTTTACTATATGCTCACAAGTAAGCTCTCAAGATGCTCCCAAGTACACTCCCAGTATGCTTTCAATATACCTGGCAGTAAGCTCTCAAGGTGTAGTTGGCACTAGACACTGGGAAGTTTGAATGAGGTGGCAGGTGGCAGGTGGTGGGTGGAGGATGGTATATGATGGCCATCATTTTAACATTGGTTGATAACATAGTCTGAACCTTATCTTTAGTGCAGCCACTGTGACAAGATCTCACCATGCCTCATGGTTTGGGTGTTGACAATTGCTGTCTTAGATTCTGCTGGAATGGTACACAATTGGCTGCTGGGGAGAGCAGACTTCACACTGAGATCATCCATGAGAATCTGCGACCAACTTCCTACAAATGGTTGCTGGAGGTGTGTGCATTTAGTCTGAGACCAATGGTGATGAAGGCTATGGTGATGGTGATGGTGATGGTGATGGTAATGGTAATGGTAATGGTAATGGTAATGGTGATGGTGGCAGTGATGGTGATGGCACCAATAACACTTAGCTCAGTAAGTTGGGTACCAACATTAAGCCTGCCACACACTTACAGTGTTCTAATGGCCAAAGCGTTCAGAAACTCAAATTTCCAATCGGCAACATGATAATTGTGGAAACATTACGTCTGCTCAGGCCCAGCTCACTGCATCAGCAACAACTTTAGTTTCCGTCAGAAACACACGGGTGTTCCAGATGGCTCTGACGGCTCTGACGGAATGTCGGACCCTGTGACGGCGAATTACACGCTTCCCGTTGCCCAGGTGACGGGTCGCGTTGCATAGCATCAGCAAAATGTATTTCAGTCACTGGAAGCCTCCAGGAGTGTCTGAGAGGATGTGGAGTGTAAACTTAGATGCGTCAATTCCAGGAGAGTATCAGACCCTAGGAGGGCATTCCTGCCGGCCTTCAGAGTAACTGGGAGCACCGGTGACAAGCCTGGGAGTGCCGACGACAAGCCTGGGAGCACCTGGGAGCGCCAGCAACAAACCTGGGAGCGCCAGTGACATGTCTGGGAGCACCTCGAATCACAGTCATGTATTCAGTTTGTATTCTCATCTAGGTCTCTATGTATCTACATAGCTACCCATCTACACACGCTATATCTGGACTGGCTGTGGTCTGCCGAATATATACTCCCCATCACCCTGTCCATCTCCATCACCGCTGTATCTCCGTACAACCGCCGACGTTCCTTGAAGATGTACTTGATCAAGCGTGTTGAGATGTGCTTGGAGACGCAGTTCGAGTGAACTCAGAGATGCACTTGGAGGCCGTGATTGAGCGAGATTGGATATGCACTTGGAGACTGAGATTGAGTGAACTCAGAGATGCACTTGGAGACCTGGATCGAGTGGGTTTGGAGATGCACTTGGAGACTGGGATCGAGTGAACGCAGAGATGCATTTGGAGGCCGGGATCAAACAAGTGTAGAGATGCACTTGGAGGCCATGATCGTGCAAACTTGCAGCCCGTAATCGAGCGGGTCTGGAGATAAACTTGGAGGCCATGATCAAGTGAGTTTGGAGATGCACTTGGAGGCCGTGATCGAGCGAGTTTGGAGATACTCTTGCACGCCGTGATCGAGTGAGATTGGACGAGTACTTGGAGGTGGTCAATGGACGGCAAGTTGGGACTGAATTCATCGGTTAGTTAAATCGCAACCGTGGGAATGTGACAAGGTGACTTTACCTTTGAAGCTCGTATGGAGAACCGGTTGGTGGCGGTCGATCGGTAGGGAAGTATGCCGGAAGCTGAATCTACATTCAGTGGTCAACTCCAAATCGTGAGAATGAAGGGACGACAAACAATCTTAGGTGTATACTGTACTTGGTGTATGCTGCACTCAGTGTTAACTCATGACGATAGCATGGAGAGATAGAGATGGATGACTCAACTTTGTGTTCTTGCCATGATGGTAGAGTTGTGGATGAGGGAAAGAGAGATGGGGGAAGAAGATTAGAACAATATGGAGGATTCGAGCGGCTATGAGAAATCAGGAGTATGACTTGCCTGATTGTATTCAGGAGACCTCATATCGGTGATATTACCCGCCGGATCGGGAGTCGTACCTGCCGTGTCGGGGATGGTCAATTGACTTGCACACGAAATTCTGTAAGTCCCAGTTTCTCATGACGATTTCCCCCATCTCATCTGATCTCTCATTTTCTTGTGCTCAACTCTACCATCACCTAAGAACACCAAGTTAAGTCATCCCTCTCTATCTCTCCATGCCATAATCATGAGTTAACAAAGAGTACAACATACACCAAGTACAGCATCATCCCAAGATCGACAGTCTCCCGCTCCCAGCCTGTTTCTCATCTCTCGGCGGATGTTGTACTCAACTCTCCACATTCCCACAATTACAAGTTAACCAATGACTAGAGTCTCAGCTGCTGCCGTGGCTCCCTCCAAATCGACTGCCTCCAAGTACTCCTGCAATCTCGCTCGATCATAGCCTGCAAGTTCATCTCCAAACTCGCTTTGTCACAGCCTCAGAGTGCATCTCTAAACTCGATTGATCACGGCCGCCAAGTGCATCTTCTGAGTTCACTCGATCGCGGCCTCCAAGTGTATCTCCAGACTCGCTCTATCATGGCCTGCAAGTTCGCTCGATCATGGCCTCCAAGTGCATATCTCCAAACTCGCTTGATCATGGGCTCCAAGTGTATCTCCAAACTCACTCGAATACCGCCTCCACAAGTGCATCTCCAAACTCGCACGATCACGATCTCGCAGTGCATCTATCAGTTCACTCGATCACGGCCTCCAAGTGTACCTCCAAATTTGCTCGATTACCGCCTCCAAGTGCATCTCCAAAGTCGCTCGATCACGGCACCCCAGGGCATCTCTGTGTTCACTCGATCTCAGTCCCCAAGTGCATATCCAAACTCACTCAATCACAGCCTCCAAGGGCATCTCTGAGTTCACTTGATCTCCGTCTCCAAGTGCATCTCAAACATGCTTGATCAAGCACATCTTCAAGGAGGGACAACGGTTGTACGGAGATACAGGGGTAACGGAGGTGTACAGGGTGATGGGGAGTATATATTCGGCAGACCCCGGAGTAGATAGACATCATCTCATATCCCTCTCCTCTTATCAAACAATGAAAATTCACACTTTATCGTTCCCAACTTTTGGTCCCACTCGCTCTGTCCGAGATTTCGTGGATCCTCACAGCAGGGTAGTATCATATCTTTTCGCCTTCCTACGGTTCTAGAGCTTATTGTAGAAGGATCGTGAGGAGAGATTTTCGTAGGGTCACCCATTGCATTGCAATCCCTATGCAAGCGTGTACCCAATGGACCTATTCCGACATATTGTCACAGTTGGCCACAACCCCAGGGTGTGTGTTCAAAATCAGCGACTGACAGAGCGAGAAGAAATGGCAAAATGGCGATCGGAGGGCGATATGCAATGTGACGCGTTGTATTGACGCCAGGCGCCGAGTACACCGCCACCGGGGTGTCTCTAACGGCTCTGACGGAGCGCGTCCAATCTGACGCAGCCATTCTGCCCGGATGGAAATGTTTTTCGCTGATGGGAAGCGCAGCTCCAGAAGAGGATCTCCAGCATGCACTCATGCAGACTCTCAAGTAGGCACTGACGCAGGCTCTCAAGCAGGCTGTCAAGCGGGCTCTCAATCAGGCTCTCAAAGAGGCTCTCAGACAGGCCTTCAAACAGGTTCCCAATCAGGCTCTCTGGGAGCCGCTCATGCAGCCATGCAAGAATGCCAGCAATTAGTGAGTTCACTCCAGCTAAGCCTATCGACTCTCAAGACTGGCAGAGGCGAACTGATTGTAAGTCAGATATAATCTCATAGTCTCATGTGTAGAGGGCTATGGACTGACTTTAAGTGACTATAGACTGAACATTGTACAGGAGTCAACGGGAAGTGTGTAAAGCCCTGTGCATTCGGTAGTTGATTTGCACTTTTGCCAATAGATGCAATTAGTGATTACTCAATTTCAACTATTGTATAACTTGAGTATTATACGTTGAGTGCCTTTAAATTCCGATAATATACTTTGGATAGTGTATAGTATCAGTTTATATACATATAGATAAGATACTTTAGATAGTGTATAGTATCAGTTTATATAAATATAGATAAAACAAAAATGTCACAATTGTATCAGTAATAAAAATTTCTCCAGCTGATAGTAAATAAAGTTAACATCAAATGTAGAAATATTCCTAATAGTATTGAGAGAATCAGAAAGGAGATAATCATTATCCTTAAAGAATTCAGATAAGATCTTATAGTAGATATTTATGATATTCCAACTTCACTGCTTTTGGAAAGTAACTGGTATCAGTCAATGTTGCTACAGTGATTAAACTGTTAGCAGGGAGCTAATTGGTACAATATTCAGAGAGAGCTATTTAATCTCAATTCAGTTGTAGAATGAACCATGTAAAATTGGTTTTGTTTGCTATGTTTCAATAGATGTATTGAACATGTAAAAGTTGTAAGAGTTGTTCTGAAGATAGTTATGATAGTTAGCTTTGCTAGTAATTCATCACACTGAACAGTTTTATAGAGTATTATCATTGTCAGTATTGTAGCTGTATGATTACACATCCCATTGAAAATTAATGTTTTTAATAGGAAATTTGGATAGCTGACAATACTTACAGTACAGAATCTGCTAGTATATTTTATGATAATAAAATTGCTACTGTTTAATTGCATATCAGGCAATATACTATTATGTAGTATAGGTCATTTTCATAGCACATAATACTGGTAGATAATATTGTTGTGGTATTTTACATATTTGAAAACCAGTAGCAATTGAGTTAAATTTCTACATAATTATTAACAGTATATGAGAATTTATCTATATTATAGGAATCAATTGCATATACAGATTCCAGCCAGAGATGGCGTGTTGTATGGTTGGAGCTGATGGTTTCTTACTTGGCTGGAGAAGTGGATGTCTCAAATGGCCAGAGACAGTAATGTTTCATATAGCCAGAGACAGTGATGTAGTGTATGGTTGGAGACAGTGATGTTTCATATGGCTGGATATGGTGATGTCTTGTATGGCCTGAGAGTGTAATGTCCTGTATGGTTGGACGAGGGGATGCCTCATATAGCCAGAGTTGGTAATGGCTGGTATGGCTCGAGATGGTGATGTCTGGTATGGCCGGAGACAGTGATATTTCATATGGCCAGAGATAGTGATGTCTTGTATAGCTGGTGATGGTGAAGACATGTATGGCTGGAAACAGTGATGTCTTGTATGGGTGGAGGTTGTGATATCATGTATGGCGGGAGATGGTGATGTTTGTTATTGCTGGAGATGGTGATGTTTCGAAGGGCCAGAGATGGTGAGGTCTGAAATAGCCACAGACAGTGAAGTCTCAGATGGCTGTAGATTGTGATGTCAGGTTTGGCCAATGATGACTCTTTACTCTGTCATGGGCTGAGGCCAATCAGCCATATTTGTACTTTCTTATACATCTGCTTTGTGGCTCTCGTAGATTCAACACAATCAAGCTGCTCTAGCATCACTATTTGAACAGGTTATGAGTCTGGCACCTGCTACTATTTTCACTACACAATCTTACAAAAAGAGACTCAAAAACCGTAACCAACTCTCAACCATCCCTGCACATTAGCTGCATCGCCATCATCATCAATCACCCTACATCATCACCTGTATGACCTTCATCACAGTCAACATCAGCAAAATGTATTTTAGTCACTGGAAGACTCCAGGAGTGCCTGAGAGGATGTGGTGTGTAAACTTAGATGCGTCAATTTCAGGAGAGTATCAGACGCTAGGAGGGCATTCCGGCCTGCCTTCGGAGTAACTGGGATCTGTGATGACTGGTACAGGAGTACCATGGGAGTGATTGTAATAAGTTTGGGAACACCTCGGAGCGCCGGAGTGAACATTGGGAGCACCTGGGAGCGTCTGCGACAAGCCAGGGAGCTCTGACAACAAACCTGGGAGCGCCGACGACAAGTCTGGGAGCGCCGACGACAAGTCTGGGAGTGCCGACGACAAGTCTGGGAGTGCCGACGACAAGTCTGGGAGTGCCGACGACAATTCTGGGAGCGCCGACAACAAGTCTGGGAGCGCCAACAACAAGTCTGGGAGCGCCGACAACAAGTCTGGGAGCGCCGAGAACAAGTCTGGGAGCACCGACAACAACTCTGGGAGTGCCAACGACAAGTCTGGGAGCGAGAACGACAAGTATGGGAGCACCTGGGAGCACCTCGAATCACAGTGGAGAAGTCTGGGAAAAACAACATCTCCTTTCGGAACGGTGCTGGTGCACCTGGAAATCATAGCTACTACTTATCGTCCAACGATTGTTAAAACTCATGTATTCAGTTTGTATTCACATCTATGTATCGATATAGCTACCGATCTACACACGGTATATCTATACTAGCTGCAGGCAGTGCTTGAGAGCATTTCGAGGTGCGCCTGAAAATGTCGATCGAGTGCACTCAGAGATACACTCTGAGGCTGTGATCAAGGAACTTTGGAGATGCACTTGGAGGCAGTAATCGAGCGGAGTTGGAGATTCACTTGGAGGCTGTGATCGGGTGAACTTAGAGATGCACTCCGAGATCGTGCTTGAGTTAGTTTGGAGATACACTTGTGGAGGCCATGATCATGGGAACTTGTTGGCCGAAATCGAGCAACTTAGGAGATACACAAGGAGGCCAAGATGGTGCGAGTTTGGAGATATGCCCTTGGAGGCCTTGATCATGCGAACTTGCAGGCTGTAATCCAGTGAGTTTGGTGATGCACTTGGAGGCTGTGATCAAGCGAGATTGGATGAGTACCTGGAGGAGGTTGATGGACAGCGCGCCAGGTGCTGAGACACCATTCATCAGTTAGTTAGTTAAAACTCGCAACCCTGGGAATGTGAGTGTATCTTTGAGCTCTCATGGAGAGCTAGCTGATGGCGGTCGATGGTGTAGGGAGGCATGCCGGAAGTTACAATCAGGGGTCAACTTGCAATCATAAGAATGATGGGAAGACAAACAATCTTGGGTGGATGCTGTAGACTCGGTGTATGCAGTACACAGTGTCAACTCATGATCATAGCATGGAGAGATAGACAGGGATGACTTTACTTTGTATTCTGTGATGATGGTAGAGTTGTGGACGAGAATGGGGGAGATGAGGGATAATGATAAGAACGATATGGAAGACACGAGCAGACATGAGAAACCAGGGGTATGATTTGCCTGATTTGTTTGGGAAGACCTTGTATCGGTGTACTTACATGCCGGATTGGGACTTGCACCTGCCGTATCGGGGACGGTATATTGAGTCGCACCCAACATTCCCTTATGTCCTAGTTTCTCCTGATGATTTATCCAATCTCCTCTCATCTCTCTCTTTCTCGTCCTCAACTCTACCATCACCTAAGAACACCAAGTTCAGTCATCCCTCTCTATCTGTCCATGCCATAATCAAGAGTTAACACCGAGTACAGCATACATTGAGTACTGCATACACCGCATACTGCATCATCCTAAGATCGACTGTCTCCCGCTCCCAGCCAGTCTCATCTCTCGGCAGACCACGTTGTACTGAATTCTCCACGTTCACACAATTACGAGTTAACCAATGGATAGAGTCTTAGCTCCCGTCGCGCCACCCTCCCAAACTACCTCCAGATTGACTGCCTCCAAGTACTCCTCCAATCTCGCTCAACCATGGCCTCCAAGTGTATCTCCAAACTCCCTCGATCATGCCCTACAAGTGCATCTCTGAGTTCACTGTATCTGGAACTTCAAGTGCATCTCCAAACTCGCATGATCCCGGCCTCCAGGTGCATCTCTGAGTTCACTGGATCTCGGCCTCCAAGTGCATCTCAACACTTGCTCGATCACCGCCTCCAAGTGCATCTCTGAGTTCATTCGATCTCGGCCTCCCAGTGCATCGCCACACTTGCTCGATAACCGCCACCAAGTGCATCATTGAGTTCAATTGATCCCAGTCTCAGAGTGCATCTCCAAACTCGCCCGATTCCAGCCTGCAGGTCCATCTCTTAGTTCACTCGATCTCGGTCTCCAAGTGCATCTCCACACTCGCTCGATCCTGGCCTCCAAGTGCATCTCTAAACACGCTTAATCGTGGCCTCCAGGTACACCTTAATGAGCGACGGCAGGAGTACAGAGATACAGGGGTAATGGAGGGGACAACGTGACGGGGAGTATATATTCGGCACACCCCGGCATCAGTAAAATGTCATTATGTCACTGGGAGCCTATGGCAGTGTCTGAGAGTTGTCGGACCGGAATCCCAGGGTGGTCGAATCCCAGAGTTGACTGGACCAACGCTGTGGCCTTCAAGTGCACCTGGGAGCACCTGGGAGCGCCGGCGACAAGACTGGGAATGCCAACTACAAGCCTGGGAGCACCTGGGAGTGCGGACGACAAACCTGGGAGCGCCGGCGACAACCCTGGGAGCACCTCGAATCACTGTAGAGCAGTATGGGAGAAACAACATCTTCTTTGGGAACACTGCAGGTGCGCCTGACAATCATAGCTACTACTTATCGTTCAATGATGTTTAAAACTCATGTATTCAGTTTGTATTCTCATCTATGTATCTATGTATCTAGATAGCTACCCACCTACACACGGTATATCTGGACTGGCTGCAGGCGGTGCTTGAGAGCAATTCAAGGTGCGCCTGAAGATGACAATCGAGTGAACCCAGAGATACAGTTGGAGGGGGTTAATGTGTGAACTTAGAGATGCACTTGGAGGCCGTGATCAAGTGAACCCAGAGATGCTCTTGGAGGCCGTAATCGAGCGAGTTTGAAGATGCACTTGGCGGCCATAATCGTGCGAACTTGGAGGCCGTGATCCGTGGAGTTTGGAGATGCACTTGGAGACGATGATCGAGTGAACTCAGAGATGCAGTTGGAGGCCGTAATCGAGCGAGATTGGAGATGCACTTGGAGGCCCTATTCAAGCGAGTTTGGATATGCACTTGGAGGCTGTGATCGAGCGAGTTTGGAGATGCACTTGGAGGCCATGATCGAGCAAGATTGGAGGAGTACTTGGAGGCAGTCAATAGGAGGCATGCCGGGTGCTGAGACTCTTTCCATCTGGTATTTAACTCACAACCGTGGGAATGTGATGAGGTGACTTCACCTTTGAGCTCTCATGGAGAGCTGGCTAGGGCGGTCGATTTTGTTGGGAGGCACGCCAGAACCTGAAGCTACATTCAGGGGTCAACTCGTAATCATGAGAATGAATGGAAGACAGACAATCTTGGGGTGGATGCTGTACTCGGTGTATGCTGTACTCGGTGTATGCTGTACTCGGTGTAAGCTCTACTGGGTGTATGGTGTACTTGGTGAATGCTGTACTTGGTGTTAACTCATGATCATGGCATAGAGAAATAGAGAGGGATGAGTAACTTTGTGTTCTACGATGATGGAAGAGAAAGAGTGATGAGGGACAAGAATGGGTACAATATGGATGATACGAGCGGATATGAGATGTCAGGGGTACGACTTGCCTGATTGGGTTTAGAAGACCTCGTATCGGAGTTTTTACCCTCCAGATCGGGAGTAGTACCTGCCGTGTTAGGAATGGTAAATTGACTCTCACACGAAGTTCACCCAAGTCCCAGTTTCTACTGATGATTTCCCCCACCTCCTTCTCATCTCTCTCTTTCTCTACCATCACCTAAGAACACGAAGTTAAGTCATCCATCTCTATCGCTCCATGCCATGATCATGAGTTTACACCGAGTACTGCGTACTGAGTTTTGCATACACCGAGTACTCATCATCTCAAGATCGAATGTCTCCCGCTCCCAGCCAGTCTCTCATCTCTTGGCGGACCTTACTGTACTCAACTCTCTACATTCCCACCATTAGGAGTTAACCAATGCATAGATTCTCAGCTGCCATCGCACCTCGCTTCTGATCAACCGCCTCCAGCTGGACCACCTCCTAGTACTCCTGCAATCTCGATCGATCATGGCCTCCAAGTGCATCTCCAAACTTGCTCGATCACGGCCTCCAAGTGCATCTCCAAACTCGCACGATCAGGTCTCCAAGTGCATCTCTGAGTCACACGATCATAGCCTCCATGTGCATCTCCAAACTTGCTCGATTACGGCCTCCAAGTTCATCCCAAAGCTACACGATCTTGGCCTCCAAATGCATCTCCAAACTTGCTTGATCACGGCCTCCAAGTGCATCTCTGAGAACAACTTGATCTCCGCCTCCATATGCATCTCCAAACTCGCTCGATCACGGCCTTCATGTGCATCTCTGAGTTCACTCGATCGTAGCATCCAAGTGCATCTCCAAACTTGCTCAATTACGGACTCGAAGTGCATCTCTATGTTACACAATCTCGGCCTCCAAATGCATCTCCAAACTCGCTCAATCACGGCGTCCAAGTGCATCTCTGAGTTCAACTTGATCTCGGCCTCCAAGTACATCTCCACACTCGCTCGATCATGGCGGTCAAGTGCATCTCTGAGTTCACTTAAATTCGGCCTCCAAGTGCATCTCTTAGTTGAACTTCATCTCGGCCTCCAAGTGCATCTCCAAACTCACTTGATCGTGGCCCTCTAGTACATCTCCCAGTTCACACGATCACGGCCTCCAAGTGGATCTCTAAGTTATCTCAATGGGCATCTCCAGATGCTTCTCCAATAACGCTCTGTCTGAGTGTTCGTGGATCCACCCAATTGCGTTGATCCTCAATGCCGGGTAGTATCATATCTTCTCACCAGATTCCTATGCTCCTCGAACCAGCACCGCTCTTTCTCAATGATTCCATTTGGATTTCGCGAGACGTGCTGCGGAGTGTTGATGGTGGGCTCTCTGCCTTCTAGCTCCATCATTTCACCACAACGGCTTTGAAGTGGTGCATCTCTAAGTTCTCAATGGGCCTGTCAAGTTGCTCCTCTGATAATGGTCGACTACCATCTGCGGCCGGATCAACCATATGTGTCTATAGTGTTAGCAACAGGTCCGGGTAACCCTCCCGTGGTCCGGTATTTGGCCAGCGGTTAGGTTCAGTTCAGTTCCAGACCCGGCCAAAAACCCAACCTGTTGTGTTTTGGGGGGTTTGTTGTCCAGAATAGACAGAAACCGGTCAGTTTTCTGCCCGGTTGGAACCGGACCATGCTTTCAACTTTTTGGTTCCTACACCTTTGCCACCAATTAAGTATTTGAGTTCTCATCGTATCGTGACATGATCAGTACATAGACTGCGCAGTTCTGGCCGCTCTATTACTTCCCACTTTCAGATTCACGATCCGACTGATATTCGTAGAGTCGCTGTGAAAAAATGGGATATTCCAATCGAAATTAGCGGGTTTTCAATAGCGACACAACAAGTATTGGTTGGATCACATATCTGAGATGGGGAGGTGAACGAGTGGCTAGAACTGCACACTCTACATACTGATCATGTCATGACACGATCAGAACTCGAATATTTAATTGCAGGCAAAGTTGTAATGTTGAAATGCCCGGTTTTTGGTGGTAAAACCGGCCAACTTCCAATGGGCCGGGTTTGTTGTGTGGTAAGACCCATTGCCACGGTCCGGTTTCGGGTGGAACCAGAACCTGAAACGACCCGAGAAGTTGGACTCGTTGCTAACACTACCTGTGACTGGCCAAGGTTATTGCATCATCAGATCAGATCTTCTGAATAAGAACTTTCAATGAATCCGCTAGCAACAAGGCTTGCTTGCTATCATATTGACACACGGCTCCCATATGATCCCGCTGAAGACTATGGGGCTGGCCACTTGCATTATGTCATGACCTGGTGTTTTCTGTCCCTAACAATATAGGAATAAAGTCCTCTAACCCTATGCAAGTACCAATACCTCTGTTAGGGGAGAACCCCTAACATAATCCAAGGGAAGTTCAAGGATATTAGCCCACATTCGACATATTGGCCACCTTTCAACACACTCATGCTAGCCACGACATTGCGACTATCTCCTAAAAATGAGCGTTATGGGAGAGTCAACAATTTTTGGTCTTGCATGTTCCATAATCCAATGGCTGTGCAACGACACTTACCCATATTCCATGTATCCGCCACCTTCCCACCGAAATATGCTAGCGAACACATGGCGATGATCTCCTCCAAATGAGCGTCAACGGAGCGTCAACAATTTTTGGTTTTGCCTCCTGCATAATCTACAGGCTGTGCAACAATACTTATCCATAATCAATGTATTGGCCACCTTTATAGGGAAATATGGTAATCACAAAATCTCAAACACCTCCAAAAACTGAGCGTCAATGGAGTGTCAACCATTTTTGGTCTTGCATCTTCCATAATCAAAGGGCTGTGCGTTGGCTTTAATCCATACTAGATGTACTGGGTGCCTTTATAGGCAAAAATTTTAGTGACAATATCGCTACTGCTTCCTATAAATGAGCATCAACAGTGAGTCAACAGTTTTTGTGCTGGCGCAGTAACCTACACAGCAACAAAGTGCATAGAATTGTACCTAAATTGAGTTTACAACTGTCAGTCTTTTCAATACATCGTTGTATACAACTTCACTACTATGCATGCCATGTCTCCCAGGGCTTACTTGTTTGTTGCTCATAGCTCTAGAGTCATTATATAAGAACCAGTGTTCTTCTCAACAATACCGTCCCTATTGACATCATTTCAAGTCCAATTATGCAGCTGTCCAATTCCTACCGCCATGCCGGATCCAAAACCTTTAAATACCTCATTGCTAGTGGTGATGATAGCATCCAGAAATGAACCTGTCTTTATTCGTGATTTGAATGACCTTCCATTACAAATCATATTCAATGCTTGGTGGGCTTCTATGAATGTGGGCTCGATGCATTCAATTGCTTGAAAGAATTCTAAACATGCCCCTTCGTGGCGGGTCTATTGGCATTGCGGAATTGAGGAGACCGGCAGCCCTGGCATTGTATTTATCGATTGTCATCAAGTTCTTCGCCATCCATCAGTACATGGGACCAGCTCAGAGGGCAAACACTTGCTGGCAAATGTACACATCACATAGTTGTACGAATTGACGGAGTCGGAGGTTACTGAATTGACTAGTCCGATGGTCGACGAAGCAGCACTGGCCATTCCAAAGAGGCAAGGAAGTTGTGGGATTACAATAGTAAGTTCGCAAAGGAAATTCATTGTCAACATTGACTTCCAAGTTATATTGACTGTGTCAACAGACAAGACGCTCCAAACTGGCAGCTAAGAACTTTGTAACTGCCGAATTTCACTAAAACACTTGGAATTGCTAACTCATGTTAGGATTTGTTTCGGCTTATATTCCATGGAACACTATATCAAACCTGGAGCCAAGGTGGTCATATAAGGCATTACACAATGAGCTGGTGCTACGATCAGCCAGCACCCTTAGCCACATTTGTCGAAGGGGATACTCACTGACTTTGGATGCAATTAAGAAGCAGTTGCCAACAAGAAACAAAGTTAGTTTACCTTTGGACGGGTGGCCATCAACAAACAAAATAGCAATAATGTTGGTCATTGCGTACCATGTGGATTAGAATCGGGCCATGCGGGAAGTGCAATCCGCTTTTGATGAGGTAAAGAGCCTGTTCTGTTTCTATTTCAACAGCTAATTAAGGATAATCGGTCAAGGGCCAACATCCTGGAGCAAGGCTTGCCATACATTTGAAGAAAGTGCTGAATCATTTTGAGCTTACAGACGGCCTTTACTTGAAATTACTACTGATAATCCCTCCTGAAATTACTCGATGACTTGGGAACTACAATCCACACTTGAGGTGTCAGAAATCAAGAGGCCTGCATTGAGAAACCACATACCATGCATGGTGCATGTCATTCAGCTTGCTTTAGGTGCGTTTATGAGCAGTCTCGGTGTCAAAGGCCATTCAAAGTCGTGGGAAGCACATGAGCACGATCAGCAATTTGGAGAGAATGAAAGCACAGATATTGGGAAGTGTCAAAGACTTCGAAAAGAGGGCAATGCTAGAATCAACAAGGTGTCTGCTATGAAACCAGGTTTGGCAAAGATAATTGAGAAAGTACATATTTCAAGGAATTGTGAAAATTCTGAAACTGACAATCTTATAGCAGCAAATGCTAGCTGTGTTGATTACGTTGAAACCGGGTCATCGAAAAGAGTTTAATGACTGTCAAAAAGCCACAGTACAAATTGCAGTGAAATCTATTATGGATGTGAAAACACGGTGGAATTCGACACTGGAGTTGCTTGTGTGAGCCTACTGAGTATGAGAATTCACCCGGGAGCGGCTGAAAAATCCAAAATACAGTATATACGGGCCACTCCGCACTACAGTGGATGAATGGACAATCGTCAAGTGCGTCTGGGACAATTAAGGGCGATTCCGATAGTGGACTCTGTGGATGTCGAAAAGCCATACAGTCACACTGCATCATGTTATCACTGTCTATAATGACATGTTCCATCATATGGATGGTGTTTTGCCAGCTTTAGCTACGGAGAAAACACAGTGGAAGGTAGATTTATACTTCGCTGTGAAGTTTGGGCGGCAAACGCTGTCCAAATGCTATGCGGAAGTCACTCCAACGATGGATATGCTTCATATTTCGGCACAAATGCTTGATCCTTTTCGGAAGTTGTGATTGTTCAGGACATGGGAAAAATGAATGGATATTAATCCTGAGGATGAGACTTCTTATACTACTCAATCCCAAGAGGCATTTCTGAAGTATGTGGAGAACGAATACTGCGCCAAACAGAGACCATTGTTGGTGTAACGGCACAGCTGCACGTGACGTGTCTAGGGCCGGGTAACGGCAATTCCATATAGTCGGCTCGCTACGAGCCTTAGATCTCTAGCGATAATCTTACCTATACATATACACGTCTACATATGTAGTCGCTCGAGTCCAAGTGTGCAACCATATCGATATACCGCCGGATGCTGGCGTATGCGTCCTGACACTATTATCGCTTCTTCAGTAAACGGATATGTTTCGCTCACGGGATTTGCGAGTTTACCTCTATTCCGACATGTCAACTACAAGTCAATAATCGACTAAACCTGAATGCGACAACTCGGAGACCTACCGATTACACGAGCACTGAGTCTTAAGACGTCCATCTGTTAAGCAGGTGAATTGTCAAGAGCAAAGACGATTTTGTGGACGCAGTCGGCAGCGAGACGGGTTACAGGCCTAGAATGTCGACAATTGCTACAAGTCGAAAGACAACTCCTACACACGTCCAACAAGAGGAAATCACGTACGATCTATCGCAAAGAGCACAATGGCAATCGACTACAGTCAATTGAGCAGCACGAAGCGATGCAGAGAGCGCGATTGACGAGCACGACTATATTACCCCTGAACCTGTACGACTGATGAGAACCCAACGAGAAGTCTACCTCTCACAATCAAAGTGCGCCAACGGAGGTGAAGCTCTCTGCGAACGAAATCCGGCTACAGAGATCAACTACACGATGAAAGTTCACCCGGAGGAGCTGCCATCCGGCGAAGCTCACTTACGATGAGAACGATGATATTGTGATCGGATACCCGATGTCCGCCTACCATTTCGACGAATTCCCACCGCAATGACCGCGTATGCTACATAGAGCAAGATGCTTTCCTTCAAATTGACACCACTGAGGTCGATTCCGGTCAAGCGAATACCAATCCCGCAAGATTCAATTCAGTCACCAATACCTACAATGCTACGAACTCTGATGCACTGCACCCGACAACTAGCAGCGATTCGGAAGTACTACCAGTGATGAACAAGTATCAAGCGACCAAGAAATGCGCGAATTCCCCATTGATCCTGCGGTACTACGTTGACCGCCAGCCTTTCTCTCTCTCGAGATGGCAACCGGGTGTCCCAATGACTAGCACTGGGGGCCCACAAACACCAAGACATCTTGATCTCGAAGATATTTATAATTTTTATTTGTTCATATACCACCTACTTTGGGGTGAGGCAATGTTTATAGACCACCTGTGCACGGGTGAGGTAGATGCATGCAATCTAAACTTTGAGCTCTTACGGTTCCAGCTGGGAACTAGTTGTTGATAATAATCTGTGGCGGTTGGACGCAATTGACTGCTGATCCTCTAGACCCTGCGAAGATAACTCACGATTGTCCAGTTGTCAACCGACTGGCATCGTCCTGGAGCGAGCATTAGCCACAATGTGTGGAGCTTGCGATGGCCTTCGTTCCTGAAGCCAACTGAGATTAGGATTGCTAGTGCTGCGGTAGAGTGGAACCACGGAGGCTATACCTCAGAAGTGGTAACCCTCGTAGGCTGGATGAGCGAGCAAAGAGCAGCAGCAGTAGTTGCGGCAGAAGAGCGTCTTCATCGGAACCTTGAATGACTGCTACTGGCTCGCCGAGGCACGAAGGGAGTGACTGGACAGCGGGGCTTGGTCCATTCGTGTGCGAACCGCTAATGACAAGGCCTCCTGGATTTTACCCTTCATCGCCTCCATCCTCTGTTGATTCTGTAGCTAATGCAGATGATAGAGCAGAAGTAGTAGTACGAATTCGTGCGATCTGTATTTGAGCTATCACGATTTGCAGACGGGCCTGAGATTCTATGGCCCCTCTAGACGACCTGAATACGAAATCGGATATGAGAGACCTATTGCACGACTTTTAGCACCTTAGCAGCTGTTGAACCTTACGATGACTACCGGCTATCAAGACAGCCCAGACTACCGACACACTAGCTACCGACGTGAACAAGAAACTCGTCGATATCCCAATGGTGCGGTCACCCTGACCTGACAGAAAACGGTAGAGCCGAGGGTGCAACGGACTTGCATAAGAATTGGAAAGTCGTCTCAGGGGCCCTGATCTCCGAAGGGAGGATATATAAGGAGTACGAATATGACTACCGAAGCAGCTTCCAAAGTTGCAACAATGATCACTGATGGGCTGGGCCTGCGGAGTTTTTCACAAGGAATTGGGAGAGCTCGAGTGCTAGCGCACTTGAAAGTATGGTGAGTATAACCGGTTACCGGGATGCTTACAAGTTAGATATACCGATGCAATGGCCGATGGCGATGGCGATGGCGATGATGAGCAACGAGCGGAAGCAGTTCCGAACGAGATACTGAACGAATGCAAATATGGCTACCGAATTGGTCCTGAAGGAGATGGAACATGACCACCGAGCGTACCGAATGGTTTACCGAATGGCATCGCAAAAGACAGTCGAGATAACAACCAAGAAATGATCATCGAGATCTCACAGCGACGGATATCACTGCCGAAGGACATCACATGGAGATCGAACGCGAGGATTACCGGGAGCCCAACCGGACAAAGCCACTGATGGAGATGTTTACCGAATGGCATACCAAATGATCAAGAAACTATCGCCGAACGGCATACCTAATGGAATGCCCAACCACCTTACCAGAGGCCTAAGAAATGACTACCGAGAAGCCAACGGATATTCTACCGAAGCTGCCTCCTTGATAGCCACAGAGAAGTCAACTAAGAACACTCCGAAGCCGAAGAAAGATTGTCTGCAGATGAAGCGAAAGCCGAACCGAATCACGTGTCGAATCACAGAGATTGCGATTACAATCCCGAATCACGAAAAGTCTACCGAAGTTCATAAGTCTACAGAGCCACGATGGCAATTGACAATCGATATATATAGAAGTCGTTGACGGCGCAACGAATTTTCAAAAAGAGGGAGATAGCCATGTCAGACCAGTCAAGTCTTACCGCCAAGTCAAAAGCCCACCAGGAGGCAGTCTACCGAGACACGCACCGAGAGTCAACCGAGAAGTCGACCGGCAAGTCTACCAAGTCGACCGAGATGCTACTGAAGCTGCCTATTGAGAGTGCAACCATGAAGTCAACCAGATGGTCACAGAAGCGGTTTTCAAAAGACGATTACCGACTCAATGCCAATTACCGATGACTACCGGCTGCAAGTTATATACTACAGAGCATGCGGAATCACTGAACAGAGCTCAGACAGCGCTAGCGCGCTTGAACTTGGTAAGTATAACCATTTTAGTGAAGCTTACGTGTTAGATATCCACGAATAAGATGCGATTGACGTATACGATTGATGATCGCCGAAGGCTACAACCGATGCCGGCAGCGGAACCTCCCATCGATGCCAAGTCATGAGTGGAAGCTCAACCACCCTGACGAATTCCGACAATGGCCTACGCCGAGATATACGGGCTACGGGAATGGATGGTCGGAGGAGTATGGGTTCAGTTCAAAAGTGGAGATATGGAGGACGGGATCACTTTTGGATGCTTGTTTTTCTCTTCTCTGCTTCTCTTCTTTGGATCTCGGCCCGGTACAAATGGCGTCGGCATGGGTTTTCACCACCTTGGGAGTAAGTCAAGTGGAGGTGGACTTTTCCCGTGCGCCGGATCCGCCGAACGGTCGCCATTGAGCAGTACCGATCGGTTGTGGGACTTATGGGTTCGTACGATTGCGTTCGTAGGATGATTGTTTCATTCATTGTTTCCCTTTCCTTCGTTTCTCTTATACTGGCTTTGGCAGCCCAGGAGGTCTGCGCCTAAAGAGAGGGATAATGTAACGGCACGGCTGCATGTGACGTGTCCAGGGCCGGGTAACGGCCATTCCATATAGTCGGCTCGCTACGAGCCTTAGATATCTAGCGATAATCTTACCTATACCTCTACACGTCTACATGTATAGTCACTCGAGTCCACGTGTGCAACCATATCCATATACCGCCGGACGCTGGCGTATGCGTCCTTACAGTGGGTCACTAAACAGGACAAACTACTGAGCAATGACTTCATCCCTTCTGCAACCACTTTTCAATCTGGTGAATCATCTTTTGATCCATATTATTCGTCCAGTGATGATGAAGAATACTTAACGCCTAAAAATGTGACTGAAATGACACCCGGATGAAGTGATTGCGCAGCATGCTTATTGACAGACGGAAGGCTCGATTGGAATTCGCTGCCTGAATCACCAAAAAACTGGGGGCAAGTTAAACCGAATCTCGATGATTACCACTCTGACATGATGGAGATTTGCAAGACATTTTGGTCACCGGATATCACGGAATGGTGGCGTCAGCAAGAGGATACGCACTCAAAGCATGCCGATCTCTCCAATGTGGCACGCGATATACGCCCAATCATACCACATGGTGTTGGAGTGGAGGCCAGTTTTTCCCTTGGGTGAGACGTTATCGGCTGGAGTCAGTCGAAAACCACCGGCGAGATCTTTCGGGAATAGGATGTACTAAGACAGATTGCTCGAGGCAATCTTAGGATATTTGCAGGCGATGACCCTGCATTGCATAGGTCAGAAACCGATAACAACTTGGAATTGAAGAGAGAGGCGGAGGAAAGAAAATCGCACAGAATGGCCAAGGTCCACGACTTTTTGGAGATGTGACATGGCAGCCAAAACCAACGTACTACACAGAAGGAATCATGCGCTCAAAACAAGGAAATGACAGCCATAGAATACATTTCAGATATGGAAGAAAGTGTCAAAGCTTCTTGGACAAACTTTCAACATGATGGTGCGGCTGCTTTTAAACCGTCGGAAAGATCACCATTGCCAACTGCTTTGTCTGCCAAGTAACTCGCTGGAGGATGAACTCAAGTATTGAATGTTCGCTGAATATGGCAAACACACCGTCAACTGGCTGAAAGTGAAGACAACAGTGCTCCCGAAAGCATTTCCGACACCGAAAATTCGCTCAACTGAAATTGTGACTTGGAAAATCCCAACCAGAGTGAAGACGACTGTGAGGCAGACAATGAATCCGAGGTAGTGCTAGACAATTGCTTCGAGGAACTAGAATACCCTGAGCAGCAGGATGTGTGTGCCGCTCCAAATGTTCCCGGATTGATTTGGCCAACACAGAGGTCAAAGCAAAGGACTGAAACAGTGCTGGTGACGGTCAATGCGATTGAAACAAGGAGGATCAGGAGAAACAGAAAAATGTAGGACAGAATGGGACAATATGTTTTCAGCAGGTACTTTATGTTGTTTGACCAAGAATTTCACTTACAGTAATATGAGGGGTGACTATTAACCAGTGATGTCTGAATGTTAGTTGATAAACACAAGCATAGCAGGTGAAATGCGTCATTCAACGTGATACATAACTTTTGATATAATGAGAGAGACCCGTGCAAGAATATTACTAGGGCCACAGGATCCAGCCTTAGTCAGCCCAAAAAGCATCCAATAAGTTTACATAATCATCCATACAATTATCAATGGCAGCAGATTTTGACTAGACAATACATTAAAATGAGCGTTAATGGAGCGTCAATGATTTTTGGTTTTGTAAGTAAGGTAATTGAATATTGATTTGGTCGCTGCCATGCAAACCAAAGTGTTGGCAGTCTTTAAAGGCAACACAGATAGCGACACGGTCACTGCCCCATTCCGAACATGAGTGTCAACGGAGCGTCAATGAACTGTGGTGATGTAAGCAGGGCAATTACAAATCAATTCGGTTGCTGATACACATAACCAACATATTGGCAGCCTTCATAGGCAAAAAACAAAGGGACACAGTCAGTGCCCCATTCTGCAAATGAGCGTCAATGGTGCGTCAACAATTGTTGGTCATGTGCGTAAGGTAATTACAAATCAATTTGGTCGCAGATTTATATAAGCAAAGTATTGCCAGCCTTTATAGGCAAACAAGCAAGCGACACAGTCACTGCCCCATTCTGAAATGAGCGTCAACAGAGCGTCAACAATTTTTGGTCATGTAAGTAAAGTAATTGGAACTTGCATCGGTAGTTGCCTTGCATAACCGACGAATTGGCAGCCCTGAGAGTCACAGAAGAAAGAGCCACCGTCACTGCCCCATTCCTTATTTCAGTGTCAACAATTTCTGGTCTGGTAAGGAAGGCAATTGAAAATTGCATTTCGTCACGGTTATGCATAACCGACGTATTGGCACCCTTTGTTGGCAATAGAAACCGCGCCATAGTCACTGCCCAATCATGCAAGTCAGCGTGAATAGACTGTCAATGATTGTTGGATGAGTAAATATGGTTATTAGGGATCGGTTTGGTCGAAATCATTCATAATCGACTTATTGGCAGCCTTTGTAGGCAAACGAGAACTTGACACAGTCACTGACCCATTCTGGAAATCTGTCTCAACCCAGTGTCAACGATTTCTGGCTTTCCATCTTGGGCAATCTAAGTGGGGACTGGTCACAAATCGACATAAATGAAGTATTGGCCGCCTTCTGTGCTAAAAACCAATGAAACATACTCCCTGCCCCATCCTGAAAATGAGTGTCAATGAAGCGTCAATGATTTTTGGTCTTGCATCTTGGTTAATCTAAATATTGCTTGGTGGCCCAAATTCATATGCGAAGTAATGGCCGCCTTTTCAGCCAAAATAGTACACAATATCATTGCTACCCCATCATGAAAACCGTGTCACCGGAGTCTCAACAGATTTTGGTCCTGCATATTGGGTAATCTGGTCATCGCGCTGATATTACGGCTCATCACAGAACCATTGACAGCCTTGTGACTCAAAAACACACACCAGCCATGGAAATATACTGATTCCAAAATAATGAATATCGCAATCTGGAAACCATGCAAAATGTCATTATTGGATGTTGAAAATATGATTTTGATAAGATACTATTATGGAACAGCAAAAACAAGAGTATTATATGAATCTACAGATGGAGCTGCTGGACAACCCGCTGACAACCCGCCCAATTCAGTTGGGTTCTGGGATGTCCATTCAACCAGACCCAAATTGAGGATTCGGGTGCATTGACGACAGGGACTGCCAATTTTGAAAGGGGTCAGTTCCAACCCGGACCCGGACCTGAAGAGCCGGTCAGGAACCGTTGCTAACACTACCTACAATAAGCAATTTCAAATATCTCAACCATTTCCACCAGGTGAGAGTGGAGTGTTATGTAGTTAGATGCATGGATGAATGCAGCATGACGGTCGTCATTCAGACAGATTCGTATTGTGCACTAACCACTCTATCTATGACTTGTATGACATCACTCAGGTAAATTTTGTTTGTATATTTCGTCACTAATATAGCTTGTGGTTTCTCACTTATCAGTAATCGGCAAACAGAAATTGAACATGTTGGCCGTCTTACGGCCTGAACGGGATTCTAGAACTTTCGCATGCTGCATTTGACCTTTGCACATGCACAGACACATTATTGTGTCTCATAATGTGGGCACTGAAATCAAGAAACGGCTGACATGTAGTCAAATTGGTACACAAACCGCTTTTCACTGAGATATGCCGTCTAAAATACCAATTTGCCTCTCTATTCCTCTGCTGATGCAGGAGCCATCAGTATGTCTTTGTCCAAATCCGAGATCGCTATGGTGGTTAGCCGGGGAGGATATATGTAGGGGTAAAGCTTACGAGTTCAACAGGTTTCGCATTCTCACATCAGCAAAAAGTGAAATTGGTATGTAAAACAAATTCAAATCATTCAAGTCAATCGTGTTGCTCTAGTACCACCGCGAGCTATCTGGCTGCGGCCTCAGAGGAAGAGGGTGTACAGCGCCTTGGTTCGCGCTTATAAGGACAATATAGGTTGTTCCGACGCCGAAGAGAGGTTTACGACTGTAGCATCCATCATGCAAGGGTTGCATCGGAGGTTGATGCCTCTCCTCGACAATCATCATACCAGCAGTCTGACGTATCGGCCCTGTTGCAAACGTCTGAACCAGGGCGAGAAGCCCTCTAATGCTCGATTCAGCTTCCTCCACGACAAAGAGACACTTCAACCATGCAGGAATGCGTCACGCAGTCAACATAAAGTGGCTATCCTGACTCATCCCCATCCAGAGAAGCACTGTATCATTTCTTTGTGGCTTATGCTTTCTCCACCATGTGGACCCAGTGCAACGAACCATATGAACTGCATGCTCGTCGCATTGAAATGATGTCACCGGGATTGCTACTGCATTGTACCGAATGTATTTTGCATTGTTGCGACAACAAAACTACTGATCGTGATCCAGGTAGTCCGTGAAGTCGGCATATCTCTTGAAACACCAAGCAATATGATTCTGTAGCTCCCATTTTGGCATCGCACACCACTCGGCCAAGTCATCGAGAGTCTTGATTTCTGGTTGCAGGTTTTTCATTATGTGCTGGATAGGCGCTTTGGTTAGAGGCATATCATCGTCGCAACGTTGTCTCACAGCCTTGGTATTCAGCTCCGGATACTGAAACACCTCCTTGGGGCCTTTCGTTCGTAAAATACGGAAGGTGGTGTCATGACGATTCCATTGTCTGTACGCTTGTTCAAGATCCATCTTCGCTTGTACTGGTAGTGCGGAACATACATTTACAAGGTTCCGAAGCTGGCGGATATGGTCAGAGAAGTGGTTCTGGAGATGCATCGTCACAACATTGTAATCCGATTTGTCAATGAGATGTTGTGCAATTTCAGCCATGATCTGCATTGTATCTTCATCAATGCCACGACGCTTCACAGCTGCAGAATAATTGTTCCAAGCAGTGTCACTCTCCTGTTCCGCCAGTTTGTCCAAAGTAAGCTGCTTTTTCAAGGCTTCCGAGACATTCTTGGTAGATTTACTGGTGCAGAATCGGCTGAAAACACCATTGTGACGATGAACCTCCTCCAGATAATTCTCTATGTACTCGATCATGGCCTGAGTATGGTACCGGTACTGTGCCATAAGGTGAAAATGCTCTAAGTTCTTGATGCACAACAGGGCATCAGTGAAGGGAATCCTTTGGCTCGACGAAGGGTTCAAAAGAGTAGCCAAGAAAATTGGAACAATCACATGCCTGAGTACTTTCATCTCCTTACCACTTGATTGAGTCACCTGGCTATATTGGTTGGTGAATCGAGCGAAGCCAGCATATGGAGGCATCATCGCCCGGAGCTGGTTGAATTTGTCAATCCTCGAATCTTGTTCGAGGAAGGACATTACCCAGTCCATAAAATACTTAAGCATACCATGATGGATGGTATGAAGCATATCGGGTACGATAATAGTCATCAGAGACATTAGTGTTAGGAAACGGTCCGTGTACGCCACCAGCGGGCCTGGTTCGGACCGGAAGAACAGTTCAGTTCGGTCCCAAACCCGTCTAAAAACCCGACCTGGAGCTTCTTGGCCGGCTAAACCCGTACCTGTACACGGCAACCGATGGGTTTTGCCGGGTTTGGCTAGACCTGTCGGTTCCAGTCTCCGGTTTTTGTTTTCGGGTTTTTCTATTTATGATCGCATTCAGATATGTTACTGTTATGTGCAAAATATTAACTTTGGTACATCATTCTCTGTATTTGTTTCATTGGCAGCCTTTATAATCGAAACAAGGAGAGACATGCTGCCTGCTACATTCTGAAGTTGAGTGTGAACGATGGTTCGTCTTGCATCATTAGTAAGATTTGAGGTCCAGAACAGCTACATTGACAGTTAAGACAGTCATTAAGTCAGAATTGGATCAGTTTGCACCTACGACTGTGCCGACATGATTTGGAGAGCTGATGGACATACATGATTGTGTCAGTGGAGAATCGCAATGCCGCAAGGGACATCACAAGCCTAAAGTAGCCATATGAGACTAGCATACAGGAAACCACCATCTCACATATGCATATCGGCTCTCACAACCGACGCGATACCCAATTCTTCACCAATTAGGAAATCGAAGCCAGTTAAACCCGTGAGCTTTACCCCTGCATATTTCCTCCCGACCTAGTTACCATACAGGAAATGTATTCAGATGAACATGTTGTATTGGCTCGAAGGTCATCTGTAAACTACCTGCACAATATGTGAATATTGATGTCATATCTCCGCAAAAAGTAAGTGGTGTATTTATTTCGATATGTGTCAGAATTTTTTTCATGTCGGTTACTATATTGTGAGACGTGATAATTCTTCTGTACATGTGCAGGTTTCATTCGGGCCATACGAACGTTCTAGACTCCAAACCAAGTTGATTGATAATTGATCAACGCGATATCGTCCTGCTGCTTACAGATAAGTGAGAACGCGCAATCTCAACTCCACATAAAATTTAGTAACAAGGTTTCAGTTAGTGATGCCATGCAAGTCATAGAGGGAGCGGTCAATGTGCCATGTGAATCTGTATGAATGACCACCATCATGTTGCATTCATCCATACAACCAACTACATCACTCCACGTTCAGACAGGGTGCATATAGTCAGCATTTTGAAAATTCCTTATGGTAGGTCATGGAAATCGAGGAGATCGAACTGGATATGGCAAAGCGAGCACGTTTGGCTATATTGATGAAAAAATCAGTGTATGGATCTACATGCAGTGAATTGCCAGCTGAAAGCACTGGAATATCACAGCGCTACGTTATCCATCGCTCAGAGAACATGTGATTCAGTTGATCAGATATTGATATGCCACAAAGCTTTTGCATGCAACTGAGTAACGATGCAAATTAAACATTGGCTGTCAATAATGACTATATGATTATTTGTACAAAATTATTATCCATAAAACAACAGTTAGGACATGTTCAAGGTGAGTGTGAATGGAGTGTCAACGATGTCTGGTCTTGTAAGTAAGGTAATTGGAAAGCGAGATGCATGCTGTTATTCATAACACACCTATTGGCTACCTTGATAGGCAAAAGAACAAGCGACACGGAGACAGCCCAATGCTGAAAATGAGATTCACCATAGTGAAAATGATTTTGGGTTTTGTATGTAAGTTAATTGGGAAGCGATTTGCTCACATTTATGCATAACCAAAGTATTGGCAGCCTTTATAGCCGAAAGAGAATGCGACACGATGACAGCCCCATTCACAAAATGAGTGTCAATGGAGCGTCAATGATTTTTGGACTTGTAAGCAACTCAATTGGGAAGTGATTTGCTTGCTGTTATTCATAATCAACAGATTGGCAACACTTATAGGCAAAAGAGACTGCAACATGGTAACAGCCACATTCTGATACTGAGGGTCAACAGAGCGTCAATGATTTTGTGTTTTGTAAGTAAGGTAGTTGGAAAGCGATGTGCTTGCTGTGGTCCACAACCAACGGATCAGCAGCCTTTATAGGGAAAAGCGAAATCGACACAGTAACAGCCGCATTCTGGAAATGAGTGTCAACTGAGCGTCAACGATTTTTGGTCTTGAAAGTAAGTTAATCGCAAAGTGATTCGCTCGCTGTTATCCATAATCACCATATTGGCAGCCTTTATGGGCAAGAGAGAAAGCAACATGGTCACAGCCCCATTCAGATAATGAGCGTCAACAGAGAGTCATTGATTTTGGGTGTTGCATCTTGTATAATCCAAGGGCTGTGCTACGGCTTGTACCCATAATCGGAGTATTGGGTTCTTTAATAGTCAATATGGTAAATATTGATGTCGCGACACCTAGAAATGAGTGTCAACAGAGCGTCAACAGAGCGTCAACAGAGCGTCAACAGAGCGTCAACAGAGCGTCAACAGAGCGTCAACAGAGCGTCAACAGAGCGTCAACAGAGCGTCAACAGAGCGTCAACAGAGCGTCAACAGAGCGTCAAC